>WNGF01010426.1_pt1 | contig 10483 bp, 11 predicted proteins | sample 5400641 | NCBI WGS metagenome assembly WNGF01 (sample SAMN13153371, study PRJNA577476) | soil metagenome | isolation source: 80 cm soil or saprolite under grassland replicate 2 | place: USA:California | collected 2016-06-15
AGCCTGGACCGGCAATACGCACAGATGCGAGGGCTTCTTGATTATCCGTTCGAATGGTTCCTCGCGAACGATTCCGATTCGCTCTGCATTTCCCCGAAGCTGCCGGACTATCTCTACGAAGACCCGGAAATCCTTTGGTCGAACGAAGTCTCGGACCTTATGCACCAACGCCAACCGAGTTATCAGTGGCCCCGGCTCGCTTTCCAGCCGCCATACTTTTTCTCTCGCTCGGTCCTCGAAGCGATGCTCCGCACCCAGGGAACTTTTCCGACCGACCAGCAAACGCCGTTCATTGATTGGCTCATGATGGCAATTGCAGTGGCCGGAAACATCAAGCACCGGAATTTTCCTCACGGTGTTTCGTGCCCGTCCTCTGACTACAACACCCGCCGCTACATGTGCGACCGCGTTGCGAATCATGGCGCCATCATGATTCATTCCATCAAGACTCCTGTCGCGTTGCAAGAAGTCGTCTCCGCTCGGCATCAGCACAGCCGTTCGCATGGGCGCGGAATCTCTTTGTGACATGCCACTGCCGGCGGATAAGAAAGAGCTGATTGACGCGGTTTCTGCTTTGCTTCACGCCGGCAAGACGCTCGATGCCGCTCGCCTCGTAATCACTGCCGCCGGACGAAAATCAATTATTCAAACCAAGTCAGAGGCGAACTCTGTCTTGACGACTCTGCTCCATTTCTGCCTGAACAACGGCGGCATGGAAGAAGCGGCTCAGATTCTTTGGGGGCCTACTCTCTTCACACCAAAGCCGGAATCCACCCAGCGGGTGTGGAGGGCATTCGACACTGACAACTTCATCCTGCTAATGGGCGCGGCGTCCATGTCGAAATCCTATTCGATGGGTGTTCGCCTCCTTTTGGAATGGGTGCGGGATCCCGACAACACAACCGTCCAAGTAATCGGACCATCAGAAAATCACCTTGAAGACAACCTTTTCTCACACCTCGTCGAACTGCACCGTAACTCTACAATTCCCTTGCCAGGACAAATCGGAAAGCTATTCATCGGCATCGACCCCCGAAAACGTCGTGGTGCTATTCGCGGAGTCGTGGTCCCTCTGGGAAAGAAATCTGCGGGCCGCATTCAAGGCTCTAAACGATTTCCTCGCAAGACTCCGCACCCGATTTTTGGGCCGCTGAGCCGAATGTTCATCTTCCTTGATGAAATGGTGAACATCCCGAAAGGGATTTGGAAGGACATCGACAACGTGCTCTCGAACGCGCAAGGCGACGACGGCATGAAGGTCATTGGCGCATTCAACCCGACCGACCAACAAGACGAAGTTGGCCGGCGCTGCGAACCGCCCGGCGGATGGCTCAAGTTTGACCCCGACCAGGATTTCGATTGGAAATCAAGTCGTGGCTGGCGCGTGGTTCGGCTCGATGCCAAGTTCTCAGAGAACGTCCAGACAGGACAGAGGGTTTTTACAGGGCTTCAAACAATCGAGGGCTTCAATTTGATTATCGCGAATTCTGGCGGCACGGAGTCTCCCGGCTATTGGACGATGGCGCGCGGTTGTTTTCCGCCGGCTGGCGTTTCGATGGCGGTGATTCCCGGCGGGATGCTTAACAAGTTCAAGGCCGAATTCATTTGGCAACTTGAACCGGACGACTGCGCCGGCCTTGACCTCGCGCTTCGCGGAAAAGATTGCGCCGTTTTTGCCAAGGGAAAGTTCGGACTCGCCGCCGGCATCAAGCTCCCGCCATCGCTCGACCATCCGAACGGGCACACACTTTTCTTCAAGGACAAGAAGGGCCGCAACGCCCCACGGTGGGCGCTGCAACTCGAATCGCTTTTCAAGTTGCCGAAGGCCGACACGCAGGAAATGGCCGAGACGATTATCAAGCTATGCAAACAGCTTTTCGTGAAGCCGGCGTGGCTCTGCATGGACCGCACGGGGAACGGCCAGGGAGTCTATGACATCGTTCGCTACACTTGGTCGATGGAGGTCAAGGCGGTGAATTATTCCGAAAATGCGACCGAGCGGAAAATCATGGTCGAGGACTCGAACACTCCGAAGGAACTCTATGACCGAGTTCAAACTGAGCTTTGGTTTGCGCTGCGGAAGGTAATCGAATTCGACATCTTCAAGGCGTTGCCGACTCTCGATACCTCAGAACTTTACCCTCAGATTTCGGGCCGCTGGTTCCGCGCGACCGGAAAAACCTGCAAGGTTGAGTCGAAGGACGATTATGAATTGCGCAACCAAGCGCACTCCCCCGACGACGCCGACGCCGTTTCTCTCCTCGTCCATGGGGTTCGGCAAGCGGCGCAAATCATTTTCGGGATGACGCCGGAGAACACGATTGCGGACGGCTATGGCGAAGACGACGATGGTTCAAGCTATCACGTCGATGTCACGAACCGCTTTGAGTCTTTACCGGAGGATTTTTGATGCTTTCCCTAAATCCGAATTTGTGGCCGGATGGCGGCTGGTTTTTCAAAGACGCGGACGGTGTTAAGCATACGGCCAACAGCTTTGCGAACCTCATTAAAACGGTAACTCAATACCGAGAACGTCGGGGCGTTCCGGTGGGAGACCCAACGCAAGAAATCCTCGTCCAACTCTGCGGTCGCAATCGGGGATTCTGCAAAGATTCTCACCCGGCCCCGATTCCAGAATCGCCGTCCCCGACCCTCATGCTGAAAATCCTGAACTTCCTGCAATGGCTGATTCAGGAAAAGCGCCTGGGGCACGTCCGACTGATTGACCGCAATGTGGCCCTCGCCCGTGCCCACATCTGCGCTCGTTGCCCTCGCCAGCGGGCCTTGCCGACGACTTGCGGAAGCTGCAAGGAAGGCATCTCGAATACTCGCCGCGCGCTCCTCGACGGCCAGGAGCCGGTTCACGCGGGCATCCAAGTTTGCTCCGTGCTCGAAGAGGATGTGGCGACCGTTGTGCATGTCGCCGTCCCCCAACGCCACGATGAAGGATTGCCGGCGGAGTGCTGGCGTCGGAATTGTTGAAAATCTGTAACAAAAACTATACACTTTTTATTACAACTCCGAATCCATTCAAAGCCGCGGGCGCGTTATTCCGCGCGATTCGAGCGTATTTACGGGGCGATGCTCTGATTGTCTCAGGCCGGGTCCGCGCGCGCCGCCGCCGGCGGTGCAACAAGTGTTTCTGGCGGGACCCCCAGAGCGACCAATGCCGAAAGTGTTCTTGCTTCTTGGCCCTCAAACTCGACTTGACGACCGAGAAATGCCCCCTCGATAAGTGGTGATTGACGAAACGCCCGGACCCGCAACCTATTAACCTATGCTAGAGAACCAGACCGCCGGCTATACCGGGGACACCCAGGGCGCCGTAAGCCCGCCGGAGATTGGAAAGGACCTCAAGCCGCGTAACCGTGCAATCAAAGACGCGATTCAGGCCAAAAACATCATCACTTCGCTCGAAGTCAACAACCGCCATCGCAATATCAAGAACGCCCGAATTATGGCAAAATATAATTCAGAGCGACCTTATACAACGGAAGCCCTTAAGGAAGATGGACTTAGCTGGAAGAGCAACTTCACAACCAAGCCACTTCCGATGCTCATTGACAAAGTAGCCCCGCGCTTCGTCGAGGCCATTCAGAGCACAAAATACCTCACGAACTCTCATTTTCCTGATGACCTGCCCGGTGCAGCGAAGAAAACGGAGGCTTTCCGGCGAGAAATCACGAATGCGGTGCGCCAGAAGCCCGGATGGAACAACTTTTTGACGGAAATCGCGCAGGAAAACGCTCTTTTCGGTTTTTGCGCATGTGGCTGGCTGAATCAATTCGAATGGTTCCCGAAATTCGTTCGCCAGGACGAGTTTTTCGTGCCGACCGGCACTAAGCAGCACTCGGATAGCTCGCAAATCGTCGTGCTCAAGGAAAAATTCCTGATTCACGAGCTTTTCAACCTGATTGCGGACAAGGATGCCGCCGAAGCCGCCGGATGGAACCTCGAAAACGCGGTTCGCGCCATCAACAACGCCGTCCCGGAAAATAGGCGTGCAAAATACTCGAATTGGGAACGGCTCTACGAGGATTTGATTCGGGAAAGCAATGTCGGAATCTCTCACGAGCAGGGCGCTCGGATTATCGAGTGCTGGCATCTCCTCGCGCGCGAAACGACGGGCAAAGTGAGCCATTACATTTTCGTCGCGAATTACTTCGACGAGATTTTCGCTCGCGAGGACCAGTTTGACAACATGTCGGATGCCTGCGCCTTTTTCTCCTTCCAACACGGCAACGGAAACATCCACGGCTCGAAAGGAATTGGCCGCGAGATTTATTCTTTGGCTGCGATGCTTGACCGGGCGCGCAACGAGATTGTGGACCGACTGAACCTGAGTGGCAAGCTCGTAATTCAGGGTGACGAGAAGTTGCTAAAGAAATTCCGAATGAGCGTCGTCGGCAACACGATTCTCATTGGCAAAGGTTACGAAGTATTGGAGCGGAAAATCGACGGCGCGGTTGAACCGTTCCTACAACTCGACCAATTTCTGACCGGCCTGCTTGACCAGATTGCCGGAGCGACCACGCCTCGCGTGTTCGAGGGCGAGCGCGTGACCAAAGCCCAGGTGGATTTCTTCGCTCAGCGCGAAGGTGAGTCCAAGGACAACATCATCGGGCGATTCCTGAATCAGTTCGCCGATATGATGACGACAATTCAGAAGCGGCTCTGCGACCCGAACACGAATGAGAAAGACGCGCTCGACCTGCAACGCCGGCTTTTGCTGGTGATGTCCCGCGAGGAACTTGATTTCATTTCCGGTCAGCGCGTGGCCGAGACAATCAAAGATTTCACGGATATGGAACGTCAGCAGATTGTTTTGATTGCCCAGGAGGCACGCGGCAATCCGCTCTATAACGGCAAAGAGATGGAACGCCGGAAGCTCGTCGCACAAATTGACGAGGAATTTGCGGATGCCGTTCTTCTCCCTGATAATGACCCGACCGTTCAGGCGGAGCAGAGCCGGCAACAGATGATTGAGCTTGACCTGCTCACTCGTCACGCTACGCAGATTCCCGTCTCTCCTCGTGATGACCACATGATTCATTTGCAGCTTATCGTCCCTGCGCTCGAAGCCACTGCCAAAGCTGCCGTGGACGACCCGGCTCAGGTCGAGACGTTGAAGGCATTGCTCGCGCACGCCACGGCACATTTTCAGATGGCGACCCAGGCCGGCGTGGACAAGAACCAACTCGCCCCGATTGGCGACCTTTTGAACCATCTCACCAAAGAGATGCCCGGACTCGAACAGAATGCTCAGCAGCACGCAGCGGTAGCTGAGCAGGCCCAACAGCAGCAGGCCGCCTCTGAGCAGGCTGCACAAGCCCAGGCCGCAACCAATCCTCCGCCGCCCGGCGCGCACCCCCCAATCCCTCAATGATAATCCTGAGTCCTGAAAAAATCGAGTGGGGCGGCGATGACGCCGTTACCCTGAGAAACTTTTTGGCCTCTTCAACCGGCCAACGAATGCTCGAAGCCCTGGCTTTCATGGCGCCGGAGATTCTTGATGGCAGTCATCCGAACAAAGCTCTCGTGGCATCGGGCCGGGTTGCCGGATACCGAGAAGCTCTCGAAGTCATTGTGCGTCTCACGCACGAGGACCCGAACGCGAGTCCCCCTCCGGCAGAATCTCCAAACTACGCTAATCTTGATGATGACGATGCCTGGAAGGACATCGACTCCGAGGTTGACAAATCGACCGAATCAACAACCTCTTAACGGACGATAACTACGAACCGCGTGCTATGCCTGAACCATTGACCGACCTCTCGACCCCGGCTCCTGCTGGCGTCACTCTCACCACCGACCCAACCGCCATCGCCGAAACCGGCGCGGCTCTGGATGCCCTTTTCGCGACGGCTGTCCCAGACCCTGATAAACCTCTCGACCCGCCGGCCCCTAAGCCCGGCGAACCTGCGGCGCCCGCTGCCCCCACTCCACCCGAACCGAAGCCTACCGAGCCTTCGGCTCCCTCCGGCACGCCTCCGGTGCCCAAACCCGGTGAGGCTACGCCTCCCGCGCCGGCCCCCGTGGCGAAGGATGAATTCGACAAGGTTGAACTTCCCCCGCACACTAAGCCAGCAACCGCGCAGTCATTCGATGCGCTCAAGAAGACTGCGCGCGAACGAGTCGCCGCTGTTGAGAAAGAACGCGAGGACCTCAAGACCAAGCTCGCCGCCCTGGAAGCCCGACCGGCGGTTGACCCAAAGGTTGAGCAGGAATTGACGGAACTTCGCGCGTTTCGACAACGCCTGGACGTTGAGGCTGACCCGGCGTTCAAGGAATACGTCGAGGAAATTTCCCGAAATGAGGAATCCATTTTCGCGAAGCTCAAGGAAGCCGGAGCGGGTGATGCGGTAGTTGCGAAAATCAAAGAGATTGGAATCAAGGACCTCGACTGGGAAACGGTGCTTGAGAAGCTCCCTCCCGTGGCCCGACGCTATATTGAGAACAAGCTCGCGGTGAATGAAGACTTGGGCGAGCAACGGATGCGCGCTCTGGCCGACGCGAAGAAAAACGCCGGAGAGTTTCTGGCGCAGCGCGAGAAGGAAAACCTACAAAACGAAATCGTTCATCGGGCCGCCGCTGACGAACATTTCACCAAGGTTGCTCCTCAGCTTCCGTGGTTCAAGCTGGAAACCATCCCCGCGACCGCGACCCCCGAAGATAAGGCCGCGCTCGAAGCCCACAATAAGTTTTTCACCGAGACGAACAAAGCCGCGAAAGAGATGCTTGAGGACAATTCTCCTCAGATGCGCGCCATCGCTACTCTCGGCTACGTTCAGATGCTCCGGCTGCAAAAGGAAATTCCCGCGATTCATGCGGAATATGCCGCTGAGCAGAAGAAGCTGACGGATGAAGTTACTGCTCTCAAGGCGCAAGTCAAAGAGAAGGACGACTTCATCGCCCGTATCAAGAATTCCTCAAAGACCAGTTTGCGAGACGGCAACGCCCCGACCGACCCGAAGACCGCTGCGGCACAGCCGACCTTTGGTGAACACGGCTCGTCCGCGCTAGACCGGCTACGCAATGAGCAACTCGCCGGCTCGTGAGGTATGCCCTATTCCAACCCCCAAAAGAAGAAGGTGGCGGATGCCATCCGCCATGCCCTTAATCGAGAAAAACACCGGGAAGGGTGCCGGGTCTGGAGAGTTCAGAACCCTGAAAAATATAAAGCTCAGCGGGTTAGCTGGAGAAAAAGGAACCCTCAAAAATGTCGAGATATGCGTAGACGCCAACGAGAGAAATCTCCGGGGTTTCGGCTTTCTGAAAATCTACGCCGACGAATCCTCCACGCCCTTAATAAGGGATTTAAATCTGCACATACCGTCGAACTTCTCGGATGTCCGATATGCTGGCTTGAGGTTCATCTTGAATCTCTTTTCAGGTCCGGCATGACTTGGGAAAACTACGGTCCAGTTTGGCACGTTGACCACATTCGGCCATGCGCGAAATTTGATTTGACGGACCACGACCAACAGAGGGCCTGCTTTCATTGGACGAATCTTCAACCGCTTTTCGCGAAAGACAATCTCCAAAAAAATGCAAAATTCCAATGAGTTGCGCGAGGGCCGGTCTGTCGAGTTGCTTTTGCCTTGGTATCGAGAAATTAGTCCTCAAGTTGCCTGGTCCGTTATGCGATTGCTACGGGACCCAACAAGGATTGGTGTTCGAGCGAGATGGGGGGATGCTTGTGTATTTCACACAAGAAACATTCTTGCTGACGAATTTCTTAGAACGGGGATAGAGTGGAGCCTCTGGATAGACGGGGATGAAATTCTTCCGACAGGCGACGCAAAACTGTTTAACGCCCTTGCTGGTATGCATCTTCCTGATGAGTTCGCTGGACTCAACATCTTGGACCGCCTTTTGTCTCATGGCAAGACCTTGGTGGGTGCTTGCTATTGGGGCCGCTATCCGAACAGCAAGCCGATTTACGCGGAAGGGATGAACTCCGCCAAGGAGGACGCCTACGCGCGGAAGGGACCTTACAACATCGTGAAGCCGACTGATTGGATTGGCTTTGGCGCGGTGCTCGTCCATCGTTCTGTATTCCTCGACATCGAGACGAAATATCCGCATCTTGCGCGCAACCCCGATACTGGCTCTGGCGGAAATTGGTTCAGCCCGAATGAGCAAGACCTCCGCCGGAATTTCGAGGCGTTCGGTGCTATCCTCGAAGAAAGCATCGACGCGGGAGCGAAGCTCGCGAAGCTGCAAGCGCAATACGAATCTTCCCTGCGGCAGACCTTGAAGACGCCGGTTGGCGTCGGCGAGGATGTTTCCTTTTGCAAGCGCGCGGCCTCCTGCGGCCATGTCTCACACGTCGATTTGGCGTTGTATTGCGGACACCTTGGCGACCGCGTGTATGGAAAACTCACCTGATAAGCTGCTCTTGGCTCTCCAATTTTGGGACCAAGACAAGGCCCAGGCGATGCGCGTGGCCCGACTCGTGGCTGACCTCGAATTCCGGCATTCTACTGCCGCTGATTTTCTTTTCGTGGCCCGATTTGACTCCTCTCAGGACCCGGCGACCGTTGCCTATGTCTCTCGTAAGTTCAACACCTTCTCTTACGTCAACAAAAACCGGCGCGGTCAAGGCTGGCCCTTCGGATGCAATGAGCTTTGGTTCGGCAGTTTAGACCACGTTTATACTCAGACCCAGGCCGGCTTGATGCCCGGCTACAAGGCCATTTTGACTTTCGAGGCCGACGCCTGCCCCCTGATTCCCGATTGGATTGGCGAACTCAGTCGTGAATGGGACCGGCTCTTTGCCAATGGCGCCCGGATTATTGGCCACATGACGCCGCCCGGACCGGTTGAATCCGGCGGGGTCCATATCAACGGAAACTGTTTAGTCTCAGGGGATTCTGAGTATCTTCATTGGCTCTCGCGCAAGCTCGGCGGGTGCGCGCCTGGCGGGGGTTGGGACTACATTCTGGCCCCCTCGTTTAAACAGCGTGGTTGGGCTGACACAAAAAAAATTCGTTCCTACTGGCACGCCCCGACGATGAATGAGAAATTCTTCCACAACATTGTCACGGAGGGGGTTGTCTTATCCCACGGGGTCAAAGATGATTCCGTTCTGAACATGGTTAGACAGAGATACCTCTCCGTGGTAAAGTGAGGCATGAAGATATGCGAGATTTGCGGGGAGGCCAAACCTCTTCGGACTGATTACCACAAGGGGAAAGCCCTCGGGAAACTCTGCAAAGAGTGTCGCACCTTTATGAAATGGGCGGACCACGACCCTGATAAGATTCAACGTCTGCTCGATTACCGATTTCCCGGACACGGAGACATCGTAATTACGGAATGAAGACTTGCTCAAAATGCAAGCAGGCAAAGCCCGTTGAAGCCTTTGCGAAAGCGAAGAAGTCAAAAGACGGACTCCGGTGGCGTTGTCGAGAATGTTTAAAGCAGGAAAGAATTGAAGCGGGTCCAGAGAAGCAGAAAAATTTCAATCTGCGGCGATACGGTTTGACAATAGAACAATTTCGAGAAATGCTTCTCCGACAAGAAAACAAATGCGCCTCTTGTGGTGAGCCGGTTCGAGAAGGAAAGGGACGGGGGTGCGCCCATGTTGACCATAATCATATCACCGGAAAAGTCCGGGGAATTTTATGCGCCGGCTGCAATGTGGGGATTGGGCATCTCGGGACTCTCCGAAAAATCCTCCTCGCCGCACGGTATTTCAAAAAAGTTTCTAGTTGACAAACCCCTCCTTCTAACAATCTCTTCTTTACCTACCCTCGTCTGGTAAACGAGACAGAGCCTATCTCCTTGGTGGCTCGCAAGGCGGACTTCGGCCCTCCCGAAACGGCTGAAAGAAGCTCCACGCTTATTCGTGGAATTGTGAGTCAACCGCGCGAAAGCGCAACCAAAATTAAGTCAAGACGGTTAAGTTCTTGACGGAAAGTAAGTATCGGGGACTGTATCACTCCGGCTCAAGTTTCTGACATTGCTCAGAAGGACACTCAGCGATTAGTAGGAGCTATCGCTAAGACGTTGGCCGCCAACGCTCCGTTTATGAATGTTATAGGTGGAGGTGTCTTTCCATCAGGAGTTTCTGACGAAATCCGAACCAGTGTTCAGCTTCAAGCTGCTCCTGGCGATTCTCTGGCTCTGCCTGAGTTCGTCTGCGACACTGATCTTTGCGGAACTCGCGGCCATCAAGACCTGACGGACGCCATCAACTTCATCAGCCGGCTCGAATCGAAACGTGGTTTCGGTCCGCGCGTCTGCGTGAAGAAAGGTTACGCCGCCTTCAAGACCTCTTACCTCGCGTCTGAGGATTCCTTGAAGAAGCTCGTGACGCAGTATATCAACTCCGACATTCGCGCGCAGCTTTACCTGCGTTCGGCCTCGAAGTTCACTGCCGTCGCCGGCTACGATTTCAACTCGCTCTTCACGGGTGGTGTTGAAACCGACATCGGTGTCAAGTTCGCGCCCATTCTGCCCACAGGGCCAATGAGCT
>WNGF01014485.1_pt1 | contig 10483 bp, 10 predicted proteins | sample 5400641 | NCBI WGS metagenome assembly WNGF01 (sample SAMN13153371, study PRJNA577476) | soil metagenome | isolation source: 80 cm soil or saprolite under grassland replicate 2 | place: USA:California | collected 2016-06-15
TTCCGGAACAGGCCCACCGGTCTGCCGGTCGCGTCGAACACGTCATAGGTGGCGCCGAGATCGATAACCTGGCGGGCCTTGAATCCGAGCACCGGGTACTGGCGGCTGTCGTCGGTGTAGAAGGTCACCTGTTCCTTGAACGCCAGGCGTTTCTGCTGGGCGAAGGCGATCAGCTCACCCTCCGAACCGTCCGGTCCGGCTGCGTGTACTTCGTACTGGTTGACCATCAGCCGGATCCGCTGCCGTACGACCAGCTGCGTCGTCGCCTGAAGCCGTGCCAAGTCCATCAATGCCGGTCCGTCCTGTCTGCGGTTGGGATCGGTTGAGTCACGGGCAGTCTGACAGCCCGGCGTGTACCGTACCGAAACTTCGTTCGAGCCGTTGACCTCGGCCTCGTCATGATTCATCCGACCGGCGGTCCGGCGGCGGTCCGCGGCCGGGTCGGCTGTTTAGCGAGGGGAATCGGCTACTTACTTACTTACTTCGGGGAGCGGATCACGGGTTGCCGGAGGTCGAAGAACTCGGTCTCGCCGACGCTGAGCTTGTTCATCTCCTCCATGGCGGCCTGCAATTCCGGCGGCACCTGCTTGCGCTCGCCCGCACGGGCGTCGGCCTCGGAGGTGAAGTACATGACCATGGTGTAGGCGCCGCCGTCGTGACTGACTCCGACGGTGCCGATGACATCGGGGCGGAACGCCGCCCACCTGTCCGAGTCCTGGGCCATGAGCTGCTTGGCACGGTCGGGGTCGGTGCTCCGGCCCTGCATGATCTGGACGAAGCCGGCCTGGTCGGGGTTGCCGTGCACGTCGACGTTGACGTCGGTGCTGGTACGGACGGTGGCTCCGCCGTCGAAGAGCTTCTCGGTCTCGGTCCACCACTGTTCCTGCTCGGGCCGCTCGCTGTTGTGGTGGGCCGCCTCCTGGGACTCGAAGCGGATCACCGCGACGGCCCGACCGTCCTCGGTGACTCCGGCAGTGGTGCCAAGCCACCCGGTCGCACCGGGCGCCAGGTCCTGCATCCACCGGTCGAAGGCGGCACGCAGCGCTTCCGGGTTTGACGTCCTGGCCTGGACGACCTGAACGAACATGGCGATCCTCCTGTAGACGTCGGTGCAGTTCTAGCCGCTCTGCTATACCGACCCTACGACCGCCCAGAGCCCCCGTCATGCTGGGGGTAGAGCCTCCCGGGGTGACGTCGAGATCGAGTTGTACCGCGGGCCGGCCGGCGCCGGTGAGGCAGCCGTCCTGTCCGTCAACAATGGGCCGCCCAAACCCTGTCGATCATCGTCAGATGACCGTACGCTGCATTTTCGGCAGACAGGACGGCGACTCACCGGACGGACATGGTTGATCGACGTTCGGGTGACCCGTCAACGAATGATCGTGTAACGACAAATATAGCAACGCCGACTAAGCGGCTCTTCGGTACCTGGCCGGCCGATCGCGCGCGACGACGTTGCCGGCGACAACATCGGTCCTGTGGGAGTGCATCGTGTGGCGCGGTCGCGTCGGGATTCTCGTACTGGTACTGGTTGCCGCTGTCGTCGCGGTACCGCTGTACGCGGGCGCTGGCGGCGGTACCCGGGCCGACCAAGTGGAGGTCTACTCGTGGTGGACAGGGCCGGGGGAGGAGGACGGCCTGGGCGCGATGATCGCTGACTTCCAGGCGCGCAACCCGGGTGTGCACCTGGTCAACGCGGCGGTGTCCGGCGGTGCGGGCTCCAACGCCAAGGCGATCCTGGCCAGCCGCCTGCTTGCCAATGACCCGCCCGACTCCTACCAGCGGCACGCCGGGCTGGAGCTGGCCGACGACGTGCGGTCGGGCAAGGTCGCCGACCTCACCGCACTCTACGCCGAGCAAGGCTGGACCAAGGTCCTGCCCCGCGGCCTGCTCGACAAGCTCGCCATCGACGGGAAGCTGTACTCGGTACCAGTGAACATCCACCGCGCCAACCTGGTCTGGTACAACCCGGCGACGCTGCGCGCCCTGGGGATCGCGCATCCCCCCCGGTCCTGGGCCGAGTTCCTGAAGCAGGCCGAGCTGATCCGCACCAAGGGCCGCACCCCGTTGAGCATCGGTCCACAGTGGACCCAGAAGCATCTGCTGGAGACCGTCCTGCTCGGCGAGCTCGGCCCGGACGGGTACGAGGACCTGTGGCGCGGCCCGTCCGGCTGGACCCTACCGACGGCTCGGCCGTGTACGCCGTCATGGGCGACTGGACGTACTCGTACCTCGCGATCACCAAGCGGATGCTCTTGGGGCAGCAGTTCGCCGTTGCCGCCTCGCCGGGCACCGACGGCGTCTATGACTTCCTGTCTGATTCCTTCACCCTGCCGGTCGGCGCCCGGCACCCCGACCTCGCCCGTAGATGGCTGATCGAGTGCGGGTCAGCCACCGGACAGGACCTCTTCAACCCGCTCAAGGGCTCGATCCCGGCGCGTACGGACACGGATGCCAGCCGTTACACCGGTTATCTCGCGGACGATCTGCGTCAGTGGCAGGACCCGCATACCCGCATCGTCGGCTCGCTCGCCCACGGCGTCGTGGCCGACAACGCCTGGAACGCCGAGATCGACACGGCGCTGGGGCTGTTCCTGCGCAACGGAAACACGGCGAGGTTCGCCGCCGCCGTGGGCGCCGCCTACGAGGCGACCCGATGACCGGCGTTCGCCCGATCCAGCGGCACCGCCAGCCGCCGACCGAGGTGGCCCGCACGGTCGCCCGCACGGCCCACCGGGCGGCTCGGCGCCGCGGCCACGGCTGGGCGTCGGCGCTTCTGCTCGTCTCGCCGTCGCTGCTCGCGGTCGGCGTTTTCGTGTACGGCTTCATGGGCTGGAACATCCGCGTGTCGTTCACGAGCTGGCGCGGGCTGACCCCGCGCTACGACTTCGTCGGGCTGCGCAACTATGTGGCACTGTGGCGGGACGAGCGGTGGCTCATCGACGTCCGTAACATCGTCATCTTCACGGTCGTGTTCGTTGCCGGCTCGCTGGCCCTCGGTTTCCTGATGGCCTTTCTGATCGAGCGGGGCGTCCGCGGCGAGGGCTTCCTGCGCAGCGTCTACCTCTTTCCGATGGCCCTGTCGTTCATCGCCACCGGCATCGTCTGGCGCTGGCTGCTGGATAACGGCGAAGGCCCGGAGACCACCGGCCTCAACTCCTTGCTGACCTACGTCGGGCTCGGATTCCTGCGTAGCGACTGGCACCGGTCGGAGTCCGGCTTGGCGGTCGCCGCGGTCGCGTTGCCCGCCGGTTGGGCGCTGTCCGGCTACGTGATGGCGCTGTTCCTGGCCGGCCTGCGGGTGGTGCCCGAAGACGTACGGGAGGCCGCCCGTGTCGACGGGGCCAGCGAGGCGCAGGTCTTCTGGTTTGTCACCCGGCCGCTGCTGCGCCCGGTGCTGCTCAGCGCAGTGGTCATCCTCGTTCACATCTCGCTGAAGACGTTCGATCTGCTGTACGCGTTGGACCAGCGGAACCTGAAGATCGAGACGCCGTCGCTCTACATGTGGTTCACCACGTTCGACGGCGGCTTCTACAGCCGAGGCGCCGCCATCGCGACCATCCTGCTCTTCGGGGTCGCGCTGCTGACCGGCCCGTACATCTGGTACTCGGTACGGAAGGAGCGGGCATGACCACGATGGCTGGGGCACCACCTCAGGCCCAGCGGGTCGAGCGACGCTGGCCGACCGTCCTGCGATACGTCGCGCTCTACGGCCTGGCCGCGTTCTTCCTCATGCCCGTGTACGTGCTCGTGGTCACCGCGCTGAAGGACCCGGCCGACGTCAGCGTGACCCGGATGTGGGAACTGCCCGGATCGCTGTCGCTGCACAGCTTCTCCCTCGCCTGGCCGAAGCTCGCGGGTGGCCTGCGCAACAGCATCGTGCTCGCCATACCCGCCAGCCTCATCTCCTCGCTTCTGGGCTGTGCCAACGGTTTCGTGCTGGCGACGTGGCGGTTCCGGGGGGCAAACCTGGTCTTCCCGCTGATCCTGTTCGGCATCTTCCTGCCGTACCAGGCGGTGCTCATACCGCTCGTGCAGACGATGGGCGCGGCCGGGCTGCGCGGCGGCGACGACCCGACCGGCGGGCTGCGCGGGCTGCTGCTCGTCCACATCATCTACGGCCTGCCGATCACCACGCTGATCTTCCGGAACTACTTCGTCGGGCTGCCCAACTCGCTGGTGGAGTCGGCTCAGGTCGACGGGGCCGGAATGCTGCGTACCTTCGTCGACATCGCGATACCGTTGGCCCGCCCGGCATTCGCCGTGTCGATCATCTGGCAGTTCACCTCGGTATGGAACGACTTCCTGTTCGGGGCGGTGATGACGACCCGCGAGGCCTGGCCGGTGACCATCGCGCTGAACAACATCGCGGGCGGCCAGTCCGTACCGTTCGAGGAGGCGATGGCCGGCGCGCTGCTGGCCTGCGTACCCACCCTCCTGGTCTATGTCGTTCTCGGCCGCTTCTTCCTGCGTGGCCTGCTGGCCAGCGCCCTCCAGACCTGACCCTCCAAGGGAGACTATCCAGCCCCCCATGTAGCGAGCCCGGTAACGCCGATGGCGTGGATGTCGCCGTCGCAGACCGCCACGTCGCGTGCGCTGCTGGCGCCGGTGGCGAGGATGCGCGCCGGGTCCCGGTAGCGGGTGACGACCTCGACCCGCTGGACCGGACGCGCGGTCGGGACAACCGGACCGGGACGCCACCAGGCGCCCAGTCGCAACAGGTAGGTGTGGATACCGGCGGTGCCGTCAACCGTCGTGTAGATCCGCCAGGTGAACGGCCCGACCGGTTCCATGTCGCGCACCCGGATCCCCGTGCCGAGCCTCCGAACGTACCAACCAAGCGGCGTCCACACCGCGGCGTGGTCACTCAACGCTCCGGCGGTGTCGGTCTGCATCCACACCGCGAAGGGGGTACGACCGGCGAGGGCGCCGACGAGCTGGATGTAGTCCGGGGACCGGACCAGGTGGCCGGCCGGGTTGGCCGGCAGCGTCGCCAGCGGCGTCTTGACGATACGCAAGTGCCGTTCCTGGGCTGCGTCGTCGACGCTCGTCCCGAGGTCGGTGCCGTCCGCCGCCGAGAAGCGCAGGTCTGCCGGCGTGAACACGGTGTAGTACACGTTGCGGTGGTACCGGTCGTGCAGGTGGCCCTCGGGTCCGCCACCGGCGAGCGTGTACACGATGTGGACCCGCTCCGGCCGGCGCCGCCCGGCCGGCTGGTAGCGAAGCTGACCGATGTAGATCTCGTTCATGTTGTCCGCGCGGTCCGTCGGCGCGATGGCCCACCGGTCGCCGGTGAGCCGCTGCGTGTCCTGCCACGTCCGGCCGTGGTCGGACGATCGCACGTACTTCACCGGACGTAGGTCGGTGGGGGTGGTCGGGTCGAGGTGACGCACGGTCTCCCGCACGAAGACGAAGATGTCGCCGTTCGCGGTCAGCAGCGGCATCGGGTACGTGGCACCCGCGCCCTCGGCGACGACCTCCTCGGTCCATTGCCCGTCGGTCGAATGCGGCCGGGCGGACCGGGCCATCACCAGCTTCTCGTTGTGCATGCCGCGGAAGACGAGCAGGTGCCCGTCGCCGGCCTGGACGATGGTCGGGTAGTTGTGCGAGTCACCGCCGCCGTCGCCCACCTTCACCGGTGCGGACCAGGCCCGGGTCTGGTGGTCGTACGCCTGGACGTAGTTGTCCTCGTGCCGGCCGGCCCAGGTGACGAACGTCGTGTCGGCGGACCGGTCGTAGCAGCCGCCGGCAACCGGCCGGCGGTCGCTGCGGGCGGCGACCCCGCTGGCCGCGGTCATCACCGTCCAGTCCCGGGGCTCACTCCTTGACGGCACCGGCGAGTCCGCGGACGAAGTAGTTCTGGAAGGCCAGGAAGATCACGAGCATCGGCACGAACGAGAAGACCATGCCCGCAGACAGGCCGGTCCAGTCCAGCGCGTTCTCGCCCTGGAAGGATTTCATGCCGACGGCCAGGTTCTGCAGCTCCGGCTGGCTCAGCGTGAACACGAACGGGATGTTGAACTCGTTCCAGCCGGCGATGAAGTTGAAGATCACTACGACCGCGATGACCGGCCGGGCCAGCGGTAGCACCAGCCGGAACGTCCGGACGAACCCGGCACCGTCGACCTTCGCCGCGTCGAACAGCTCCTTCGGCATCGCCTCGAAGAAGCCCACGAACAGCAGGACGTACAGCGCGCCGGCCGCGCCCGACATGGCGAGGATGACACCGGCCCGGGTGTTCAGCAGGCCGAGCGAGTCGACCAGCTCGAACTGCGGGATGATGATCGACGCCACCGGCACGAACAGCGTCGCCACGATCAGCCGGTACAGCAGGTTGCGGCCGGGGAACTGGTAGCGGGCCAGCACGTATCCGCACAGCGCCCCCTTGACCAGTTCGATGACGGTCGAAGAGCCGGCGTAGATCATGGTGTTCAGGAAGTACCGGGAGACCCCGGCCTCCGCCCAGGCGCGGGGGAAGTTGCCGAAGATCCACTCGGTCGGCAGCAGGGACGCCCCGGCGGTGAAGGCGTCCCGCCGCTCCTTGAAGGCGGTCGCGATGACCCACAGGAACGGGTACAGCCAGACCAGCCCGACGACGAGCAGCGCCGGCACGGCGATGAGGTTGAGGCGGCGGCGGTGTCTCATGACAGGTACCCGCGTCGCACCCGCTCGGCCCGGCGGCCGGCCACGCCATACGTGCCGACGAAGACCGCGGCGAGCACCGCGAACAGCAGCGCGGCCGCGGACGCGTACCCGTACCGCAACCCGACCGGGTTGTTGAACGCCTCCCGGTAGATGAACAGGGACACCACGTTGGTGCTGTCGCCCGGGCCGCCGTCCGTGAGCGTGACCACGAGGCCGAACACGTGCATCGCGTTGATCAGCGCCAGCAGCGTGATGATCACCGCGGTCGGCTTGATGACCGGCAGCGTGACCCGGACCAGCTTCTGCCACTCGTTGGCGCCGTCGAGGTCGGCCGCCTCGTACAGCTCCTCGGGGACGTTCTGCAGCGCCGCCATCCAGTAGATCATGTACTGGCCGAAGATCTGCCAGACGCTCACCAGGATCAGCGCGCCCATCGCCGTCCATCGGTTGGCGAACACGTCGTACGGCTCGTCGGTCACGCCGACGTCGGACAGCAGCGCGTTCAACGCCCCGTTGGACGGGTTGAGCAGGAAGGTGAAGATGATGCCGGCCAGCGCCACCGGCACGATGATCGGGACGAAGAAGACCGTGCGGAACAGCCGCTTGCCCCACATCCAGCGGCGGGTCAGGAGGATCGCCAGCAGCAGCGTCAGCGGCAGCTTGACCACCGTGTTGCCCACCGCGAAGATCAGCGTGTTGACGACCGCCTTCCAGAACCGCGGGTCGGCCGCGATCGCCGCGAAGTTCTCACCGCCGACGAACGTCGACGGTGGACCGACGCCGTTCCAGTCGAACAGCGAGTAGTAGACGGTCGCGGCCAGCGGCCACAGCGTGAAACCCAGGTACAGCACCAGGAACGGGGCCAGGAACGCGATCACCCACCAGGCGGTCGCGCCGGTGACCCGTTCCCGGTGCGTCCCCGCGTCACCCGCTGCGCGCCGCTCCCGCCGGCGCCTGCCGCTGCGCCCGGCCTCGGGTCGCTCCGCGACGACCGACAGCGGTCTCGGCGGGGCCTGCGTCATCGCGCGGGGTAGTCCTTCATGGGATCCCAGTCGGGGAACCTATAGCAGTCGATCGACACCTTCAGGCCCGTCGCCGCCTCCTTCTTGAGGCCGTCCTCCAGCTTGCGCTGCCGTTCGTCGACGAGGGACCTCGCCGCGACGGTCAGGTCCTTGTTGCCGTTGAGGGCGTCGACGAGCACCTCGTACTCACCCCCGGGGCGTACCTTCAACGCGTCGAGGAAGGCCTTGGACTTGGCGATGTCCGGGCACTTGACCACCGCCACCGGCACCGTCACCCGCCACGGATCTGCCGCCGAGGCCAAGCTCATCATCTCCTTGACCTGCGCGTTATCCGCGTACTTCGCCGGGTCGGAGAAGGCTACGGTGCCGTAGCCGTCCTTGTAGTACTCCCGGGCGAAGAACCCGTCCGGCCGGGTCATCCAGTTGAGGAACTGCCACGCTTCGGACTGGTGGGTGGACTTCGACGAGATCCAGTACTTGTTGCCGTCGTGGCTGCGCGGCATGGCGCCGGTCGCTCCGCTGTCCGGCAGCGGCCGGACGTGGATGGCGAACTCGTCGGGCTTCATCTTGTAGTCCTTGACGAACGAGCTCGGCATCCAGGCGCCGTCGAGGTAGATGGCGGCACCGCCGCTGGCGAACTGCTCCCGGGAGAACTCCTTGGTGTTGTTGCCCGGCGCGATGAGCTTGGCGTTGTTGAGTTCCTGGACGAACTTGAGTGCCTCCGCCGCCCGGGGGTCGGCGAGGGCGAACCGGCCGGTCTTGTAGTCGAAGAACTGCTCGATCGTGAGCTTGCCGCCGACCAGCCCCAGGAAGATCCGCTGGAAGTCGGTGCTCTTGCTCGGCGAGGCGATGCAGTACACCTTGGGCGTCTTCGCCTTGATCTGTTCGCAGGTGGACTTGAGCTGCGACCAGGTCTTCGGGGCCTGGTCGGCGTTGAGGCCGGCGTCGGCGAACGCCTTGCGGTTGAGGAACATGTACCCCGGGCCCCACACCACGTTGTCGGAGAACGGGAACCCGTAGGTCCTGCCGTCGCGGATGTTGACGCCTTCGAGGAACATGCCCTTCGGCCAGCGGTTCTTGAAGTCGTCGGGCACCTTGCCGTCGTCCCCGAGCGGCGCTATCCAGCCCTGGTCGAGCAGCAGGTTCATGGTGACCGGCGGGTTGTCGCTCCAGTAGAAGATGTCGGGCATCTGGTTGCTCTGGAACGCCAGCGGCAGGGCCTTCTTGTAGTCGGCCTGCGCGGTCTCCCGCCACTCGATGGTGATGTTGGGGTGCTCCTTGTGGTACTGCGCGGCGACCCGTTTGTGGAACTCGGTCTGCTCCTCCGAGAAGTCCCAGATCTTCAGCGTGGCGGCCGCCTTCGGCGGCTCGGCGCCGCGGCCGCAGGCGGCCACGACAAGACCGCACGCGAGAAGAACCGCGGTCGCGACCGTGCGAACCTTCGCTGCCATGACCTCTCCTCCCGGGAGCGGATGAGGGAGTGAGGGTAGGGCGCCCAGGCGCCCCAGAACAAGGGATCTCTCCGGTAGGCAGTACCGGGGTAGCCGCCTACTGCGCCGGCTCGCCGCCGCCGGGGGGCGCGTGATGGTAACCCCGGATTCGTACCGAAAGTGCATCTTGAGATGCCAGAGCTGAACCGGGCCTGGGCTTGGTTGGTCAGCGATGGACCGGTTGAACGCGCTCTGGTTGATGGTGATGAGCGCGGCGAGGGCCTTGTCGTACTCGTCGGAGGCGTAGTTGGACTGGCCTGGCTCGTAGCTGGTGCAGAAGGCGATGGCGTCCCTGAGCCGTCCGGCCGCGACGAGGGCGCGGATCTGGCGGTCGTCGCGTTGGTAGACCTGGTGCCGCAGGAGGGTGTTTCGGCGGCGGCGCGTTCTCCGGTGAAGGTGATGTTGCGGAATTCGGTGCCGAGGAAGCCGGTCCAGCCGATGTCGGCGTCGTCGTGCTGGTAGGCGGCGCCGGTATTTTCACGTTCCTTTCACACCCACGCTCCCCGGCGCAGCCCCTTCGCCGGTGAATCCGGTGGAGAAACGGTGCTCTGCTCAAACTGGCTCGCGGCGGGCACGCCTGCCGGTAACCTCCGGGGCGGGGTTGAGGAGGGGAAAATGAGCTATCAGGTGACCGTCAGGGATGTCCCGGCTCGTCCGACCGCGGTGGTCGCTGTGACGACCACGTGGCAGGAGTTTCCGACACTGTGGACGCAGCTGCTGGACGAGGTGTGGGCGTGCCTGCACGCGGGTGGGATCTACCGCGGCTGCCGCAACGTGATGCTGTACCGGGACGACGTGCCACATGTCGAGGTCGGCGTCGAGCTGCACCAGCCGTGCCCGCTGACCGGACGGGTGGCGGCCTCCAGTCTGCCTGCGGGGCAGGTGGCGGTGACCGTCCACCGGGGACCATACGCGGGTCTGCGGTTGGCACATCGGGCCGTGCTCGACTGGTGCGCCGCACAGGGGCGGCGGCCGGTAGGACCACGGTGGGAGGTCTACGGGCCTCACCACGACGATCCTGCCGAGGTGTGGACGGAGGTCTACTGGCTGCTGTCGTAACGGGCGTCATGCCAGGCCGTGCGGGACGTCGCTGCATGTGGCTGAGCCAGCTCGCGGTCGCCCGCGACGCCGGGCGGGCGACTGGAACTGTTCGTCAGTAACCCGGCGGACCGATCGTCCCACCCCGCACGCATCAGGTCTACGCGCCGGCGGCTCACCCGGGACGCCAGTTCAGGAGCCGTCTCCGCCAAACCGGAGCCGAAGGCGCCACGATATCCTGACGGTCCGGGCCGAATCGCCGGATGGGGGCCGCCGTGCCGGACGTCG
>WNGF01040060.1_pt1 | contig 10481 bp, 13 predicted proteins | sample 5400641 | NCBI WGS metagenome assembly WNGF01 (sample SAMN13153371, study PRJNA577476) | soil metagenome | isolation source: 80 cm soil or saprolite under grassland replicate 2 | place: USA:California | collected 2016-06-15
TCGATAAGGCAAAAATCGAATTGAGCGGGGTGCGAAACTCGTGGCTGATATTCGACAGAAACCGGGTCTTCATCTCGTCGGCTTGCCTGAGCTCTTTCGCCTTCTCGTCGAGCTCCGCATACAGCGTCACCATGCCGCGATTGATGTCCTCCAGCTCTTGATTCAGTCGCTCCAGCTCCTGTTGACGCCGGCGCAAACGCTCGTTGGCAGGTTTGGCTGCCGTGATGTCGACGATCGTGCCGATGGCACGCACGGCGCGCCGGCTCTCGCCCTCACCGGAGAACAACGCGCGGCCGCGCGCAAGCACCCAACCAGGCTCGCCGTCGGCCCGCGCGATGCTATACTCAGCGGAGATCGTTGTTTCGTCCGGTCGGTTGATGGACCGCCGAATCGCCGCTTCGATGCGTTCGCATTCGCCCGAGCGACTATCCTCAGTACCGAGCACTTGGTTGCCCGAACCATCGGGCATCATGCCGAGAATTTGTTTTGCTTCCTCCGACCAATAAACCGTTCCGGACACTAGATCGATGTCATAGGTACCAAAGCCGGCCGCCTCCGCCGCCAGGCGCAGCCGCGCTTCGCTCTCGCGCAGGGTCGACTCCGTACGGTGCTTGTACAGACCGATTTCAATCTGGGTTTTCAGCTCGCGATCGACAAATGGTTTGAGAACATAGCCGAACGGCTCCGTGCTGAGGGCTCTGGTGAGCGTGTCCGGATCGGAATGTGCGGTAAGATAGACGACCGGTAGATCGTACGCGCGGCGCATCCGCGCGCCCGTTTCGATGCCATCGAGAGCGCCGCTGAGTTGAATATCCATGAGTACAACATCGGGCCTCAGTTCGCCGGCGATGGCGAGGGCTCCCTCGCCGCAGGCAACGCTGCCAATCACCCGATAACCCATTCGATCGAGCTTGTTGGCGAGGTCGGCGGCGACAATCGCTTCGTCTTCAACGATTAACACTTTGGTTTTCGTCACCGTCCCTCACCTCGACCGTCATCGATGTAGGAACGAGCATTCAAGGTTAGCTCAAACCGCGTGCCCTGGCCGTTGCACAACTCCGATGTGCCGCCGAGCTGCTCGGCGAGCATGCGTATCAGACGCAGACCGAGAGTATCGGCGCTGCGCCAGTCGAGCTCCGGCGGCAGTCCGCGGCCGTCGTCAGAGAACACGACACGGATACGCCCGTCGTCCAGACGCTTGGTCTCAATGGTGATCTCGCCCTCGGCGCGTTCGTGAAAAGCATGTTTGAGAGCATTGGTGGCGAGCTCGTTGAGAATGAGCCCGCACGGAATCGCCACGTCGACCGGCACAAATACGGCCTCTTGCTCGATGCGCAGGCGCACCCAGGTCATTGCCCTACCTTTTGGCAATTTTCAACATAAATAAACTAGTCCCGGCAGAGCTGCACCCACTTGCGGGCAAATTTTCTATCGAGGATGTATTTCAGAAAAGGCGCAAAAACACAAAAATGTCGCATTTGTGCGACGGTTGAGGAAGGACGCGCGCAAAAGACATGCCCGATTGGAAGTACATGGATTTAATAAGCTAACTCAGATCATTCCGTCCCGAAAACGAAACACATCGGAGCCGGCGTGATGCAGAATTGGGACGGTAAAGGAGAAAATATTTTTTGTGGGCTCTTGTGCGTTTTGTGGTTAATCCGTTTTTTTCTGCCTCTCATTTGGTTGCCGCTGCGCGGTGCTAAGAAAATCGTGGTGCAATGTCCGGTAGCCAAAAGCTTGCTCGTCAGGGATCTAAGGCTCGGTAGCAGCAATTAGCGGGGAATGGCGTTTTGTCGCGAGCCGTTTGCTCGGCGCCGGGTTCTGCTTGAAGTGTTTTTTGTTCAGTCCGTACTTTTGCATTTTGCGGTATAGGCTACGTAGTCCAATACCGCAGCTCCGCGCGGTGAGACCGATGCTGCCGCCGCAGTCCGCGAGTCTTTGCGCCAAAAATTGTTTTTCTTTTTCGCGGAGCCATTGGGACAGCGTCGCCGATGCCATTTCCGTTGGTCGTTGATCCCCGTTCGGCTTAACGAGATCAATTTTTTCGATGACTCGTTCACTCCCTGCGGCAAAGCGATCATTATCAAACTCGACAGATCCCATATCGTTGTCTCCTCTAGCGCTCAAGAGATTTTCTCGACGCGCGCTGCGCCGAAGCCAAAGTAAACGACTCAGGGTCACAAAGACCTGCGACCTCGCCCATCAGATCATGCAGCTGTTCGACAGCTTGCGCGATGTTGTCGAAGCTTCGCTGCGGCAGCGCGCCGGTCAAATGCAATAGATCCAATTCAGCTACGATCGCCTGCAGGCTATTGCCCATATGGTGGATCATTCCGCGCACGCGCGCGGAGTCGTGCCGGCCACCGCGCAAGTGGCGTCCGGTCGCAGCTTTTGTTTGATACTGGCTCAAAACCGCTGCCTTTCCCGCAGCGCCGATGGGAAGAAGCACAGCGGTTTCCTGCAACGTAACGCTGCGGGCATGGTCTTGCGGGGTAAAACGGTAATGGCAGGAAATTTTTCGTTCACCGCTCCGCAAAGCTTTCCACGATGACAAAAAAGTCTCTCGGTCACGACGGTCGATACGATCGAGCCATAGGTTTTGATCGGCGCAAAAATTGTTTTCGCTATAACCCAGGAGCGTTTTTGCTGCGCTGTTAAAAGCGCACTCATTCCGATCAGCGCTCCAAAGGGCCACAGCGCAGGGAAAAAACTCGAGCAACATGCCGATTGGCATCATCAGAGTCGGCAATGCGCGCTCGGCTGTGTTTTGGTTCGCGGTTGTGACAGTGGGGCGCCGGTATTGCGGCTGGCCGGCTCGCTTCGCCGACGATTCCTGCGGTAATGAATCAATAAAAGACACCCTATTCTCTCCTTCCCAAATTAGCTTGGGTGCGATGTTCCGTACTGTTTTCTGCGGACATACCTCCGAGGAATGGTCGGTATAGTTACCTGAAACAATCAGCGCACAGCCGTAGCGACGAATTTCCGCCACTTCTGTCTCGAGCCCAAGTTTGGCGCGCTTCGAGATAGCAGCCGTAGGACACTACCATCTCGAGCAATATGACATCGCCAGCTCCGCTTGCGACACGATACGAGTGGCCGGTGAAGTATTCGGAGCAATTGTCGCATTTGAAAATCAAGGTACCCGCATCACGCTTAGTGCGCAAGGAACGTGCCACCGCGTACGACGCCAAACAGCGGATCGTTAGTGCACTTCGCTATCCCGCGTTGCATCGGCGAGACGGAAGAAGCGGCGTTTCGGTCTCACAAGCGAGACGATAAAAAAAGCATCAGCGGCGGCACCCTCGACAACGGATCTATGCGAATTCGCCGAGGCGTCAAATTTCCTGAAAAATAAATTTTTCGATGCACTTCAAGCGCTGATTGTAATCTTCAGGGTAAAGAAACCACTCCGCCGCCGCGACGCTCGATACCAATGAGTTGCCGTCTTGCGGCGTGAAACTGAAACCGAGCACTTCGCGATCGCCCTTCACCGAGATGCTGCGGATGGGAATGACCGTTTGGCTAAGGATGCGCCCGAATAATCCATGGTCGCGGCCAAAGGAAAAAACCAGGCTTGCTTGATCCTTATAAGTCAACGCGACCCTGCCGTGGGCCTGCAGTCTTTGCACCACGTCTTCAGCCGACACATCCCTGAAATGCGTCGCGCGCCTGGTGGGTGCCAAATTTGCGATCGTCATGTTTGCTAACCGTCGGCGACGGCAGATATTCGTTTTCCTGGCTGATATCGCTGGCCCGGCGCATGCACACGAACGTGCCGCGTTCCAAGTTGTTCTCCTTTTCCGGACCCAACGCAATCGCGTCCACCAGCGCCGCCAGGTTGTGGGTGTTGCAGCTGACCACTTGAAGAAACTTGTCCTCACCGGGGCGCAGCGCTTGATCGTTGATGCCGCGCGCATACATTTTGCCGAAACCAAACTCACTTCCCTGGGCAATGAAACCGTGAGCGTTGTAACCGTAGCGCAGATAGAGCTTTTGTTTGTTTTCGTTGCCGGCCGGCGTGCAATCGATCACCACCGCGGCTCGGTCGATGGCTTCCAGCGCGTCGTAGGTCGGTTTCATGCCCATCGAGGTGAACTTTGTCGCTGCCTGCGCGTCGACGGCCAGAGCCGCGCCTTTACTCTGCAGCGCGAGCACTTTCGATTTATCCGTCAACAGGGGAGTGCGCTTGTGAAAGGTCACCTCATTGATGCCTAACTCTTTGCGGAAACTGGCGAGCAATCCGATGAGCGGCTCGCCAATGGTGCCGGTGCCGACCACGTGGACGATTTTTTTTTGCTGCACGGCATCGGTGGGTACGCTCTGCCAGAGCAACTGTCGTGCCACGGTTCTTAGCGAGGCAAGGAGCTCGTGTGTGTCTCGTTTGTGAGACGACGATTTAAGTTTAGATAAATATGATTAGGAGCACCGTAGTAACGTCCACAATGCTTGCCGTTCGCAAAGGCAATTTAACAGACGAAATGGCATGCCAGTTGCGTGATTAAAGCTAAGAGGAGTCTGCGGAAGCAAAGGATACGCAATGATTTACAAATATGATTTCGTATGTAAGCACAAATCCGAAAGGAAATACTTATGGAACTGAGAGATATTATGACGCGGAACGTCGAGGTGATAAGTGGCGACGCTTCATTGAAGGAAGCGGCAAACAAGATGAAGACTATCGATGTCGGTTTTATCCCTGTTTGCGACGGCGATCGACTGAAGGGAATTCTGACCGATCGCGACATTACGATAAGGGCCACAGCAGATGGGCGCGACCCGACCAAAACCAAGGTCGCAGACATCATGTCAACGGATATCGCCTATTGTTTGGAGGACCAGAAAGTCGACGAGGCGGTATGCTTGATGGAAGCTCGACAAATCCGCCGCTTGCCGGTTTTGAATCTAGATAAGCAGCTGGTCGGAATCGTCAGCTTGGGTGACATCGCGGTCCACGCGGGCGACAGGGACATGGCCGGCGAAACTCTGGAGGAAATCTCGCAACCGGCAGCGCCGAAACGATGAGTTCCGATGCGGTTTCTTACCGAAGATGGTTTGGCAAGAAACGAACGGTACATCCTGCTAGGCGCCTCGAGATTAAATTAATGTAGGGGCGGTTTCAAACCTGCCCCTACCGATGCGGGACGTCGCCGCTGGGAAATTTGCCCAGGAATTTTCATGAAAGCAGTCTGTTGGAACGGCAAAAAAGATGTTCGGGTGGAAACAGTACCCGATCCCGAAATCATCAATCCGCGGGACGCGATCATCAAAACCGAGCTCACGGCGATCTGCGGTTCCGATCTTCACTTATACAACGGTTACATCCCGACGATGAAGAGCGGCGATATTTTGGGCCATGAATTTCTTGGCGAGGTAGTCGAAGTTGGATCCGGCGTCAGCAATTTACAACCAGGAGATCGCGTAGTCGTGCCATTTCCGATCGCATGCGGCAATTGCTACTACTGCGAACACGAGCTCTTTTCGTTGTGCGACAACTCCAACCCTAATGGCTGGATGACCGAAAATCTCTACGGCCAACCCTCCGGAGGACTATTTGGTTACTCGCACATGCTCGGCGGTTACGCCGGCGGGCAAGCGGAATATCTGTCGCGCTTCATGTCGCACATCGAGTCGGTAACCGCAATCGATGACCACCGGTCGCACTGGGTGTCACGAGTGCCGGCACCATTCCGTTTGGAATGGGATGCGACGATTGTCGATGAACAGGAAAACAAGAAACTCTCCTGGCGTTCTCTTCCCGGATCAAGCATCGATCATACTGGCTCGGTGTTTTTTCATTCCGTACCGAGGCGAAAGGGTACCGAAGTGAAAGTGATGCTCGCTTACAAACCTCCAGCGGGAAGCGCAGGCGCTTGCCGTGTCCACGCTATTTAGCCTTATCACTAAAAACCAAATCAGAGCGGATTTGCGCACCTTTAAAGCGATGGTAGAAACAGGTGAGAAACCGACAGGTGCCATGCGATCCTCGGCTCGGACGGCACAACATAATGATGAGGAGTGAAAGCAGGGCAATGAGATTAGGTGACCCAATGGCTAAACCAAGGTTGTCGAAAAAAAGGCAGGCGCGGGCGCGAAAGAAACAGCCGAACGAGGGGCAGAAAGATCTCAATCCGAACGCGGTTTCCGAAGAGATGATCGACAAAACTTTAGCGGATTCGTTTCCCGCGAGCGATCCGCCATCGTGGACAACCGGCCGCGAGCACATCGATCACGAAGGTGCCGATACTGAGTGGAACTCTGCCAAAAGCCGTCGAAAAAACCGATAGAAAGACAAGGAAACAGCTTCACTCTTTCACCCGGCAACTGAACAAGCACTGTACGCCTATAGCGGAAGCGGTGATGCACGAAAATCGCATTGCAAAAGAGGACGCACTAAAACATGTCTCTCAGCGCTCTCTGCGCGGCAAAGTGACCGCACATCCCATGAACCCCACCGCCTGGTGGTGTTGAAGAAGAGCAAAGATAGAGTCCTCGCTTCGGGGTTGAATATAATTTACGCGTCGGTCGAAAAAACAGCTGATCGAGACTCGGCGCTCCGCCGTTGATATCGCCACCGACGAGATTGGCATTGCGCCGCTCAAGCTCTGCGGGAGGTGAAACGCAGCGCGCCAGAATCGTATCACGAAATCCCGGGGCGAAACGTTCGATCTGCGCTTCGATCCTTTCGGTCATGTCGACGTCCGAACCGTTCGGAACATGGCAATAAGCCCACAGGGTATGTTTGCCTAGAGGTGCTCGCGAGGCATCGAACAGCGAAGGCTGCACTACTAGCACAAACGGTTTTCTGGCGAGATAGCCGTGCCAAGCCGCCCGTTCCGAGGAGGCGATCTCATGCGCCGTGGCGCCGAGATGCACGGTGGCGGCCTGCTTACCTTCCTGCGCTTTCCACGGCACCGGCGCGGACAAGGCCCAATCGACCTTGAACGCAGCCATCCCATAACGAAATTTTTTTAACTGATCGCGATACCTCGAGGAAAGATTTGGGCGGGCGAGCTTTAATAGCTGACGGGGTGTCACGTCACACAAAACCACCCGTGAAGACGGAAGTTCTTCGAGGGTACCCACGGGCCGATTCAGAAAAACCTCACCTCGGAGCGAGCGCAAATGGGCAATTAAGGCATCGCTTAAATGCTGCGCGCCGCCGCGAACGATCGGCCAGCCGACTGCATGCGCGGTAATCCCCAATACGAGGCCAAAGGCGGCGGATCCCAGATACTCGAGCGGCAGCATTGAATGAGCAGCCAGGCCGGCAAAGAGCGCTCTTGCAGAGTCGCCCTGGAAAATGCGTTCGGCCAAGCGCCTTGCCGGTTGGATCGCGGACAATCCGAAGCGCAGCAAGTGCAGCGGATGATGGGGCAAGCGAAGCGGAGATAATATGTCTACGTCCATGGCGTCCCAACGCGTCACCAGCGGTTGAAATAATTTTCGGTAATTAGCCGCGTCATTGCCGAGCCGTAACGCAGTTGCCTCAACGGACCGGTCAACGATCACCGCGGTGCCATCGTCGAGCGGATGAGCGAGTGCAGCGGGCGGATGTATCCACTCAAGACCATGTTGGGCGAGCGGCAGCGAGCGAAAAAACGGCGAGCCGATGGCGAGCGGATATACGGCGGAGCATATGTCGTGGACAAAACCCGGCAAGGTCAATTCGGCCGACCGGACTCCCCCACCGGCTTGATCATTGGCCTCGAAAACCGCTACCGATTTGCCGGCCTGAGCCATGGTAATGGCAGCCGCAAGCCCATTCGGTCCGGAGCCGACAACGACGGCGTCGTATAATTCAGACCTAGACACGCCACAAGGCCATTCTTAGCGCAGGGCGCTCATAAGGGGATTGTTTCATAGCGGATGATTTTCGGCGGGCCTCAGCCGGTCGTGTCTTCATTCAGCTCTCTCCAACGATAATTTGTATGAGTTTCCCTTGCAGCTGAGATTATCGTTGTGGGGATTTCACAAGTCATTAAAGAGTAATTCTTCTGCAATGTTTGTGGCACATACTTTGATACACCATTTCCTCAAGACCGAAAGGAGGCCATAATCATGAAACTTTCAAATCGATTTTGGCTCACAGGTGTTCTCCCATTCGCGGTATTAGCGATCGTCCTAATCTCCTTAGCTAGCTGTTTTCCGGTGGCCGAGCCGGTTCCACGACCCACATTGAACGAGGTGCGTTCGGGCACGGCTCGAGGTGCAATAGCGGCAGATACGACCTTGCGACCGGGTGAAATTGCCGCCGAGGTGGCTGAAATTGACAGGACCAGCCGGGAAATCCGTGTAATCACGGGCGACGGTCGCAGGCAGGCTATTCCTTATGATCTCAATGCCACCCGAGTAATCTACCATGGTTGGGAATATCCCGTAGAAAGTTTGGAAGCCGGCGATCGTATAGCGTACCAAAGAGTCAATTATGATCTCGGTGTATTCGATATCAGGCCGCGCACGGGCAGAATGGTTACCGTATCAATTCCTTACAATGCCAGAACAGCCGACGTTGAAAACTTTCGCGGTTTGCGTCGAGGCGACTACGTGAGGGTCGAAGGCGAGTTTGTCAATCCCGATAGTTTCCAACTTTTGGCGTTTTTATCTCCGCGAGATCGATAAGGAGAACAATCGAGTCACAGCGGTCTCGCGGATCTCAGCGCGACAAACCTTTTTACTAATTATTGAGTTTTCAAACTGCCATCGTCGGCATGCATGTCCCAACAATAGGATCTGACACCCGGAAGCGTCCCATTGCAGAGACTTAACGGCTCCCACGTTTGACGAATACCCCTGCCGATGCGAGCGATCAGCTGTCTCGCGACTTCCCCTCAAGCGCTCGTTCTTCCTAACAACAAATTCACAGCGATAGAAACTGGTCGCTTTTCTGTTTCGGCACGGCTTCTGCTCTCCAATGAATTATTGTGGACGACCCTGGTTATAAAGCAAGGGAAACAAGCTAATGGAAAAGAAACCATACGAGATACCCAACCTAACAGAGTACGGTACGATGACTGAGATAACGCAGAACATTAAAGATCACGATGAACACCCAGGCTGGGCGTGGGGTCATTACAAACACGACGAGAAGGTTTCATTGACATCGTGACATGATGGCAGAACAGCCACTGATAACCGTCCCGCCGCCCGAGCAGGCCAAGGAGGTTAGGCGGCTCGACGTTCCTGCGCGTTCGAGATTCAGAAGGCCGAGGACTACGAGGGAATCGCGGTTACCCGTGCGTATGCGGATGCAGATCAAGAAGAGAAAGACAGCGTGAAAACGAAAGGGTCCCAATTGGGAAAACCGAGTTGTTGGCAGCTCATTTTTCTACAGAGCAAAGTCAACGGTGCGCCGTACAACGGCGAAACGCTCCCAGGCGAGAGTTGGGATTGGCCAAAGGACACTTATTTCCAGCGTCGTTTGCGTCTAATCAAAATTCTTCAGTTTCACGGGTACAGCCGCCCGACTGGTGAAGCTGTACAACGGTTGCTGGCTGCACTTTTTCTTCACCCCTCGATGATTCCCGCATAAACCAACTTCAAATATATCGACGACAGTGATATTTAAAACATTTTTTTTGGGGGGAATGGATCGTTTGGATAACGAAGACATTAGGCTGATCTGGGCGCGGCACTATCTCAAACGGTCCGAGAGCGAATCATCAAGGTCCCTCTGCGTGACGCTCGCGATGATCATTAAACAGCGCGCGGAATCGATCATCCTTCCATACGGTGACGGTTAGGGTGTAGCACTCCGCGCATGATTGGTCGCATTTATCCAGCAGACTGTCATAGACCTCGACAGACATTTCAATAAGTACGTTCATATCAAAAGCTATTCACGTAACCGGAAAATTTAAGCGCGACGAAAACGAAAGCTCTCAGGAACGGCTCATTGCTCTCTGGTTCGCAACCGAATACACCGACGGCAGCACGAAGTAGCTCAGCCGTCGAGCTTCTAAATTGAAGATTCGACAAATTGCACTAAGTCCAGCGCAGCCATTTATTCCGTCGTAAAGCTTACTTGCAGGTCACCAATCTCTTTGACCGAGCGTCCACGGTACTGTTGCAAAAGATCGACGATTTGGCGACAGAATGGTCCATCGTCAAAAACCAGACTGGCGCTATAGTTCTGGTTTTCATGCTCAATCACTAAATAGCATGTATCGGCCAGTTTGGAACGCCACGGTAACTCATTAACGGGTGATCCCTGAGCTTCACAAGACTGTGTACAACTTGAGCCTTGGCAATCCCATTTTCGGCAAGATTTTTGGGGAGAACCGTCAGCTCAGTTAGGTTCTGCGCTGAAGGTCCCGAGCAAGGATTGTACCCTCGTTCTCGACGTTAGACATGGGAGCTTTGAAGAAATTACGTTTATTTATGTGAGCTTGCAGTCCACTTGACTGAACGGCAATTTTGCCTGCTAAAAGCAATCAGCAATGTAATCAGGTCGCTGCGCTTGCAGAGCGAGAGCGATC
>WNGF01026188.1_pt1 | contig 10480 bp, 11 predicted proteins | sample 5400641 | NCBI WGS metagenome assembly WNGF01 (sample SAMN13153371, study PRJNA577476) | soil metagenome | isolation source: 80 cm soil or saprolite under grassland replicate 2 | place: USA:California | collected 2016-06-15
ACGTTGCCCTGGATCTCGAAGGCGAGCCCGAGGTTGTTCTTCGCCTCGGCAGGCCTGGCGGCGGCTGCGAACTGCTGTGCCGCGCGCGGGAAGTCTCCCGTTCGCGCGTACGCGAAGCCGAGGTTGTTGCGCGCGCGACGGCTGGTAGGGTCGGCATGGATGGCCTGGGTGAGGAGCGCGACCGCCTTCCGCGGATCGCCGTGCATGAGCAGCGCGTACCCGAGGTTGTTCAGGTAGCGCGCGTCCTGCGGCGCGAGCTCTAGCGCCCTGCGGTGGTGCGGCTCCGCGTCCGCGGGCCGGTGCTGGCGCTCGTGGACGAGGGCGAGCGCGGAGTGCGCCCTGGCCGAGTCGGGGGCTCGCCGCAGCGCCTCGGTCAAGTCCGCTTCGGCCTCCTCGAGGAGCCCTCGCTCTCGGAGCACGATGCCGCGCAGGGCGAGCGCCTCCGGGTCTCCCGGCGCGCTCTTGCAGGCCGCCTCCGCCGCCTCGAGCGCTCCGTCCCACTCTCCGCGGTCGGCGAGCTTCTGCGCGACCGCGAGGCGGACGCGGGCCGCCCCTTCTCGCTGCGCAGAGGAGCCGGAGGCACAAGCCAGGAGGGCGGCGCCCGCCATCGGCAACAGCGTCAGAGATCGCATCGCTCAGTGCCTCCGGAAGAGCGGGAACAGGCCATTGACGATGTTCACCACGGCGGGCCCCATGATCACCGCGATGAGAGACGGCAGGATGAAGAGGACGAGCGGCAGCATCAGCTTCACCGCGACCACCCCGGCGCGTTCCTCGGCGCGCTGCATGCGCCGGACGCGCATCGAGTCAGCCTGGATCCGGAGCGCGCTCGAGATGCTGGTCCCGAAGACCTCCGTCTGGTTGAGGGTGGCCGCGAGCGACTTGAGCTCGGCCACGCCGGTGCGCCGGGCGAGCCGGCGCAGGGCTTCCACCCGCCGGATGCCAGCGTTCACCTCGAGGTACGTGAGCCGCAACTCCTCCGACAACACGGGCCAGGGCAGCGCGAGCTCGGTCGCCACGCGCTGGAACGCCATGTCGAGGCCGAGCCCCGCCTCGACGCAGGTGACGAGCAGGTCGAGCGCATCGGGGAGGCCACGGTCGATCGCCGTCTGCCGCGCGGCGATCCGGCGCGAAATCCAGGCGTTCGGGGCATAGAAGCCCCCCGCGAACGGGAGCACCGCCAGCATCGGTCCGAACGGCAGTGGCTCGGCGCGGGCCGCGCTGATCCAGACGAAGAGCCCGAGTCCCGTGCAGGCCAGGATCATCTTGAGGGCGAGGAACACCACCGGCGCGGAGTCGCTTCGCAGGCCGGCCTGCGCGAGCTGCAGCCGGAGCCGGTTCTCCTCCTCGCCCTTGGGCTGGGCCAGGCGGGCGATCGGCGAGAGGAGCCGCGCCAGCGCCTGGCCGGTGCGGCGGCCGGGCGCCGCCGAGGCATCGGTGCCCGCGGTTCCCAGCCGCTTCGCGAGCTGGGCCTCGCCCCGGGATGACATCGCCCGCAGCCCACTAGCGAGGAGCGCGAGCGCCGTCACCAGCAGGCTCGTCGCCACCATCGCCATGACGTCGATGCTCACCGATTCACCGAGGGCTCACACGTCGAGCCGCGTCATCTTGAACATCCAGGCAAGGCCGAGCGCCCAGCTCGCGATCGCGTACAGGAGCATTCCCTGGCCGATCGGGTTGTCGAAGAGCTTGCCGAGGTAGGTCGGGTTCATGAAGCTCAGCAGCGCCACCACCAGGAACGGCAGGGCGCCAACGATGAGCCCCGAGGCACGGCCCTCGGCCGTGAGCGCGCGCAGCTTCCCGTAGAAGCGGTAGCGTTCGCGGATGGTCGAGGCGATGTTGTCCAGGATCTCGGCGAGGTTCCCGCCCGTCTCCTTCTGGATGACGGTGGAGACCGCGAAGATCTTGAGATCGCCGTTCCCGGGCGCGCGCGCCGACATCTTCAGCACGACCTGGTCCAGCGGGAGCCCGAGCCGCTGCTCCTCGAAGGCGCGCGCGAACTCGAGGCTGATCGGCTCCGGCATCTCGGTGGCGACGATCTCGAACGAGGTCGGGAGCGCGTGGCCGGCCCGGAGCGAGCGAGCCATCATCTGCAGCGCCTCGGGCAGCTGCTCGCTGAGGCGGCGGCTTCGCCGCCCGCGGGCGACGGCGAGCCACGCGAAAGGCGCGCTCGCGCCGAGCGCCAGCGCGAGCAGGGCCAGGGGGACGCCGCGCCGAAGCGCGAGGACCAGGAGGAGCGCGCCGAACCCGGCGCCGAAGGACGTGACGAGGATCTGGGCGACGGTGATCCGCGAGTCGCCCTGCTCGAGGAGCGTCTCGATGCGCCTCGCGAACGAAACCGAGCGAAGCGCCGCGTCGAGCCACGGACTCCGCGCGTACCGCCCGCGGCGGATGATGTCGAGCTCTCCCCCCGCTCCGGTGGTCAGCGACTGCAGCCGCCGCCGGAGCTGATCGGCGCGGCGGTCGGAGGCGTAGCGCCTGGCGTAGAACGCCCCCTCGATGGCGGCGATGAGCGCGATGCTGCCGAGGATGGCGAAGAGAGTGGTCAACGGACCTCCAGCCACTCCGCCGTCAGCCGGGCCGGGTCCACGCCGGCGCGGGTGATCCGCTCCAGCACCCTGGGCCTGATCCCCGTCGCAACCAGCTCGCCCAGGATGTGCCCCTGGGCGTCCATCCCGCGGTGATCGAATCGATACAGCTCTTGCATCGTGATGGTCTGGCCCTCGGTACCGGTGATCTCCGACACGCTCATGACGCGCCGGCGACCGTCGGTGCCGCGCGAGAGCTGGATGATGACGTTCAGGGCGCGCGCGATGAGCTGCCGCACGGCCGTCTCGGTGAGCGGGACGCCGCTCATCCCCACCATGGCCTCGAGCCGGGCGAGCGCGTCGCGGCTCGAGTTGGCGTGAACGGTCGTCATCGAGCCCTCGTGGCCCGTGTTCATGGCCTGCAGCATGTCGAGGACCTCGCTGGCCCGGACCTCGCCTACCACGATCCGGTCGGGCCGCATGCGCAGGCTGTTGCGGACGAGGTCGCGCGTCGTGATCTCGCCCTTCGCCTCGATGTTCGCCGGCCGGGTCTCGAGCCGCACCACGTGCGGCTGCTGCAGTCGCAGCTCGGCCGAGTCTTCGATGGTGACGATCCGCTCTCCCTCCGGGATGAACGAAGAGAGCGCGTTGAGAAGCGTCGTCTTTCCCGTGCCCGTGCCACCGCTGATGAGGACGTTCAGCTTGGCCCGGACGCAGGCGCCCATGAACCCCATGGCGGCCGGTGTGGCGCTCCCGAGCGCGATCAGGTCCTTGGCCCTGATCCCCGTGGCTCCAAACCGCCGGATGGAGAGGATCGGGCCGTCGATGGCGAGCGGCGGGATGATGGCGTTCACGCGCGAACCGTCCGGCAGGCGCGCATCCACCATGGGCGAGGTCTCGTCCACGCGCCGGCCGACGCGCGACACGATCCGGTTGACGACCCGCATCAGGTGTTCGTTGTCGTTGAAGCGGACGCGCGTGATCTCCAGCTTGCCGGCGCGCTCCACGTAGACCGACGCGTAGGCGTTAACGAGGATGTCGGAGATGGTGTCGTCGCGCAGGAGAGGCTCGAGTGGCCCGAGTCCGGTGAGCTCGTCGAGCAACTCCTGCACCATCCGATCGCGCTCCACCTGGTTGAGCGGCGCGCGCGCCGCTGCGACCACTGTGGCCAGGGCGCCGCGCAGCTCCTCGCGTAGCCGGTCGTGGGAGAGCGATTGGAGCGTGGGCAGGTCGAGCTTGTCCACCACCCGCCGGTGCAGCTCGGTCTTGAGAGCGTGGTACTCCTCCCCGAGCGCGGTCTCGGCCCCGCCCGCCGGATCCGGGTCGGAAGGGCGCTGGCGGAGTCGGTTGCTAAGCGCCATCGGGCACCGCGCGCGGCGAGAAGAGCCGCTTCAGGAGGGAAGCCGGCCGCTGCTCGGCCGAGGTGCTGGCGGCGCCGAGGAGCGACGCGAGCGCGTCGAGGTCCCGCACGAGAGGCGAGCGCGGCGCCGCCTCTGCGACCAGGGCGCCACGGTGGATCGCCTCCGAGGCCGCGCCAAAGTCGTTGGCGAGCCGCGCGGCGACGGGCAGCCCGGTGGTCTCCTCGATCGCCTGGTCGGGGATCCGCGCGCGTGGGTGGTGACGGTTGACCACCAGCTGAACGCGGCCGTCGCCGTAACCGAGCCGCCGGAAGATGTCGACGCAGCGGCGCGCGTTTCGCACCGCGGGGACCTCCTGGGTGACGACGAGCAGGATGCGCTCGCTCACGTCCAGGGCCGAGAGCGGGAGCTCGTCGAACGCGCGGACTCCATCCACCACCACGAAGTCGTAGAGGTGACGCAAGAACTCGAGCAGCTTGCTGATGGTCGGGCCATCGATCCGGTCCGCCTCCTCGAGCTTCTCTCCCTGCGCGAGGAGGTGGAGCCCGGAGCGGTGGCGAGGGAGTGAGCTGTCGAGCAGTTCCCGGTCGAGCCTGTGCATGTTCGCGGCCACGTCGCTCACGGAGTAGGTGCCGGCGACGTCGAGGAAGGAGAGGACGTCGCCCAGGTTCACGTCGAGATCGAGCACGCACACGCGCTGCCCCTGCCGCTGGAGCGCGCCGGCCAGGTTCACGGCGATCGTGGTCGCGCCGACGCCGCCCTTGGCCGCGAACACGGTCGCGACCGATCCCAGGCGAACTCGCGAGACGGGGCGCAGCTGGGCGCGGAGGGCGTTCGCGATCTGCTCCGCGTCGCTGCTCAACGCGAACTCGTTCGCCCCGGCCCGCATGGCCCTCAGGATGAGGTCCGCGTCCTTGGCGGGGCCGAGCGCGACCACCCGCGTCCCGTTCGCGGCGAGCCGTGTGATGTAACGGAGCGCGGCCGGAACATCGTTGTCCAGCGAGACGGCCGCTACCGCCGGGCGGGAGCCGGTCTGCTCCGGCACGTCCGGGACGCGCGGGAGCGAGCGGCAAGACGTTTCTGCGGCGACCCGCGCGCGCGCGGGCGGCGCGGCCGCGACGGACAAGAGCGCGAGGGCGATGGTCAGCAGGCGCATGAGCGACGGACTGGGTCGAGCGGAAGAGGGCGCCCAGGATGGGGATGTTGCCGAGGAGCGGGACGCGATCGATCTGCGAGCGCACCTTGTCGGAAAGGAGGCCCGCGATCGCGAAGCTCTGGCCGTCGCCGAGTCGCACGGTGGTCTCGCTCTGGCGGCTGGCGAGCCCGGGGATGGTGGTGCCACCGATCGTGACCGAGAGGGTGGGATCGATGTCGCTCACCTCGGCCGAGAGCTTGAGGTGGATCGTGCTCTCGCCGATCACGGTGGGCGTGAACCCGAGCAAGATCCCGAACTTCTTCCACTGGACGGCGATAGAGCCGAAGGTCGAGGTCAGCGGTATCGGGAACTCACCACCGGCCAGGAACCGCGCCTCCTGACCGGAGAGCGTCACCAGCGTCGGCTCGGCGAGGACCTTGGCCAGACCGTTCGACTCGAGGAGGTTCACCATGGCGCTGAAAGGAAACGAGGTGAACCCGGAGAAGAAGAGCGAGAAGGCGTTGGTGAACCCGGGGTTGGGCACGTCGGGCGGCATACCTGGCGCGGCCAGCCCTCGGGGGCCCGTACCCGGGATGGCGGGGTTCTGCGCCGTGTTGAGGAAGTCGCCCGGGAAGGTGCGCGGGCCGAAGGCCCCCCCCACCTTCGTGCCGTCGCGCGTCTTGAAGAAGCCGTTCACGCCGAGCTCACGCAGGCCCGTGCGCGACACCTCTGCGAAGCGCACCTCGAGCTGCACCTGCTGGTTGCCGCTCACGCGGACCAGGTTCGCCACTTGCTTCGAGTGCAGGCGGGCCACCTCGGCCACGCGCTCGGGCAAGCGCACGTCCGAGACCTCACCGGAGAGGACCACGAGCTCGCCGGCCGCGGTGACCGACACGTTCTCGCCCGGGAACAGCTCCTTGAGCTGCTTGCGCAGCGCTTCGAGGTTGCGCGTCACCTGCAGCGCCACCACGAGCGGCTCGTTCCGCCGATTCCAGAGCGTGAGGTCGGTGCTCCCTGTGCCCTTGGCAGTGAGCAGCACCTGCGTGGGCGTCACGACCTTGAGGTCGGCGACCGCGGGGTCGGCCACGGCTATCCGGGTGATCTCCTCCGACAGCATGAGGAGCCGGTTCTGTCCGACCTCGAGCGCCAGCTCGCGCGCGGCGCCCATCTCGCGGTCGATCCGCAACACGGGAGGCGTGACCTGGGCGCGCGCTGCGCCCAGCACGAGCAAGAGCAAGGTGGCACGCGTCCACCTCATCGCTTCGTCCCCTTGGCGAAGTCGCGCTTCTCGAACAGATCCCCGCGCAGGATCTCGACCACATGGCTGTCTTCTACCTTCACGATCTGTTCCGGGGGCTTCTGCGCCACGCGGACGTGCGCCTTCGCGCGCCGCGCCGGCTCGGCCCGCATCTCGGGCTGCTGCGGTGGAGGAGGCGGGCGCTCGGCGTGGGCGACGAGGGTGGACGGGACGACGCCACTCGTCTGCACGAACTGGGTGTCGAGGCTGCTCCGGAGCGCAAGGAGGAGCTGCCCCTTCGACGCCGCGAGTGCCAGCCGCTCGGCGTCACCGTTGTCGACCATGAGCGTCGCCACCGTGGCGGGCATCACGCGCTCGCCCTTCTTCTCCCGCGTATCGACCTCCTTGCCGACCGCCAGGACCTTGACGTTCTGCAGGATGGTCTTCGATACGGGCAGGGCGCCGCCTGTGTCGGACGGCTTCAGCGTGACGATCACGTCCACGTAGTCGCTGGGATGGATGAACCCGGCCACGCCCACCACGTCGTCGACCCTCACCGCCACGGCGCGCATGCCCTGCGGGAGCAGCGCGGCGAGCCCTCCTCCCGCCTGGGAGCCGGCCAGCTTCTCGGCCAGCACGGGCTCGCCTTTGAACAGGCGCGTCGCAACCACCCGCCCGACCAGGGCCCCGGGATCTGATGCCCCCGAGACGGGCCGAGCCGCGTCCGGCCACTCCACCACCTGCAGGTTCTCGGCCCGGAGCTGTGTGCCGACGGGCAGGTCGACCGCCGCGACCACGACCGGCGCGGTAGGGACGTGCGCGCCAGCCGTCCTCGCGTTGACCCACTTCGTGAGGAGCCAGGCGCCGAACGCCGCCGTCACCACGGCCAGCGCGATGAACAGCGCGGCCTTCAGCGCAGACCGGTTTGCCGACCGTTCCGCGCGCCCTCGCAGCTCCTGATCCGGACGCTCCACCATGGGACTCCTCTCCTCCGACGGGCGGTCTCAGTTGCGCATCACGGCAACCGCGGTGGCGTTCGTGGGGACGAGCGTTCCCATGAAGCCGGTCAGGGAGCCCGAGGCGTAGCTCACCGTGACCTGGACTGCGGGTGCACCGGACACGGTCGTCGCGGTACCCGTACATGCGCCGGTGATCTTGGACGGGTCCAGGCTGGCCGCCGTGAGGTAAGCCTGGCACTGGTCCTCGGCATCCGAGAGCGTGCCGCCCTGGAGCGAGCCCGCGCGCGCGCCTTCGCGGGCGGCGTTGGTGACGACCTGCTCGACGAAGAAGTACCACCCCCAGTCGATCGCGCCGAGCACGAGGAGCAGCAAGACCGGTAGCACGATCGCGAACTCGACCGCGGCCCCGCCGTACGAGGAGCGAGGTGTGCGCATCACGAGCTCCTCCAGAGAAGGGCCGCCAGCGCGCCCGCCGCGATGGCGACAGCGTATGGCACGGTCAGGGTATCGCCCGAGCGCGGGGGCGGTGCGGGCACAAGGCCGCACGCGACCGCGGCGAGGCTGGAGCGCGCGCGTTCACGCGCCACGGGGCCGTTCGCGACGTAGCAGCACAATGAGGCGATGCCCCCGGCGAGCGCGGTGGCGAGGAGGTAGACTGCGAGCCGCGACCAGCCGACGCAGACGGCGGCGGCGGCTCCCAGCTTCACGTCGGCACCGCCAAGGATCCGTGCCGACCATGCCGTGGCCAGAAGAGCTCCTACCGACAGCCCGGCGACGACCGCGAGCACCGTGGCGCGAGGGCCGCCTGTGAGGAGCTGGGTCCCGATGCCCGTCGAGAGGAGAGCGGCGCCGAGAGCGTTCGGCACCTTGCGGCGCGCCAGGTCCCAAGCCGCCGCGACGAGGAGCAGGAGCGTGAGCAGTGTGGTGGACGCCTCTTGAGCCATGGATCCCCCGCGGTGGACGGCCTACTCCGAGGCGGGCGACCAGGAACCAAGGCGCCCGCCTCGCGCTGTGCGGCTACCCCCCGGGAACGTGGGTAGAGACGTTGGTGAAGAGCGTGTTGAGATTCGTGCCGACGGCGGCCACCGCCACGATGATCACTAGCGCGATGAGCGCCACCATGATCCCGTACTCAACTGCTGTCGCGCCTTCCTCGTCCTTCCAGAGCTTCTTCAACTTGTCGAGCATGACTACCCCCGGTTCAGCGGTGGGGACGCGCCCACCTCGCTTATCGCTTCGAAACGAAGTGATCAACAGCACACAACCGAACGACAGGCTGATTGGCTAACACGATTGCTGAGGTGCCCCATCCCAGATAGTCCCGCAATTAGGCGACACCCATCTGTGTCGGGGTGGTCACTCGCGTGGGAAGTGGCCCAAAGTCCAGTGAACACAAAGCGATGCGGCGTCCGATATCGGCCATGACAGGATCGGCGCCCGTTTGGGCCTCCCTCGACTACGGGACGTCGGGGTAACTTGTCGCAATTGATCCGAGATAAGACGGTTACCGCCCTCCACCGCCCTCTCCCGACCACCGCGCGTGAACGCCCTTGGGCAGCTCTCGCAGAAGAGATCGAGCGGCCCAGAACGGCTCGGGCCCTGAAGGCTGCGTCGTGAAGCGCTGGACCTATCTCGATCGCGTCGCTGACTGGATCAGCGACTCGGATGTGCTCCGGCTTCCCCGCGCACGCGCGCGTCTTGGCCCGCCAGGTGCGCGCTTCGACCTTGGACAACGAGTCACGATAGACGACGCGCTGGCGAAGACTTCGCCGTTCGGCAGCTCCACCCGCCCGTCCACTTCCCCTCGCCGGTCGGCACACCGCGCCCGGTCGTCAAGACCCAGGTGTCGCGTGCGCATCGAGGGCCCGTCGAGTTTGAGGTTCCGGCCGCGCTCGAGGACGCGGTCGACGATGGCGGCGGCCAAATCGTCGTCGTGGAGAACACGCCCCCAAGCATCGAGGGATTTGTTTGTCGTGAAGATCATCGAGCGGTGCTTGAGGTGTGGGCTTAAGGGAACGCCGGAACCGGAAGGTGCCACTCTCGGACGAGGCGGTCGTCGTCCTCAAGGCGCACTGGCACGTGAAGGGCGCCTACGTCTTTTCCGAGGCCGACGGGCGCCGGCTGACCCACAGCCGGGTGAGGGACGTGGTGCCCTTGACGACGCAAACCATTCCGAACCGCCTCGTCATCCAGCGAAGTACCCTCGATTTCCAGGAGCCGGTGGGCGGTGACTTCACGGCGATCTCCACCCTGCCGGTGGCGACGGAGTGGGACCGGTTTCTGTCGACGCTCGCGCGGCACGACCGCGCCCGCGTGAGCGTGCCCGGCGCGATCCACTGCGCCTCGGGAATCGGGGCCTCACACGAAGGCGTGTACGTCGCTCTCCGCATCGCTGGTCAGTGACGCCGGTGGAACTCGTTTGCCGCCGACGATCGACGCCAGCGAACGCAGATCCTACTTCGGGACCAGGCCGAGCACGCACGCAGCGTCCACTGGTGTCATGTGGAGGATCTCCGTGCGCACGTTCTCGAAGCCGGCATCCCTGAGCGAGGTCGCCATGCGCTCCCCTGCCACCCGGGTATCGTCGCCGGTCGCGCCGCGGCGCCTGGGCTGGAGCGTCAGCGCGATCGCGCCGCCCGCCTTCATGACGTCGCGGAGGCCGCGGAGAATGGTCACGGGGTCGTTCCAGAACATGTACACGTTGACTGCGAAAACCTTGGCGAAGCGCACTGGGAAGCCCGGCAGCCGCTCCGCCGAGCCAAGCTGAAGCTCCACCCTGCCCGCGGCGATCGCCTTCGCGTTTCGACGTCTCGCCTGCCGGAACATCAGCTGCGAGTGATCGATCCCGACGACCTTGCCGCGGCTCGCGAGTTCGGCGGCACGCTGGACCGACAGCCCTGGCCCGAACCCCACCTCGAGAACGTGATCCTCGGGCCGGATGTCGAGAAGAGCCAGCGTCCGCATGTTGCGCTCGCGGTTCGACGGCCGGACCCGCATGATGAAGCCGGCGATCGTGCCGAGGAGCCCCCTCGGCTTGCCGAACTGGCGAACGAGGGCGCTGCGCACGGTGCTCATGGGGTACCTCCCAGGGCGGTGCGGACGGATCTCAGCGTCTCCGCGGCATCCCTCTCTGCCAACATGCGTGAGACAGTCACCCCCCTGGAGTTTAGTGTAGAAGGGCGAGCTTGGATTTCACCGTGAGCAGCGCAGAGATCGGGTTGGTTGGGCAGGAGACCGAAGTGTCCGCGAAGGCGCGCAGGCGG
>WNGF01010429.1_pt1 | contig 10478 bp, 4 predicted proteins | sample 5400641 | NCBI WGS metagenome assembly WNGF01 (sample SAMN13153371, study PRJNA577476) | soil metagenome | isolation source: 80 cm soil or saprolite under grassland replicate 2 | place: USA:California | collected 2016-06-15
CAGAAGCAGGGCGCGGGCCGCTGATCGCGCCAGACCGCGCCGGTCCGACTGCAGGAGAGTTCCGGCGACAATCAGCGCGACCGCGACGGAACCCTCCACCTTGGTGAGGGCGGCGCCGCAGAGCGCGATCATCGGGACGAAACGCGACTCTGACGGACCTTGCTCGGTCATCAACCACACGAGCGCAACGGTCTCGAAAAAGAGCAAGGGCGCCTCGGCGTTTCCGCCAGAATAGGAATAGGCCAGCGAAATCGACAGCGCCGCTGTCCAGAAGCCGGTCACGGATGCGGCCTCGTCGTCTCGAAGAACACGGCGGCATCGCTCCAGCACGATCGGGATGGAGAGAGCCAACCACATCGCGGAGAAGACGGGGGCGATTCTCCAGGGCATTTTCCCCGCCAGCAGGCAGCCCCATCCCTGGACGACAGGCAGGAGCGGAGGGTACTCCGGCACGGCATGAAAAGTATAAGGGTCGCGCAGGAAGTCCGCGCTGATCCCCCGAGCGTCGGCAAATCGCACAGCCTTGACGCCCCAGAAGAGGAGGAAATCAGTCGAAGTTGCCGAGGAGGAACTGAAGGAAAGCACGAGAAAAATCAAGGCCACACCGAAGACAAGACTCGACCAGAGCGCGACAGCCCGGCGCACGTGAAAAGGTTGACGAGGCTGCAATGGCAGCTTGCGCCACCGCACCGTGTATGCGGCCGAGAGAAAGAAGAGCGGAAGCGCCAGACCCGGTATCGTCCAGGGGATTCCCACCAGTGAAAAGAGAATCGCTTCGAGGGTCAGGGCCACGGCACCCGCGCACAGAGAGATCGCGACCCGGCTTGCCACGGACATCGACCGCACGGACGGATGGAACCCGGCTCCGGCGCCGAAGATCGCCAGCACGAGTTGAGCGGCCAAGAATTCGGCGCCCGCGATCATTGGTGGCGAACGGACCGCGCGTAAACCGCGCCATCTCTTGCGCGGAAAACCAGAAGAGCGCCCTGAGTCCCCGGGAGATCGCCGTCGTATGACAGCACATATCGAGCCTGAGATCCCTCCGACCTCGGCTCGCCAAAGTAGGAAGAGGGAAGGGCAATCCGCCTCTCGAGGATTCCCAGGGAAAACATATAGAGATACATCTCATCATTGAGATCTGGTGCGAGCACCGTGTAGGAAGCCCCTTCGGGCACCCTGTCGCGGACTTCCACTAGAAAACTCCAGAGGCGAGCGAGCCTGGCGTTCGTCAAGTCGAGAGGCGTCGCCGGAATGTGAAAGAGGAGATGGGACGGCGGGATCTTGGAAGTGGATAGGCCCGCGATCAGCACGGCCGTGGCTCCCGCGAGCCAGATCCACGGCTTTCGCAGGGCCTTGCGTGAGCCCATCGAGCGGGCCCACGGCCACGAAACGAAGGGTACGATCTTGCGTGACATGACCTTCCGGGAGGCACGGATTCCCATTGCCAGCAGACACGCCGCGGTTATCCCAACTCCGGTTCGAAAGCCCGGCGGCGAATACTTGAGAAAAACGACGTGATCGCCCCTCGGGACTCGAAGGGCGAGGAAGGGACCATTGGCCAGAGTCGCGTCGATTCGATGGCCTGATTCGTCGCGGGCTGACCACCCGCCGTCCTGCACGAGACTCGCCACAAGGAACGCCTCGGCCGCCTCGCCCGATACACGCGCGTGAAAAGAAGTCTCGTTCGTGGATTCACGGTACTCGGTGATTTGCGCCCGGCCGTTGACGATCACCTTCGCCTCGCGAGCCAGGACAAACGCGTGCTCCCGCCAGTCCTTCTTGCTCGCGATCGCGGAAGCGGGAGCTCCGAACCTGGTGAAAGCGTTCCGACTCCACCCGAAGCGATCTTCGCCGCCAGCGACGAGCGTGATCTCGTCCGGGGCGAAGACCCTGGGCAGCACATCGCGATTCTCGAAGACGGTTCCGTCCCCTCCGCTGTAAACGAGGCGCCATTTCTCGGCGGGAGAAGCCCGTCCCGGGGTGGAAATGAGGAAGCGGACATTCAAGAAATCGAGTGCGGACGCGTTAATGTCGCGAATCTGCTTGAATTCTTCGGCCGGAGGGTAGCCGCAGGTCGCGTTCAGGAATTCGACGTAATCGAGGCGCTCAACGGGATCCTTCGTGCGAACGTCCTCCAGACCGGTGAAGATGTTGCTGTTGGGAAGGAGAACTGTTTCCTCACCAACGACGCGAAAGGGACCGGGCCGCGAGCGCAGGAAGGCGAGCATCGGAGTGTCGGGATAGAGATCCTTCGGAGAGCCGAACCCATAGAGCCGCATTCCCTGGTAGAGAAGCTCCGCCGCCGCGATCGCCGAGAGGCAGAGCGAGAACGCTGTGAGCCCCCGGGGGCTCGGCCTCGACCGGAATACGAGGAAGATCGCGGCCGCCGCGCCGAGACAGATCCACGCGACGGCGAACGCCTTGCGCTGAGACCCCAGTCCTCCCGAAGCCTCATGGAGGGGGCGAAAGCGGATGTACGCGGCGATCCCGAAAGAGGCGAGGCCGGCCAGGACGGCGAGAAAGGCGAAGGAGCTCTTCCTTCGGGCGAGGGAATCCGCGCAGAGTCGGTCGAGCTCGAAGCTCGCGATCGCCGCTCCCGCCAGAGAGACCCAGGAGAAATAGCGCAGGAAGAACATCATCCTGAGAACAGGTGCGAGGACGACGATCTCGAGGAAAGGCCAGAGCCCCACGGCCACCCCGAGGCCGGCCAGGAAAGGAACCAGCAATGCGAGCTCGGCACGCTTGCGCCGAGAGCCAGGCCTCAAAACGCCGAGCGCCACCGCCCAGCCGACAATGCCGAAATACCCGAGCGCCATCTCCGGGAAGGACCCGGCGCCCCCCGCGATCATCGGAGATCCCACCGCATCTCCGAGCGCTCGCGGAAATATGGCCGTCACAAGACCATTTCGCCAGAAAGGTCCATGTGGGACCGCGTGGACCGGCAGGTTCCGAGCAAACTCGCGGGCGACCGGGAGTCGACTGGACTGGGCGATCGCCAGCGCCTGGGGCGCGAGCAGAAACGCCGATAGCCCGAAGGCGATCGCCGCGGCGAGCGCGACTCGTCCGAGGATCCTTCCTGGGCGCGGCAAGTCGCGCCAGCACGCGCGCGAGAGAAGCCACAGCATTGTGAAGATTCCTCCCACCACCGCGCTTTCCGGATGACCGCCAACGGCCCAGCAGAAAAGAATCGCGGTCAATGTCCAGAACGCGCGCCCAAAGGAGCGCTCCTCCCGCATCAGCTCGATCACGAAGAGCGCCCAGGGCCACAAACAGATCACCGACGTGTGCGGGAAGAGAATCCAGGCAGACATGGCGCACGAGAGCCCGAAGCAAACTGCGCCGAAGAGTGCGCCGGTGCGCGAGACGCCAAGCTCCGAGAGCCACATCCACATTCCGAAGAGCGCGAGAAAGAGCTTGACGGCGGCGGCGAGCGTGAACGCATTGGCCAGAGGTAGTGCGAACATCAGGAAGGTCAGGGGAGAGAACGCCGCCGACTGCCCGTTTGCGGCGAGCCCCATTCCGCATCCGTTCCAGCGCTGCCGCCAGGGCACCGAGCCTTCCCTCCAGGCCATCCGCACTGCCTTTGCCCACGGCGCCATGTGCGTCGCGATGTCGTTCAGGTTCGCGTTGTGACGCTCGACTGGTTTGAGCGTGCTCCAGGGGGCAATGAGCATTGCGTGATCCACGGGGAGGATGGTGCGATTGGCAAGGAAACCGGGAAGTGCGAAGACGATCGGGAGCAGCCAGAACACGATCGGATAGATCAGCGGCACCGGCCGCCGGAGAAAGCGGATGGCGACGACGGCCGCCACCCCGACCATCATGTAAAGGAGAATGAGCATAAGCGCGGTCGGCATGTGCGTTTCAGGCCGCGCCGGACCGGCGCAAAAGCAGAGCGAGGCCGATCATCAGCGTCCCCAGGCTAATTACGGAGCCCGCCACGAAACTGTCGGGCATGTAACGAAGGACTGCCGTGTGGCGGCCGGGTGACACGCGGAACGCGAGGAAAGCGTGGTTGTAGGAAATGAGAAGAGAGGGCGCTCCGTCGATCGCGAGCTTCCAGCCCGGCCATGCCGTCACCGAAGTGGCGATGAGAGTAGCCTGCGCGGCGTCGATGCCGAGCACCATCCGCTGAGGTTCGTAGGCGACGATCTCGACTGACGCCTCGCCGTTGGGTTGTTCTTTGAGTTCCGACGCCCGTCCCAACGGACTCTCCCCCACGAGGCCTTCGGCGGCAAAGTCCCGGATCCCCTGCATCACCGCAACCTCGTCGCCCCTGCTCGTTCCGTAGCGGAGGGACCGCGGAACGAACGCCCTCGGAAGGACCCGCGGATTCTCGAGCAACTGTCCTTCGTCGCCTTTGTAGAGGATTTTCCAGTCTGCCGGTGGCGGGTGGCGCCGCGGCGCCAGAACGTAGCGAACGTTCAGGAATGAAAGAAATGGTCTCTCCGGATCGTCGACCCGGTTGTACCAGATGGGCTGCGGGACGCACCAGAGCGGGAAGGTGTCGAGGAGTGGCTTGAATGTCATCGCTTCATAGCCGCGGACATCCTCGATCTCGTAGAGCGCCGCGATATTCGGGATGAAGATGAATCCGACAGCCGTCATGCGGTATGGAGCCTTGCGGGGAATCGGCTCGAGCGATCTTAAGGGTGGGTAGAAGACCTGGTTGGGATAGGTCGGGTAGAAGTCTCCCTCTTCCAGGCGGCGCTGCGCGACAAGCAGCAAGACCGTCGCGATCATGAAGGGTGTTTCCAACCGACGACCGCGAAGCGCGAGCCAGAGCCCCGCGCAGAGAACGAGGGGAAGCGCCTGAACGACTGTCCGGTAGGAGAAGTAGCCATGAGGCATCTGGAGTTGGGAGACGTGGGGTTGCGCGTGGTGGTAGAGAAACGCGATCAGAACGAGAACGAAGACGGTCGCGCCTGCGAATACGCCGTCGCCCCCCTCCTCTCGAAGCCGCTCCATTCCCAGTGCGGCCAGCGCCGCCGTCGCGAAGGCCCCGAGGAAGACCATCCGCTCGTTGATCCCGATGTCGAACGCGGGAAGCGCGCAGACGGCCTCCATGACGCCTCTCAGGCGGGCGCCGACCGCGATGCCAAGGAGACCGATCAGCACGATCGGCCATTTCTCACGACGCCGTGAAAAGACACCGAGCACGGCGAATGGCAGCAAGAGAGAGCCGCCATAGGAGCCGGGCTCGTGATATCCCTCGATCACCATCCCCTTCCCGGAGAAGCCGTAGTAGAACGGCATGAGGTTGGGGGTCGCTCGCCGTATCGAATCTTCGACCGACATGGATCGGCGAGCGTGAGCATAGATGTTCGAACGGAAGAAGTGCTCCGCAGTGTGGGGAAGCGCCTCGGCAAGCGGCAGAAGCAGCACCGCGCAGATCCCGAGCGTGAGGACTCCGGCGATAAGAGAGAGGCCGAGGGGGCGAAGCCTCCGCCCTTTCCCGGCGAACCCGAGCTCGAAGAGGAAGTAGATGCCGGCACCCGCGACGCTGTGCAACAAGGTCTCGGGATGGCCTGACGTCAGAATCAGCAGAAGAGCGACGACTGTGAGGCCCACCGCGCGGCGGTTTGCATGCGTGACTAGCCGGCGCAGGCCGAGGAGAAGCAGCGGGAAGGGAGCGGCCGCGGGGGTCAGGGGGTAGCCGGCATAAAAGACCAGGTAATCGCAGAATGCCCAGCCGACCGATCCGAAGAGCGCGGCGATCTCGCCGCACCGAAGATCGCGCAGAAAGAGATACGCCGAGAAGAAGGCCAGGAAATATCGCAGAGCCATCTCGAACGTCCACGCCTGGGCGAGCGGAAGGAGGAAGCCCAGCCAGGTCGCTGGGTGAAGCACGGCAGGTTGCTGGACCGCGAGCAGCGGCTCTCCCGCCAGCACGAAACGGTTCCACAGAGGGAGTCTCCCGTTCTTTGCCGCTTCCCGAACGGCTTTGCGCCACGGGATCTCCTGGTACACAACGTCTCCGAGCGCGGGGTTCTGGGTGACCTGCGTGCCGAACTGCGAGGCGAACGGCCCGAGAGGCGCCGCCTGGTAAGGAATGTCGATCGGTGCGTAAACGCCGGCCGTTACGAGCGCCTTGCTCACCAGGAGAAAGGGACTGAACGCCAGCAGCAACGCGATGCGAAGGCGGATTGTGGAAACGAAGCGATGAGCAAGCCAGAGGCTGACCGCGGCCGTCGCGAAATACACGGCGAGCAGGCGCAGAGCGAGCAGAAACACGCGGCTGGAGTCTACCCTCGGCCTGCCCCCGGTCGCGGCGTGAGGAGTCTCCCGAGGTAATCGAGGGAGGAGCCTCGCGCCGCGGGAGCGAGCGCGCAGCGCGGGATCAGGCCAGCGATCGAGGCCGCATCCGGCCGAGCTGTTCGCCGGTGCGCCGCCAGGCGCAGATCCCGCGCAAGCAAGAGCGACGTGCTAGAACGGCCACCACTTGGCGGGCATGTTCTTGGCGAGGTCGTTGTAGATGATGACCGACATCAGGGCGAGGATCATCAGGAAGCCCACCTGAAGGATGCGCTCCTTGACGGCCAGGGAGAAGTCCCGCCGCACCGCGCCCTCGATGGTGAGCAGAAACAGGTGGCCACCGTCCAAGACCGGGATCGGGAGGATGTTGAAGATTGCGAGCTGGAGCGAGATCGCGGCCATGAGAGCCACGAGAGGAACGGCACCCGTGCGCGCCGCCTCTCCCGAGAACTTCGCGATGTCGAGCGGCCCGGACATCGTCCTCAGGCTCGCCCTGCCGACGAAGAGGCGCCCCAGGATGGAGAGCGTCATCCGGAAATCGGTCTTGACCCGCCGCCATCCCTCCAGGACCGCCTGGCCGGGCGGAAACCGCTCGACGACTTCTTTCAGGTCAGCGGCGACCGACACACCGACCTTCCAGGAACCGTCGGGGTCGCGCCGCGGTTTGATCTGTGTCACGTGCGGCTTTCCATCGCGCAGATAGGCGATCTCGAAGGGTCCGGGAGCCGCCTGGCCGATTGCGCCGACGAACTTGTTCAGGATGTCCTCGGGCGCGCCGCGAATCGAGCGCCCCGCGATGGACACGATGACGTCTCCCTTCTTCAAGCCGGCCCGCTCCGCCGGATCGCCGGCCAGGACCGTGACGAGGCGGGGCTCCCGTGGCGCGCCGGCGCGCAGGCCGGCGTCCCCGATGTCGTATTTGTTCGCGGCGCGCGGGATGACCTGTAAGTGAATCGTCCGGCCGCCGCGGTCCACCTCGACATCGAGCTTCTGGCGCGCATTCATGCCGAAGAGGAACTCCGCGTCTCTCCAACGCGGCGTCGCCGTCCCGTCGATCGAGACGACGCGGTCGCCTGGCTGAAATCCCGCCGCCGCGCCCGGAGACCCCGCCTCGACGGTCCGGACGATGGGCGGCTCGAGCTCGTACTCGGGCACACGCACTCCCAGGGCGAACACCGTCGTGTGCAGGACCAGAGCGAGCACGAGGTTCATCCCGGGACCAGCCAGCAGGATCAACGCGCGCTGCCACCGTTTACCGACGGGGGCCGGCGCCTGCGAGGACGTGCCTTCCGCCAGCGTGGACTCGTCTGGACCGAGACCCACGATGCGCACGTAGCCGCCGAGCGGGATGGCGGAGACGCGGTAGTCGGTGCCGCGCCACGTCTTTCCGAAGAGCCGTTTTCCGAAGCCGACGGAGAAGACCTCGACGGGAAATCCGAACGCCTTGGCGACGGCGAAGTGCCCGAACTCGTGGACGACAACGAGGACGGAAAGGACGAGGAGGAGGGCCAGAGTATTTTCGACGATGCTCAAACGGGTGCTCCTTGGATTGCGATCGAACCGGGTCTTGCTGCGGAGAGGCGCTCGACCGCTTCCGCCGCCTTTTGCCGCGCCATCCTGTCAATCTCTTCCGCTTCCTCGAGGCTCCCCGGCGAGCGAACCCGGCCGGCGGCGGAAGCCGTCTCGGATACCACTCGAACGATGTCGGGGAAGGAAATCTTCCCGGCCAGGAAGGCCTCGACAGCGACCTCGTTGGCGGCATTGACGACAGCCGGCATGCCGCCCCCGGCCGCGAGCGCTGCGCGTGCGAGGCCGACCGCGGGGTAGCGCTCCGGTTCGAGATCGAAGAACTCGAGCCTGCCGACTTCGACGAGGTCGAGTCTTCCGAAGTTGTTTCGCACCCGCTCGGGATAGGCAAGGGCATAGAGGATAGGGAACTTCATGTCGTTTCGGCCGAGCTGGGCCACATACGAGCCGTCCACGAACTCGACGAAGGAATGGATGATGGACTGGGGGTGAATGACCACCGCGATCTTCTCCGAGGCAAGCCCGAAGAGAAAATGCGCCTCGATGATCTCCAGCCCCTTGTTCATCATCGTGGCGGAGTCCACCGTGATCTTCGGTCCCATCTTCCAGGTCGGGTGCGCCAGCGCGTCCTGCACGGTGATGGTGTCGAAGGTGAGAAGGTCCCGCCGCCGGAAGGGTCCTCCCGAGGCCGTCAGCACCAGCCGCTCGACCTCGTTTCTCTCGCCACAGCGCAGAGCCTGGTGGATCGCGCAGTGCTCCGAGTCCACGGGAACGATCTCGGCTCCGCTCTTCGCCGCGACCGACAGGATCAGCTCCCCCGCCACCACGAGGGTCTCCTTGTTCGCCAGAGCGAGCCGCTTGCCCGCCGCGGCCGCGGCATACGCCGAGCGCAGTCCCAGCGCCCCGACAAGGCCTCCGACCACCACATCCGCTTTCTCGTGCGCCGCGGCCTCTTCCAGTCCCTCGTACCCCGTGACGATCCGCGAGGAGACCGCGGCGGGAAGGAGCGCCTTGAGCTTCCGCGCTTCCTCCCGGCCAGCGACGGCGACCAGCTCGGGACAATGGCGCGCGACCTGCTCCGCCAGCTTCTCGACCGAACGCCCCGCCGCCAGCGCCACGACCCGATACCTCTCCGGAAAAGCCTCGACCACCTCGAGGGCCGACCGCCCGATGGAACCGGTAGAACCGAGGACAGAAACGTTCTTCATAGGAAACAGGAAATTATAAGCGCGAGCGCTCGGCAGCTCTCGTCGTGCCTTCGCGTCGTAGGGGCGGGCCTTGGCCCGCCCGCCTCTCTCGATGGCACCACGAGGGGCGGGAGGGGCGAGCCCCTCCCCTACGGCACGATGCCCAGAGCCTTCGTCGCCCTTGGCCCTACAATCCCGCCACGAACGCCGCCAGCACCGGACCGGCAAAGAGCAGCGAGTCGATCCGGTCGTAGAACCCGCCATGCCCCGGCAGGAAAACCCCCGAGTCCTTCACACCTGCTCCCCTTTTCCAGAGCGACTCGACCAGGTCCCCGATCTGTCCCGCCGAAGACGCCAGCGCCCCGGCCAGGGCGCCGCGGACCGGTCCCAGCTCCGGCAGCACTCCCCACGTTCCCGCCGCCGCACCGATGAGCGTCGCCCCCACGAAGCCGCCGATCGTCCCTTCCCAGGTCTTATTGGGCGAAACCACCGGCGCGAGCTTGCGGCGCCCGAAGTTCTTGCCCGTGTAGTACGCGAAGGAATCGCACCCCCACACGATCAGGAACAGGAACAGGACCGCGCGGGGCGAGAAGCCGCGCAGGGAACACATTGTCGTGGCGGGCAGGGCAATCAGAAAGACGCCGAAGAGCGTCGAGGCAGAGCCCCCGAGAGCCGCCGACGGAGGGACACCCGCGAAGAGAGGCGCAACGGCGGACAGGAACGCGAAGAGGATCCCCGCGCCGATCCACGCCCGTCCGGCGAGGAAGTAAACATCCAGAATGTAGATGTCGGAAGTGTGGAGGAAAAGCGCCAGGGGTATGCAAAACAGACCCGCGAACATGCCGACCGTCTTCGCGACCGGATGCCCCATCTTCTCCGCGAGGCGGTAAAACTCCCACAACGCCGCGAGCGCGACGGCCGCGACGAGAAGATCAAAGACGACCGGGGGCGTGAAGAAGAGAATCGCGAGGACGATCGGAATCACGACCGCCGCCGCGGCCTCCCTCTTCAGCGCCAACGCCGCTCCTCTGTCATCCCGAGCGCAGCGAGGGATCTGCTCCCGTTGCCTCCCGCCGGGGCAGATCCTTCGTCGCTTTGCTCCTCAGGATGACAGAACAAAGAGCGAGTCACCGCCGCCCGGCGCCGGCTCGATCCTCACCGACCTCCTGCGCGCGCCCTTCGTCGATCACGCCGCCGTAGCGGCGCTCGCGTTTCTGGAAGTCGAGGATGGCTTCGAAGAGGTGGCGCTTGCGGAAGTCCGGCCAGAGCGTCGGCGTGACCCAGATCTCGCTGTAGGCGATCTGCCAGAGAAGAAAGTTGGAGACGCGCATCTCGCCGCTCGTGCGGATGAGTAAGTCGGGATCGGGCAGCCCGGCCGTGCTCAGGCGCGAGCCGAGAGTCTCCTCGTCGATCTGCTCGGGAGTCAGGCGGCCCGACGCGACGTCGTTGGCGAGCGAGCGGCAGGCGTCCACGATCTCCGTGCGCCCGCCGTAATTCAACGCGATGTTG
>WNGF01012264.1_pt1 | contig 10476 bp, 8 predicted proteins | sample 5400641 | NCBI WGS metagenome assembly WNGF01 (sample SAMN13153371, study PRJNA577476) | soil metagenome | isolation source: 80 cm soil or saprolite under grassland replicate 2 | place: USA:California | collected 2016-06-15
CGCTACGAGATGGTGGCGGGGCTCGCACGCGCTCAGCAACGGCGCATTTTCTACTGCAACGTGGTGGGCGGTAACGATGAGCTTGTGTTCGACGGCAATTCCATCGCCGTGAATGCCGCTGGCAAGTTGATCGCGCAACTGGCTGCATTTCGTGAAGACGAGAAAGTTGTCGATACGGATTCGACCGCCGCAATTGAATTTCACGAAGGCAAAACGCCCGAGCAACTTTTAGCCGCGCTTTCGCTGGGGGTTCGCGATTATTTCCGCAAATGCAATTTTCATTCTGCCGTAGTCGGCCTCAGTGGCGGCGTTGATTCCGCAGTCACCGCCGTCATCGCGGTTGATGCGCTGGGCGCGGAAAACGTGACCGGAGTTTCGATGCCCAGCCCGTACTCATCGCGCGGCAGCATCGATGATGCGCGCGCACTTGCGCGTAATCTCGGGATCAAATTTCTCGAAATCCCGATCACCGACGCGTTCAGAGATTTCAAATCACAGTTCAAGGAAATTTTCAAAGGGTTGCCCGAAAATGAGACCGAGGAGAATATGCAGCCGCGCCTGCGCGCGATGACGCTGATGGCACTTTCGAACAAGTTCGGTCATCTCTTGCTGACCACTGGGAACAAGAGCGAACTCGCCGTCGGCTATTGCACAATTTACGGCGACATGGCCGGTGGACTGGCTGTGATCAGCGACGTGCCGAAAACAATGGTTTACGAGGTGGCGCGCTGGATAAACCGTGAGCGCGAGATCATTCCAAGATCGACAATCGAAAAAGCGCCCAGCGCTGAGTTGAAACGAAATCAAAAAGACCAGGACACGCTGCCGCCGTATGAAATTCTCGATCAGATTTTGCAGCTTTACGTCGAAGAAAACCTGAGCGCTCGCGACATCATCGCGCGCGGGTTTGATGAGAAAACCGTGCGCTGGGTGCAACGCCGGGTCGATCTCAACGAATACAAACGCGAACAAGCCGCGCCTGGACTTAAAGTCACAAGCCGCGCCTTTGGACTTGGCCGCAAGATGCCGATTGCACAAAGGTACGTCGATTAACTCGATGAGTCCCCTTTATCTTTTGCATTGGGGCAATACGCCGATGATTTTTGGGTTGAGCAGATGGCTTAGAATCTGTATCTAGTCAGCCCCGGCTACGTGCAAACGATCATCGCGCTTCTGTTTTTCCTGCTACTTGGCGTTATGGTGAAGGCGCAGGGTTGGTTCGCATTGCTGTGGGTACCACTTGGGTTCGTTATCAGCCTGTTCGTCACCGCTAAGATTGCGCGCCCAATACTGTTGGGCTTGCCTCGCGCGATTCACCTGGTGTCGAGTGGAGAGATGCGCGCGGCGGTATATCGGCGTCTGCTGTTCAGTCTCGTGCAGATTTCCACGCAGACTTTGACCAATCTTACAGGCAGTTTTACGTCCATCGCGACGCGCGTCGCCGGAGACCTAACCGACACCGAAGCTCAACTGTTCCCTCCTAGAAGGCGTTTTTAAGGGGACGCGATGAGTGCCCTTGGTTTGCGCCTTTGGGCGGGATTCCGCAAAGGGTGGGAGTGGAGGACGAGGGTAAAGGATGTCGTTCGCGAAGCATTGTTCAGTCGCGTTCATCGTGCGTGTAAGGAGTGGAAGAATTGGAGTGGCCGCAAGGACTTCTTTGAGCGCATGGATCTTGTTCGCCGAATGATAATTCTGACGGTCGAGCACCGATGGCAGGTTGGTTGTGGACCTGGGGGGATTGCCGTATGGGCGATGCCATGATCGCCTACTTTGATTGTTGAGGTAGCTCGAAGTTGGTGGCGGCTATGATTCCGGGCGAGGACCACCGGCTGAAAGTACCTTAAGGCGTTCATCGAGGCGCCAAGCATGCTCTTCAACGTCCTTCCAGTCAGCCTGTTGATGGAGAGGGGATTTGCGAAAGTAATAGCGTTTCCTAGCGGATTACAGGATACCTAGGTTTTCTTTCACATAGTCGTCGCTGTGATAGGGGTACGCCCTTTGAATTAGATCGCGAATCTGATCTTCGGAATAGGCGCTCATAGGACTAGTTTTTGGTGGAAGGGAGTTACGGGAGTTTGCTCAAAGGTTGCCATGTATTGGCATCATCAGACCAAAACAGGTCACCGTTTTGGAATATGCGGTTGGCGAGATTATCAGCTATGGCAGCTCGGCTAAAGACACCAAGTTCGTGGTCGCCTCGGGCAATTCGAAATCGCTCTTTGACTACGTCGCCGGTTCTGAGCGCGTAGTTGCTTTCAAAGAACCGGTTAGCATAGGCATCTTGAGCACTGCCAAATGTGTCCACTGACGGAAAGGCCTTGAGCGTTAGACGTAAGTCCATCTTGTGCGTAACGCTGAGGTTAGGCAGCTGCTCGTCAAGGTCGCGAAGCAAGTCGTTGAACGCATCCACAAACGGCTGCGCAATATCGCGAAGAGGTTCGGCTAGGCTCCCATACAACGGGTGTCGCGCTAGAGCCGCTGCTCGCTGTTCGCATACGATTGCTTTGCGCGTCACTTCGATCAGATGGTCGACAGTGGCAACAAGTAAATCAGGATCGCCGGGTTTACCCGACCAGACGGGAGCTAATGCTTTCTGCATCTCCGTATTTAGCACGTTATCACACTCGGTTAGGATTTGCTGAATCTCCGTGATTATCTCTTGGATCCATTGATGAAACGTGACAGCGTCCGTTCCGTATGTTGAGGCGATTGTCGCCATGCTATTGATCTCGTCTGCGGTTGAACGCAGTGCTTGCTGAATCAAGAGCAGCTCCCAGTATTGCGGGCGGTCCTGAATCACCTGTTTAACCTCGGGGGGTAGTTCAAGCTCGGGTTCCTCTGTTTTCGAATCCGTTGTCTTCGAAAAAGGAAGCTGCTGAGTGTAAAAGAGCCCACTGCCTGGCATGCCGGCCGTTGCACGCAGCCCTTTTGGACTCACAGTGAGTTTGGCACCTTTGGGTCCAAGTGAAACGGAAGCGCCGGTTGCGCCGACGTTCAGCCGAACGCCGGGAAGGAGGGACAGGGTTCTGCGGAATCGAAAAGACATGTGTATATCTAACAAGTCTGGGGCAGCGTGCGCCAGCTAAATTGTCCCAATGGCCGGCGGCATGGTAGAGCATTACGCTGAAAGCTGTTTCCTCCCAGAAGGGGATTTTTAAGGGGACGCGATGAGTCCCCTTATTTCTTGAAGACGCAGATTGAGAATCGCGCTAAACCTTATCCATGTCAGAAATACTTAAGCCCTCCTCCGACTTTGCTGAAATTGACAGCGTCAACGCCTTCTTAAAGGCCATCACTGACTGGCGAGTGGAGCATAAGATTGCTGAACGCGGATTCTACAGTCGCGTGTGGTATCGGGGTCATTCGAAAAGGACTTATAGTTTGGTGCCAGGCGTCTATCGCTCTCAGTTTACAAAGCTTGCGCAAACCTGCTCCAACGCGGGGGATGATGAGGAAAGGCGATTGACCTTGGAACGGGATATGTTGAACGAATTTCGAACCACCGGTGCCACCTTCTTCAATCCGGATCATATCATCAGTCTATATTTCATCGCTCAGCATAACGGAATGCCTACACGCCTTTTAGATTGGACTTCAAACCCGCTTGCAGCACTTTTTTTCACGGTCGAGAAGGACGATAACAACGATGGAGATGTATTCGTGATGGAGCCGACGAAATTGATTCCACCACCAACGCGGAAGCCCGACAAATCCAAGCCGAACTTAGTATGGCCGCACATCCACACTATGCGGCATCCCTTTGTAACAGATAGAATCGGAATAACCTTCTGGCACGACCCAAAAAATAAATGGGAACCAGAAGCCCTCATAATTCCGGTCCGACCAGATAACACGGCTGGCCGCATCGGACAGCAGAGTTCGTGTTTCACTCTTCACATGCATAAATCTCAATCCCGAGGCAATCCAACGCTCGCTCAGATCAAGGTCCCGGCTAAGCATAAGCCAAAACTTCGTGCGGAATTACACAGGCTTAACATTAACAACTTTACGATCTTTAACGACCTAGATCACCTATCGGCTCAAATCAAATGGAGCTGGGGACTTTGATACCGGCGTGGGGACGCGATGAGGTCCCTTATCGTTATGCATCCGACACATTTTTTTAAATATTACACAGCGAGTGTTGCGAAAATCGTGCTGGCGACTGGCCGAGTTAGATGGAGTTCCCCGCTGCTCTTTAACGATCCGTTCGATTGCTATTTTTCTCTCGAGCCGAAGTTCGATTTCTCGGCGTGCAAAGAAAAGCACTGCGAACGCTTTCTGGATTTGATGTTTCAGGTACGGGAGCCAGCCTTTGTTCCTGGGAATCGCTTTGTTCCGCAACTTAAAGCGTTTCGCGGAATTGCGCACAGTAAAGGACGAGCCGAGATGGGCAGCATATTCCAGGACACATATCCGGAAATGGTTCGGGGGATGGAAGCAATATCGCAATTCGTCCGGACATCGTGGGAACGGGAAATTGCGGATTATCGATTGTTCTGCGTGTGCGAAATCAACGACAATTTGTTGCTTTGGGCGCAATACACTGCATGCCACACAGGCGCAGTTTTTCAGTTTGAATGCATCGAAGAGTTAGACACGGCGTTGCTCGTTGCAAAGCCAGTAAGGTATGCTGACGAAGCGCCTGGATTTGTGAACGAGGAAGAATGGATACAAGGGGGCCTGGGACTACGCGCCATCGATCAGGATAACGATGTTTGGATGCGACTGGTTACAACCAAGGCTCGCGTGTGGGAGCATGAAAAGGAGTGGCGCGTAATCTCGAAGCGTCGGCCGTATGAAAATCAAGGCTATGAAGATTGTACGTTCGTGCCTCGGGAAATTTCAAAGGTGTTTCTTGGCTGTCGAATATGCCAAGACGACAAAGAGGATATTTTACGACTTATTACGGGTCCCTTCGCGCACGTAGAGGTTTATCAGGCGAAGCAAAATCCCAAAATGTTTCGCCTGGATTTCGAACGAATACGTTAATTCTTGTTGGGAACGAAAATCATTCAAAATATTTGCGCTCTAGCGATTTTGGACTTTGCGAGAGTGCCCTGCCGGAATCAAACCTGCAACCCGTGATTCATGTGCTTTCTAGTGCAACAGCTTTTTGTGCCGTTCATCAGCTGACTGCGCCAGGGAGACTTCAAAGGTTCTGGGGCGAAGCAAAATCTTTAATTATCTGGTAGCGAATTATCGAAAATTTGAGCAGGGTAAGCGCCACGAATATGAAAACAATCACGCTTAAGCCGTTTGCTCTTTGTCTCGCCATTCTCGGAATTGGCGGGACCGTTTCTGCACAGAACGATTTGAACCTGCCTGATGTCAGTCAGGCTGCCGAAGTGAAACAGCGCGTTGCGCTGACGGATATTACGGTCAAGTACCATCGACCGTCGGTGATTGGACGAAAGATTTGGGGCAGCCTCGTTCCGTACGGGAAGGTCTGGCGCGCGGGTGCCAACGAAAATACAACGATTGAATTCAGCGATCCGGTTTCGGTGGAGGGCATGCCGTTGGCCAAAGGAATTTATGGACTGCACATGATCCCGAACCCCGATTCGTGGACGGTCATCTTTTCGAAAACCAACACGGCGTGGGGAAGCTACAGCTACGACCAGAAGGAGGATGCTTTGCGCGTGAATGTGAAACCGAAACCGCTCGCCGAGACGAAAGAAGCGATGGAATTCGAGTTTGGCGATCTGAAACCAACTTCGACAGCCGTGACGCTGAAGTGGGAGAAGCTGGGTGTCCCTTTCACGGTCTCCGTCAACGACGCGGATCAGACGTTAGAAAATATCCGAGCGCAGCTAAAGGGGCGCGGTCAGTTCACCTGGCAGGCTTTGGACGAAGCGGCGCAGTTTTGTTTAACCAAAAAGATCAATCTCGATGAAGCGCTGCGCTGGGCTGACGCCTCAATTCAGAATGAGGAAAGATTCGATAATCTCAGCACCAAAGCGGACATCCTCAAAGCGCTGAATCGTCCGGATGAAGCGAAAACCGTCTGGGCTCATGCGGTCGAAATTGCCACTGCGCAGCAACTCTATTCCTATGGCCGGCGCTTACAGAGTCAGAAGCAGGGCGCTGAAGCGATGGAGATTTTCAAAGACATCGCCAAACGCTTTCCGCAGGGGGTTTATGGATATCTCGCTCAGGCTCGCATTAAATCTGCAGCAGGCGATTTCGCCGGCGCGGCCAATGACGCCAAGCAGGCACAAACTGCCGCTCCCACGGATGCACAGAAACAGAGCATCCAAGCGCTGATCACCCGACTCGACGCCAAGCAGGACATCAACAAGTAACGCCGGGCTATCTCGGACTTGGGACGATAGCCGCAATGGGACCTTCACAACCGGGAGTCCGACGTTGCACGTGATGTCCCATGGCATCTCGCGCTGTTGGCGAGCAGCCGTTATGCTCGCGACGCTCGCTGTCGTGTATACGGCCAAGTCGACCGATGCCCCGCCGCTGTTACCTCCCGAGCAGATGAATGGTGGCCAGATTCAGCTCGCACTGCAGAAGCTCAACGTGCTTGGTCGTGTTCTTTACATTGCGGCGCACCCCGATGATGAAAACACAAATCTGATGGCGTTCTGGGCGAACGGGTCACTTTACGACAGTGCTTATCTGTCAATTACGCGTGGGGACGGCGGTCAGAATTTACTCGGACCCGAACTGGGCGAGCGCCTCGGCGTGATTCGAACAGAAGAATTGCTCGATGCGCGGCGCATTGACCATGCGCAACAGTTCTTCACACGCGCAACCGATTTCGGGTTTTCCAAAACGGCGGGAGAGACAATGCGCTTCTGGGATCACGACAAAATTCTTGCTGACGTCGTGTGGGTCGTCCGGAATTTCCGACCGGACGTAATGGTGACGCGCTTCAGTCCGGAGGATCAATTGACGCACGGCCATCACACGGCGTCAGCGATTCTCGCGCAGGAAGCATTCTCCGCGGCAAGCGACCCAAACCGTTTTCCAGAGCAACTCGCTTTTGTGAAACCGTGGCATCCGACGCGGCTTGTTTGGAACACGTCACCGTTTTTCTTTTCAAACCGGAATCTCCCTTTCGATCCGACCGGTCTGACCGTGTTGGAAGCGGGCGGTTACAATCCGCTTCTTGGGAAAGCGTACACGGAAATCGCGGCAGCCAGTCTGAGCATGCACAAGAGCCAGGGCGTGGGCAGCCCGCCGCGTCGCGGGGTGCGAAAAGAATACTTCAAACCGCTGGAAGGTCAGCCGATGACGAACTCCGTTTTCGAAGGCGTCGATACAAGCTGGTCGCGCGTTCCCAATTCGGAATCCATTGCTGCAGAAATTCGTCAGATCATTTCGAAGTTCAATCCGGCCGATCCAGCGGCGTCGGTGCCCGAGTTATTGAAGCTGCGGCGGGCGATGAGTGGAGTTCAGGATGAGTCCTGGATCCCGGAGAAAAAAGCAGAGTTGGACAAGATCATCGCCGCATGTCTCGGCTTGCATGTCGAAGCTTCCACAGCGAACGAGGCCGTCACTCCAGGGCAAACAGCAACAATAAAACTGGAGGCAATTAACCGCTGCAATATTCCAGTCACACTGCAGATAGTACGATTTCCGAACTCCGGCGACTCAATGGAAATCAATGCAGCGCTTCCGTCGAATGAACTTATTACCAAGGATCTGTCGTGCAGGATTCCCGACAATACTCCGTATTCTCAGCCGTACTGGCTTCGCAAACTCGGAATGCTCGGCGCGTTCGCTGTCGACGATCAAAAACTTATCGGCCTGCCCGAAAATCCTCCAGCTCTTCCGGTTGAGATCGTTCTGCAGGTGAACGGACAGGAGCTGCGATACATCGTGGACACGAAGTATCGGACCGTTGACCCCGTGGCGGGCGAAGTCCGGCGGCCATTGGTCATTGCGCCACCCGTGTTCGCAAATGTCGTCAACGGCGTGTTCATATTTCCTACAAATGAGCCAAAGCCTGTTTCAGTGCACGTCACCGCAGCCACCGGTCCTGTAAAAGGAGAACTTAAACTCGCTGCGCCGCAGGGATGGAAAGTCTCTCCCGCGTCTGTCCCGATCGATTTAAAGACGGCGGATGCAGAGACGGTTGCCACATTCACCGTCAAACCACCGAACCAAAATAACGAAGGTACATTACGAGCCATCGTTTTGATCGATGGCCGCGACTATTCGTTCGAGCGCGTCCGCATTTCTTATCCGCACATCGGCGTTCAGACGCTGATGCCGACGGCGGAAGCTAAGCTTGTTCGGGCCGATATCCGCAAGAAAGACGGTCGCATCGGTTACATTCCCGGCGCTGGCGATGATGTTCCGGAAAGCCTGAGACAAATCGGTTACTCAGTGAAGATCTTGAGCGAACCGGAGATCACAGCGAAGAATCTCGCGCAGTTCTCTGCCGTCGTGCTGGGCATCCGTGCCTACAACACGCAGGAGACAATTTCCAATTGGTTGCCGGAACTGTTTGCCTACGTGAAGAATGGCGGAGTCGCGATCGCGCAGTACAATACCCTGGCGGAGCTTAACACTAACCAACTAGGGCCGTATTCATTGGAAATTTCACGCGACCGCGTCACTGACGAAAATGCCGAGGTGCGTATTCTGGCGCCGAATCATCCGGTCATCACGACGCCAAACAAAATTACGTCGAAAGATTTTGAGGGATGGGTTCAGGAGCGCGGACTTTATTTTCCTAAGCAGTGGGATCCTGCCTGGACACCGGTCCTGTCGTGCAACGATCCAAAGGAAAAGCCACTCGACGGTGGTCTGCTGGTTGCGAAGTCAGGCAAAGGTTTCTTTGTCTACACGAGTTATTCATGGTTTCGGCAGTTGCCGGCCGGTGTCGCAGGGGCTTATCGGTTATTTGCGAACATGTTGTCATTGGGCAAATGAAGATAGGCGATGACAAGCCGGATACTTGTTCGTGGCGCAAAGCGTATGGGCTGGCGCTTTCGGTTTTCGCAGTGGAGGTAGTGCTCCTCTACCTCTTTACGGTCCGGTTTTCGTGAACCGGCTGGATTACTTTGTTCTCATCGCCACGATTCTGGCGATTCCGCTTTATGGCCTGTGGCGCACGCGCGGAAGCGCCTCTTTACGTCAATATTTAAAAGGCGATGCAAGTATCGGTTGGGCCACGATTGGACTCTCCGTTCTTGCGACACAGGCAGGGCCGATCACGTTTTTGTCGATGCCGGGCCAGGCGTATGAGAGCGGCATAGGGTTTATCCAGAATTATTTCGGGCAACCGCTGGCGCTGATTGTCGTGTGCGCGGTCTTCGTTCCGATCTATCAGCGGCTGAAAGTTTACACGGCCTATCAGTACCTCGGCAAGCGATTCGACCGGAAGACGCAGCTACTCGGCGCGTTCCTGTTTCTCGTCCAACGAGGTATCGCTGCCGGGATCACGATCTACGCACCGGCCATTGTTCTCTCAGCGTTACTCGGGTGGCGCTTGAATCTGACCATCTGGCTCGCAGGCGGTCTGGTGATCATCTATACGGTCATCGGCGGGACGAAGATTGTAAGCATCACTCAACGCTACCAGATGATCGTGATTTTGGTCGGCATGGCGATTGCATTCGCAGTCGCGATTTACCGGCTGTCGCCCGATCTGTCGTTTGAAAACACGCTGTCAGTCGCAGGCAAAATGGGCAAACTTGAGGCCGTCAATTTCTCTCTCGATCCGCACAAGCGCTACACGTTTTGGTCGGGCCTGATCGGCGGTTTTTTCCTCGCCCTATCCTATTTCGGAGCAGACCAATCGCAGGTGCAACGATATCTCGCGGGAGGATCGCTTAAAGAGAGCCGTCTCGGACTGCTCTTCAACGCGGTGGTGAAAGTGCCGATGCAGTTTTTTATTCTGCTGCTCGGCGCGATTGTTTTCATGTTTTACCAATTCGAAAAGCCGCCCGTTTATTTCAACCAACCTGCGTACGAGCGAGCGCTGGAGAACGGCTATGCGTCACAGTTAACGGAATTGCAGACGCAGTTTGATGAGGCGTTCACGCAAAAACGCGCTGCCATTCGCGCTCTTTCCATTGCGTCATCAAACGAGCGCGACGCCGCGATGAACAAGGTGCGCGCACTCGAAGCGCAGGCGCGCGACTTACGCGATCGAACGAAGGCGGTTCTTGTGCAAGCGGGTGTAGACCCAAAGAGCAAGGAATCTGACTACGTATTCATTACTTTTATTCTTCAACAGATGCCGCATGGAATTGTCGGACTACTCATTGCGGTGATCCTGTGCGCAACGATGTCGGCGACGGCAGCAACTCTCAATGCTCTCGGTTCCACCATGGCGATCGATTTTTATCGGCCGTTGATTCGCCCGAACGCGAGCGACCATCATTATGTCGTCGCCGCGCAAGCGCTGACAGCCGCATGGGGTTTGATCGCCATCGGCGTCGCTTCGTTTGCGAGTTTGGTAGAGAACCTAATCGAAGCAGGCAATATTTTGGGGTCGATATTCTACGG
>WNGF01024881.1_pt1 | contig 10476 bp, 7 predicted proteins | sample 5400641 | NCBI WGS metagenome assembly WNGF01 (sample SAMN13153371, study PRJNA577476) | soil metagenome | isolation source: 80 cm soil or saprolite under grassland replicate 2 | place: USA:California | collected 2016-06-15
CGAAAAGGAAGTGATGATGCTCACTGACCTTGGTGTGGAAATAGGAGTGACCGGAATTCACCACGACCTCGCGCAGCAGCCCTCCGCATGCGTGCTTTGGGGATTCCTCTTGCTCTCTGGATTGAGCTATCTGCTCGTTGAGGCGGAAGACGCGCGACCGCTTTCCGAATCTCGAGCACGCCGACGTCTCGCTTTTCGTTATGCCAATATCGATGGCGTGTTCCTCGGGCCTTGTGGACGCTTTGTTCATCACTGCCATGGCACAGCCCGTCTGTCAGACCGGCGCGGCAAGCGCCGTAGCTGCATGACGACGGCACACTCCGCGCACACGACGCCACGGGTGGTCAATCTATCGCCGGGCATGGCGGTGACGGTGGAAATCAAGACCGGCTCGCGCAGGATCCTGAGCTATCTCCTGTCGCCGCTGTTGCGTTGCGCTATCGGCAGGAGACTTTGCGCGAGCGGTGAGGCGCCTCTTCCATCATGACGGCTAGGTCGTGTACTCATTACCGCGCGGTTTATAGGTCCGCTTTCTGGGTTAAACCGGACCACATTTGCTAAGGCTGAGTCTTACCGACGTTGACCCAAATCGGAATTTCCCTTGCTAGGGTGCCAGCCGTCGCGCGGTGGGCGGAATGTCCGGACACAGGACGAGCTTGCCGTCAAGACCGCCCGCCTCAAGGCGGCGGTGCGCCTCAGGGACCTCATCGAAGGAGATGCACTCAGCGACGCGCGGTCTGACGGCGCGCGTCGCCAACATCTCGAAGAGCCGCTCCAAGTCCTCCCTAAACCAGGCGGGGTGTCGTGCCCTCATTGCATTGATGGAGTAGATCCGCAGCCGCTTGCCGCCCGGCAGCCAGCTCCGCAATCGCCTTGCCGAGTAACCATAGACGCAGAGCAGGCCGCCGCGCTTGAGCGCCGCGAACGAGCGGCGATAGCCTTCTTCGCCGACTCCGTCGAAGATAACGTCGAATCCGCCCGGCAGGACGCGCGTGAAGTCTTCGTGTTGGTAGTCGATCGGCGTGGCACCGAGCGCGCGGACTAACGCCGCATGCGTGCCACGCGCGGTGCCCCACAGCTCGAGACCGGCGAGCCTGCCGAGTACGAGCAGCGCCTGGCCGACAGCGCCGGCGGCTCCCTGCACGAGCACCCGCTGGCCTTGCTGCACGCGTGCCGTGCGGTGAAGGAGCTGGTAGGCGGTCGTCCAGCTCAAGATCAGCGCGGCCGCCTCGGCCGCATCGACGCCCGGCGGCACGCGGGCCAACTGGTCGGCCCGGAGCGTGCGGTAGGCGGCGTTGGAGCCGACCACCGTCATGTCGGCGACGCGGTCGCCAATCTGAAAGACGGTTACGCCCTCGCCGAGCTGGTCGATTTCGCCCACGACATCGTAGCCCATCGTGAACGGCGGCCGGCGCAGCATTGTTTGCGGGTAGAGATGGCGCCGTATCACGACGTCGGTGTACTCCACGCCCGAAGCGAGCACGCGGACCCGCACCTCGCCCCGACCGGCCGTCGGCAGGGTAGCGTCGACCACCTCAAGCCCGTCGGGGTCACCGAAGCGCCTGACTTGAACAATCCGGTTGCGCAGCTCTGTCATTGGCGGATGGATGCGCGTGTATGGCCACCTATTACCCATCGCGCGGAAAAGAGGGCTTGTCGTTGAGATGGATCAAAGCGTCAACACGGGTCTCCTAATGAAAAGACTGTCGCCTTTTTGGCCCTTCTCGGATTCAAGCATGTCAGCCGCTGCCCCGCCGTCAGAACAGCTGATGTCGGGGAAGCGGATCAGCTAGGCGATCGCCGGCTGCGCTGGGTGGTGAGCGGCACGCCCTCGGCGCCCCCCAATAGCGCTACCCCCGTGTCCCTGTCAGAGTGCGGCTAGATCACAAAGATGCCCGGCCGCGCCGACCAAAGGTTAGTCGACATCAACGCAATGGCATTGAACGCGGCCATCAGCGGGTCGATCTTGGCCGACCCCGAGGCCTGCTTCGTAATGATAATGGCACTGCCCTTCGGCTCGGGCGCTCAACTCCAACCATCGAGTGGGGAACGAGGCGTTCCGTACAACTCAAAATCGCCAAGTAGAATCAGAATGAGCATCGCGCGCAATGCGGATGAACCCCTGACAGTATCGTTCGACTTCAGCCTCGTGTTCCAACTGCGGGATACGCGCTCGTAGCGTGTCGAACGTCTTTTCGGCCGCCTCGCTAAACAGCGGATCCTCATGGCTGGTCAAGGCCGAAGCGATTTCCATCCAATCTTGAGGCTCTAGGGCCTTGAGAGCAGCAGGAAAGAAATCACGATCTTCCATCATGATGTGACGCCGCTCATGCTCTATGAAATCGCCAACAACATTATGCACCTCTTGCCGTAGGATTTCACGATCCGCGAGGACATCGTCGACCGCTTGAGCGATGCGGCGCAAACGCTCAGCCCCTTTTTGGTGCTCAAGTGCGAGGTTACCGACCTTTGCAGCCGCAGCGGGATCGCGAATTCTTAGCTTCGCTAAGACCAAGTCTTCCTGGGGGTGATGGTACACCTCGAGATAAAGTTCAAAATAGCTAATAATCGCGCGAACAACCTCATAGTCGGGGTGACCCCCGCGATCGAAAATCTCTAGTTCGCGCTCAAGAACAGCGAACAACCTCTCAGTATTGCGATGCTCTCGGCATAAATGCTCAATGATCATTGCGGCCTCCAATGGAGACGTACAACAATTAACCTGAAAACGATCTCCGCTCTTTGCGGTAGATCAACCCCGGATCGAACGGCGTACGGCGACAATTGACGCCCGCGGCCTCATCAGGCTGAGACGTCGTCTCTTGGCCCAAAGCCGACGCCAACCCGGTTCAGAGCGATGTCCGCTTTCAAGGGTAAAACGGAGATGACGGGGATTTGCTCTCACTTCAGTTAGTGACCCTGAACGGACGTCGGGGCGTTGATGACAGCGACATGCCAACACACAAACCGATCCTGAGCTGGGCATTGTCGTGGCCGACCGACCTGATCGCGAATCCCTGGCAGTCGCCTACCAGTTCGAGACTTCAAAAAATGGGCAGGTCACTTCCAGCCGACCATGAAATCCGATCCATAAACGTTGGCGACTGGATCGCGCCTCACATTCTTGAACCCGGCTTCCTCCATCAAATGGCGGTGCTCGGCTTCAGTATGCAATTCCGCCGCTTCATAATCAGTCGCAAAGCGGAGATTATGAGCAACATACCCTTGCGGTGACGTCCTCAAGTCATCCAAAATCCACCCAATCACATATAGCGGCGATCCTGGAAGCAACGCATCGTAGATGTTGGCAAGGGTCTTGCGCAGCTGTTCCAGCGTCAGCACGAGGGATACACCGCGCGTCACAGCCACGTCGTACTGACCGGGCATCGACCCATCAACAATGTCCGCAACGGAAACTTTGACGCGGTCGCTACAGTTTGCCTCCTGGATGAAACGCTCGGCCACCGGCTTGGTCGACGCAACGTCCACGACGGTGATTTCGAGCATCGGCCATGCCTTCGCGAGGGCAATGGAAAAGCCGCCTGATCCCCCGCCCACATCGATACATTTACGCATGCTAAAGAAGTCGTTACGAGCCGCAAAATCTCGACCTGCCGCAATCGCTTCCGTGTGGACTCCTAGATAGAAGCCGTCGCGCGCTTCGGCGGACATATTGCCATAGTCCATCAAAGTCTGCGGCTTCCCAGTTCGAATTGCCACGGCAACGGTGAGTGACGACATGAGGCGTCTGCGATACGCGTGATGCCGCATGCCAATGTATTCCGGGCCGCCTTTCACAAGAAAATAGTCGGCTTCTTCAGAGTTGGAGAATTTGCCTCCCTCCAACTTCACCAGGCCAACCGATGCGAGTGCCTCGAGCAAGGCCTTCGTCTTTGGTGGATGGGTGCCGGCCGCACGCGCAACCTGGTCTGCCGTCATGGGGCCTTGCTTCAAATGGGAGAAAATGTCCAGTTCCATCCCTGCAAGAAGGGCGCTGATCAGGTTGGCTGAATCAGCAAGTTGCTGGATGGTAACCGGACGCCTTGCTGGCGACTTCATGCTGGTTCCCCTTGATCCGACACCTGCACGCCTCCGCTACTGTAGCGATAAGCAGCCGTCGAGCAAAGTTGATCACTGGCTATGCGTGTCTTCCGCTCCTGGCCCCAAGCCGACATCATCTCAGTGCGGAGGGATGTCTGCTTCTAGCGGTGAAGCGGACATGATGCCGACAGGCTGTCACTTCGGCTCATGACCACCCATAGGCGACATTCCCGAGACGCCACCCGGGTATCCTCAGCGGACGACCAGGCACGTGGCTGATCGAAATTTGCCCTCACCACTGTTTGTTGGCACCGCATTCCCCTCCGAATTGGACGGCGACAGAATGCTCTTATGCGGCAACGGCGTGGGAGGATGGCCAAGCCGAGAACCTGAAGCGCTTGAGCTTTGGTTCGTCGGGGAGTGCAAGCAAGCGACGTACCGTCATGACGGCCCGCTGCGAGCCGTGCAAAGAGATCTGTCCGCTCTCTAGCGCAGCCGCTAGTCCTGCGTAGCCTAGCCATACCTTCGTAAAGGTCATGAGGTCAGCGGCGATGACGACATCAACTTCCCTGCCTGGAGGAGCTTTGAGGCAAACCTCGATATCATCAGGGCGTAACACCAGCCACCAGTAGCGCGGGCTGTGATTGGACTTGGGTATGCCCCGGAAATCGCAGCGAATGACGAACCCTTGAACGGGTATCTCCGCTGGATTGATCTGCCTGCGCATACCCCAGACGAGCATTCCCGGATCGAGATCGTCGGGACCGATCATGCCTTGTCGCCAAGACTGTCCGTGATATGAGCGGCGCGGCATCGAGCAACTCGCCGAAAGCCCGGGTGCCGAAGCACAGCTCCCGCATGATGATCGGCGTCCAACGGTCGCCGAACACTTCGGCCGCTTTGGCAACGGGGCAGAACTGGCCGTATCTGTTCATGGCCCATCATCCCGTAATAACGCATCATCCCGCGCCTTCCTCACCAAGACAAGTACGCATTACGTACTTGTAGGGCCACGCGCCGCTTGCAGCATGCAAGCCTGAGTGACATCGCAAAGGAGGAACAGCCATGCGATCGACCTTGAGATCTCTGGGTGTGGGATTGCTGCTAGGCATCGTCCTCATGTCGCTTGCGCCGGTCGCCTTGGCCGAGCCGAAGGAGGAAGTGGCGGCGGCCGCTGCAACATGGGCGCGGGCGCTAGGTGACGACGATCCTGACAAGGTATTGCCGCACTATGCTGATGATGCCGTGCTCTGGGGGACCTTGTCGCCCACGGTGCGCACCGGTCGGGCGGCCTTGCGGGATTATTTCGTGGCAGCCTTCAAGGCGCTTCCAGGCCTCAAAGTGGCCTTCGGCGATCAGCTGATCCGCGTGTACGACGGTGCAGCGATCAATACCGGCTATTACACGTTCTCCTATGTCAAGGACGGAGAGAGCAAGACCTGGCCAGCGCGCTACAGCTTCACTTACGTCAAGCGTGGCGATCGCTGGCTCATCGTCGACCATCATTCCTCAGCGATGCCGTCGCCTCCAAACTAGGAGCTGGGGCTTCTGGACCGCCATCGTGCCAGCGCGGACATCTTGAGTCTTTCTGCGCCCGACACCACTCTTTCACCGAGGTGGATCGTGGTCCATGGGCGCCTCTTCGGCGAAAGGTTCGAATCGTGAATCTTGTCAGTGTCATGGAGGAGTTGGGCCCGGAATTTGCGGCACGCGCGGCTCGCCACGACCACGAAGACCTGTTCGTCGCCGAGAATTATGTCGCGCTGAAGCAGCGCGGCGTCCTGGCTGCCGGCATCCCAGCCGAACTCGGTGGCGGTGGAGCCGAGCACCGCGAACTCGGCGAGATGCTGCGCGTGCTTGCTCATTATTGCGGTTCGACCGCGCTCGCCCTCTCGATGCACACGCATCAGGTAGCGACGATCGTCTGGCGCTGGCGCCGCGATCGCGGCTCGGTCGAGGCGTTGTTACGAAATGTGGCCGCTGAGAATCTCGTGCTTGTCAGCAGCGGGGGCTCTGACTGGATTGCAGGATCTGGTAAGGCCGAGCGCGTTGAGGGTGGCTGGCACATTGCCGCGCGGAAGATCTTCGCCAGCGGTGTCCCGATCGGCGACGTGCTCGTCACCAGCGCGGTGTGGGACGATCCGCAAGCCGGCCCGACGGTGCTGCATTTCCCGCTGTCGCTCAAGGCCAAGGGCGTCACCGTGCTCGACACCTGGCGGGTCCTCGGCATGCGCAGCACGGGGTCCAACGACATCGCCATCGATGGCGCATTCGTCCCAGACAGTGAGATCCTGCTGCGCCGTCCGCAAGGTAAGTGGCATCTGTTATTCCATGTCATCTCCCTTCTGGCTATTCCGCTCATCTATTCGGTCTACCTTGGCATCGCCGAAGCCGCGCGCGACATTGCCCTCGAGCGTGCTCGCCGACGCCGCGATGTCCAGGATGTCTCTTACCTCGTCGGCGAGATGGAAAATGAGCTCGCGACAGCCCGATTTGCGCATCATGATATGCTCGACGCCGCCGCGACAGCAGAGCCCAGCGAGCAAACGACGAACCGCGTCATGACCGGTCGCGCGATCCTCGCCCGTTCGGCCATCCGCTCAGTCGAGAAGGCGATGGAAGTGGCAGGCGGTGCAGCCTTCTACCGGGATCTCGGGCTCGAGCGCCGCTTTCGCGACGTGCAAGCGGCGCGCTTTCATCCCCTGCAGGAAAAAGCGCAGCTGCGCTATGCCGGCCGGATTGCACTCGGCTTGGATATCGACAGCTGAGGCCGGGTCTGAACTCCCGCTGTCCTAACCGGTAGTGCGATGTCTGGAACTGGCACGAAACGGTGGTTAAGTGTCGGGCAGAGCATGTCCGCTCTGCCCGGGTACTTCAGACATCAACTTGTTCCGCTATTGCCAGGGCGTCATCTACTTCGATGCCCAGGTATCTGACCGTGCTTTCGATCTTGGTATGCCTAAGCAGAAGCTGAACGGCCCTAAGATTTCCTGTCCGCCGGTAGATCAGGGTAGCTTTTGTGCGTCGCAACGAATGCGTCCCAAACAGCCTCGGGTCCAGTCCGACGCTCCCGATCCAGTCTGAAACGAGGCGAGCATATTGGCGGGTCGTCATATAGGTTTGGGGACCACGACGACCCGTGAACAGGAACTCGCCGGGTCTCTTATTGGTAGCCTTTAGATAATCATCGATGGCTTGGCGGGTCTGGTCACTCAACTCAAATCTGACAGGCCGCCCAGTCTTCTTTTGTCGAACCGTTGCGCGATCCGCCGCATAGCCGCTGACGGCGACATCCTCGACCCCGGATGGCGACGACGTCACAGCCGCGAAGCTTGCTGTCGATCGCCAGATTGAACATCGCGAGGTCGCGAACTCGGCCTTCGATCTGGAGCTTCGTCCGAATCGACCAGACGTGCTTTGGTCGGAGCGGTGGCTTTGCTCCTGTCAGCTTGCCCTTGTTCCAAGGCACGCGCTTTGGGGGCGTCGGGGTGACGATCACTTCATCTTGCATAGTCATCCTCCTCGGTTACAGACACCGAGGAGCATGGGACCGCCGGTTAAGGCGTTGGATTCAGGTCAGCTTTCGCACCAGTCCGGACTTCGCCCGAAGCGTCGCCGAATGCGACCCGTAGCTTTTGACCCGAAGCGGACATTTCGATCATCGCGTTCTTGAACAGCGGCTGATAACGGAGCGGCAAACGGAGGATGTCAATTCGGTTCTAGGAAGAACTGCTTGCGTTGCGCCGACGTCAGTTGCCGGGGAACGATCGATTTGGCGTAGTCGATCAGCGCCTGCCCTTCCGGAAGCACGACCCACAGTCGCGCAGTCTTATCGTGCGAGGCAGTCACCACAAGCTTCCCATCCGGGCTGAATGCTGCTGACACCACCCTGCGCTCATGTCCCTTCAACTCGGCGAGGGGCCTGCGACTTGCGACATCCCATAGCCGCGCGGTCTTATCGTCCGAGGCGGTCACCACACGCTTCCCGTCCGGGCTGAACGCCGCCGACCAGACCAATCCCTGGTGACCGCTCAGAACGGCAAGGCTCTTGCCAGTGCTTGCCTCCCACAGCCGTGCGGTTTGGTCGTATGAAGCAGTCACCACGCGCTTTCCATCAGGGCTGAACGCTGCCGACAAGACTGGGCCGACGTGGCCGCTGAGCACAGCCAGAATCTGGCCGCTAGCGGCATCCCACAGCCGCGCCGTCGCGTCGTATGAAGCGGTCACCACCTGCTTTCCATCCGGGCTGAAAGCCGCCGACTCTACCGGGGCCAAATGACCCTTAAGCACTGCCAGGACTTGGCTGGTGGTGACATCCCATAGCCGAGCCGTCTGGTCATCCGAGGCGGTCACTACGCGCTTCTCGTCGGGGCTGAACGCCGCCGACACCACCTTGTCCTCGTGACCTTTCAGTACGGCGACGCTCTGGCCGCTGGCGGCATCCCACAGCCGCGCGGTCTTATCGTCCGAGGCAGTCACCACGCGCCTTCCACTCGGGCTGAACGCCGCCGACATGACCGCGTCCTCATGGCCCTCCAGGACTGCAACGCTCTGGCCGCTGGCGGCATCCCACAGCCGCGCGGTCTTATCGTCCGAGGCGGTCACGACGCGGCTTCCATCCGCGCTGAATGCCGCCGACAAGACTGGGCTGACGTGGGCCTTAAGCGCGGCGTAGCTCTGAGCGCTGGCGGTATCCCACAGGCGCGCAGACCTGTCGCTCGACGCGCTCACTAATCGCTTTCCATCAGGGCTAAACGCCGCAGAGTTGACCGCGTGCTCATGGCCTCTCAGCACGTCTAGACTCTTGCCGCTAGCGGCATCCCACAGCCGCACCGTCGCGTCGTATGAGGCGGTCACCACCTGCTTTCCATCCGGGCTGAAAGCCGCCGATAGCACCCACCCTTCATGTCCTTTCAACACGGCGAGGTTTCGGCCACTGGCGGCGTCCCACAAACGCGCGGTACTATCCAATGAGGCAGTCACCACGCGTTCACCATCCGGGCCGAGCGCAGCCAACATTACTGCTTCCTCATGGCCTTCCAGCGTGGCGAGGATCTGGCCGCTGGCAGCATCCCATAGCCGCGCGGTTCGGTCGTATGAGGCGGTCACGACGCGCCTCCCATCCGTGCTGAACGCCGCCGACACGACCGGGCCGACGTGGCCCGTAAACACCGCGAGGACTCGTCCCGTGGCGACATCCCACAGCCGCGCCGTCTTATCGTGCGAGGCTGTAATCACGCGCCGCCCGTCAGGGCTGAACGCCGCCAAAACAACCTTGTCTTCGTGGCCGTTCAGCACGGCGAGGTTCCGGCCGTTGGCGGCATCCCATAGGCGCACGCTCTTATCATATGAGGCTGTCGCGACGCGTTTCCCGTCCGGGCTGAACACCGCTGAATGGACCTCCGCCTCATGCCCGCTCAATAAGGCGACACTCTGGCCGCTGGCAACGTCCCACAACCGCGCGACTTTTTCCGAAACCGTCAGCACGCGCTTTCCATCAGGGCTGAACGCCGCCGACTGGACTGTGTCGACATGGCCGGATAACACGATCCGCTCTCGAAGTTCGTGGACACCGAAATAGAGGGCTAGTTGAGCCTCTGGGACGTGTGGTCTATTGGGACTGCTCAGATTCGACGGCAGTCCCTCCAATGCGAGCAGGATGCCGTTGGTCGCATTCCCTGCTGTGGTCTCCCGTTCCGACACGTTGGTCAGAAATAGGGATTGCGTAGCTAAAGCACGATTCCGTTCCCAGTTCGCCATCAAGCGCTGCTGGTCCGCGTAGATTGCGACGCCCGCGGCAATGATCGCGAGCGCTGCTAGCCCCGTGATCGCAATCCGCCTTAACGTGCGCGTGCGCTGATGTTGTTGCTTCGACGCAGCGAAGAACGCCACCTGCATCGACGTCATGTCGGAACTTGCGCGCTCCTCGTATTTGCGAAGAAGGTCAAGGTCGGGCGGGCGCCAGAGTAGACCCTTTGCGCGACCATGCTCGTTCCAATGCTCGGCCGCTTCGGCCAGACGGCGATGGAATCGGATGTCATCACGGCCAGCGATGAGCCAATCGCGCACCAAGCCCCAATCCTCGAGCAGGGCCTCGTGTGTCACTTCGGCGGTGACGATGGCATCGGCCTCAGCGGATAGCGTCACTAGACGCCTGTCAGGCTGGGAAAAGACGCGCAGCACGGCCATTACATGACCGGGATTTTCTCCCTGGCCGACGATCTCCGGCACGGCCGCGCGGCGACGCGTGTCCAGCGTGCCTTCGCCCAACCGGACCATGGCGAGGAACGCGCGGCGCGCAATCCGTTTGTCGACATCCGACAGGCTGTCGTAAAGTTGCTGCGCCTCCTTGGCGAGCGCGCCGCCGACACCGCCGAGGTCCTTGACCGTCTGCGCCGGCGCAATGCCATTCGCCATGCCGTCCCAAACGCACGA
>WNGF01010436.1_pt1 | contig 10474 bp, 12 predicted proteins | sample 5400641 | NCBI WGS metagenome assembly WNGF01 (sample SAMN13153371, study PRJNA577476) | soil metagenome | isolation source: 80 cm soil or saprolite under grassland replicate 2 | place: USA:California | collected 2016-06-15
AGCCCCGCCGAGCGGCAGATTGGTTGAAGGAGCCGTACGGCGCGGGGCAGGGGGGAGTATGGAGGCGGTGAAGTTCCGCTTGGGCGCGCGGAGACGCCAGCCGGCCACGACGGCCTCAGCTGGCTTCCATGGCGGTGTAGCGGCTCATGGATGGCGCGTCGTTCCATACTGGGGCGGGGCACCGGTGTTGCAAGCGGAGCAATGCCAGGGCTCGAGTTCGTCGGCCCGGCTCAGCTGCCGCGTTTGGGCACCAGCGCGTTGCGATTGGCCGTAGGGCCGCCAACGCCACTGCCACTCCATCACACGCGTCAGCGTAACAGGATAGCGCAGCGATACTCCTGCTCACAAGCGCGTTGGTGGGTCGGTTTCCATTGTTTTGGGTGGACAGCCGCAATGATGACCTGCACCAGCCACATTCTCGCCGGGCCACAGGCCAATGAATCCTCTTGATTTAGCCTAAGGGAGGGGACCGGGGTTCCTCCCGGAAAATGATGCAGCCCGCATGGAAGGACAGATGCGAAAAAGTGGTGCGTTGTTCGCCTGATCGTCTCCGCGAGCCTTTCCGCAGTGACCTGGAATTCCACGGCACTCGCGGCCACCGAGTGCATCAAGGAGCCGAACCACCAATCGCTTCAGGGCGGACCATTGGTAGTATCATACCGACACCGAAAGTGCTGGTACTTAGGAGGATTGACGGTTCCCCAGGTGGGGCGGCCGTCGGGGCATCTCCCATGGAGCAGCGTGACTCGGGCATCTCACAAACCAAAGTCGCGGGCGCCCTGAAGAAGCGCGAAGCCTCACACCAACTTGGTGCGCCAGCAGACGAGGCAGCTCGGGAGGTCCCTGAGAAAACCCTGGCATCGCAAGAAGGGGAAAACCCGCTTACCTCATCGCCGGATCAGGCAAATCGGGACGCACTGTTCCGAGAATTTGCGCTTTGGGAACTTTTGCACATGGACGCTGAGCGCTGATGGCTTTTGGCGGAGCGAGACTTCGTCCGTACGGAAGTCTGTTCAAAGAACCGGTCATCCCTGTCGTCAAGACCTAAAATCGTTTTCATCGCCCTCGACCATACTCCCGGCTGTCGCCAGCAGCGCGATCATCACCAACATGGTTTCAGCAGCGGCTTTGATCACGCTATCGCCACTAATCGCGCAAGCGAGCACAAGCCCCAACGCGAATGGTACGCCCTCTACGGCAAAATGAGTGAGCCCGTCCTTTGATAGCCGGCGCTGATTCATGGCTCGGTTTCGGCAGCTAGGATGGTGACGACAAAGTCCAAGTCCGTTTTAGGTCAGCCTTTGCAATGGATGCTTCCGCATTGATGAAGGGATCGTTAAATTAAGGCAGCGGCGGCGATTTCGCTTGCCCGGATGCATTCAGGTTACGCTGTTAGTGCTATGTGCGCTGGCGATGTTTTCTCAGCATCTTTGTCATGTGCGCGCGGCTGTCGAGCTCAGCGGATCGCGCAGTTCTACATAGCTTCCGCAGCGTCGCCGGGTTCCGCGTCCTCCTCCAGTGCTTGGGCCGCCAACGCAGCCGGATAGCTTGCTTTTGAACGAGATCGGGATGGAGGAGCGTATCAGCCGGCGAGCCCGCCGAAAACCGCCCCGGCGCTAGAGCTCGCAGCGGCGCAGCTGCCCATCCAAGCTACTGAGCATATTTTTTTGCGATCAGTCACGGGGGTGCACCGCTCATGGAGCCGATTGCAGTCGGGCAAGCCAGGTCACTGGGGGCAGTCACGAGTCAGAGTATCTTGCTTCCGCCGCGTTTCGTTAACATTCCATTAACCATATGGCGCGCAAATCACCCAATATCGGCAGAATCGAGATTGTGGTGCCAAATACAAATCACTCGCGCCATTCTTTTCGTTTTCGCGGTCGCTCATTTATGGCGTTCGTGCTCACACCAGAGCTGCCGGTTCGCGACTGGATGGCCGAGCTCGACAGCCAGATGCAGCGCTCCAAAGGTTTCTTTCTCGGCAGACCAGTCATTCTTGATCTCTCGAGAATTACGCTGACCAGGCCCGATTTTACGGGTCTAGTCGCGGACCTGCAGGCGCGAGATATCAGCATCATCGGGGTCGAGGGCGCAGATTCATCTTGCCTCGGGCCCGGCTTGCCGCCTCTGCTCAACGGCGGTCGTCCGGCAAGCGGGGTTATCGAAACGTCGGATGCCCTGTGCGCGGAGAAATCAGGTATCCCGGATGGGCAGCAGCCCAGCTGTCTCCTCCTCGACAGCCCAGTGCGGTCGGGACAATCCGTGATTTTTCCGGGCGGCGACGTGACCGTGATCGGATCCGTTGCGTCCGGCGCTGAGGTGATCGCCGGCGGCTCGATCCACATTTACGGCTCGCTCCGAGGCCGAGCTATGGCCGGTTCAGCCGGCAACGCTCGCGCACGCATCTTCTGCCAAAAGATCGAGGCCGAGCTTCTGGCGATCAATGGCCTCTATAAGACCGCTGATGATATCGATGCGACGCTGCGGAGCCGGTCTGTCCAGGCTTGGCTCAAAGGCGACGCCCTAATGATAGCAGCGTTTAATTGAAACCGCGGTGGAGGTTGGCGAAATGGGCAAGGTCGTGGTGGTGACATCCGGCAAGGGCGGCGTGGGCAAGACGACGTCCACGGCCGCCCTGGGGGCCGCGCTAGCTACGTTCGGGCAGAATGTCGTCGTGGTGGATTTCGATATCGGCCTGCGCAATCTCGATTTGGTACTGGGTGCCGAGCGCCGGGTGGTATACGACCTGATCAATGTCGTCCAGGGTGTCGCCAAGCTCCCGCAGGCGCTCATCCGCGACAAACGCATCGATACCCTCTCGTTCCTTCCCGCCTCGCAGAGCCATGACAAGGACGCCCTGACGGAGAAAGGTGTCGCACGAGTGATCGCTGGTCTGCGCAGGAAATTCGATTGGGTGATCTGTGACAGTCCCGCCGGAATCGAGAGAGGCGCCACACTTGCCATGCGTCACGCCGATATCGCTATCGTGGTAGCCAACCCGGAAGTCTCCTCGGTGCGGGACTCGGATCGCATCATCGGCCTGCTCGACGCGAAAACCATTAGGGCCGAGAAGGGCGAGCGAGTCGAGAAACACCTGCTCATCGCACGCTACGACTTTGCTCGCGCTCTGCGCGGCGAGATGATGACGGTCGAGGACGTGCTGAAAATCCTGTCGATCCCTCTTCTTGGGGTCGTTCCGGAAAGCCCGGAAGTGCTACACGCTTCGAATATCGGCTCGCCCGTTACCCTCAGTAACGCTTTGAGCGCGCCGGCCCGTGCCTATATTGACGCCGCAAGAAGACTCATGGGTGAAACTGTGGCGATGAGCATTCCGAGCGACAAAAGAGGCTTGCTGGACCGGCTGTTCGGGCGGAGAGCCGCATGAAATTCGGTTTTTTGCGACGCCACAGCCCCGCCTCGGTGGCCCGCGAGCGGCTCCAGCTACTGCTGTTGCACGATCGGAACCCCCGCAGTAACTCCGATCTGATTGCGGTGCTTCGGGACGAGATCTTGGCGGTCATCGCCAAGCACGTCAGAATCGAGTCCGACAAGGTCGAAGTGAAAATGGACCGCGGCCTCCGTGTCGCGACGCTGGAGATCGATGTCGAGATCTCGACCTCGTCATCTGCGGCACTCCTCGGACGTTAAGATCCAAAACCATTGCACGGTCACATCATGCAAGTCGTCGCGTTGATCCAGGAACAGAATGGAAATTATAGCGTTTCGTTTCCAGATTTTCCGGGCTGCACCACCGCGGTCAACGACTCTGTCGCCGTTATCGTTAAAGCCGCCGAAGCGCTGTCCCGTCACATTGCACGCATGATCGCCGACGGTCGCAAATTGCCGCAGGTGCGCTCGCTGTCGCGACTCGCCGATGACCCGGTTTTCCTCGCGAATTCCGCCGGCCTCATGATTGCGCTCGTGCCCTACACGCCGGCGCCCCGGGAAGTGCGCCTTGAGATCACCTTTGATGAAACGCTTCTCGCGCGGGTAGATCGCGCGGCCGAAGCGGCCGGGGAAACCTGCTCGGGATATCTCGCCGACGCGGCGAGACAGCGCCTTGCCGCAGATGCGATGAAGCGGGGCGATACCACCATTCCCGTTGTCCCTCCAAGGTCGGATGCGGCCGAGGCGTCGAAAATCGAACGATCGATCTCCGAACCTGCCCGCTCGACCGACACCGCTGAGTCGTTGGCGTGCATCAGGGAAACCCTTGAACGTTTAGACGCTGGGTCCGTCAAACCGGATTGCCATCCAATGTCGAAGTCTGCAAGCGTGACAGCAAATCCGCGCCTGATCCTGAAACCCTCAAGATGAGCCTCGCGTTAACTTGCTTGAGGATGCGGCGCTACCCGGACGGCAAGGTTTGGATATGCAGAAGACCCGATAAGACCCGTGCTGCGTATTTGGACCGCCACCAAACTCTTGATAAGATCCTGTGATTTGCGCTTGGGCCCAAGAGCTACCAAGAAACGGTGTCTCGCGAGAAAATTGGCCGCGAATTGTGCAGTAGCTGCGTACAAAGTGCCCATTCCAATAGGAGGCAGAGCGACCGTCGCTCTGGCAACGAATCCCGTCAAATTCCTGAGCTCGGGCATCCGAAATGGACAATGCGAGGCCTAAAAACGGTAGCCAACAGGGGGGACCTGCTCATGAGGCAGCTGTCTCGCGCTTTGCGCCACCTGTGCATCCTTCCTGCCATCCAAGCGTGACATTGAACCTAGCAAGCACGGCACATTCTCCAGTAGCATCCATCCCGGTCCGCACCATAATTCCCACACCGAGCAAAAAATGGGCCCAGTCCCGCTGAGCCATAACCTAAAGAGAGGAAACGGCCCAGCTCGTCGTAGTGGTTGGGCAAAAATGGTCTGGCTCCGAAACGTGGCGCAGCCCCGGCCGACCGATGGCAAGCGCATCGCAATTTGGGGAGGCGAAAGGTGATGAACTGACGAATGATCGTGGGCAGCTGTCAGGCGCCGAGGTCGGCCCGCAATGACAATCCGGGCCCAGGCTAAGCGGCTGCCTGCTCCGAGCGCAACACGCCAGATACTGATCCCGGGCGTGAGATCGCGTCGAGAAAAGGCAAGGGAGCAATCCCCGGCCGGCGATGCCTCATTCTGCTAAGATGGTCATCTATCGAGTTGGATCGGTTTGCGGCGAATCCTGCTGTGCCGACGCCGGTTTCAGCGCCGTAGGTATCGGCGCAATCCGGGCCGGCGCCGCGCCGAGGGGCTTCAGTTCGAGTTTCGCCACTGTGCGCTCCGTCGCCTCGGCAACGCCAAGGGGGCAATCGGCCACCGCGGATTTGAACAGGTTCCGAGCTTCGTTCTTGTCGCCCGCGGTCAGCTGCAACAGGCCGAGGTACACCTGAGCATCGCAGACGCGTTCGCGTTTCAGCTTCTCCCTGTGCTCGATTTCGCGATGTCCCTCAGCTGTTCTTACGTGATTGCGCCGGCCAACACGTCAGCCAGTGGCCCCGGCCATGTGCTGCGGTCGATTTTCGCGACGTTCGCCGTAAATTCCTGCTGGTCCGGTTGCCCCGCACGCACGCGGGCGAGGTGCAACCAGATCACGCCAAGCACGTCGGTGGGTGCCAAATGGACCGCGACGGAGAAATTATCGACCGCCGGTTGGGTCGGTATACAACTCTGCTCGTCCGCGGTTCCGAACGCGAAGGCCGAGATTGGATCCAGACGAATCGCTAGAGTGGAATCCGCGATCGCTTCCCCCGAGCGCCACATCAGCATGACCATGTGGATCCGCCGCAATGCCGACAGGGCACTGGCGGTGAGCCATACGATCGAGATCATGTTCAATGTACCGGCCGATTTTCCATTCGGAGGCATCTCCAAGATATCGGGCATTATGATGAAGGAGACCGAGGAGGCGCCCGGCACGTCGCCCGCCGGACTTACCGTAACCGTGACCTCCGAGTCTATTCTCATCGCTCTGTCGGCGGCTGAGGGCGTTGTGCAAGGCAACACGAAACTGCTGGAGGGGCGGTCCTGGTTTGATGTTCCGATTGTCTACAACAACGGCCAGCGCGCCATTGTAGCGATCGAGAAAGGTATACACGGGTAAGGCGCGTTCAGGGAAGCATTCGCTTCTTGGAGAATTGAAGTACTGCATTAATTGAATTGCGGTTAGGCGTTCTGCCCAATCAAGGACCGGAAATTGCGAGAGCAAAGACTCGTGCCGGACGACATATTCCGGGACCCTGTTGAAAAGAACTCCTGAAGCCAAGCTAAACGATTCGGCGGCCTATTTTTTCGAGTCAAGAGGATTTCAGGGACTGCCGCACGAGCGCCAATACTCTTTGGCCTGCTTACCGACAGGTGCAACATGGGAGCAATGGCGGATCGTATTCTGAAACCCGGGAAAACACGTAGGCAAGAATCGTTAAAAACAAATGGCCGCCGAGCCCGAATCGCCTCTATCATCCGACACGGGGTCCAAAGGAGGTGGGCATGTTTCTCTACGTTCGAAAGTCTTTCATGATTTTCAAGATCTTGCTTGCCTGCATCGCGTTCCTGGCGGCAATGATCGCGCTGCTTGGGACCTCACAAAACAGCCTCTTGTTGACTCAGGAGACCGGCAAGCAGTTGGGCATCGTCATGGCCTTGGTTTTTGGGCTTCTCACCATTGTCGAGGCGTTCATGGCCCCACCCGAGGCCATTATTTCCGATAAGATTTTCAGCGGCTGGAAAACCGGGCCCGATTCTCCTATGGTGGGATTACAGAAGACTGGCGAATAGGTCCGACGACTAGCTAGGATCTGGACTCATCAGTGTGCCGATAAGCGTGGTGGCGGCGAGGTAATTTTCGAGCGAGCTTGTCATAGCGCATGGCGATGCGCCGCGAATCTTTCATGCGGCAGAAGGAGTTTTCGATTCCGAGCGATCGATCTCAGTCCATGATGGGATTGGCCATATCCCGTCTGCGTAGGAGGTCGGGGCTGGGTGGGCGAGCCAGGACCGTCAGAATATTTTTCCGGCGGCCCGCTTTGACAATTACAGAACGGTCCCGACCCGAGGTTTAGCTCCTGGATCTTCGCGACCGCCTCAGCTTGAGGGAGGGCCGTGCGAATCTTGGGGGACAGGCGATTGCGCACTGGGCAATCGGGTTGGGATCGCGCGGCTACGCCGCGACGGAGAGTTCAACGCATTCCGGCCGATGATCGTGAGGTGCCAAGCCCTCAGACCAGGAAGTTCATCGAGGCATCTCCACTCGACCCAGCCGCGGACTTGGCAGGCGCGCTTCGTGGACTTCCGGACCGCCGCAGTCTGCGCGTTATCTCGGGGCCCGAGATCTCGCAGCGTCGCCAGAAATTTGCGCTGATCCTCTGACGGACGTTCCCGCGGCGTGCGCCGCTTCGCATATCCGACCATTCCCCCTCCCACTTCCGACCATGGCATCTTTAATAAGCTTTATAAGCTTTATAAGCTTTGTGGCGACACAGTGCGATGATCAGGTATTTTTATGGCGCTGGCCCGTAAGGGCCGTTTTTCTGTTACTTGGTTGCAAAAAAGTCACAGCCAGGGGTTCCCCACGTCTGCTGGAACGCCACAAAGCGGCGATCTACTCGTGCCGCCTTGATTCGGGGATCGCAGAATGGGTAGCGAAGCGGCAGAAACGTTGCCTGTTGTCCGATGTCCCGGCTGCGAAGAGCCGATGCAGCCTAAGGGCAGTGCGCGACATCAGCTACGTGTGCCCGAAGTGGAGCGCGGAGACGAAGCGCACGATGAAGCGGGCGTAACCGCGAGCGGGCCGGAACCCGCCCGCCCGCGCACTTGCTGCATTCGATCCTCGCCGCGTCGGCCAAGCCGTTTGGAGTCGTGAGGCCATAACCTTCCCGGCGGGGCGAGATGCGTCATGGTTAAGGATTTATTAACGGCCGCTGTGGAGCATCTAAAGCCGCAGAATCACTGTTCGCCGAATCATGGCTTGCCACGAAATTGCCTAATCAGTTCGCAATTCGCACCCAAGATCCTGTTTTTACTTCGATTTTTGACGACCTAGATGCGTGCTCTGGCGTTTCGCTTCGGGGTCAAGTTTGGGGGAAGGGATCATGATACCCAGTGTTGCTCCGTGCACCGTTCCAGCCTCGTGTCGATCGATAAATCCATCAATCCGAAAACTTGCAGGTCGCCTACTCGGATGTACGTGCGTCGCGGCGCTCTGGCTCGAGGGCTCAGTCGATGATCTGTGGGCACACGAGCGCTACAGCTATCACTTAAACCAGCTCGAGTGGGGTCCACAGGAAGCCACGCCAGCAGCGCAACGAGACCACGGCCGAGTTCATCGAAAACGTCGGCACAGCACCCGCGGGGTTCATCAAAAACGGGGTAAAGTTCACCAGTCCGGGACACAGAAATCAATTGCCAAAATGACCCGACACCGGCGGCCGGAGGCCAAGAATGCGACGAAAGCAGCGTCCGCTAAATCGGTGCGACGTTCTCGTTCCATGGCATCTATGAAAGCAGCTCACGTCAAGTCTCGTACCAAAACCGTCGAACACCGTCGGCAGCAGACCAAAACTGCTAGCAGAGCCCGTGGCAAGTCGAATTTTGCGAAGCACCATCATTCATCGACTAGTAAGCGGATTGCTGGGTTGATCCGTGCAGGAAGCGATCGTAGCCGTCGAACCAAAGCGGACCAGAATCGGCAGCAACACGACGAGGCGGCAATCAATCATCACGCGGTGCCTACGTCGGCAGAGGCGGCAGCAATACCCATGCCCTCTCCGAGACCCACCCGGCCGACGCAGGTCAACACCGCAGAGGTTGTGATCCCCGTTTCATCCGCGCCGGAAGCAGCCGATGCCCGCCGCGCGGAGTGGGGACTGGTCACGTACTCAGCATCCGGCCCAGAAGATGAGATTCCGCAACCTCTCCAACTCCCCGATCGCGCCACGATCCTCGAGCGCGACAGATTGGGTATGCTCGAACTACCAAAAGAAATCCAGAAGCAAATACCGCAGAACCCGTTGCCCGCCCAGGAAGTCGTAAACGAAGCACGAGCCTATCTGATCCGCACTTCGACCCAGCAGCGTGCCCGATGTGTAGGCGACACCATGGCCCGACAAGGCGTGGAGGTTGCCATCGGGCGCCTGCATCCGGTCATGGCAGTCCGGATCGCGCGGTCCATCCAGCAAGCGCGCAATGAGGGGATTCCCGCCTGCGTTTTTTCCGCATTCCGCCCGCCCGCGTTTGGTGTTGGCGGATTTTCCGATAAGTATAATTCGGCCCACGCGTACGGTATTGCCGTGGACTTCGGGGGCATCGATCGACCAGGGTCCAAGCCCGCACGTCGTTTCCAAGAGATCGCAGCCAGCAATGGGCTGTACAGTCTCTACGGTCCCGGTGACCGCGCCGAATGGAACCACTACCAGCTGATCCCGGTTCGGCGCGTCGCGGCCAATAACCCACTGCGCGACACGATTACGGCGACAGGTCCTAAGGACGAAGTCGCTATGTGGATCAAGTCAGGAGTCCCCCTAGACAAGGTAGAGCCCGTCGTGTTTCGCGCAGAAAACGCGATTATTTCCGCTAGGACGAAAGTTTCGCACCGTCACTCGCATCATCGCCAGCACACGACAACCATAAAGGTGGCGCCACTCTCCCCATTCGTGCGTGCACAACGTACCACAGCCATAAAGATGGTGCCCCTCTCTCCATTCGTTCGTGTTATGTGACGGCCAGACCCTGTTCGGCCGCGGAGCAACACAAACAGCATGTCGGCACCCGCCGTACGGTATTTCTCGATGGTTGTTCGGGAAATCAACTGATGAGAGGGTGCGCCAGAGCGGCGACGGCGGTTGGCATCGGCCGAAAAGCTGCGGATGGTCGAGGAGAGCCTTGCGGGCGAGGCGAGCGTTGCCAAGATTGCGCATCGGCACGACATTCACCCCAACCTGCTCCGCCTTTTGCGCGCCGGCAGGTGCGCACGGGAAGTCTGGGCCCGAGGGTTGCAAGGGGAGACTCCGCCGGACGGCGCAATCCAATTTGCAGCGGTCTCGGCCGCGCCGGAACAGCGATCGTTGGCGGCGACATTGTCGGTGGGGCCTGGCGGCGTGGTCAAGATTGAGTTCGGCACCTGGGCACGGCTTCGGATCACCGGGCCGGTTGATATGGCGACGCATTGGCGGCGGTTGCGGCCCGGGATCGCAAATATCGTCGACCTGATCGAGTACGATGACGGCCATTTGATCGGCAAGCTCGACGGCGATAAGACCTTCAGGTGCGTAAGCCAAAACTTAATCTGACGGATGGTGTCCTGTCCCCACGGCGAATCGCAAGCCGAGGCGGGGCGCGGAGTGGTCGGGGTGGCGAAGCGCCCGCCTCGGCGATTTGGAGGACACCATGACCACCGAACAGAAGATCATCCGCGCCAAGGTCGGACTACTGGAACTCGCCAAGCAGCTTGGCAACGTCAGCCAGGCCTGCAAGATGATGGGCTATAGCCGCGACAGCTT
>WNGF01016892.1_pt1 | contig 10474 bp, 7 predicted proteins | sample 5400641 | NCBI WGS metagenome assembly WNGF01 (sample SAMN13153371, study PRJNA577476) | soil metagenome | isolation source: 80 cm soil or saprolite under grassland replicate 2 | place: USA:California | collected 2016-06-15
CGGTGAACACCGAGGTCGCCCCGCCGCCCTCAGGCGAGCGGACATGAGCAATGGCCGCGGCCACGTCGGCGGCGATCGTATCTGGGCGGCACTGATCGACGTGGGGCATGAACTCGAAGTCGTCGTCGCGCTTGCCGACACCTGCTGTTCGCCCGAAGTAGTCAAAGGCCGTCGCGTGCACGCCCGCTTCGGCGAATCGAACCGCCAGGTCCTCATAGAAGGCATGCAGGCCGCGGATATCCGGCAGGATCACGATCCCCGGCCCGCCGAGCGTATCCGTCGCGACTGAGTATGCGCCGAATCGATTCCCGTCCTCCGACGTGAGGACGAGATCCCGCCCCTCGCCCACCCCGGCTCCCCCGGAGACCGGCGGAATCGGCGGGATCGGCGGCCGAGCGTTCCTGTCGTAGCACATCGGTCGCTCCTCTCCTCTAGGTCTGGCTCACCAGCTCGCTGATCTCGAACAAGTGTCCGTCCGGATCCCGGAAGAAGGCTCGGATCTCACCGCCCCGGTCCACAGGTGGGGTGAGGAACTCGGCGCCTCGGCTCTTCAGCAGTGCGTACGCGCCCCGGCAGTCGGGGACGCGAAAGATCATCTCCGTGCTGACGGAGTCCTGGTCTGCAGGCGGCGCGAACGTCACCGTGGGTTTGTCCTCGGTCGGCCCTCCTCCTGCGACCACGAGGAGCCAGTTGCCCAGGAGCCTGAACACGGCCGAGGACCCACCGTACTCGCGGTACAGCTCCGCCCCGAGCACGTCGCGGTAGAAGGAAACAGACCGACTCAGGTCGCTCACGACGAGCAGATGGGTGATCTCCATCCCCTCGGCTGGAAACTCCGGCACGGGGCCAGAGTCTAGGACAGCTGCGTGTGGCTCTCAGGCCGGGGCGGCGGACGCCGGCTGACCGGCCAGCTGCTCCGACGCGGCTGCGACCCGCTCGAGCCAGGGCTGGGCCATCAGGCCCTCGAACAGCTCCCGTGCCTCGGCCAGTAAGGAGACGGCGTCTTCTGTGCGCCCCAGCTCGATCAGCCACTCGGCGTGCTCGAGGAGGGTCACGGCGAGCCAGAAGGGCATGGGGATGCTCCGAAGCTCCCGGGCAGCGGTCTGGAATCGCTCCTCTACGCCTTCATGGTTCCCCTTGGCGATATGGATCCTCGCCCGCAACCGCGCTGCCTGTCCACGGTTGGAGGGCACGAGCTCATGGGGCCTCCTGGTCTCGAACTCCCGAATCAGTTCATCCGCCTTGGTCACGTCTCCGAGCGCGAGTGCGGATTCGGTGGCCTCGATGAACGATCTCTTGATCGCCGGGTGGTTGAACCCGAGCTTCTCTCTGTTCCCCAAGACACGCTCGGCCAGTCGCAGGGACTCATCCGCCTTTCCCTCGACCCTCGCAACGAGGGCTCTGTTCTCCCACCAGAGGCTTTGGGCCTGGACATCGTCGGAGTGCTCCAGCTCGCCGAAGCGTTGCACCAATCGGTCCGCTTCCAACACCTCACCCCTCTGCGCGTGGACCTCCACGATGGTGATGAGCTCCAACCAGGCGAACTGCGCCTCAGCGAAGCCCTCTGCCGACGCGTCGAACTCCGCGACCCTTGTCTGCGCCTCATCCCAGCGGCCCAGCGCGACGAGCGTCGATACATCCCCTGCCACGAAGTTCAACTCGTATGAACGGAAACCGAGTTTCCGGGACAGCTCCAATGCCTCCCGGGACAGCTGTAGGGACTCCTCGTATCGCTCCGACTCGGCCACGATGGACGCGAGGTTGTTGTGGGCCCGGAGGGCGGCCCAGTACACCTCGTTGTCCAAGGCGATTTGCAGCGAATGGCGGAGCAACAGACGCGCCTCTACCCTGCGCCCCCGGGTCCACAGGATGATGCTCTTGTTGTTCAGGGCTTCGGAAAGGACCTCCGGCAGTCCCAGCATCTCCCCGATCTCCAGCGCGCGCTCGTTCCGCTCGAAGGCCTCGTCGGCCCTTCCCGAGAAATGGAGCATGCGGGCCAGTTGGATGGCCACCATTGCCAGGGACTCGTCGGGCTCGCCCTGAGACAGCACGTCGTAGGCCTCCTGCATCCTGGCCGCTGCCTCCTCCAGACGCCCGAAGCTGAACGCGAAGTCGGCGAACTTCGCGGTAACTCGCGCGGCGTCCCGGGACCGGCCCTCGCTCTTGAAGATCGCCAGCGCCTCTTCGGCGTGCTGGGAGCTGTCCTTCGGTCGGCCGGCCTGTATCGCAACAACGCTGGCTCGTTCATGCAGCTCGGCAAGGGCCAGGCTGTCATCCGTCAGATCGATCGCCTGAACGTAGTAGCCGTAGGCCTGGTGCGGAGACGCCAGTGACTCCGAACGGCGTCCGGCTTGAATCAGCGCATCACGTGCCTTGCTCTTGATCTCCTGTGCGTCGGGCGCCGAGGGTGATGACCTATACGCCTCGAGGTAATGCGAGGCCAGCACCTCGACGATCTCCACCTCTTCGCCGCCCCATTCGGATTCCATGTGAGCGGCGGCAGCAAGGTGGCGAGCTTTTCGCTCCTTGGTCGAAAGTCTGTCGTACGCCACCTTCCGTACGAGATCTTGCAGGAAGCCGTAGTGTCCTCGCTCCGGCGAGCGGGGATCGGCCTGGATCCCAAGGACCTCCTTGCGCGCGAGAGAAGCGAGCACTGGTTCCAGAGCCTGTTCGGATAGACCGGTCAGCGCCGAAAGCCCTGGCTTGGCGAAGGTCTTTCCCAATACCGACGCGTCCTGAAGGACCGAGCGCTCCTGCGGATCGAGCCCGTCGAGTCGGGCGGCTATCAACGCGTGGAGGGTCTCCGGGACCTCCAGCTTCTCGACCTCACCTGTCAGGCGGTATGCGGTTCCTTCTTGGGTGAGGAGGCCTCGGTCCAGCAGCATCCGGACCGTTTCCACCGCGTACAGGGGAACGCCTTCCGCCCGCTCGAGGATCTGTCGGGTCATCCGCTCCGGGAGCCCCGGCACCAGACCGGTGAGTAGCCGTTCCATGTCTGCGTCGGACAGAGGCTCCAGGTGGAGGGTCGTAGACCCCCGCCGTCCGGCCGCCCAGTCGGGATGGCGCTCGGCGATCTCCGGACGAGCCAAGGCCATGATGAAGAAGGGATGGTTGCGCGACCAATTCATCAGGTAGTCGATGAAATCCAACAGCCCTCGGTCGGCCCACTGCACTGGCCGTCCGTTCTTCGAGGCCCAGGAGGTGGGCCAGGCGGGGCTCGACCCAGGCTCGTTCCTCGGGATCCTCGATCCATTGCTCCACGGAGGCACGGAGCTTCGCCAGGGATGATGATTCGTCCTCGCCTTCGACGATGTCGGCTCGACCCCGGACCATCTCGGCCAGGGCCCAGTACGTGACGCCCTCTCCGTAGGCCAAACAGCGACCGCGGTGCCACCAGACGACCTGTTGCAGCCCGTCCATGTACTTGAAGTACTCCCACCCAAGCCGGGACTTGCCGATGCCCGCGATACCGATCACCGACAGTAGGTGGGCCTTTCGGTTGTCGACTGTCCCGTGGAAGATCTCCTTGACCAAGCGGAGCTCCCGGTCCCGACCGACGAAGGGCGCCTCCAGCCCTGCCGACTTCATCGTGCCCCGGACGCCGGCCACCACGCGCAAGGCCCGCCACAGGGGCACCGGCTCCGCCTTCCCCTTGAGGTCGTGGACCCCGGCGGGCTCGTACATGATTGCCGCCTCGGTCGAGCGGCGCGTCGATTCCCCGACCAGGACGGTCCCGGGTTCAGCCTCCGCCTGCACCCGCGACGCGGTGTTGACCAGGTCACCCGCCACCATCCCCTGGCCCTCCGCGCCGAGCGTGACGGCCGCCTCTCCGGTCAGCACGCCGATGCGCGGGTTCAGCAGGCCCGAGCCCACGGTTTCGCCGAGCGTCCGGACGGCCTGTACGAGCTCGAGGGCCGCCCGCACCGCCCGCTCGGCGTCGTCTTCCTGGGCCACGGGCGTGCCCCACACCGCCATGACCGCATCGCCGATGAACTTCTCCACGGTTCCGCCGTACCGGGCGATCACCTGTCGGCACGTGTCGAAATACTGCGAGAGCAGGTCTCTGACTTCGTCTGGATCGCGGTTCTCCGAGAGGGCGGTGAACCCGACGAGGTCGGCGAACAGCACCGAGACCAGGCGCCGCTCGGACACCGGGGGAGCGGTCACGGCGGCGGCGATCCGGGCAGGGGCGGCGGCCATCCCGGGGCCGACGGCGCCTGCCGCGGCTCGAGAGAGTGATGCTCCACATTCTCCGCAGAACTTGAACCTGGGGTCGTTCGGACTTCCGCAGTTCGGGCAGGCCACCACCAGAGCAGCACCGCACTCGCCGCAGAACTTGCGGTCTGCTGGGTTGTCCGTGCCGCAGCTCGAGCAGATCAAGGCCTACCCCCGGCGTGGTGTGGCGTTCGAAAGGTAGCACGCGCCCGGCGAGGGTCGGCAGTACGTTTGCTACAGTCCATCGCGGTCGCCCCCCTCTCGATGCGCTCGACCTGCTGTGGTCGAGCCGTCAATCCCCCGATCGCTCGGGCAACGTAGGGCAACGTGGAGCGACCCGACACCTGTGGAGGAATGGCTCATGACGAGCACCGGAACGGTAACCGACCGAACGACGATCCCGTCGTGGGGCGGGCGATACGAGATCATCGGCTTCCTTGGGCGGGGAGGGACCGCCGAGGTGTTCGAGGCGACCGACAGGCTGCTCGGGCGGCGAGTCGCGGTCAAGGAGCTGCGGGAGGGCACGACACCCGACGCCCGGGCTGTGGCAAGGTTTCGCCGGGAGGCCCGGGCCGCGGCCTCTCTCAACCATCCCAACATCGTCACGGTCCACGACGTCGGAATGGACGGCGAGCGGCCCTTCATCGTCATGGAGCTGGTCCGCGGCGAGACGCTCTCCGAGCTGCTGGACCGCGAGGTGAGGCTGACCTTCGGCCGGGCTTCGGCCATCGCCCAGGCCATCGCCCAGGGTTTGGTCTGCGCCCACGAAGCCGGCATCGTGCACAGGGACCTCAAGCCCAGGAACGTGATGCTCACAGCGAACGGGCTGGTGAAGGTCCTCGACTTCGGCATCGCCCACGCGCTCGACCGCACGCCGGTCGACGAGCCCCTGGGCACCGCAGAATATCTGTCACCCGAACAGGCCACCGGGCTACCCGTGGACGGCCGATCCGACGTGTACTCGTTGGGAGTTGTCCTGTACGAGATGCTCGCCGGACGTCCTCCGTTCACCGGAGAGCGGGCCCTCACCATGATGCACCAACACGTTCACGACGACCCTCCTCCGCTCGCTCAGTTCCGTCCCGACGTTCCTGCGGCGCTCCGGTCGATCGTCGATCGATGCCTGCGAAAGCAACCCGCCGCCAGGTATCGGGACGCCAGGGCACTGGACCTGGACCTTCGCCGATTCCAGTCGCTGGGGCCCGAAGCCACCGATCCACTCCCCCCGGCACGGGTCACGGACTCGCTGGAGGATGATCGGTCCGAGGCTACGCACGGACCGGATCGCTCGAGAGCCAGGGTGATCGGAGCGTGGGCGGTGGCCGGCCTGGCCCTCGTCCTCGCCCTGGTGGGGCTGCTCGTCCCACTGATGACCCGGCATCCTCCGGTGGCGCAAGCCCGACCGCAGGTCCTCCGGCCGGCCATGGCCCTCCAGGCCCATGGAGCCTGCGGCGGGTTCTTCAGGGGGAAGGCGTCGCTGGCCTGGCGAGCATCGAGCTCCCCGATCGCCGACGGATACGTCGTCTACCGCAGCCGGACGCCAAAGGGACCGTACCAGTCGATCGGGATCGTGCCCGGGCGGGAGGTGATTCGCTACGTCGACGAGCGACTCGACGTGAACGCCACCTACTACTACCGGGTCCGGGCCACCTCGGGGAGCCGGCTGAGCGCGTTCTCCGGTCCGGCCAGGGCAGAGACGCCGTTCTTCTGTCTTTAGAAGTCGCTGGCGGCCTCCCGTCGCCATGAGCTCGGGGGCGCCGGTCAGCCCGGCGCCCCCGCCCGGAGAACAGGAAACCTCAAGAGCCGTAGCCTCCTCAGCTGAGGTCCGCGCAGGCGATCTTTGCCCCTCCCGGAGCGTGTACCACGACGGAGACTGCGGTCGGACCGGCGGTCCCCTCCCCGATGGTGAACCCGTTGCCGATCCCAGCGGGGTTGGTGGTGAAGGGGCCCGGCCAGATCTCGTTCGGTGGCGCTGGTGGCCCCGCAGGGTCGAACTTGAAGTGGCCATCGGCGTCCCCAACCGCACACGCGGCGGCGTGAACGTGCGAACCGTACGTTGTGTTGGGGTTCAGACCTTGGACCTGGATGGCGACGATGGTCCTTCCGTCAGCCGTCCGGACCATGTGGGCGCGTCCGCTGATGTCCATCCCCGTGCCTGCGGCGAAGGCACGGAAGGCGCCGGACGTGACGACGGCGCCCGACGACGAACCGGCGGTTCCGGCGAGAGCTGCCACGAGCGCAGCTCCTAGGAACACCGCCAGGACCGCTCGGCGAGTTCGAGAAGTGGTCCTGATGTGGTTCATGTCCTTCTCCTCCTTCGACCGTGATGAGAGCCATTCGGTGACCCATCGGAGCCTCCCGGCCCCCGTCGCTCCCCCCTTCGTGAACCCTCGATTCGACTTCCCACGCTATCGGCGAGGGGTCCGGTTACTCGATCATGCCTGCACGCCGGAATACGAACCAGAACAAGCAGGTTCCAGGGGGTGCCACCACAACGAACGAAGGTGGGAGCACCCCCTGGCAAGGAAGCAGGCACTCTTCCCCTCATCGCGACCAGCGGGCACAATGCGCGCCGGGGGGCAACTTGGTGCATCTGCGCAGCGCTGACACTGATGATGGTGATGGGTCCGGGCCGCCGGCTTCGTACTTGAAGCCCGACACTCCGAACCCGCCGCCGGCTCTGGAAGCGACGGTGCTCTCTTTCCTCTTCGTCTACACGGCGGCCGTCGTGCTGTGGCTCCTTCTGGGCCTGGTTCCGGCCCTCGGGCATCGGTTTGGTGGGATCGGAAACAACTTGTTCGAGTGGGCTTCGGGGGCCGGCTGGTTCGCCCACATCGCGCGACGTCTGGTCACGGCCTCTTCGGCCACCTACGCGGCGAAGGGTCCGCTCGCTCTCTTCTACCTGTTCAGCCTGCTCAACCTGGGGCTCGGTGTGTTCCTGGTGTGGCGGCGCCCTCACGACCGCGTGGCGCAGCTCCTTGCGATCGGGATGATCGGGACGGCAGCAGCGTTCAACCTCCCGAGCCACAGCTTCATCGACGCCTTCGAGTCGCGCGTGGTCGGCGACCTGCACATCGCCTTCCATGTCGTTTCCGGAGTGGCCTACATGTACGCGGTGGTGCTCTTCCCCGATGGCCGGATCTCGCCGCGAAGGCTGAAGTGGCCACTGGCTGTTCTCGCTGTTCTGACGGCGGTCGCCGGTCCGGTGCTCCTCTCGCGGGGGAGCCTCGTGACGAACTTCGTCGTCTTCTTCGGCCTGGTGATCCCGGCGCTGGGGATGATCGGTCAGTCGTACAGAGTCCGCCATGGGCCCGCCCCGGAAGAGCGGCGGCAAGCGAGGATCCTCCGGCTCGCCCTGGCACCCGCCTTCATGGTCGGTCTTCTCTTCGCGCTCATCGGCGGCCTCAGAGCCTGGGTGTCGGCAGCCGGGTCAGCCTCCCTCCTCGAGCAGGTCTTTCCTCCGCTCTTCGCCGTCATCCCCATCGTCCTGTTCATCGGGATCCTTCGCTATGGGCTCTGGGGGATCGAGGTCGTGGTGAGCAAGGCACTCCTGTACGGGGTGCTGACCGCCTTCTTCGCAGCGGTCTACGTCCTCATCGTCGTGGTGATCGGCCGAGCCATAGGGAGCGGGGACAGGGTCATCCCAGGTCTTTCCATCCTGGCCACGGCCGTGATCGCGGTCGCCTTCGAGCCGGTTCGCCAACGTATGAAGCGGTTCGCGAACAGGCTGGTCTATGGGGACCGCGCCACTCCATACGAGGTGCTCACCGACTTCTCTCGCCGTATGGCCGAATCGCTCTCGGTGGAAGAGATCATCCCCCGGATGGCGGAGGCTGCGGCCCGGGGAGTGGGTGCGGCTCGGAGCCGGGTACGTGTGTTCCTCCCAGACGGCGGGTCTCGCTCCGTGACCTGGCCCCCGCACGCGGGAAACGGCGGTGACTATGACTGGACGGTCACGATCTACCACGACGGGGAACCGATCGGCGACATGTGGGTGGCCAAGCCTGCCGGCCAGTCGTTGACCGAGGCAGAGGAGCAACTCCTGGGCGACCTCGCCTCCGAAGCCGGACTGAGCCTGCGGAACGTCCGGCTCACCGTTGAGCTGCGGGCGCGGCTGGAGGAGATTTCCGAGCAGGCAAAGGAACTTCGGAAGTCGCGACAAAGGCTCGTCGCAGCTCAGGACGTCGCGGCCAGACGCATAGAGCGGGACATCCACGACGGCGCTCAGCAGCAGCTCGTGGCGCTCAAAGTGAAGCTGCGGCTCGCTGAGAACCACGTGGTCGGGTCCCCGGAGGAGACGCAGCGTCTTCTCCACGAGCTCCAGGCAGAAGCGCAGGAGGCGCTGGAGTCACTCCGGGACCTCGCTCGAGGGATCTACCCGCCGCTGCTCGTGGACAGCGGGCTACCCGCGGCTCTGCGTGCGTATGCCGCCAAAGCGTCCATGCCGGTGGCGATCGAAGTGGTGGGGGTGGGCCGGTATCGGCAGGAGGTGGAGGCGGCCGTGTACTTCTGCTGCGCCGAGGCGCTCCAGAACGTGGCGAAGTACGCGGGCACATGCAACGTCGAGGTTCGCCTCGCTGATGAACACGGGTATCTCACGTTCAGCGTGGCCGACGATGGCGCGGGCTTCGATCCCAGCGCATCGCCGGCCGGAACCGGGATCCAGGGGATGACAGACCGGGTCGAGGCACTCGGAGGGATGCTGCACGTGCGAACCACACTCGGAAGAAGCACGACGATCTCCGGCCGACTCCCGGCGGCGCAGCGACAGTCCATTCCCGCTGGACGTGTGGGTCCGTAGCTCTCGAGCGAAGGCTCTGACGGGCCCGGCCGCGAGTTCGGTCTTTCGTGGGCGTACCCTGAGGGCCAGTGGAGCGGGAGGTAACCGCCGGAGCTGAGGTCCCCACCGCGGGGGCCGAGGCCGCAAAGCCGCCGCCGCGCCCCGGTTGGCGTGCCACGTTCCACTCTCTGCGGGTTCGCAACTTCCGCCTGTTCATTCTGGGCCAGCTGCTCTCGACGACGGGCACGTGGATGCAGTCGGTGGCCGCGCCCTTCCTCGTCCTCCAGCTCACCCATAGCGGAGTTGCCCTGGGCATCGATACCGGACTGCAGTTCCTTCCCATCCTCCTGTTCGGCGCCTGGGGCGGAGTGATCGCCGATCGGTTCGACAACCGCCGACTGCAGCTGGCCAGCCAGGTCGCGTTCGGCCTTCTGGCGGGGACGTTGTGGCTGCTCGTGGTCACCGACGCGGTTCGGATCTGGATGGTCTACTCGCTGTCCTTCCTGCAGGGGGTCGTCATGGCTGTCGACATGCCGACCCGGCAGAGCTTCTACCTGGAGATGGTCGGTCGGGACGACCTCACCAACGCGATGAGCCTGAACACGGCGACCATGACGGGAACTCGCATCGCCGGGCCCGCCATCGCCGGCCTCCTGATCGGAGCGTTCGGGGTGGCGCCGGTGTTCCTGATCAACGCCCTCTCCTATATGGCCGTGGTGGCGGCGCTCCTGATGATGCGGACCGCCGATCTTCATCGTCGCCATCCCGTGCCGAGGCGACCCGGGCAGATCCGAGAAGGCGTGGCCTACGTGTGGCGAACCCCGGGGCTGCGCCTGCCGTTGCTCGTCATGGCTATGGTGTTCATGTTCGCATTCAACTTCCCCGTGTTGCTGCCGCTGCTGGCGGTCCGGACGTTCCGGGGCGACGCCGGGACCTACGGCAACATGCTGGCGCTGTTCGGGGCTGGCTCGTTGGCCGGGGCCCTTCTCATGGCGGGGCGGGTCTCGAAGCCCAACGTCAGGATGGTCGCCCTGCTCGCGCTGGTCGTGGGCAGCCTTTCGGTTGCGGTCGCCGTCACCCCGGCGCTGCCCGTGGCGTGGCTCGTGCTTCCCCTGCTCGGGGGCGCCGGCATCTCGTTCGCCATCGCCGGGAACTCCACCCTCCAGCTGACGTCATCGGACGAGATGCGGGGCCGGGTGATGGCCCTCTACACCGTGGTGTTTCTAGGGAGCACCCCGATCGGCGGTCCCATCGCCGGGTGGATCGGCCAGCATGTCGGCCCCCGGGTCGGGCTCGCCGGTGGGGGCGCCATCGCGCTGGTCGCGGGCGTGCTTGCCTTCGGACGGCTCTCGGGCAGGCGAGAGGTGGCCGAATCTACGGCTGTGGCTGCTGGAACAACCCGATGATGAGCCCCTGTGGATCGGCGAACTGAGCGAACGTGGTCTGGGCCATCGTCGTCACCGGCACCACGGTCTTGCC
>WNGF01018423.1_pt1 | contig 10473 bp, 7 predicted proteins | sample 5400641 | NCBI WGS metagenome assembly WNGF01 (sample SAMN13153371, study PRJNA577476) | soil metagenome | isolation source: 80 cm soil or saprolite under grassland replicate 2 | place: USA:California | collected 2016-06-15
CCGAAGTCCTCGCGGCCGGTGGACTTGGGCGGCCGCCGCCGCATAAAAGGATGCGAGGCAATGGCTTCGACGATGCGCTCCACGACGCGCCCCTCACGGCTGAGCGCCCCCTCCCGATCGTAGGCCAGGTGGCCGGCGGTGGCGAGGCTCGCAAACGCGTCGGAGAGCATCATGCCCGGTCCGACGTCGTAGGCGCAGACGTTTTCGACGCGCTTGGCGACGTAAGTGAAATTGCAGATGCCACCGAAGTTCACAATCAGCCGCGGCGCCTTGGATGCTGGCGTAAAAAACCAGTGCGCAAAAGGAACGATGGGGGCTCCCTGACCCCCGAGTGCGACGTCGGCTCCGCGCAAATCCCCGACGACCGGAAGCGCTAGGCGCTGCGCCAAGAGAGCCGACGAGCCGATCTGCAGCGTGCAGGGTGGACGAGCCGGCGGCGGAGCATGCCAGATCGTTTGCCCGTGCATGCCGCACACGCCGGCACGCTCGAATCCGGGCAGTGAACGCGCCGTGCGCGCGTATGTCTCAGCGAGCGAGAAATGAAGCTCCGCGATCTCGCGCGTGCCGAGATCCGCGGTTCGAACGAGCCTTTCCCGAATCTCGGCCGGAAAGGCGCGGTACCTATGGCCGAGCACGCGAGGTGTGTGCCGACGCGTAAGAGAGGCGAGCTCGATCGACACGGCGTCCACCCCGTCGGCCGAAGTCCCGCTCATGATTCCAATCGCGATCACGACACCCACCCATGCGCCTCCAGGACGAGGTCAATCACCTCTTCGAGGGCGTGATCGCCTCCGCGTGCTCGCGTCACGAACTTGGCGGCCCGTTGGGCGCGCTCGTGCGCGTCGGCGACGGCGATGGGAAAGCCCACGATTTCGAGAATGGGCACATCCTCGCGACCGTCGGCCACGTACGCGATCGCCTCCAAAGGAACGGCATACCGTTGGCGCAGCTCCTGGAACGCGAGCAACTTGTCGCCGACCCCCAGCCAGTCGCAGGGTAGACCGAGCCCCTCCATGCGAGTGCGGGCGCACACGGTCTGGTTGCGGGAAAGGGGGACGACCGGGATTCCGCGCTGGCACAGACGTCGGATCGACTCGCCGTCGCGCACGCTGAAAACCTGCGTCCATCCCGCTGCCGGCCCCGCCCACACGAGCTTGGCATCCGTCAGCGTGCCATCGATATCGACGACCACGAGCGCGATGGAGGAAAAGTCGACAGGCATGAAGAGGACGCGATTGCGGGCGGGCCGCAGGCCGGCGCCGAGAACACGATTGTTAGCACAAACGCACCGGCGACCCCTCGCTTCGTGGTAGCCCTCCTAGCACTACTTGGGTCAGTTCTTTAGCTATGACAGATCGCGATCAGCAAACGCAGGGGGGTGGCCACCCCTGTTCCCCGACGGGGGACGGCGAGGCCGTCGGAGTTGTGCTTCGGAGGGGAATTGCCGCCACGCCTCGCCTTCTTCTTGAGTTACTCGGCGTGGCCTTTGGCCCGGCTGCGGAGCTTCGCCGAGGACCAGTTGCGCCTGGTCGGTCAGGTACTTTCGTGGGACTATGGCTACTCCGATGCAACGATCTGGTAGCGAGGATCTGACCCGGTAGTGCTCGATGCTTCGGGTGCCCGTTGATCGCCTCCAGCCGGGCGAGATGACCCTCGACCCTCGAGCGTCGCGCTATGTCGCCCGCGTCCACCGGCTCGCCGAGGGAGAGCCGCTGCTCTTGTTCGATCCGCAAGAAGGAATGGAAGCCGAGGCGTCGGTCACTGCCCTCGGACGCTCGAGCGTGCGGTGCCGCGTCGGCAAGCTGCGGCCCGCCGCGGTTCGCGCGCGCCGGTCCGTCACGCTCCTGCAGGCGATCGGCAAGGGGGACAAGCTCGACGCCGTCGTGCGCGACGCTACCGAGCTCGGCGCAACCCGCGTCGTAGCCGTCGAAACGCGCCGCAGCATCGTGCAGCTGCACGAGCGCGCCGAGCAGCCGCCCATCGTGGCGGTGGGACCCGAGGGAGGTCTGGAAGAAGACGAAGTGGAAGCGGCTCGGGCCTCGGGTTTCGTCGTCGTGTCGCTCGGTCCTTTCGTGTTACGAACGGAGACCGTCGCGGCGGCAGTGCTCGGGGCCGTGCTCGTGCTGGGCGCGTGAGCCTGCGTGGCTGCTGCTGCGCAGCACACCGACGCCGGGCACGTCCTATGCTTCCGATCCTCGGAAAAAAGGAGGGGGTGTCATGGCTACACGCAACGCGTGGGCGATCTTCGCCCTGATGATAGCTGGCACCACGGCCACGGGGTGTGAAACGCGGACCACGACGTCCGAAAGGCCGAGTCGCGAGAACCAGGCGCTCGAGGCGTGCTCGCACGAACCGTCGGCGCGCCTTCGCACGATTTTCCGATTCCTTCACAGCGCCAACGAAGCCGAGATTCGCGCCGCGAATCTGGCTGCCAACCGGGCCGAGCGCGCCGAGGTCCGTGACTTTGCGAAGGAGCTCATCAGCGCCCACGGAAGGGCTGAGCAGCAGCTCATCGATCTCGCGCGCCGCGAGCGTTTCGACTTGTCGGCGCTTCCCGAGCCCGATCCGGTGCACGCCGCCTGGCATCGCGTCGCGATCGAGCAGGAAGAGCGACTCGGCACCGTTTCGACGGGCGCCTTCGATGCGCTGTACCTGGGTCCTTTGACCGAGCAGCACGCGCTTGTCCTCAAGGTGATCGACGAAGGTCAGAAAATCGCGGCAGGAGAAGTGCGTTCGGTGCTCGATCAATCGTACGACATGGCAAGAGACCACGCCGACCACGCCGCGGCGCTCTTGGAAGATCTCCGCTTCGCACCCGCTGCGATTGGCGGCGGGCCGTCCTCCGAGGAGACGCCGCGCAGCGAACCTCCTGCCAGCCATGCTCGTCGAAACGATTCGCGCGCGACGAGGTCGCCTTCGGTGTCTGACGAACCAAGCGAGATGTGGGGCGGCAAAGATGGTGGAATTTGGCCACCCATCACCGCACCGCCCGAACGCATGCCCGACTTGCCATGAGCCCGCAGGCGAGGCCGAAGGGCCGCGCCGTGTAACTCAAACTCGCAGGCGAGGCCGAAGGGCCGCGCCGTGTAACTCAAACTCGCAGGCGGGGCCGAAGGCCCGCGCCGTGTAAATCCAAACCGAGCACGCGCTTTGGATCTTTCGTCCGCGCGCGATCCGTTCGATCACCTCCTCGTCGCGCATGCTTCGAGCTCTGAGACGCGAACCTTTGCATCGTTTCGATAGTCCGTTCGTCATACCGAAGGACTTCGCTTTCCGACATTCGTGCGTGCTACGTCGACGAAGGACCGACGACCGGCCCCGACAATTAGGCTGTTGGCTTCGCCATCGACTCGCATTACTGTCTTTGCACCTTCGAGGAGACCTTTGACCATGCGATCCATCTTGACTGGCAGTGTGATTGCGAGCGCCTTGGTTCTTGTCGCTGTGGGCGCCTGCAAAAAGGAAGAACCACCGCCGCAGAACCCCAGCAGGGGCAGCCTCCGCCCGCTACGACGACCGCACCGCCCCCTTCGACCGGTGCCGCAACCGCCGGCATGAATCCGAATCCTCAAGGCGTTCCCTGTTCGTCCGACGCACAGTGCCTCACGCACAAGTGCAACGTCGCCGCCGGAAAATGCTCATGGCCTTGCCAAGGACCGGGCGATTGCATGCCCGGCATGCAGTGTCTCGCACCCATCTGCGTGCCGAGCGCACCTGGCGCGGCGCCCGCACCCACGAAGTAGCGCTTGGCCATCGATGGGCAGCTCTTTCGAGCCGTCGTCGGCTCTTTTCCCACGGGCGTGACCGTCGTCACCACCGTGGCCGCCGATGGTTCGCCGCGCGGGCTCACGAGCAACGCGATCTGCTCGGTCTCTCTCGACCCCCCGCTGCTTCTCGTGTGTGTCGACAAGCGCTCGGGGAGCTTGCCCGCGCTTCTCGAATCGAAGGCGTTCGTCGTCAACTTTCTCGCCGCCGGTCGCGGCGATCTCGCGACGCGCTTCGCGGCGCCGGGCGCCGACAAGTTCGCCAACACGCGATGGGAGCCTTCCAAAGTTGCGTGCGGCGCTCCCATACTCGTCGACGATAACATCGCCCACGCAGAGTGCGTGCTATCGCAGACCGTCGAAGCCGGTGATCACTTCGTTCTCTTCGGCCTCATCGAGGCAGGCAGCTCGACGGGGGGTGCGCCGCTCATGTACTTGCGCCGCACCTACGCCGCCTGGCCCGATCCCGAACCGGCTCCCCGGGACGAAGATATCCACGGATAGACGCGCCGGCGGGGCCGAAGGCCCGCGCCGAGTAACAATCCGCTATCATCGGATGGTGAACGCTAACGAGGAGGTCTCCCTTGACTCGAGCGGCTTGGCATCCTGGTGACATCGCGAACACGAACGTCGGCCGCTTCATGGCGACGGTGGGGATTTCGGATTTCAGCGAGCTCCGGGCTCGTTCGATCGCGGAGCCGGAATGGTTCTGGGAAGCGACGGTGCGCTTTCTGGGGCTCAAATGGTTCGAGCCCTACCAACGGGTGCTCGACATGTCGGGTGGCTTTCCGTTCGCGAAATGGTTCGTGGGGGGAAAAACCAACCTCGCCTACAACTGCGTCGATCAACATGCCGAGCTGCACGGCGACCGCATTGCCATCGTGTGGGAAGGCGAAAACGGCGAAACGCGAGAGCTGACATACACCGACCTGCGCCGCGAGACGGACGCCCTCGCGTGGATGCTGAGCGAGCACGGGATAGGACCGGGCGACGCGGTGGGCATTTTCATGCCCATGGTGCCCGAGACGGCCGCGGCGTTTTTCGCCATTGCCAAGGTCGGAGCGATCTCGCTCCCCATCTTCAGCGGCTATGCGGCCGATGCCGTGGCCATTCGCCTGGCCGACGCGGAGGCCAAAGCCATCATCACCGTCGACGGATGTTATCGTCGGGGCAAAGTCATCGAGCTCGTCAAGATCGCCGAACAGGCGCTCGCCTCGGCTCCGTCCGTGAAAACCATCGTCGTCGTCCCGCGGCTTTCCGAAACGCTCGCCCGCGGTGGAGAACCGGTGGTCGCGTGGCCGCGCTCCGCCGATCGCGGTCCCTTCGCGGCGCGATCGGTCGACAGCGAGCATCCGCTTTTCGTGGCCTACACGTCGGGGACGACCGGTCGACCCAAGGGTTCGGTCCACGTGCACGGCGGCTTTCTCGCCAAGATCGCCGAGGAAGCGGCATTTCAATTCGACGTCAAACAGGGAGACCGCCTTTGTTGGTTCGCTGACATGGGATGGATCATGGGGCCTTGGGAAGTCGTCGGGACGCTCGCCCTCGGCGCGACGCTGGCCATGTACGAGGGGGTCCCCGACTTTCCTGCGCCCGATCGTCTGTGGGCGTTTTTCGAGCGCCACCAGGTTTCGGTGATCGGCATCAGCCCGACGCTCGTGCGCTCGCTCATGCGCTACGGAAAAGAGCCGATCGCGTCGCATGATCTTTCCAAGCTGCGGATCCTGGGATCGACGGGCGAGCCATGGAACGAAGATCCGTGGCACTGGTACTTCGAGGTCGTTGGACAACAACGTTGCCCCATCATCAACATCTCGGGGGGGACCGAGGTGGGCGCCTGCTTCCTGTCGCCGCACCCCGTCGAGCCCATCAAACCGATGTCGCTCGGAGGTCCGGCGCTCGGGATGGCCGTCGACGTTTTCGACGACGAGGGCAAGCCGCTGCGGGGCGAAGTGGGAGAGCTCGTGTGCACGCGGCCCTGGCCGGGCATGACGCGCAGCCTCTACAAAGACGACGCCCGGTACCTCGAGACCTATTTCAGTCGCTGGCCGAACGTGTGGGTCCACGGTGACTGGGCATCGATCGACGAAGACGGCAACTGGTTTCTCCATGGTCGAAGCGACGACACGATCAAGATCGCGGGCAAGCGTCTGGGCCCCGCCGAAGTCGAGTCGGCCCTCGTGTCGCATCCGGCGGTCATCGAGGCCGCGGCGATCGGAGTTCCGGACACGCTCAAAGGCGAGGCGCTTTGGGCATTCGTCGTCCTTTCCGCGGATGCTGCGCCGAAGGAAGGACTGCGCGCCGAGCTCTCCGATTTGGTCGCTGAGCGGGTAGGTTCGTCCTTTCGGCCTGCCGCCGTTCGCTTCACCACGGCGATTCCGAAGACACGCAGCGCGAAGGTGTTGCGCCGCGCCATTCGCGCCGTGGCGCTCGGCAAACCACCCGGCGATCTGTCGTCGCTCGAAGACGCCGCGTCGCTGGAGGCAATTCGCAAGGCCGTCTAGCGCCACTGTAGAAGTCCACACGAAGACAACCGCAGGGCGTTCGCCCCGCGCCGAGTATCACAAACGACGTAAGGATCGCTTGCGCGCAGTGCGCGGCGGGACAAGCATGGTGGGACCATGCGGCAAGCATTTCGAACGCTGGTGGGCGGAATCGAGGCAATGGTGGGTCCCAAGCTGCCCGACCTCACCGAAGTACCGCCGCCGTTCTTCGGGCGCGGCGCCGACCTCGAGGTACTGCGGCATGCGTTGCACGATGTGCGCGTGCGATCGGAATGTCGCAGCGTCGGCATTTTGGCCGGCGCCGGGATCGGAAAGACTCGGCTGCTCGACGAATTCGTCCGAGAAGTGCAGCTGCTCGACGACCCGCCCGTGCGGGTGTTCCGCTCGGCAGCGACGAAGGACGGCTCGCGGTGGTCTTGCTTCACGCAGCTGCTTTCGCAGCGCTTCGACCTCGGCGGCGCGCAGGGGCTCGAGGAGGCGAAGGCTGCCGTGCGCGGTCAGGTGGCGGGGGTGCTCGACGATCGCCGCGTCGGTGACGTGCTCTATCTGCTCGGCGACTTGCTCGAGCTCGAATTTCCGAAGAGCCCCGTGACCAAGGCCCTCGAAGACGGCGGGCCCCAAAGCTCCGTCCTCAAGCGCACCGTTCTGAAGAGCCTTCTCGAAGCGGACGCCGGCTACGGACCGATGTGCTTCGTGTTCGATGATCTGCACCTCTGTCACGATCACACGCTCTCACTCTTGCGCTTTCTCATCGAAAACGTGCGCGCGCCGGTGATGTTCTTGGCGGCGGCACGACCCGAGCTTTTGGCTCGATCGGAAGGTGCACCGGATTGCGACAGGCACACCTTCCTCCAACTCGAGGCGCTCGGCGAGCTCGATACCGCAGCTCTCATCGGTTCGCTGCTCACCCCCGACGGCGTGACACCCATGCACCTCGTCGAGCAAGCGCGCGAGGTGACGGGCGGAAATCCGAGCCGCATCGAGGAGACGGCGCGCGTATTCCGCGAGACCGGCACGCTGCCTCCTCCGCCTTCTGGCGAGGAGGCGGGGCTCGACGCGCGCATCGACGCGCTCGCAGTCGCCGATCGCCTTCTCTTGCAAAAAGCAGCGTTGATGGGCGGCGTGTTCTGGCTCGGCGCGCTCGTCCTCCTCGATCGCGCCGAGAGCGAGCCGCCCGTACTCTGGAACCAAGGAATCGATCAGAGCCGTCGCGAGCTCGCCGAACGCTTCTCCCATCTGGCCGAGCGCGAGTACCTTTTGCGTCTGCCCGACTCGACATTCCCGGGAGACGAGGAATACGTGTTTCGCCGACGGCTGGAGCGGGATCGGGTGCAAGCCATGACCAGTCCTGCCGATGCGCAGCGCTGGCATCGACTGCTCGCCGACTGGCTCGACGGAAAGCCCGAGGTTCGCAGCCACGAGGAGTATCTGGAGATGCTCGCCGAGCAGCGCGAGAAATCGGGCGCGCTCGAGCTGGCGGGCATTGCCTATTTCGAAGCAGCCGATCGAGCTCGCATCAGCAGGGCGTGGAAACGCGAGCTCGCCTACTGCGAAAAAGCGCTGGCGCTGCTCGGCCAAGATCAATACAGCCGCCGGCTCGACGCTCTGCTTCGCGCGGGGGAGCTCCTCGAACGATTCGGCAAGCCCGAGATTGCGCTCGAGCGCTACCGTGACGCCCTCGTGCTGGCCTATCGGCTCGATCGGCGGCCCTCGTGGGTCACCGCGCGACTGGCAGCGACCCGCTTGCTCATCAAGCTCGGTCGCGTCGATGAATCGATGCGCCATCTGCAGAGCGCATCCGAGCCCGTCCAGCAGACGGCAACGCCAACTCCCCCGCCCCCGCCGCAACCGGCAGCGCAACCTGCGGCCGGCGCCAACGACGCGGCCGAACCGCAACGCGCCGCCCCGGAGGAGCTGCGAGCTACGGATCCAGAGCTTCCCCCGCCATCCGACGCGGCATCGGCCGACGATGCGCCGCCGAACGAGCCCGCGCCTCGGCATGCGATGCAGGCTCCGCCCCCGGTGCGAGCCCCGGTCGTGACATTGGATTTTGGACAACCGAAGCAGTCCGTCCGAATCGACGTCGCTCCCCGAGAGCTCGTGGCGGCGGAGCCCGCGGTGACAGCTGCGCTAGAGACGTCATCGCCCGCCCCGCAGGTCGCCCCCGCGGAGCCACCGACGGCCGATGAACCCGAGCCGCGCCCGGCCGACGTCGACCAGGACAAGTGGGACCCTGCGCCTACCGGGGCGGCCGTTGCCGAGCCCGACGCCGAAGCGCCCGCCAACGCTCAATCCGAGTCGGCTCCTGGCGAGATGCGCGACACCGCTCCGCCAGAAGCGGCTGCCGTCGAAACGCACGTCGATTCGCCGGAGCCCGAGGTACGCGATCGGCTCGGTGCAATCCAGCAGACGACCACGGCGCCGACGGAATCGAGCTCCTAACACTACTCCGACAATCTTTGACAGCAGCAGATGACGATCGGCAATGACGAGCAGATCGCCCAAATAACGTCTGACGAGGCGAAATTCGCGCGGCCGTCGGGCTGCAAGGCAGTGCCAGTCCGCTTTCCCGAGCAAAGTTGCACGTGTCCGGTCAGCTCAACTGGGCGCAGCGCCACTTCGACGATCGATCTGGCAGCGAGAATCTGTCGGACTAATGCGAACGCGATCCTTCCCGCAGGCGCGATCCTTCTCGGGCGCCGCTGACTCTCTTCTTTCTTGGCCGATCGTGGTGCTAGGCTCGCCCGATATGATCCTCGGAATCCTCGGCGGAACGGGCAAAGAGGGGACGGGGCTCGCCCTTCGGCTCGCGCAGGCGGGTCACTCCATCGTGATCGGCTCACGAGATGGCGACCGGGCGCGCACGCGCGCCGCCGAGCTCGCGCAAATGACTGGGGGCAATGTCGAGGGGGCCTCGAACGGGGAAGCCGCCGAGCGCGCCGAGATCGTCATCGTTGCGGTCCCTTTCGCGGGCCACCGTGCTTTGCTGGAAGGGCTCCGAGCGTCGCTCGCCGCCAAAGTCGTCGTCGACACGGTCGTCCCCCTCGACTTCAAGGCGAAGCATCCTTATGCCCCCCCCGAAGAGGGATCGGCGGCCGAACAGGCCCAAGCTGTGCTTGGGGGGCAAGCGCGCGTGGTCGCGGCGCTGCACCAAATCGCCGCTCACGAGCTCGCAAATCTCGATCACGGCATCGAGGCAGACGGACTCATGGCCGGAGACGACCCCGGCGCCAAGGAGTGCGTCGCCGAGTTGATCCGCGCGCTCGGCGTGCGCCCGGTCGACGCGGGCCCCTTGCGGAACGCCTCGGTCCTCGAGTCATTGACCCCCCTGCTCATCGAGATCAACAAGAAGCACAAGATCAAATCGGCCGGCATCCGAATCACCGGAATTTAGTCGTTCGACCTTGTTAAGATAGCGACTCACATGCGCGTGCTGTTGGTGTCGGCCAACCGGGAAAAGCTCCCCTCGCCGGTCGTCCCGATCGGCCCTCTCGCGGTGGCGGCGGCCCTTCGAGATCGACATGACGTGCGCTTGCTCGATCTCTGCTTCGAAGAAGATCCCAAGTCGGCGACACAGCAAGCCATCGCCCAGTTCGATCCCGAAGTCGTGGGAGTCGGCTTGCGCAATCTGCACACCAATGCCTACGACGGCATGGAAGGCCTTCTCGCCGAATACTGCGAGCTCGTGAGCTGGCTTCGCGGCATGACGAATGTGCCGATCGTGCTCGGCGGCGCCGCCTACTCGCTGCAACCCGAAACGTTGCTCGAGCGGCTCGGCGCCGACTATGGAGTCGTCGGCGAGGGTGAACGAGCGTTTCGCGACGTGGTCGACGCGCTCGCACGAGGGGCGGAGCCGCCGCGTATCACGCGCGCCCGAGCGACGCCGCCCCGCTTGATGAAGAAGCCCCTCACGCAAAAGGATCGCGCATGGCCGATGAGCGATCTCGACGAACTACCGCTGCCGGCGCGTGATCTCGTCGATGTGCGTTACTACGCGTTCGACGGCACCGACAACCTGCAAACCAAACGGGGCTGCGCTTTCGCCTGCGCCTACTGCGACTATCCCGATCTCGAGGGGACCAAAGTACGCGTGCGCGACCCGAGCGCCGTGGCCGACGAAATGGTCGCGCGATCGCGCGTCCCCGGCGTGACGCACATGTTCTTCGTCGACAGCGTCTTCAACGTGCCTCGCTCGCATGCTATCG
>WNGF01015855.1_pt1 | contig 10472 bp, 10 predicted proteins | sample 5400641 | NCBI WGS metagenome assembly WNGF01 (sample SAMN13153371, study PRJNA577476) | soil metagenome | isolation source: 80 cm soil or saprolite under grassland replicate 2 | place: USA:California | collected 2016-06-15
AACCTCTGCGTATCGGGGGCGCGCGCGGTGGACGTCGAGGTGGGACAGCTACGCCGGGCGCTCGCCGCCTCGCCCGCCCTCGTCACGCTCGGCGTCGGCATCAACGACGTGACGCGAGCGACCGACCCCGACGAGTTCGCGGGCGCCTTCGACCGCGTCGCCGCAGCGCTCGCCGGCACGGGCGCGCCGGTCGTGGTGGTGAACGTCCCGGACATCGCGCTCTCGCCGCTCGCGATCGGCGACGAGGCGCGCGCGCTCATCCACGCCCGCGTGGTGGCGGTGAACGAGCGAATCGCGGCCGCCGCGCGCCGTCACGGCTTCGCCCTCGTGGATCTCCACGCCGCCATGGAGGAGGAGCTCGCCTGCGGGAGCGGCCTCCTCTCGGAGGACCGCTTCCACCCCTCGGACCGCGGCTACGAGCGCTGGACCGACCTCATGCTGCCCGCCGTCGAGCGCGCGCTCGCCGCGCGGACGGGTCGCGGGTCAGGGTTGTCGTCGCACCGGGCGCTGCGCTAGCGTCGCGGCGCCATGACGACCGACGAGCGCCTCGCGCGGCACGCCCGCCTGCGGGAGTCCGACCAGAAGAACCTCTGGCATCCGTTCACGCAGATGCAGGACTGGCTCTCCGCGGAGCCGCTCATCGTGGACGCGGCGGACGGCGTCTTCCTCGTCGACACGCTCGGCCGGCGGTACCTGGACGGCGTCTCCTCGCTCTGGTGCAACGTGCACGGCCACCGCGTGAAGGAGATCGACGACGCCGTGCGCGCCCAGCTCGAGCGCGTCGCGCACTCGACCCTGCTCGGGCTCGCGTCCACCGCGTCGATCGAGTGCGCCGAGGAGCTCCTGCGCTGGACGCCGAAGGGCCTCACGCGCGTGTTCTTCTCCGACGCCGGCGCGACGGCGGTCGAGATCGCGCTCAAGATGGCCTACCAGCACCACCAGCTCCGCGGCGACACGTCGCGGAGCGAGTTCGTCGCGCTCCACGGCGGGTACCACGGCGACACGATCGGCTCGGTGTCGGTGGGCGGCATCGACCTCTTCCACCGCATCTTCAAGCCGCTCCTCTTCGAGGTGAACCACGCCCCGCAGCCCTATTGCTACCGGTGCCCGCTCGGGAAGGAGCCCTGGAGCTGCCACATGGAGTGCGCGGACGCGGTGGAGGAGGTCTTCGCCCGCAAGGAGGGAAAGATCGCGGCGCTCGTGATGGAGCCGCTGGTGCAGGGCGCGGACGGCATGATCACGCAGCCCAAGGGGTACCTGGCGCGGCTCCGGGCGCTGTGCGATCGCGAGGGCGCGCTCCTCGTGTGCGACGAGGTCGCGACCGGGTTCGGCCGCACCGGGACCATGTTCGCCGTCGAGCAGGAGAGGGTCGTCCCGGACATCATGACGGTCGCGAAGGGGATCACGGGCGGCTACCTGCCGCTCGCCGTGACGCTCACCACCGAGCGCGTCTTCGAGTCGTTCCTCGGCTCGCACGGCGAGAAGAAGACCTTCTTCCACGGGCACACCTACAGCGGGAACCCGCTCGCGTGCGCCGCCGCCATCGCCAGCATGCGCCTCTTCCGCGAGCGGAACGTGCTCGCGTCGCTGCCGGCGAGGATCGGCGCGCTCGCCCGGGCGCTCCTGCCCGTCCGCGAGCACCCGCGCGTCGGCGACGTCCGCCAGCGCGGGCTCATGGTCGGGATCGAGCTCGTGCGCGATCGGGCGACGAAGGAGGAATATCCTTACGAGGCGCGCGCCGGTCACCGCGCCTGCATGGTCGCGCGCGAGCTGGGCGCGGTCCTGCGGCCACTCGGGAACGTGCTCGTGCTCATGCCGCCGCTCGCCATGACCGAGGCCCAGCTCACGGACCTCGCCGGGATCGCCCTCGCGTCGATCGACCGCGCGACGTCGGAGCTCGACCGTGAGCTCGCGGCGTGACGGGCGTGCGAGGGCTCTTCGTCACCGCGACCGACACCGGCGTCGGGAAGACGGAGGTCGCCTGCGCGATCGTGCGCGGCCACCGAGCGCGCGGGCTCGACGTCGCGGCCATGAAGCCGGCGCAGTCGGGCCACGCGCCGGGCGAGCCCTCCGACGCGGACCGGCTGCGCGCCGCCGCCGGCGGCGCCGATCCGGCCGAGCTCGTCTGCCCCTACTCCTTCGGCCCGCCGCTCGCGCCAGCGGTGGCGGCGCGGGTCGAGGGGCGCACCGTCTCGCTCGCGCGCATCCTCGACGCGGCGCGCGCGCTCGCGTCGCGGCACGCGGCGCTCGTCGTCGAGGGGGCGGGCGGCCTCATGACGCCGCTCACGGACAGGGAGACCTACGCCGACCTTGCCGTGGCGCTCCGGCTGCCGGTGCTGGTGGTGGCGCGGGCCGGCCTCGGCACGGTGAACCACACCGCGCTCACCTGCGAGGCGCTCCGCGCGCGGGGCCTCGCCGTGCACGGGATCGTGCTGAACCGCGCCTCGGCGGGCGCCGATCCTTCCGAGCCGCACAACGCGGGCGAGATCGAGCGGCTCACCGGCGCACGCGTCCTCGCGGCGCTGCCGCACGAGGCCGATATCGCGGCGCGCGAGCGCCTCTTTGCGGGAGTGCTTTCGCGCAAAGTCCAGTTCTAGGCCGCAGGGTGAAAAAAATGGATCGAGCAGCCGATCGATCCTAGAGATCGCCGCCGTGCCCAACGTCGTCGATCTCTCGCTCTGCGCCGAGGCGCGCCGCGCGCTCCACTGCGTCCTCTCCGAGCGCGGTCTCGGCTTCTTCGTGAAGACCGGCCGCGGCCGCGCCCCCCACCTCGACAGCCGCCGCATCGCCTGGGTGGTGGAGGCGGCTCGGCGCCAGAGCCGCGGCCGCCACCGGGATCCCGACGCGCTCTCGCGCACCCGCCGCATCGTACGGCGCGAGCTCATCCGCAGGCTCGCGGAGACGATGGTGCAGGCCGGGCTGTAGGCGGCCTACTCGGACTTGCCGCTCGTCTTCGTCACGTAGCGGAGCCTGAGGTCGAGGAGCAGGTGGTCGAGGAACTTCGCCTCCTCCTCGGTGAGGTTGCCCTTCGTCTTCTCCTGCAGCATGCCGAGGATGTCGATCGTCTGCTGCGCGAGGACGAGGTTCACCTGCGCGTCGCCCGACTCCGGGTGCGGCGCGTCGCCGAGGTGGACGAAGGCGGAGGAGCCGAGGGAGAGGCAGAACGTGTAGAAGTCGATCGGCGGGGTGGTCTTCTTCTCGTCGCTCATACGTCCCTCCGATCAATCGAGATCGAACGCGATGCGCTCCGCGGCGTAGCCGCGCTGGACCAGCAGCACGAGCTGCCCGGAGCGGCGCGCCTTCCCGGCGAGCCTCCGGAACTCGGCCACGCTCGAGACCTCGCGCGAGTTCACCTCGCGGATGAGATCGCCCGCGGCCATCCCCACGCGCGCCGCCGGGCTGTTCCGCCGGACCGCCTTCGCGACCACGTACCGCTCGCGGCCGAGATGCGCCTCGCCCAACTGGATGCCGGTGCGCCGCGCGACGAGATCCTCGAGCTTGTCGGGCGAGAGGTCGACCGCGCGGAGCGACAGCGTGAGGCGTTCCTTGCCCCGGAGCACCTCGACCCGGGCGGTGCCGCCGATGGGGAGGTCGCGCGCCCGGAAGCGGTATTCCTCCGCGCCCTCCACCGGCTGCCCGTCGAGGGCCTCGACGATGTCCCCGCGCCGGAACCCCGCGGCAGCCGCCGGCGAGCCCGGCTCGACGACCGCGGCGACGGCGCCGCGCGGTCCCTTCTTCACGCCCTCGCGCTCCGGCGCGGCGAGGTCCTGCACCTCGAGGCCGGTGTAGCCCTCGCGCACCTCGCCGTGCTGGATGAGGTCCTCGGCGATGCGCTTCGCGCGATCGATGGGTATGGCGAAGCCGATGCCCGCGTTCCGCTCGCCCAGGATGGCCGTGTTGACGCCGATGAGCTGCCCCTCGATGTTGAGGAGCGGGCCGCCGGAGTTGCCGGGGTTGATCGACGCGTCGGTCTGGATGAAGTCGAAGAGCGTGCGCTCGCCCGCCTTGAAGTTGCGGTGCATCGCCGAGACGACGCCGGTCGTGACGGTGTTCGCGAGCCCGAACGGGTTGCCGATGGCGATGACGGTCTCGCCGATGAGGAGGTCGTCGGAGCGTCCCGGCGCGACGAACGGCATCCGCTCCTGCGTGTCGAGCTTCAGCACCGCCAGGTCCGACGACGGGTCGGTCCCGACCGTCTTCGCGCCCAGCTCGCGCCCGTCCACGAGCTGCACGCGGAAGCGCGCGCCGCGCTCCACCACGTGGTTGTTCGTGAGGACGTACCCCTCCGGCGAGACGATGACGCCCGAGCCGAGCGAGGTGACCTGGTAGCCGCGCCGGTAGCGCGGCCGCTCGAAGAGATCGCCGAACAGGAGCTCCGCCATGGTGTCGCCGCCGCGCGACGGCTCGCGGATGCGCACCAGCTCCTCCGCCGCGACGTTGACCACCGCCGCGCGCACGCGCTCCACCGCCGCCACCACCGGCGTGCGGCGATCGGCTGCGCGGGTGGCGGGAGCGGCAGGGAGGACGCCCGCGGCGGCGCGGGCGGAGACGGCGAGGGCGGCGGCGAGGGCGAGCGGACCGATGAGGTGGCTCGCGCGCACCGCTACGCCCCCTTCTCGTCCTCGTCCTCGGGCTCGTCGTCGAGGTCGTCCTCGTCGAGATCCGACTCGATCGGCACGGCCTGATCGGCGAGATCGGGCAGCGACTTGATGTGCTTCTCGTATTCCTTCTCGTCGAGGATGCCCCTCTCGACGTAGCGTTGCGCGACGCGCTTGTCGAGGAGCTTGCGGTCGATGTCGTCCGGCATGGTCACCTGAGGATGATGCAAGGGAAAGGCCGGGAAAATATGCGCGTGCTTGCGGTCACGTCAAGCGCGTGTTACCGAACCGTCCGTGAGCAAGGATCCCCGGCAGGTCCGGGCGGACCGGCTCGCGCGGCTCGGCGGCCTCTACGCCATCGTGGGCGACGACGACCCGGTGGCCCGGGCCGAGGCAGTCATCGCCGGCGGCGCGCGGGTGGTCCAGCTCCGGATGAAGCGCTCGCCTGCGGGCGCGATCCTGGATGCCGCCCGCCGCATCGTCGCCCTCGCCGGACGCCGCGCCCTCGTCCTCGTGAACGACCGCCCCGACCTCGCGATCCTCGCGGGGGCGGACGGCGTCCACCTCGGCGACGAGGACCTGCCGGTGCGCGAGGCGCGCGCGATCCTCGGCGAGGCGCTCCTCGTCGGCCGGACCACCCGCACCGCGGACGACGCGATCGCGGCGCTGGCCGCGGGCGCCGACCACGTCGGCTACGGCCCGATCTTCCCGAGCGCGACGAAGCCGCTGGACGTCGCGCCGCGCGGCCTCGCCGCGCTCGCGGCGACCTGCGAGGCGGTCCCGGCACCCGTGGTGGCGATCAGCGGCATCACGCTCGAGAACGTCGGGCTCGTGGCGCGCGCAGGCGCGGCGGCGGCGGCCGTCATCGGCGACCTGTTCGACCACGGCGACCCGCGTGCGCGGGCGGAGGCGCTGTCGGCGGCATTCGCCCGCGGCGCCGGAGGGCATCCATGAGACGACCCCGCATCGGCCTCACGCTCGACGTGGACCAGGCGCGCGGCGAGTACCAGCTCTCCTGCGCCTACGCCGACGCCGTCCTCGCGGCCGGGGGGCTCCCCATTCCCATCCCGTACGGCGACGACGCGGTGACGGGCGCTTACCTCGCGCTTTGCCAGGGGCTCGTCGTCACCGGTGGCGCGTTCGACATCCCGCCCGAGCGCTACGGCGAGTCGCGGCGCGCCTCCTGCGGGCCGGAGAAGGCCGGGCGCACCGCGTTCGAGTGGTCGCTCTGCGAGGCCGCGCTGGCCGGCCGCATCCCCCTCCTGGGCGTGTGCGGCGGGATGCAGCTCATGAACGTGGTGCGCGGCGGGACCCTCTACCAGGATCTGCGCGAGGACCTCGGCGCGAGCACGCACGAGCAGCCGCCGCCCAAGGACGTCCCCACCCACCCGGTGGACATCGTGCCGGGCTCGCTGCTCGCGCGCCTCGTCGGGCCGGATCCGCTGCCGGTGAGCTCGACGCACCACCAGGCGGTGCGCGCGGCCGGGGCGGGCGTGCTCGTCTCGGCGCGGGCGCCCGACGGCGTCGTCGAGGCGGTCGAGCTGCCCGACCTCCCCTTCGCGCTCGGCGTGCAGTGGCACCCCGAGCGCCTGCTCGCGCAGGACGGGCGCCACCTCGGCGTCTGGCGCGGCCTCGTCGAGGCCGCCGAGGACCTCCGGCGGTGAGCGCGCCGCGGGTGCTCGTCGCGGCCGGGCTCGATCCCACCGGCGGCGCAGGACTCGCGGCCGACGTCGAGGCGCTGCTCGGCGTGGGGGCGCGGGCGCTCCCCGTCGCGACCGCGCTCACGGTCCAGGGGCCGGGTGGCGCCGTCGACTACGAGTCCGTTCCAGCCCGCTTCGTCATCGCGCAGATCGAGGGCCTCTTCCGCGGGCGCGGCGCGCGGCCAGCGGCGGTGAAGACGGGCATGCTGGGGAGCGGCGCCAACGCGGCGGCGATCGCGAGGCTGTTTGCGGGCGGTCCGCTCGAGGGGCTGCCGCTCGTCGTCGATCCGGTGCTGGCGGCCTCCTCCGGGCTGCCGCTCCTCGCTGACGCGCGCGGCAGGCCACCCGCGGACGTGCTCGCCCCGCTCCTCGCCTGCGCGACGGTGGCGACCCCGAACTGGCCCGAGCTCGCGGCGCTCGCAGCCGGGGAGCTCTCGACGGACGACGACGCCGTGGAGGCGGCGCGGACACTCGGCTGCGCGGCGGTGCTGGTGAAGGGAGGCCACCGGCGGGGCGCACCGGTGGACTTCCTCGTGCGCGGGCACGAGGTCCGCCGCTTCGAGGGTCGGCGGCGGACCGGAGCGGCGCGCGGCACCGGCTGCCGGCTCGCGAGCGGGATGGCCGGGCTCCTGGCGCAGGGGGCCTCGCTCGAGGCCGCGGTGACCGGCGCGAAGCGGCTCGTGGAGCGGTACCTCGACGCGGAGAGCCGCGGCTGAGCGCCCCTCCGGGGCTTCAGCCTCCGCGCTGCTTCTCCGCGAAAAAGGTGTTCGTCTTGAAGAAGACGAGCTCCACGAGGCCGGTCGGGCCCTGGCGCTGCTTCGCGATGTGCAGCTCGATCTCCTGCACGTCCACCTTCTGGTGCGATCCGCCCTCGCCCTCCTTCTCGTCGCCCGGGCGGTGCAGGAACATGACGACGTCGGCGTCCTGCTCGATGGCGCCCGACTCGCGCAGGTCGGAGAGCATGGGCGGCTCGCCCTTGCGCTTCTCCACGCTGCGGTTGAGCTGCGAGAGCGCCAGGATCGGCACCTCGAGCTCCTTCGCGAGGCTCTTCAGCGAGCGGCTGATGATGGCGATCTCCTGCTCACGCGACTGCGCGCCCGGCGCGTTCATGAGCTGGAGGTAGTCGACGATGACGAGGTCGAGCCCGCCCTCGCGCTTGATCTTGCGGCACTTCGCGCGCAGCTCGACCGGCGAGAGCACGAAGTTGTCGTCGAGCCAGATCCGCGAGGAGCCGATGCGGTCGCCGTGAGACATGATGCGGTCCCAGTCGCTCTGCTGCAGCAGCCCCTGTGTCATGCGCCAGAAGTCGAGCTTCGCCTCGGCCGCGAGGATGCGCATGGCGAGCTGCTCGGACGGCATCTCGAGCGAGAAGATGGCGACGCGCTTCTGCGCCTTCGTCGCGGCGTAGGTGCCGATGTTGAGCGCGAAGGCGGTCTTGCCCACCGACGGGCGCGCGGCGAGCACGACGAGCGTGCCCGGCTGCAGCCCGAGGAGCTTCTGGTCGAGGCCGTTGATCCCGGTCGGCACGCCGGTGATGGTGCTCTGCCCCGCGCGCACGCGCGCCTGGAGAGGTCTCGAGGTACTCCTGCACGCTCGCGCCCGCCTCGTAGCCGCGCGCGAGCACCGCCTGCGCCACGAGCTGGACGCGGCGGACCCGCGCCAGCTCGGCGACGATGCCCGCGTAGTGGCGGACGTTCGCGGCGGTGCCGAGCCCCTTCGCGAGCGCGAAGGGCAGGTCGCGCGGGACCGCCGCCCCGAGCAGCCCCTTCGCCTCGAGGCGCTGGTGCAGGAGGACGGGGTCGATCGCCTGCTTCTCCTGCGCCAGCTCCGCACAGGCGGTGAACACGAGCTGGTGCGCCTGGAGGTAGAAGTCCTCCGCCTTCAGGCGATCGGCGACGAGGTCGAAGGCCATCTCCTCGATGAGGAGCGCCCCCAGCACGGCCTGCTCCGCCTCGACGTTGTGCGGCAGCTCGCGCGAGGGTCGGAGCTGCAGGGCCGGCGCGGCGCCGCCACGGCGAGGGAGATCGGAGTCGTTCACGGGGGCGGGATGGTAGCGCCGACCTCCGACGCGAGGCTGTGCACGGCGGCGTGGATGATGTCGGATTTTCCGGCGGACATCCGTGTGGGTAACCACCTCGGGACGATGTGGATGACCTGTGGACATTGTGGACGGGGCCTCGGAAAACCGATGGTCCCCTCGCTTTTCAGAAGGTGGAGGGCTCGCTTCGCACGGCGGTCCGGGCGCTTACGCGTGGCACGGACGCTGCTCTCTCCTCGCGCCGGACACCTGGGAGGCCCTCGTCATGCGTCGACCCGAAACCCTCTTCGCGCTCTTCCTGGCCGCGCTCGCGTCGCAGGGCTGCGGCACGCACCGCGGGAGCGATGCCCCGCACCCGCCCGGCGCGGAGAGCTTCGAGTCGCAGCCGCCGAACGGGACGGCGCGCGGCGGGGTCGCCGTGGGGAACGCCGCGCCCGCTGGCGCGCCCGGTGCTGCGCCGGCCTCGGGCGCGAGCGCCGGCCGTACGATCGAGGAGGCGGACATGTCGGCACGCCGGTCGACCTCTACGTGCGCGGAACGACGGCGTTCGTGGTCGTCAGCGACGCGTTCTCGTACGTCGAGGTGGACGGCGAGGCGCAGCCGCGCCGGTCGTCGCGCCTCTTCGCGGTCGACGTTGCGGACCCGGCGAGCCCCCGCGTCGTCGCGGACCTGCCGGTCGACGGCGAGGTCGAGCAGACGCGCCTCGTCGGCGACATCCTCTACGTCGTCTCCCGGAATTTCTGGTGGTACGCCTGGCCCGGCGCCGTCTCCGCCGGAACCGTCCAGGGGGCCGGGGTGGCCGCGCCGGGCTTGGGGGTGAGCCCCGGGTCCGGGCCCGACCACGTCACCGTGACGAGCTTCGACGTGAGCGACCCGGCCTCTCCCCGGGCCGCGGCCGCGCTCGAGCTGCCCGCCGGCGGCTGGGAGACGCACGCGAACGTCACGCCCGAGCGGATCACGCTCTCGTTCGCCGGGTGGGCGACCGACGCGAGCGGCGTCTGGTCCAGCACCACCCGTTTCCGGGTGGTCGACATCTCCGACCCGTCCGGCGCGCTCGCGGCGGGCGCCGACTTCGCGATCGCGGGCATGGTGCGCGATCGCTGGGGCATGGACTTCGACGGGGCGAGCGGGATCTTCCGCGCCGTCGCGGCGAGCGAAGTGTGGAACGGCGGCGCCGCGCTGGAGGTCTTCTCCTCTCCCGCGCCCGGCGCGGCGAAGCCGCTCGCGCGCCTCCCCATCGCCGTGGCCGAGACGCTCACCGCGGCGCGCTTCGACGGCGCGCGCGTCTACATCGTGACGGCGCGTGCCATCGATCCGCTCTGGGCCATCGACGCGAGCGACCCGGCGCATCCGCAGCTCGCCGGCTCGCTCGCCATGCCGGGGCAGCTCGACTTCATCGAGCCGCGCGGTGACCGGCTCCTGGCGCTCGGGCACACGAGCGAGGCGGGACAGCCGTTCCAGCTCGCCGTCTCGCTCATCGACGTGACGCAGCTCGCGACGCCGAAGCTCCTCTCCCGCGCCATCTTCGGCGCGAGCTTCGGCTGGATCGGCGCGCAGGCGGACGACCTGCGCAAGGCGTTCATCGTGCTCGACCCGCCGCCCGCGGACATCGGCCTCGTCCTCGTGCCGGTGCAGGGCTTCGACCAGACGACCTGGCGGTTCGCGGGTGGCACCCAGCTCCTCGACCTCTCGCGCGACGCGCTCACGCTGCGCGGGTTCCTCGCCCACCCGGGCGCGGTGACCCGGTCGTTCCCGGCCGACGCCTCCGGCACGCACCTCGTCGCGCTCTCCGACAGCGCGCTGCAGACGATCGACGCCGCCGATCGCGACGCGCCGGCGGAGCTGGCGCGCCTCGACCTCGCCCGCTCGGTCACGACGCTCGCGCTCGTGCGCGGCAAGGCGGTGGAGCTCGCCGGCGACTGGTACCGCGGCGCGATGGAGCTCGCGATCACCGACGCGCTCGATCCCGATGCGGCGGCGCCGCTCGCGCGCGTGGACGTGGCCGCGCCGAGCGCGCGGATGTTCCAGGATGGCGACGTGATCTGGCTCATGGCGCGGGACTGGGCGTCGGGCGCCGCCTGGCTGCAGGCGGTCGACCTCTCCGACCCGCTCCACCCGGCCCTGCGCGGCCGCCTC
>WNGF01010440.1_pt1 | contig 10471 bp, 10 predicted proteins | sample 5400641 | NCBI WGS metagenome assembly WNGF01 (sample SAMN13153371, study PRJNA577476) | soil metagenome | isolation source: 80 cm soil or saprolite under grassland replicate 2 | place: USA:California | collected 2016-06-15
AAGGACCCGCCACCGCCGGCGAACTGGAACGAGGTGACGTAGTGCTCGACGCCGTCGTGGTAGCCCACGAATGTCGTCGTGCGCAGCAGGTTCACCGCGCCGTTCGGCCCGATCAGGCCCCCGCACGCGAACGCCGGGACACTCGTAAGCACGAGCGAGATCGCGAGGGTCACGACGAAGACCGCAACACGCCGCATCGCACCACTCCTTTGGAGGTGATGCGATCTAGACGCTGGCCCTGCCCGGTCGGTTCCTGACGGCGAGCGGTCGCGTTCTAACCCTGACCCGCCGAGCCGCTCGGCTCAGCTGAAGCGGGCCGTCACCATCCCGAGCACGATCAGCGAGCCGAGCGCGATCTGCACGTACCCGACGCGCTGGATGCGCTCGCGGAGCACGCCGACCTGCGCCGCGGCCGCCCCGTCCCCGGCGGCCGCCTGTGGCCCGAGGGTCAGGAGCCCCTCGATGGCCGGCTGGATGACGCCGCGGATCAGGCCGTAGATGACGAGCGCGAGCACGAGCCCGGCGCCGATGGCGACCGACCAGCGAGACAGCGTCAGCTCTCGGATGTGCGGGTTCACGATGACCTGGAGGATCCCGGTCGCGATCGTGAGCTCGGCGACCCGGAGGATGTAGCGGATCTGGCGGGGGCCGATGGCGGCGAGCGCCGGCCCGCGGGCCGGCGGCGGCATCGACGCCAGCGCCGGCAGCTGCACGAAGACGGTGTAGAAGCCGCCCCCGATCCAGAGGATCCCGCTCAGGATGTGCGCCCACTGAATGACGATGCGGACCAGATCGTCCATCGGCGACCGATAATCTAGGGTATGGCCCGATCCGACTACTACGCGATCCTCGGCGTCGCCCGCGACGCCTCCGACGACCAGATCCGGAGCGCGTACCGGAAGCTGGCGCGCCAGTACCACCCCGACGTCAACAGCGACGACGGCGCGTCGGCGCGCTTCCGCGAGGTCACCGAGGCCTACGAGGTCCTGTCGGATCCGCAGCGCCGCCAGCGTTACGACATGTTCGGGAGCGCCGAAGGCGCCGCCGGCTTCGGGATCGACGACCTGTTCAACACGTTCTTCGGCGGCGACCTACGGCGCCGGGAGCGCGGCCCGATGCGCGGCGCCGACCTGCGGATGCAGATCGAGATCGAGCTCATCGACGCGGTCAAGGGCGGCGACCGGGTCATCAAGGTCCCCCGTCTCGAAACGTGCGAGCGCTGCGGCGGCGATGGCGCCGAGCCGGGCTCGACGATCACGACGTGCGCCACCTGTGGCGGACGTGGCGAGCTGCGCCAGGTCCAGCAGTCCGTCTTCGGCCGCTTCGTCAACGTCTCGTCCTGCCCGCGCTGCGGCGGGAGCGGGAAGACCGTCGACAAGCTCTGTACCCGCTGCCAGGGTGAGGGCCGCGAACGCCGCCAGCGCGAGATCACCCTGACCCTGCCGGCGGGGATCGACGACGGCCAGCAGCTCCGGGTCGCGGGCGAGGGCGAGGCCGGTATGCGCGGCGGGCCGTCGGGCGACCTGTACGTCCTGATCCGCCTGAAGGAGCATCCTCGCTTCCGTCGCGAGGGCGACGACATCGTGCACGTGCTGCGGATCTCGCCCGCGCAGGCCGCGCTCGGCGACGAGCTGGAGGTCCCCACGCTCGACGGCGCGGAGACGAAGGTCCGCGTGCCCGCCGGCGCGCAGCACGGCCAGGCGGTTCGCCTCCGCGGCAAGGGCGTGCCGCATCTGGGCGCGAGCGGCCGTGGCGACCAGCTCGTGTTCCTCGACGTCGTCGTCCCGCGCACCCTGACGAAGGAGCAGCGCGCGCTCTACCAGAAGCTGCACGACGCGTCCGGCACACCCGATCAGGAGGATGAGCGCGGCGTCTTCGACCGGATCAAAGACGCCTTCGTCTGAGGGCGGCCCGGCCTGGGCATTGCCCCTCCGCTGGCTCGAGGTATCCGTGCCGGCGCATCCCGAGGCGGTCGAAGCGGTCAGCGAGATCCTGTCCCGCGTCGGCTACAACGGCGTCGCCGTCGAGGAGCCGGTCGACGCCTCGACCGGCGAGCCGCATGTCGTCAAGGCGTACCTCATCCGCGACCGCGCCGCGCGGATCCGCGTGCGTCGCGTGCGTGACGCGCTCGGACATCTGCAGGCGTTCGGCCTCGGCCCGATCGGCGAGCTCCGGGTCCGGCCGATCGAGGATGAGGACTGGTTGGAGTCATGGAAGGCGGCGTTCCGGCCCATCCGGATCGGCGCGTTCGTCGTGCGGCCGACGTGGTCCGATGCCGATCCCGGTGACGCCGTCGTCCTCTCGCTCGATCCGGGAATGGCGTTCGGCACGGGACTCCATCCCACGACGCAGCAATGCCTCCGTGCGCTCTCCGAGCGTGAGCTGGGCGGGAAACGGGTCGCGGACGTCGGGACCGGCTCGGGGATCCTCGCCATCGCCGCCGCGAAGCGCGGCGCCGCGGAGGTCGTCGCGCTGGACGTCGACGAGGTCGCGACCCGCGCCGCCTCCGAGAACGTCGAGCGGAACGACGTCGCGGTCGTCGTCGGTCGTGGCGGCGCGGCCGACCTGCCGGGGACCTTCGATCTCGTGGTCGCGAACATCGTCGCGGCCGTGCTCCAGCGGATCGCACCCGATCTCGCCATGCACGTCGCCCCTGCTGGCGCGTGCGTCGTCGCCGGGATCATCGCCGCCGACGAGGAAGAGACCCGCGCCGCGTTCGCGGCCGCCGGCCTGCACGTCTCCGGGCGCGACGCCGACGGCGATTGGGTACGGCTCGACCTCACGCGTTAGCGCGTCCCGAAGTGGACCGGCCTGGACCGCGCGGATGCGCTTGAGCGGATGCGACTTGCTCGGCACGCGGCAGGGGTCGCAGACGGCTGCTCGCTCGCGCGGCCCGGAATTTCTCGAGCTCTCCGTGAGCTCTCCGTCCGGGCGCGAGGTATTCGGTCGCACCAGTCGGTCAGCTTGGAACGGCGCTAGAACATCCCTGGCGGAGCTGGCTTGGTCGCCGCAACCGATACCGCTGCCGCGAGACACAGCCCGACGCTCAGCAAGATGGCCAGCGGGAGCTGGGCGGGTCGGACACGACTGAAGGCAAATGCGCTGATACTCCCCACGATCGGCCATAGGACGAGAGCCGCCGACGCACCGAGTGGGTCAAACGAGAACGTTTGGAGCGTGGGCTCAGACACCGAGGGCCTTATCCGGTACCAGGTGATGAACGCGACGAGGAGCCCGGTCCACGCGCCGAGCGCCGCGGCCGCCAACTGGAGCCTACGTAGGTAAGCTCCTAATCGAAGCCACCCCAACACGGAGAGCACCCCTGCCACGCCTGGCGCCCCTGAGCATTTGGGACCTACGGCACTACAGGAAACCACTAGGAGCTGTGCTGCCGCGATCGCGCAGAAAACAGCGGTGCCCGCGACGAGAGCCACCAGCACTCGTTTGAGGCTCGCCGACAGATCGACAGGGGACCCCATCAGTCCGGTGCCTCCGGGCTGCAGGGGGCCCTGCTACTGAACGACATCAGTGGCCTGCACGAGGATCGTTTGAGGAATGGTGATGCCGAGCGACCGCGCAGTTTTGGAGTTGACGACCAGGTCGAAACGCGTCGGCTGCTCCACCGGCAGATCGCCGGGCGGGCTGCCGCGCACGATCTTGTCGACGAGCACAGCGAGGCGCTCCCAGAGCGCCGGATAGCTCGGGCCGTACGCGATCAGCCCGCCGGCATCAGCGAACTCGCGTCTGGCGTAGATCGTCGGCAGCCGGTAACGCGCTGCGATCTCCACGAGGCGCTGCCGATTTTGGGTCGTTATCCCGTCCGATCCGACCATGACCGCCTTGATTCCGCGGTCGGAGAACGACGCGAAGACCGGGTCGATATCCGCCGCGTCACGCAGCGCAAAGTCGATCATCTCCACGCCCATGGTGCCGGCGGTCGCCTTGGCGGCCGCAAGCTGCAGCAAGCTGCCGGGATTGCCGCCCAAGTTCCCGACAAAGGCGACGCGCGCGATGCCGGGGACGAGCTGGAGCAGGTACTCCAATCCTTTTCCGACCGCCTTGGCGCTGAAATTCGTCAGACCGGTCACGTTGCCTGCCGGTCGTGCCAGGCTCGTGACGAGGCCAAGGGCGATGGCGTCGGCCACGCCGAAGAACACGACCGGGATCGTTGTGGTCGCGCCTCTTGCGGCCTGGGCGGCCGTCGAGCCGGCGGCCACGATGACGTCCGCCGGCAGCCGGATCAGTTCCTCGATCACCGGTGTCAGTTGCGCCGGCGTTTCGCTTTGGACCGCCGTTCGTGCCTCGATCCGGACGCTCAGTCCGTCGACGTATCCGAGCGCACGAAAGGGACGAAGAAACTCCTCCTGGTCGGGAGGAAGGGGGGACACGAAACCGACCGTCGGGATCTTCGGCCGGGCTCCGACCGACGGCGCGCACCGAACTGCCACCAGTATCCCGATGCCGGCGACGGCCACCCCGTCACGCAGCACGCGTCGGCGGGTCCACACGCCCTCATCGCGGCGATCCGCGCGTGGGCTGCCGCTCATCGGAGCACCTCTGTCGCTTGGGCCAGGACGGGCTGCGGGATCGTCAGCCCAAGGGCCGCGGCCGTTTTCAGGTTGATAACGAAGTCGAATTTGCTCGGCCGCTCGATCGGCAGGTCCGCCGGGTTGGCGCCCTTGAGGATCCTGTCGACGTAGCCTGCCGCGCGCCGCCATGTCTCCGCGAAATTCGGTCCGTAGTTCATGAGCCCGCCGGCGTCGACGTACTCCCGCTCGACGAAAAGGGCCGGCATGCGTTTCTGCAACGCGAGCTCAGCGATCCTCACGGCATTCGTGAAGAGCGTGGCGTCTGGTGCGGTGACGAGCGCGTCGGCGCCGCTGGTGCGTGCAGCGTCGAAGGCGCGCACGAGATCGTCGGCGCCGTTCGTTATGACCGTCACAAGGTCTATCCCGAGGACCTTGGCCGCGTCCTGCGTTTCTTTCCACCAGGAGATGGAAGTGCCGAAGTTGGACGAGATTCCCATACCTCCGACGCGGCGGGTCGTGGGAATGGCCTGCGTGAGCAGCTCGAGTCGCTTCGCGCTGGCACCGGCGGCGCTGTTCGTGAACCCGGTGAGGTTTCCGCCCGGCCGCGCCATGCTGGAAACGAGCCCACTCGCAACGGGATCCTCGCCAAGGATGACCGCCACGATCGGGATCGCCCTCGTCGCCTTCTTGGCGGCGAGGGCCGAAGCGGCGCCGCCGGTGACGATGAGATCGACGTTCAGACCGACCAGCTCGGCCAACATGGCGGCCGTCCGGTCTTCCGAGGTCACCTGCTCGCCCAAGCCCCGCGGGTATCGGTACTCGATGGCGATGCTGTCACCCGGGACATAGCCGAGGTCGCGAAGACCCTGACGGAACGGGTCGAGTACCGCGGGGTTGGAGGATTGAGTGAGAACGCCAATGCGAGGCACCCTCGCCGGCGCCGGGGACGTGCAGCCATCCAGGATCAGCGCTGTGGCACTCGACAGTCCGACCACCGCCACGCCACGCAAGAACCGGCGGCGACACAGCTGGACGGGTTCGTTCACGTTCGCACCCCTCCCGTTCGCGTTCGACCTCGCACCCGAGGGGCGTTACGAGTGATGGAACGGTCGTTCGGGCCAGGTGAACATCACAGCAGCATGCGCGTCGATGGATTGCCCGGTCTATATACGGCGCTCGCGTTTTGGCGCACCCTGAAAGCCGATGGCCACAGTGGCTAACGTCGCGTCCGCGCGCCTCTGATGGCCCTGCTGGTCCGGGCCTCAGGCGCGGGTCGGCGCCACGGGCCACGTCGACGCGCTCGGCTGTTCCGCAGGTACGCCGTTGTCATCGTTGCCGTGGTCGGCGGCGCCCTTGTGCTGAGCAGCTCGATCCAGTTTCTTTCCTCATACGGCGACAGTCGGGAAGCCGTCGCCCGTGTCGAGCGCGCGTATGCGGCGACGGCCGCGGAAAGGATCGCGTCGTTCATTCGTCGGAGCGAAGCGATCGTCACAAGCTCGAGCCGGGCCCTCGGCAGCGCGACCACTGATCAAGGGCGGCTCGAGTTCCTGCGGCCGCTCTTGACCCTCGCGGAGATCACCGAGGTCGCGTACCTAGACGCCACGGGACGCGAGACGCTCCGGTTAGCACGGCTCGAGCTCGATGGCGGACGCGGGATCGACTTCTCGACGGATCCGAAGTTCGTCATGGCGCGCGAGGGAAAGACGTACTTCGGCCCGGTGTACTTCAGGAACGCGTCGGAGCCGTATGTCACGATCGCGGTCGCGGACCGTGCGGCGAGCCCGGGCGTGGTCGTCGCCGAACTCAATCTGAAGTTCGTTGGCGAGGTCGTATCCACGATCGCAGTGGGTACCGCGGGCCGCGCGTACGTGGTCGAGGGGCAGGGGCAGCTCATCGCCCATCCCGACATCAGCCTGGTGCTTCGCAGAACAGACCTCGCCGCACTGCCACAGGTGGCAGAAGCCATCGGAGGAGGTGACGCCGCCACAAGAGGACAGGCGACGACCGCACGAGATCTCGAGGGGCGCGAGGTGTTGACCGCCTTCGAGCGCATTCCGAGCGTCGGGTGGGTCGTGTTCGTCGAGCAGCCGCTCGCGGAGGCCTTCAGCCCGATCTACGACTCGATCCTGCGTGGCATCGGTCTCCTGGTCCTCGGTCTCATTGCCGCTGTCGCGGCGAGCTTGCTCCTTGCTCGCGGAATGACGCGACCGATCCAAGCACTGGAAGCCGGAGCGGCGCGGATCGGCGCCGGGGCGCTCGAGGAGCGGATCGAGGTGCGCACCAACGATGAGTTGGAGTCACTCGCGGACGCATTCAACGAGATGGCCCGCCAGCTACGTGAGTCCTACGCGGGCCTCGAGCGGAAGATCGACGAGCGGACCCACGAGCTGGCGGGCGCCAACGCCCTGCTCGCGGCGGCCAGTAAGCACAAGAGCGAGTTCCTCTCGCGGATGAGCCATGAGCTGCGCACGCCGTTGAATGCGGTCATCGGATTCTCCGATCTGTTGCTCGCCGAGTACTACGGACCGCTGAATGAGAAGCAGCGGGACTACTTGCAGGACGTAATGACGAGCGGCCAGCACCTCCTTTCGCTCATCAACGACATCCTCGATCTTTCGAAGGTCGAGGCAGGGCGGATGGAGCTCGAGCTGACCAGCTTCTCGCTGCCTGACGCGCTTCAGAGTGGCGTGACGATCGTGAGGGAGCGCGCGAGCCTTCACGACATCAGGCTCTCGGTCACCTGCGACGACGGCGTTGAGGTGATCCGGGGCGATGCGCGCAAGATCCGCCAAGTCATCTTCAACCTACTGGCGAATGCCGTGAAGTTCACCCCTGACGGCGGCCGCATTGAGGTGAGCGCGCACGCGCTCGACGGAGAAACGCGCGTTTCTGTCGGAGACACGGGAATGGGGATAGCCCCGGAGGAGCAGGTTCACCTCTTTGAAGAGTTCCACCAGACCTCGAGTGCTCGGGGACACGAGGGCACTGGCCTCGGCCTCTCGCTGGCGAAAAAGCTCGTCGACCTCCACGGCGGACGGATTTGGGTCGAGAGCGCGGTCGGCATCGGGACGACGTTCACGTTCACCATTCCGAGCGCCCCACGTCGGATCGATGCGCGCGTCGAGGAACGCCGGCCGGAGGCGCGGAGCCGATCCTAAGTGGCTGAGCGAATTCTTCTCGTCGATGACCAGGCGCAGAACCGTCGGCTGATCGAGGCGATGCTCGGCCCGTACGGCTATACGATCTCATTCGCGTCATCTGGCGAAGAGGCGCTTCAGCTCACCGCGGATGACCCGCCGGACCTGATCCTTCTCGACGTGGTGATGCCCGGGATGAATGGGTACGAGGTCTGCCGTCGCATCCGAACCCATGAGGCCACTCGGTTTCTGCCGGTCGTCATGGTCACCGCGAATCCCGACCAGGACAAGGTCGCCGGCATCGAGGCCGGCGCAGATGACTTCATCGTGGAGCCGTTCGAACGCCACGAGCTCCTGGCGCGGGTCCGATCGCTCCTTCGGATCAAGTCTTATCACGACACGATCAGCCGTCAGGCCGCGGAGCTCGCCCAACTGAACCGGACGCTCGAGGACCGCGTCGCCGTCCAGGTCTCGGAGATCCTCGCGCTACGAGGTCTCGGCGGAACCGCGCTCTTCCGGCAAGAGGGCGAGTTCTGGACGATCGCGTTCGAGGGTGCGGCGTTCCGGCTGCGGGACACGAAGGGCCTGCACCAGATCGCCGCGTTGCTGCGCCAACCCGGCCGCGAGCTCCACGCTCTCGATCTGGTCGCCGTCCAGCCGGGAGAGGATGAGGCCCCGCGGCCGCCGGGTGGCGACGCGGGGCCGATCCTCGACGCTCAGGCGAAGGCCCAGTATCGCGAGCGGCTCGAGGAGCTTGCGGATGAGCTGCAAGAGGCCGAGCGCTTCAACGACCGCGAACGGCTGGCGCGCGCGACTGAAGAGCGTGCGGCGCTGGCACGCGAGCTCGCTGGCGCGGTGGGCCTTGGGGGCCGCGATCGGAAGGCCGCATCGGATGCCGAGCGGGCTCGGGTCAACGTCACGCGCTCGGTCAAGGCCGCTCTCGAGCGGATCGGCGAGCACAGCCCCGCGCTCGGGCGCCATCTCGAGGCGACGCTACGGACCGGGCAATTCTGCAGCTACGTGCCCGATCCCCGCGTGCTTGTTCGCTGGGAGCTCTAGCGGCGTTCACCTGAGCCGAACGTTGGTTCCGGTCATCGGCACGCCCTCCAGGTAAATGAGGAAGCCAACGGAGGCAACGAGATGATCACTCGAGGACACGCACGGATCGGCACGGCCGGCACCGCCACGACGCTGGCGCTGGCTGTAGCGCTCACCGTCGGTGGCCTGGCTGGCTACGCGCTTCGTAGTCTCGCCATGCCACGCGACGTGGCGACCGCGGAGCAAGGACCGCTTGCCGCGAGTCCTCGCGTCGGATGGTCCGCCGACCCAACGGGCGACGACTGGCGCATCAGCAGCCCAGGCGTCGAGCCGGACCGGCTCGACAGCGGCAGTGGGCGGATCACCGAGTAGAGGTCTTCCCGCGGGTGCCGGCCAAGTCCGTCGTACACATCCGGCGTGACAAAGAGGCTGGACGGCTGGCTGATGGAGTGCTCGCATCGCCGCGAGATCGAACCTCCCGGCCGGCTCCGCTGGGACCGCGCTACAACAGCGTGAGTGCATCGCTTCTTCGTGGACGCGGCCCCCGCCGAGCGCGCCGTCCTGACCGGCGATCGCGCTCGTCAGATCGCGACCGTGCTCCGCCTACATCCGGGCGAGTCGATCGTTCTGGTCACCGATCGCACGGAGTACGACGTCGTCCTCCAGGCGGTCGCGCCGAAGCTCGTCAGCGGCCGGGTCGTGGAGCGCCGGCCGGTGAGCACCGAACCGCGCTTCCGCTTCACGCTCGGCCTCCCGCTCCTCAAAGGCGACCACAGCGACGAGGTCGTCGAGGCGGTCACGCAGCTCGGCGTGACCCGGATCGTGCCCTTCATCAGCTCTCGCTCCGTCGTGCGCGAGCTCTCCGCGGCACGGCTCGACCGATGGCGCCGTATCGCGCGCGAGGCGGCCGAGACCGCGCACCGCGGCGCGCTCCCCGACATCGAGTCGCTCGTCACCTGGGAGGCGCTGTTCGACCGGCTCGACGGCGAGACGATCGTGTGCTGGGAGGAGGCGGAGCGGCCGCATCTCCTCGACGTCGTGTTCCGCGTCGCGCTGTCGGTCGTGATCGGTCCCGAGGGTGGGTTGACGCCCGAGGAGATCGAGCTCGCGCGGGGCCGCGGCGCGACCATCGCCTCGCTCGGCCGACGGAAGCTGCGCGCCGAGACGGCCGCCATGGCCGCGGTCGCCGCGGTCATGGGCGCGCACGATCGCTGACGCGCGTCCAGATCGGCGCGCGGGATCCTCAGATGCCGACCACGCCGCGCTCCTGCAGCTCGCTGCGGTCGTAGAGCACCCGGTTCGCGATGACGCGACCGACCGGTGCGCCCGTCGCCAGGTCAGCGCCGAGCCCCGCGGTGACCCGGCGGACGATGACGAGCACGAGCACGGTGTAGCCCGCGATCGCGACGGGGCTCGGCCCGAGCTGCTCGACGATGACCGTCGGGAACACCGCGAACGACAAGAGATTCGCGAGGGGCACGATCCGCGAGGGCCGCGGGCGGACCGTGAGCCGCAGGGCGACCGCCGCCACGACCGGCACCATCATGATCAGGAACGCGATCTGGTCCGTCGCGAGTGCGAAGCCCCAGCCGGTGGCGTTCGCCCGTCCCCCGTCGAACCCATGGAAGGCCGGCCAGAGCTGGCCGCAGGTCGCGGCGATCCCGCACGCGAGCTGCGACTCGAGCGGCAGCCCCGCCGCGCCCGCGGCCAGGACGGCCGCCAACCCCTTCGCACCGTCGAGGGTCCCGCCGATGATCCCCGGGACCA
>WNGF01044263.1_pt1 | contig 10471 bp, 13 predicted proteins | sample 5400641 | NCBI WGS metagenome assembly WNGF01 (sample SAMN13153371, study PRJNA577476) | soil metagenome | isolation source: 80 cm soil or saprolite under grassland replicate 2 | place: USA:California | collected 2016-06-15
CCTCGATGCGACCAATCTGGCTGAACGCCGCCGCCAGGGCGCGGAAATCGGTCGTGGCGAGCTCCAACATCAGCGCTTCTTTGCTGCGGAAGTGGTGATAGATGGCCGTCGCCGTGTAGTCGAGTTTGTCAGCGATGGCCCGCATCGTGGTGGCCTCGTACCCATCGCGGACGAACATCTCTCTGGCGGCATCGAGAATCCGCTCCCGCGTTTCGACGCGCTCGCGGTCACGACGCAGCCGGCTGCGCGTGGGTGGCTTGGCGGCGTGGGCCGCTCGAACACGTGACTGGGCCATGCTCGAGAATACCTAACGCTGTTAGGTGAAAAAGTCAAGAGCGCTCATGGGCCCCAGCTCCTGAACAAGGGTTCTTAGTCTCTGCGACCTCCTCGGAACTCCACGAACCCTTTCTTCTTGGCCATCGCCACAAACTCGGCCGCCGTCCTTCCGGTCTTGGTCTGCACATTGTCCAAGTAGGCTTGAAACGACATATGCGCTCCCTGCTACCTGCGTCGAAGGGGAATCAGGGCACGCAGCAGCTCGTCCCGCAGCCAGAGCCCTCCCCATACGAGGATCGCGATATAGATGGGGAACAATGTGGTGGAAAGAAGCGGACTGCCGATGCGCGCCTGCGCCGCGACGGCGCCACCGAGATAGCCCGTCAGGAGAATCGCGCCGAGGATTGACGTCGGCTGAAACACATACGCGATAGTACAGACGAGCTCGACGATAGCGAGACCGACCGAGAGGCTCAAGGGATAGCCGAGCCTGGCAAATGCGTCGACGACCGGCTGATTACGCAGCAGATGCCCGATTGTGTCGAAAAGCATGAAGAGTACCGCCAGCGCGCTGAGGGCGCGTCCAGTCCAAAGTCTAGTGGTCGGTTGCATGACGCTCTCCCTCCGAGTTCGAGGGTGCGCCATTCGCACTCTTAGAGGCGGTGGCGACAAGCATGAATCGCATCGACATGTCCTCCCTGAAAGCGTTGTCTCGAAGTTGGCTCACCCAGACGACGAACGAGGACTCCGGAAATCGACAGGTGGGCTGCCAAGATCTACGGCGCCAGCGGGCGACCGATCTCCCAGTGATGGCCGAATGGATCGACCACCCGCCCCAAGCGCCACCCGTGCGCTTCCTCAACGGGGAAGACCGTGCGCGCACCTGCGGCAACCGCCTTGGAGAACATCGCGTCCGGGTTTGGCACGGCTCCGCGCCATCAACGTTCAGCCGCGCCACCACCGAACCGGCGGGATCCGCCACACGAAACACCTCGATCGCCCCAAAGGCCGCCTTGTAGAACTCGACGGCGCGCGCGCCGTTTCGAACTGACAGCATGGGCGCGACTGAACAAAGTACGGGCGTCACGCCCGCGTGGCGCGGCGCAGAACCAGCCATGCCCACAGGCACAGCGCGGCTGCAGCAAGAGTGATAAGAACCCACCACGGGTCTCGGGCCAGTTGAGGGCCTTCCTGGACGATTCGCAACAGATGCGCCACGGTCAGGAGTCCGAAGACCGCACCAGTAGTCACCACATAGACCTTCATAGGGCCCACCTCCGAGTATGAGACCTTTGCTCTGCGAAGCATGGTAGGCCCGATTTGCGCACGCTGGCCGATTTCGGACTTGGAATTTCAAGGTCCACGCCGTCACCTGGCATTCCGGCAATCCTTTTGAACGTGAGGGCTGCAACAAATGGTTGACGGCCCGCTCGATAACAAACACTGTACTCCATGTCCGGCAACCAATTGTGAACATTCCCCGCCGTTTTGTTCGGTTCTGAACTGCGAGTCATCGTGCCGAGAGCTCCGGACCAACGCATCCAGCGCACCCGTCAGCTGCTACAGGACGGGATGATCGCGATGATCATCGAGAAGGGGTACGACGCCACGACGGTGCAGGACATCATCGACCGGGCCAAGGTCGGCCGGGCCACTTTCTACGCCCATTTCGCCGACAAAGAGACCCTATTTTACAGCCGGCTCGAGGACCTGCGGACCTTCCTGCGCGATCACCAGCGCCGCGCGCCTGGGAGTCTGGGATTCAGCCTGGTGCTGCTCGAGCACGCCCGCGACAATCTCACCCTGTGGCAACGGATCGCCGGGCGCGAAAGCGGCGCATTCGCGCTGCAGCGCATCGAGCGGTTGATTGCGGATCTCGCGGCGGTGGACGTGAAAGCCTTGGGATTCAAGGGTACGGCCGAGCAGCGCGAGCTGGCCGTCCAGTATATCGCGGGCGCGTTCATGGCCGTGTTGACCTGGTGGGTGGACCGCGGCGCGAAGCTGCCGCCGCCGGATGTCGATGCATTGTTTCGTCGCCTTGTGATGCGCGGGTTGCAGGGAGGCACGAGCCTCACTGCGCGCTATCGTGCCGCGAAGCGAGGCTCGGACTAACTATGCGGCCGGCTTCAATGAGCGCGTAACTCGTTGTCCTGCTGGAGAGGCGCCGGTCGGAATCGAACCGACGAATCGAGGTTTTGCAGACCTCTGCCTTACCACTTGGCTACGGCGCCAGGGGTTCAAAAGTCACCAAAAGGGCCTGTTCCATCAAGTCTGCGGCGCGAGCCAGCACGCGCTGATCGTCCGCTGACAAGCTCGCGACGCCCCGCGCGAGTCGCGCGACGCGACGCGCGCGTCCCTTCTGCAGCAGCCGCTTCCCCGCTGCCGTCGCTTCGACCAACTGAACTCGGCCGTCGTCGCGATCGCCGACTCGCCGCACGAGGCCGCGCCGCTCCAATCCATCCACGAGGCGGGTGATCGTGGGCGGCCGCACCTGCTCTGCTTCCGCGAGGGCGCTCATGGTCACGGGTCCCCTGAACACGAGCACCGACAATACCGATGCCCGCGGGGCGGTTAGGCCCATGGCCTTGTCCTCGACCCGAAGCCGCCGCAGCAGGTGGATCGCCGCGTAGTGCACCCGGTCCGCGACGACTCGCGCTGGGGCTTGACGGGAGGATGTTTCCATAATTACTTAGCTGAAGCTAACTACTTCCCGCGGAGGGGCGATGGAGCTCGCCCAGATCACCAACGTCGTCCACGACATCGAACGCGCCGTCCGCTTTCACCGCGACACCCTCGGCCTGCCGCTCCTGTTCCAGGCGCCGCCGTCGCTGGCGTTCTTCCAGGTCGGCCCGGTGCGGCTCATGCTGTCGCCGCCCGAGAATGCCGAGCAGGATCACCCCGGCTCGTTTCTCTATTTTCGCGTAAAGGACATCGAGCAGCAGCATCGCACGCTCGTCCGGCGCGGCGTCAAATTCGTGGACCAGCCGCACCGCGTGCACGCAGCGGCCGACTACGACCTATGGATGACGTTCTTTCACGACCCCGACAACAACCCAATGGCGCTCATGGAGGAGAAGCCAAAGCCGAAGGCTTCCTGAACGACGAGATTACCGCGACGCTCGCAACCAGAATGTTCGCCACGATAACCGGCAGCGAGTGAATCAGCACGCCATACAACGCCCACAACCCCGCGGCGACGCCTTGCACCCGCCGCAACGTCGTGGGCCGTTTCGCGAAGTACGAAACGAGAAACACTCCCGTGGCCAGCCAGCCGATCCAGTCGATCCTCGTCATCATGCCCATTAGAAGGAGAATCCTTTCCGTAACGTGATCGCCCAGGGCTTGCCCCGCACGCCCTGCCCGAATCGGTAACCAAACGCCAGCTCAGCGGCCTCGCCACGCACGGCGCGCGTCGGCCCAAGGCGCAGCGATACCCCGGCGTCGCCTCCCTGGCGCGCCGCCTCATCGCCGTACCAGGCACCGCCGTAGTCGACAAACGGCGCGAGACCCAGCGCCATCAACCCCAGTATGCCGTCAGCGACGAGAATCCGGTCCTCGAGCACGAACCACGTGGTTCGCGTGCCCGTAAAGTCGTGCACGCCGAACAGCCGCGGCCCGCGCTGCACGATCCACGGATCGAACTCCGCGCCCGGCTTCGGGTGTGTCACGACGCCGCCCTCGGCGTGAGCGATCAGCGTATGGCCGCCGACGTTCTGACTCACAACGGTCAGCTGCGCCTGCGTCCGCGTCGAGTCCAGGCCGTTGGCGGCGACTCGCAACACCACAAAGCCGCGGTTCCAGACGGCCGACGTCTGCCCGCTCACCTCGTAACCCACACCTCCCCCCCCCCCCCCCCCCCCTCGCCGGGCGTACGAGTTGAAGTGCTCCAGGACGCGAAATCGCCCCGAACCGACGTCGATGCCGACCCGCGCCGTCGTGAACACGGAGTACGGAACCCGCCCGGTCGTGCTGTCCGCGAAGTCCTCGCGGCGCCACTCCCAGCCGCCCCACACCCGCGTGTACCGGTGGCTCGTCGCGGACGCGGCGATGCCGCCGATCACCCCGATGCGCAACAAATGATGGCGCGTGCTGTCCAGCAGCAGGTCGTCCCGAAAGCGCAGCACGCGCTCGTGCGCGAATTCGCCGTAGGTCTCCAGGGAATGCGGCGCCGCGGTCTCGTGAAACGGCAACCCCAGCGTCCATTCGCCGTGACGCCCGTCGGACAAGTCGGAGTGACGCAGGATGAGCAGCGTGCGTCGCCCGAAGAATTGCGAGTTGATGAATTCGAAATCGAGACGACGGCGATCGGGGTTCTTGCCGTAGATGAGCGACAGCTCCGTTGCCGTCCCGAGGAAATTGCGCTCCACGAGTCCGACACCCCAGGTCTTGTCGCCGCCGACGCTGGAAAAGCTCGCCTGCGGCTGCGTGCTCCAACCATCGGCCGTGACGGCACGCAGCGCGAGTCTGCCGCCCGGCGCGGCACGCACGGTATCCACGCGCACCGCGCGAAACACCCCCAGGGTACGCAGCGCGCGTTCGCTCTCCGCCATCCGCGCCGAATCGAAGGGGTCACCGCGATTCAGCAGCAGCCGCCGCTTGATCACCCAAGGACGGGTCCGCATGTGCAGCCGATTCGCCAGGTGCGACACCCAATCCGGGGCGACGTCTTCACGATCGAAAATGTTGCGATTCTCGATGATGATGGTGTCGATGGTTTGACGGTTGGAAGGTTGGACGGTTGGACGGTCTGTCTGTGCAAGACATGGAATGCCCACGATCGCACTTAGAAGCAGACCCGTCACCACACCAACCGTCCAACCGTCCGACCGTCCGACCTTCACGGTCTCACCCCGTGAATGCGCTGGCGCAGTCGATACGTGGCGTGGATTTGCGGGTTGTTCCACGCGGTGAAATAAAGCGTCGCGTCGATCCGCCCGGCGAGCTGCCGTGATCCCCGCGTCTGCATCACGTAGCTCCCGCGTACCGAGTCCGGCCGGAGCGGCCGGCACAGGCACGCCACCGTCGCATAGGCGGGAATCGAGTCGCCGAGTGCATACGGATGATTTGCCGACAGGCGACGCGCGTCGCCGAGATCCAGGGCGACAGTCAGGGAGTACTCGTCGCCCTCGGCTTCACTGGGATTGAAGTCGAACCGCGCCAGCACCACGTCGTGGCGCTCGACGACATTCGTGTCGACCTCGAGGCGCACCAGCGTGTAGCGGGCATCCGGCCGGACGCTGATCCGGCCATGCTGCTCCCACCGCCCCGCCTGTTGCACGCCCTGCGTGTCGCCCGGACGCGGCAGGATGTCGCACGCCGAGGCAACCCCGGCGACCAGGGCCAACGTGTGAAGCGCTGTCATCAGGTAACGTCAAAAGATATACGCCACGCCCAGCGCGATGCTGACTTGATCCTTCTTGCCGTTGAACGCCGCCAGCGTGGATCGATCGTACCTGATCTCGGGCCGGACGACAGCATTCGGCCACGCGCGGATGTTCAACGTGGCGGTGCCGCTCCCGATCTTGTGCCCGGCGTTCGCCGGAAAACCCAACGACCCGCTGGTACGCGCGCCGTTCTCGTCATTCACATAGTCGCCCCGCAACGCCAGGCCGACCGATGTGCTGACATGGTACGTGACCCAACCACCCAGCGCCCACCACTGCGCGTCCTGCGCGGGGTCCGGCAGGGCGGGGTTCGCGCGCTCGCGACCGTGGTCACCCTGAACCCACAGCTGCGCCCTGCCGAGCTTCCGCCAGACCAGGGTCTCGACGCCGTAGCGGTTCGCCCTGTTGTCGCCGGGCTGCTCCGGACCCCAGAACCCGACGACGCCGATCGAGGTGAGCGTATCAGGGGAGATCCCCACACGCCCCATCAGCGACTTGCGGTTGTTGTTGTCCGAAACCTGGTCCCAACCGTTGATCACCCGGAGCTGCACGTCCAAGTGCTGATTGAGCTTCGTTTCGACGCTCACACCCACGCCGGTGAAGTTCTCGACGTAGACGAACTGGTTGCCCTCCGACCAGTTGGGGTTCGCGACGGTCTCGATCACCTCCAGACCCATGAGGGTCGGAATGCGCCCCGCCTTGAACTGCACGCCGCTCCCATTCGCGGTTGGGAGGTTGAGGGTCACGTAGAGGTGCGGGATATCGCCCTGGGTGCCGAGGTCGAGCGCCCCTCCCCCAGCCTTGATGACGGTTGCGTTCTGGCCGAACAGGGCCTCGACGTGGAACCCGGCGCTCCGCTTCGCGGGGTCATACGGCTTGTCCAACACGACCGCGAACGCGTTCAGCGTGAATCGGTTCTGCAGGCGGTCGTAGAGCCGCCCCACGATGAGCGTGTCCCCGCTGCTGTGGCGGGAATAGGCGTAGGACACCTCAGCGAAGCCCGTGAGATTGAGTGCCTGCGCCGCCAGCCAACCAGGCACCAGCAGCAACCCGACAAGGATCATGGGACGCATCAGAATCGCCTCCAGGGGGGAAGGACGTTCAGTACTGGGCCAGGTAGCGCTCGACCTCCCACTCACTCACGCGGCCAATGTATTCCTGCCATTCCTCACGCTTGGCTTCGACGAACCGCTCGTAGATGTGCGGCCCCAGGGCGTCACCGACCACGTCGTCCCGCTCGAGCATGTCCAACGCCTCGTGGAGGTCGCGTGGCAGCTCATCGATCCGATATTTACGCCGCTCGCGGAAGCTCATCTCGAAGATGTTCTTGTTCACGGGATCGGGCGGGGTGAGGTTGCGCTCGACGCCGTCCAGCCCGGCCGCCAGCTGTACCGCCAGGGCCAGATACGGGTTCGCCGACGGATCGGGCATGCGCAGCTCGCAGCGGGTGCCGATGCCGCGGCGGTCGGGGATGCGCACCAGCGGGGACCGGTTCCGCATCGACCACGCCACGTTAGTGGGAGCCTCGTAGCCCGGGACGAGGCGCTTGTAGCTGTTCACCAGCGGATTCGTCACCGCGCAGAAGCCGCGAGCGTGCTTCAGCAGCCCCGCGATATAGTTCAGCGCTACCGAAGAGAGCTCCCACTTCGCCTTGGGATCGTGGAACGCGTTCGCCCCCTTCCGGAACAGCGACTGGTGAGTGTGCATCCCCGAGCCGTTCTGGCCGAAGATCGGCTTGGGCATGAACGTCGCGAGGAACCCGTGGCGGTAGGCGACGTTGCGCACGATGAATCGGAAGGTGGCGAGGTTGTCGGCCGTCGCGAGGGCCTCGGCGTAGCGGAAATCGATCTCGTGCTGCCCCGGCGCCACCTCGTGGTGCCCCGCTTCGACCTCGAAACCCATCGAGACGAGATCCTTCACGATCAAGCGGCGAATTTCCTCGGCGCGATCGACCGGCGTCTGGTCGAAGTACCCGCCGCGATCGTGCGTCACCGTGGTCGGATCGCCTTCCGCATCCAATTGGAAGATGAAGAACTCGGCTTCCACACCGGCCATCATCTCGTAGCCGAGCGCCTTCGCCTTGGCGATCTGGCGCTGCAGCGCCTGGCGCGTGCAGCCGGCGAACGCCGAGCCGTCCGGATTGTAGATGTCGCAGATCACCCGGGCGACCTTGCCGGCCGCGTCACCGTTGGGCAACACGCGGAACGTGTCCAGATCGGGCCGCAGCACCATGTCCGATTCCTCGATGCGGACGAAGCCTTCGATCGACGAGCCGTCGAACATGATGTCCCCCTCGAGCGCCTTTTCGAACTGGCTCTCGGGCACCTCGACATTCTTGTTGACGCCCAGGATGTCGGTGAACTGCAGGAGCAGGGAGCTGACCTCTTGCTTCTTGGCGCGCGTCGACATCCTTGGCCCGCTTCATCGCGAGCCAGACGTCGATGAGATCCTGCGTGAAGACCCCGCCCTCGAGCAGGAACGCGTGATCGGCTTCCAGCGCCGCCAACGATTCCTGCAGGCTTCCCGGCGTGTTCTTCACGTGCTTGCGCTCGGCCGGCTCGAGCTCGTACAGGTCCACGTCCATCGGCTTCGGCGGCTCGATCTTGTTCTTGATGCCGTCGAGACCCGCCATGAGCAGCGCCGCGAACGTGAGGTACGGGTTGGCCGACGGATCGGGCGCCCGGAACTCCAGCCGCTTGGCCTTCGGCGACGTCGAATACATCGGGATGCGGCAGATCGCAGAGCGGTTGCGCTGCGAGTAGATCAGGTTGATCGGCGCTTCATAGCCCGGTACGAGTCGCCGGTAGCTATTCGTCGTCGGAGCAGCAAAGGCGAGCAGCGCCGCGGCGTGCTTGATGAGCCCGCCGATGTACCAGCGCGCGGACTCGGAGATCAACGCGTAGCCATTCTTGTCGAAGAACAGGTTGTTCGTGCCGTTCCACAAGCTCATGTGGACGTGCATCCCCGAGCCGTTGTCGCCGAACATCGGCTTGGGCATGAACGTCGCCGTGTAGCCGTTCTGGGCGCACACGTTTTTGACGATGTACTTATACATCATGATCTGATCGGCCATGCGAGTCAGCGTGCTGTAACGCATGTCGATCTCGGTCTGGCCCGCCGTCCCCACCTCATGATGGTGGACTTCCACTTCGATGCCCGACGCGATCATCGCCAGCATGATCTTGGAGCGGAGGTCCTGCAGACGATCGGTCGGCGGCACCGGGAAATAGCCTTCCTTGTGGCGCGGGCGGTGGCCGAGGTTGGCCGTGCCGTTCGTGCCGCTGTTCCAGATGCCCTCTTCGGAATCGATGTGGTAGTAACCTTCGTGCGCGTTCTGGTCGAAGCGCACGGAATTGAAGATGTAGAACTCCGCCTCGGGACCGAAATACGCCGTCGTGGCGACGCCGCTTTTCTTCAAGAACGCTTCGGCCTTACGCGCCACATAGCGCGGATCGCGGGAGTAAGGCTCGCGGGTGATGGGATCCACGACGTCGCAGGTGAGCGAGAGCGTCGGGACCTGCAGGCACGGATCGACGAACGCACTGGCCGGATCCGGTAGGAGCAGCATGTCGCTCTCGTTGATTGCCTGAAAGCCGCGGATCGACGAGCCGTCAAATCCCAAACCGTCGATGAACGTGTCTTCCTCGAGCTCCTTCAAGGGAATCGAGAAATGCTGCCAGGTCCCAGGCAGATCGGTGAAGCGCACATCGACGATCTGTACTCCGGCTTCCTTGGCGCGACGAATCACATCCGCCGGCGACGGCGCCGTCGACGCCTTGGCGCCGGTGGCGACCGTGGGTTCCAGCGTTGCTGTCATTGCGAGGGGTCTCCTTCCCGAGTCGGTAAGTCACTTTGCAAGCGGCGGGCCATATGGGAAGGTAGAGGGGCTACGGCGGAGTGTCAAGAAATCCGTGCACGAATTGCAATAAAAAACGGCTATTCGGCGATTGGTGATGTGGAAATGTGCAAAGTGTCTCCGAATGTGCGGCAAATGCGCTACAGCGCTTCTACGAAGTGCAACAGCTCCACCGCCGAAAACTCCCCGAACCGCTGCTGAATATCCTTCTCCTTCCACTCGAGGAAGATCCAGCCGGTGACCTTGTGAAGCTGACCGCTCACGAAGTGGATGCGGCCCCGGACCGCGCCCAGCGACGCATCAGGCTGGCCCTCGAGGTAGACGTCCCACCGCTGCTCGCCGCGCTTCAGCTCCCCCATGTGCCTGCCGTATTCCGTGCTCGCCATGGGCCCCTACTCTACCGGCTTTCGTGCGGGTCGCTAGCCCGGGTTACATTCCCCCCACCTATGACGTGTCATGCCTGCGGTGCGCAACTCGCAGCCACTGCGCGGTTCTGCCACAAGTGCGGTGCCGCGATCGCCACTGCGCAAGCCACCGGCTGGCGCGCCGGGCTTCCCTGGGCATTGGCGGGAGCGGCGCTGGGAGCGCTGATCACGGTGGTAGTGATGCGAGGAGTTGGGAGCCAGGAGTTGGGGTCAGGCAGCCCACCTCCTAGCTCCCAATTCCGAGCTCCTGACATCTCACAAATGTCCCCCGCAGAGCGGGCCAACCGGTTGTTCAACCGCGTCATGATCCTGGCCGAGGCCGGCAAAGGTGACAGCGTCAGCTTCTTTCTGCCGATGGCATTGGGGGCCTACTCACAGCTGCCGGTGTTGGACGCCGATGCGCGCTACCATGTCGGCCTGCTCCAGCTGGCTGGTGGGGACGCGGCCGCCGCACTCGCCCAGGCCGACACGATCCGGCAATCAATCCCCACGCATCTCTTCATTTATATCCTGCGCGCGCACGCCTACCA
>WNGF01029325.1_pt1 | contig 10470 bp, 16 predicted proteins | sample 5400641 | NCBI WGS metagenome assembly WNGF01 (sample SAMN13153371, study PRJNA577476) | soil metagenome | isolation source: 80 cm soil or saprolite under grassland replicate 2 | place: USA:California | collected 2016-06-15
CCTCCGCCTTGTGCCGCGTCACCGACGCTGGAGGTGCGGTAGTCATCATGTCCTATCAATCATCTGACACCCGCTAACACGAGCGGATCGGTTTTTGGACGACCATGGGAGTCGGACTTAAAGAGGCCCGTGAAATAGGTTGCTACCGGAAGAGCCAGTTTCAAACTCATTGACGAGCACTCCGGGCGCCGGGTATTGCGCGAACCTCTTTTAAGAGCCCTCACGGGCGGTCTGAAAAGACGGCACCCATAGAGCAGGGCAGGCTAAGAGGTAGGACGGCCCGCTACCGGTTTCACGCTTCAACGGGGTAGCCGTCCACCCGCTCACTAGCCGCTGAACAGAGAGCCCGGCGGAGCGGAACAGTGCTCCGCCGGGCCGTCTCGTAGGCGGCTTGCCGGCGCGCCACACGTTTTGAGAGGGCCGGGATCCTCACGGATGTGCAGGGCGACCATGCGGCAACCACCGCTCAACGCTCGCGCCGCAGACACCTTGCGCCGCGCCGTGACCATCGCAGCATCGTCACCCTCGTCACGGCCCCACCCACGCCACCGACTGCCGACCCGGACCTCGCCGTCATCGCGCTGCCGAACCGTCATCCCGCAAAGCTGCCGAACAATGGTCGAAAAGTCGGTCTGGTTTGAGTTGAGTTTCGTGCAGGTCGTCGCCAATACGGCTAATCTCAGCAACGCCGTTGGTGTCTGGTTCAACCCTTCGATGCAGGTTGTTTAACTTCCTGCGGAACCTATAACCGTCTTCTCCGACCGGCCAATTGAAGGAAAAACAGAAGTGGGGTGTGATTCGCGTTCAACTCCCCGAGCCCATTTGGCAAACAACGCGCCTGGGCAACATGGGCGTGAATTGCAAGTTCACCACGGACATACTTTTCGGCAATGCATCCCCGGCACCGGGGCGCAACGCGCGGGACGCGCCTGATCAACGCCGCCAGCCGCCTACCCTGAAGTGACAAACGGTGTTGTCGCGCTGGAACCAGCGACAGTCCGTGCGCAGCGATGACCCGGACTTTGTCGTCAACGATCAGTCCACGTCCATGACGGCCCAGCTCCAACCCCGGCGTCGTGTTGATGGACGTGCGCATGCCGCGCCTGGACAGCGTCATGGCACCCCAGCGCATCAAACAGCGCTGACCAGACGTCCAGGTGCTGGTGCTGACGACGCTCAACTTGACGCTTGCGACCAGCTCGCCGGCGGACTGGCCACGAGGGACCAGTGGGCTCAGGTCGAGGACCGATGCCCGGTTGCGACCGACGATCTGGCCGGCTTGCTTTGCGGACAGTCCGACCTCCGTCCGCAGGAGATGCACGGCGGCGCTACGCAGCTGCGAAACGGTGCCGGCACGACTCGGGCTCAGCAGGACGTCAACAGTTACGCGTGAGAGGGCTGACACGAGGCTGAGCACTGCCTCCGGGGTCGCCATCCCAGACGAACTGCCACACCACGCTGCGGGGCAGGGAGCAGATCGAGCAGAACCGAAATGACGAAGCCCATGGGACGTTCATCGCCTTCGACACCATTGGCTGAGGCGACCGCCTGGTTGGGCGCCGTCTGCACTGCTCGCCCGAACGCACCACCGACCTGGTGCAGACGAGCATCGACACGCTTCAGAAGGATAGGAAGCCGGTCTCCATCACATCCGTAATGGCCATCTCGCGCCAACTCGATCCACTGGGGGAAGGGCGTCTCGGAAAGCGCGCCGCTCCACAACCCCGAGGCGCAAGTGCACTACGAAGCGCGCCGGACCTGGAAAGGCGGGCGCTCCTGGCGGGCAACTCCGCGGGGCCGCTCGTCCGAGCCAGCGAGCGTGAAGCGTGACCGGGATCTCTCGCGCGCTCGCCAGCGCTACTTGCGCGTGAGCAAGCGTGAGCTCGTCGAACGCCTCCTCGCGGTAGAGCAGGCCTGCGCCGAGCACGAGCAGCGCTGGCTGCCCAGCGCGGACGAGCTCTTCCCATGGATGCTGCTCGTCGGCCGAGCATGACAGGACGAACACTCCATCTTCTGCGGCCGCGATGGGGCCTGGATAGCGGTGGTTTCACAGGATGAGGACTATCTGCCACACGTTTGGAGTAACTTACGCGGTGCGGAGTCCAGATCTGTCGCAGCGGCCCTCAGCTCACCATCGTCCCGGTTGAGTCGGCCTGCGCGGCGGCAATCACTAGAAGAGGCCATTGAACCTCAACTCTGCCGCTGCTGCCTGTCAGTCGGTCATACGCCGGAACGCGTTCACCATGGGCAAGAGTAGCGCGGGGTAGGTGCGGCCACGGAGGTTGCCGCAATCGAGCGGAGAGACTGGTAATCGTTCCGTGCGCTAGCCCTCACGAGCGCTCCAGGCCCCACTCTGGCCTGGCTTTGCTACCCCACGGCCCCTGTAACGCAATTTTGCACGAACTGAGAGTTCGCCTCTAAGGGCTCGTGCGCACGACATGTTATGGTTCGCAACAACCCATGACGCGGGTGCTGCTAGTCGATGACGACCGAGCGCTCGCCGAATCGGTGCCTCGCTAGGAGGCCCCAAGTTACCGTTGCATCGGAGCAGCCGGCCGTGACGGACCATCACGGGCATGTCCTGGTCATGGATAGTGATCGGGACGTCGCGGAGATCGTCTACGCGGTGCTCACGGATGCTGGCTTCGTGGTCTCCATGCTGCTTAATGTGGAGCACGATGCTATCCGTACGGTGATCGGGCAACTCGAGCCTGACTGCGTCCTGCTCGATGGTGACAGCGCGGGCGACTACGGGCAATCCTGGGGCGAAGCTGCATGGCTGGCCACCCGCGACCGGCACGTGCCCGTCATCATGTTCACGGTGGACCAGCGAGCGGAGCGGGAAGCCCGCGAGGCGACCAGCGGGCGCAGCCAGGCGGCCCAGTTCGAGGCCGTGCTGAACAAGCCGTTCGATCTTGATGAGCTGGTGGACGTAGTCGCCCGCGCGGTTGGCCACGCCGTCCCATTTGACCCCTCGCCGGCCTCAGAGGCGCAGCGCACGGCCCGACTGCGCGCGAAGCTCGAGGCGGCCGGGGCGCAGGAGATCGACGTGTCCATCCGCCGCGAGTGGGCAACCTTCCAGACGGCGGATGGCACGGTCGGGCAGATCTACTGGTGGCAGCGGGACGGGGTGTACTACGTGCTGCGCTATGCCGAATCGGGCGGCCGGGTCGACCAGGTCGGCCGCGTCTACGATCTGGACGTGGCGATCGCCCTGGGGATGAGCATCCGGCGTCGGGCGGTTCAGGGGACCGCCTGGCGTTGATGGCCGAGGAGGCCGCGTTCTGAAGCTACGCAAAGTCGTCCCTTCGGTTGGCGCGGAATAGTCGGCCGCCCGCATCGGGGAGAGTGCGACCGACGTCGCGCCCACCAGCGACGAGAGCGCCCCGATGATGGAGCTGGTCAGCGTACAACAGCTCCTGGCCGCACTGCCTTGGCTGGTGGAGATGGACATTTCGACCTACGTCCGCCTAGCAGGGCCCTTGAAGAGGGGCTTTTGGTGGCAGTTTCCGAGTAGCCCGTGCGGGATCGGCTGGACCAGGGCTGTGAGGACTCACTGGGTCGCGGATGACGGTCGGGCAGCAGTGGAGTGGCGCTCATCGGACGAGGTTGTAGGCTGCGGCGAGCAGGCCGAAATCGCTCGGGGCTCGGACTACAAGCAACGCCGGCGCCCAGAACGACTGCTGTAGCCTGGCAGGGTGGAAGACGTCCGTTCCCGCGACGACGACGACAAGCCGCTATGGATCATCGAGAAGGAGTGGCCGCTCGCCACACAGGATCGACGCGGCCATGGCGGGGTGCCCAAGTTGGGAAGCCCGGACATTGTCTCGTCTCGGGGCTGCTGGACATCGGGTCCCAGTGTTTATGAGAGCAGAGGACTTATCTCGCTGTAAACGCTACTCGTTGTCCAGAACGCCCTGGACCGTAACTTGGCCGACCGGCCCGAGTTGCGCGACGATGGCGCGGTACTCGTGGTCGGGGACGTTTTCCTGGATGAAGCGCGCTAGGGTAAGCATCGCGCTCCAGAGGGCTTCCAGCTGCGGATAGTAGGTGAGGACGAGATCGGCGCCGCTGCGCGCGCGCTGGGCGCAGTTCCGGACGTGCTCACAGCGCGGCGAAGCCGCAACCAAAGATGAGGTGTTCCTGCCTTCGTAGGATGTGGTTGTTCAAAGACCCGCATCCTCGAAAGGAAGATCAGGAACGCCGTGCAGCAGTTTATCGCGAAACACCAGGACCAGATCTCAGGACTACTGTCCGGATTCGATCGTCTCGTGTTGCGTGGCACGCTCCGATCGATTGCCCACGCGCAGGGGATGAACCAGTACCTTTGGAGCAACCACATTCTGCTGAGGGACTTCGGCGCACACGTTGAGCAAGTCAGCCAGCAGTTGAAGGCCGCATCGTTGGCCGAGGCCGTGACGGTCGGCCGACCTGTCCGCTATCTGGCCTCGCCGGAGCTCAGCAAGGAACACATCGCTCGCCGCATCGCGGCTGAAGATGGGATCACCCATGGCCCGGTGTGTGTCCTGACCTGCGTCGAGCCCTGCCGCAGTTTCGAGATCTACCGCAACCGGGACACCAAGCACTTGCAGCTCCAACCGCGTGTCCGCAAGTGCTTGTTCCTGTACCACTACGCGGTTCATCCCGTCTTCGGCTTCCTGAACGCGCGTATTCAAACCTGGTTCCCGTTTTCGATTCAAATTTGCGTGAACGGGCGCGAGTGGTTAGCACACCAGATGGATGCGGTCGGTCTGGCTTACCTCCGTCATGACAACTGCTTTCCGTGGATCGAAGACTGGCCAACGGCGCAACAACTGATGGACCAGCAACTGAAGTCGAGTGGCCGGCGTTGCTGGACGGTATCGCTCGGACGTTGAATCCGATCCACCACCAGATCTTCCAGGCTCATCCAACGACGTACTACTGGTCGACCTATCAGAGTGAGTGGGCGATCGACATCGTCTTCCGCAAGGCCGCTGCATTGCGCCGCCTCTACCCGCGACTGCTCCACCATGCGATGACCACCTTTGGCAGCACCGACGTCCTGCGTTTCCTGGGTCGGCGCATTCCGCTCAGCGGCGACCTGCGCAAACGCTTCGCTGGTGAAGTCGTCAGTGACCTCCACGAGCGCCAGGAAGGGGTGCGCATCAAACACCGCCTCAACACCAACTCGGTCAAGCTGTACGACAAGGCGTTCACCGTACTGGGCAGCCTGCTACGTGCCGAGGGCACTCTCAACAACGTATTTTCGCGTCTATCGGCCCAAGGAAGGCGACCCCCAGGGCGGGCTGGCCTGGCGTCCCTTGCGACGAGGCATCGCCGACCTGCACCGCCGCGCGGAGGTCTCCCGCAAGGCCACCGAACGCTATCTCGACGCCCTGGCCAGCGTCGATCAGGACACCACACTCCAGGAAGTGCTGCACCGACTTGGCCAGCCCAGATACTGGCATGGGCGGCGTGTGCGAGCGTTGCAACCCTTCGCGCCCGATGACCGCCAGCTGCTCCAAGCCATCAGCCGTGGCGAATTCACCCTCAACGGCTTCCGCAATCGCGATCTGCAACGACTCTGCTTTGCTCAGCCGGTGACCACCACGGCGGAGGCCCGCCGACGCTCAGCCTGGGCCAGTCGCAAACTCCGCCTGCTGCGGGCCCATGGCTTGATCTACAAAGTGACTGGCACACACCGCTACCACCTCACCCGACCCGGACGCATAGCCACCACCGCCATCCTCACCGCTCTCCGCTCCAGCGTGCGACAACTCACAGCCGCAGCGGCATGAAAAACCATGCTCCACTACGACGATTTCCGGCGTTAGTAGTACAGAGTGGCAGCCGCACCTTGCCATCCTCGACATGGACCTTGATGGCAGGCAGGTCATGCAGCAGATCGGGGTCACCGCCGGCGGGACGCGCCTGGCCATCATCGGCCTGACGCGACGGGGGGACCTGAAGGCCAAGCTAGCCGCCTTCGACTGTGGGGCGGACGACATCGTGACCATCCCATTCGCCCCTGAGGAGCTCCTGGCCCGAGTGCTAGCGCTCCTGCGCCGGTCGTACGGCGATCCTCTGACGTTCATGCCGGTGATCAAGCTCGGCGACCTCGATATCGACATCTTGAAGCGCACCGTGCGCGCCGGTACGTCGGAGCTGCACCTGACCTCGCTCGAGCAGAGCCTGCTGTACCTGCTTGCCGCCAACCCCGGGCGGGTGATCACGCGCGAGGAGATCCTCGACACGCTCTGGGGGGTGGACCATGTGGCGGAAAGCACCGTTGTGGACAGGCAGATCCACAAGCTGCGGGCGCTGCTCCAGGACGACTGGCGACAGCCGCGGTTCATCGCCACCGTCCCGTGCCGCGGCTACAGGTTCCCGCCGACGTTCACCGACGGCAGCCGGACATCTCAGGCCTCTGAGGCGCTCGACACCACGTCGAGCGACGACTGAGCGCGGCGATCACGCGGAGCTCATCCCAGGCGTTGCGCCGTCGTCGCGGCCAGGTCCGTCCTATCTTCTGGACGACCGGTAACTTCCCGGAGCAGCGCCCGTCGGGGAGCGGCGCCGCGCATGGAAGAGTCGTTGCGCGCGTCGGGACGTTCACGTAGTCTCCTCCCGCCGCGCCTCGCAACGTCGTCTGCCCGTTCACTCCACCCACCTCGCGCTTCGGCCAGGCCCTCCGGCACACGCGCGTCACGCACGGGACGGCCCGCCTGGCGCTCAGCGCGGACTCATCGCCCGCCGGGGCGCCACCAGCCTGGGCAGTGCGTTAGAGTGGACAGGTTGGGTGTTGGCGCAGCTCGTATCCTCGTAGTGGAAGACGAGGCCCCGATCCGCTACACCGTGGCGGACGTCCTAAGGTGCGAGGGCTACGAAGTAGACACCGCCACCAACGGGGCTGAAGCGCTCGCCACGATGCGGATTACATGCCCCGATGCCGTCCTGCTGGATCTGATGATGCCAGTCATGGACGGCTGGGCCTTCCTCCAGCACTGGCGCGCCGAGGGGTTCTGCGGTTCCACGCCCATCCTGATCGTCTCGGCTTCCCGTCAGGCCGCTGAGACCACCCAGGGGGTGGGTGTCGCCGGCTGTATCGCCAAGCCGTTCGACCTGGACGAGCTCCTCGGAGCAGTCGAGTGCATGCTTAGCTGAACAGCGCTGACTGCGCCAAGGCGCCCAGATCAGCTTGGGATGCGATTACGGCTGGTAGTCGGCAAGGTAAAAGGCCGACGACTGGCCGGCGGGGTCGCTCCCGGAGATGTTCATCGGGGTCCACGCATGGCGTACGCACGGGCGGCGACCGCAGTAATACGAACGAGGCTCCGACCAACGCTTGCAAGTGGCGCGCAGTCCGGCGGAATCATGACCCGCACGTGCGCCCGCCCGCCGCGAGGGTTTTTGCGCCAGTCCAGGCCCACGCGGCCCGCCGCTCGATGATGACAGCGACTGCGGGGTCGTCGTCTCGGGGCCCGATTGCGCATCGATTTATGCGCTTCTTGGAGCACTCCTCTCACGCCGCCCGATGGCGATCCGGGACCGGCCTTGGCGCCGACGCGATAGGGAAGCTGCTACGCTGCGGCGGGTACTTCTGGAGGGGCCTTCACATGTCAGATCGCCCGGTTCGCTACGGCATGATCGTGCTGGATGCGGCCCCGAGCCTTGTGCGCTTGCGCGGGGCGCCGCTCATCTTCCACTCCCCTGAGGAGACGGTCGAGTATGCACAGTTGCACGACGTCCAGCGCTGGATGGTCTATGGCGACCCAGAGGGTTGGTGGCCCCTCTATACACAGGATGGGCCAGTCAACCCGCCTCCAGAGCCCAAGGCTCGGGTAGATATCAGCCTGCATCGCTAATCCGCACCCCCGCACCCGAAGTTATGCTCGACGGCTCGCTTCTTGGGGGGGCGAACATCGACAGACCGATGGCGTTGGCCACTCATTCGCAACTCTACCGCGCGCCCTGGCGGCGGACACCCGCGCGCCTGGCTCGAGTCTGTGCCAACTGGCACGCGCCGTACCGGCTAAGCTCCTGCACCTGGTGGCTGCGGTGACAGCCGTTGTTTCTGACGAGCTGCAGCAGCCCATCGAGCCGCAGGAGAGGCCGCGCGGTATGTGCTTGGATCGTGCGCCGCGCCCGCCGGCGCCCGCCGTCACGGTTCCCCGACATTGATCTCATGCCGCTCGTTGGCGACGCTGGCCAACGTCTGAAACCGCGCCTTCGGGGAGTCTCTCACCAGTATGCCGCCGGGGTCGCAGCGATCGCCGGCCTTGGGCTGGTCGTGGCCGCACCGACGCAGCGGGCTCGGCTGGCCATGGCTGTCTACGCCCTAGCGCTGGTGAGCCTGTTCGCAACCAGCGCGCTGTATCACCGCATCACCTGGCCACCCAGTGGGCGGAGGCGCATGCGGCGCCTCGACCACGCCATGATCTTCGTCCTGATCGCCGGCACGTATACGCCCTTTGCCGTCCTGGTGCTGTCCGCTTCGTCCGCAGCGGCCGTACTCGTCGTCGCCTGGGGCGCGGCGCTAGCGGGTGGCGGCCTCCAGTTTGCGTGGAGCGCTGCGCCGAAGTGGGTGACGGCGCTCCTGTGCGTCGCCGTGGGCTGGGTCGCGCTAGCGACTCTCCCCGAACTGTGGCACGCGGTCGGCCCGGTGGCGATCGCGCTGCTGGTGGGCGGCGGCGCGCTGTACACGCTGGGCGCGGTCACATACGCGCTGCGGCGTCCGGATCCAGCGCCGACCGTCTTCGGCTATCACGAGGTGTTTCATGCGCTGGTCATCGGGGCGGCGCTGTTGCATTTCGTCGCCGTCGCCGGCTGGGTGCTGCCGCGCGGCTGAGCACCAGTACTGCGGACGTTGCTGGTCGCAAGCCTATGCAGGACGGGCTGCGCATCACCTCTCGGCGGTACGTCGACGACGCCATTGGCGCCGCCACCGCTGACTGAAAAGCGCCGCCAGCGCAGCGAAGTCGCCACCTTCGGATGCCTCTCTCGACCGGCAACGCCGACTTCCGTTTATACGTGCTGCTCCGAGCACGCTCGGAGGGCAAAGGCGCGAGGCCACACATTCGCGTCAGCGGAAAGCGGAAGCAGTGCGCTGAGCGCCACGGTGGCCACGTCGCATGCTGTTCGCAACGGCTGAAGCCGCGGATGGTGGGTGCGAGTAGAGCCGAAGGCCGAGGAAATTCTGCCCTCGCGGCGGGCGTACCCCGTCTGGTAGCGGTGGTTCTCAAAGCTCCGGAGCGCGGCGCCTTCGCAGAAGGCACGTGTTGGGCATCTCCTGCAGCCGGCTCGGTGCGTCCTGGTCACTCCGGGGAGGGACTGGCGCCGCCGACTTGTCGCAGCGGGACGCCGACCGCGACCAGCAGAGGAATTGACGCAAGGCCAGTATGGCTGTCAAGCCGACGACGAACCGACCGCGGCCGCCAGAACCCATGCCAGAGCTAACACGAGGAGGCGGCGTCGCTGATCAGGCAGATATGTGCACGTGCGGCCGCATCAGGGAAGCGCCCGCCAGCGCGACAGGAGCCAGCGTGCGCCTTCAGCAATGGCCGAGCCTGTTCGGCCTGAAGCCAAGCCGACGAGGATAGTCTCGAAGCGCGGCGCGTCAATGCCCGCGTACATCTCACATAGGGCGCGGGCGCCGCGCACCCATCCATCGTCTGAGCGTTCGACCGCGAGCTCGTCGCGCACCCTGGCGCAGAACGCTTCTGGAGTCATCCGGACATCGTCAGCCGTATGTGTTTGTGAGCCGCCTGGGCTCAACGCCGCATACCCCGACAGCAACAACGAGTACCGTCAGGGCCACGGCACCGAACAAGGCATAGATCAATGCGATCAACGCGGCATCCATGCGCCACTCAGCGGCCTATAGCGAGCACGCCCGAGCCTGCGCGATTCATAGCATCAGCCCGCGAGCCAGACCAGGCGAACAGCGAAGAGGCGAACGGCGCCAGGCAGCACACCAAGCGCCCAGGCAACCACCAGTAGCACGACCAGTGCGCCGCAGACCTTCCACACCACACCTGCTAGCACCGCCATGCGCTCGCTGAGCCGAGATCGGCATCGATGCTCGCCTATACCTCAGCGCGTCCGGCTGCGATGTCGCCGCCCGTTAGTCGTGCGCGGTAACGCGCTTGTCGGGCTTCACATGGCGATTTTGAGCAGACAACGGCCATGGCGTACTCCTCCGCGGTCACGCTCGGCGTCTGCGCGACGACTCACCACGAGTCAGGCTCCGCGGGAATAAGCAGTCCGCACCAGCCGCTGGCTGGGGCCGTCGTCATCCTTGCCTTCTGCAGAGGCGCCGCTATCCCGTGCCGACGAAGTCGAGGCCACTATAGATCCCCGCGAGTGCGCCCCGGGTGGTCGGCTAGTCAGCGGCGCTGCTCGCGTAAGTTCCACATTTCGCTCGCACTCTGCTTGTTTGCGCCATGCTTGCCTCTCGAGCTGGCGAATAGCCTCGCGACTGACACCCAA
>WNGF01010443.1_pt1 | contig 10469 bp, 10 predicted proteins | sample 5400641 | NCBI WGS metagenome assembly WNGF01 (sample SAMN13153371, study PRJNA577476) | soil metagenome | isolation source: 80 cm soil or saprolite under grassland replicate 2 | place: USA:California | collected 2016-06-15
TGCCCTGAGAGACCAGGACAAAACGCGGCGCGGTAATGGGATCGCTGGTGAGCAGGACGCGATCGCCGCGCAAGGTCCATTTGCCAGCGGCCTCTTCATCCAATGCGCCGTAGGCCAAACCATACCGGAAGCGGCCATCGGCCAGCAGCTCAAGGGCCGCGGCCATTTCCATCTGCCGCCCGTCGTAGGTGCCGACGAGCGAGGGCGACTGCGCTATCGCGCGCGCGGCGACGGCGGCTGCCGCAGCAACCAGCAAGGCACTTGACGCGGTGAAGATAAATGTTCGCCGGTTTGGCACAGTGATCTCGCTCGGTAGTCGTTAGCCATTACGCCGCGTATTGCACCAGCGCCCCGGGCGCCGGGCAATAGTCGAGGCATTCGCCGCAGCCGGTACATTTCTCCGGGATGACCTCATAGAGATGGCGCGGCTCCAGCAATTTTGGGCGGATCGCCGATTCCGGGCAGACCTCGCGGCACAGCCCGCAGGAATTGCAGATCGCATAATCGATCGCGACCTTCATTTGGCCGCCACCGGTTGAGGCGAGCGGCCGAACCCGCCGATCTGGTGCAAGAGATAGCCGAGCGCATCCTCGACATGGTGCTGCGCCTCCGGGGTCGTGCAGCAGAAGTCGAGCTGATACTTGCCCTCCATAAAATGCATCAGCTCCTCGTCGCGCTGCGAGAGATGCTCGTGCACCACCAAGGGGTCGTCGACCATCTTGATGTAGGCCATGATGCCGAGGCAGGCATTGGCCTCGGTGTAGTAGTTCTGCGCTGCGCGGGCCAAGGGATGGATGTGGGGGAACATCATCGACAGCCCGAAATAGGCCGGCAACGGCTGCACATTGGCCTGAGCGATGTCCATCAGCTCGCGCTCGTTCTTGACCCAGCCTTTGCCGAGCAGCACGTCGGCGTGCAGTTTCGAATGCTTGCACTCGTCCCAGATCTGGCGGGCGCGCATGCGCTGCAGGTCGATGTAGTTCTCCTGCTCACCGATATCGACCGACAACAGCTGGGCCGACATCTGCTTGATCGACATGTGCACGCCCTCGGCGGCATAGCCGCGCAGCGCGTGGTCGCGCTTCCAGCCCTCGTCGTTGGTGGTCAATTCCTCCTCGATGTCGCGCACCGTGCGTTCGAGCAGGGTCTCCCAGGCCTTCAGGCATTTCTCGCGGGTCAATTTGAGCCGGAACTCGGCGCCCGGCGCGCCGGGCATCGTCGGCCACACCCATTTGTCGCAGAATTCCTCGAGGATCGGATTCATAGTCGGCCTCCCTGGGAACGCCGGCGTCCCGCCGGCATGCCGGCCAGAGGCCGGCGGTCCGATAGATGCATGCTCATAACTGCCACGCCTCGGGCGGCGGCGGGACCATCGAGCGGCCGCTCGCCGCCTCGACGATCGAGCCCTCGGCCGGGCAATACATCAGGCAGGCGGTGCAGCCGGGATAGGTGCAGGCGTTCAGGTCGATCTCGATGCGGTGCAAGGGTTCGAGCGCCACATAGACCGCGTTGATGTCGAGTTCGCGGCAGACGATGTAGCACATGCGGCATTGGGTGCAGCGGTCGTGGTCGATTTTCAGCGACATGCGCCGGCCTCCCTCAATCCGTCACCCGCACCCGCGCGACCGCCGGCGGCGGGGTCTGGCGGCGCAACACGAAATCGCCGATCTCGTGCAGAAAGCGCCGGTAATCCTGGCGGGCGGTGCGGCAGGCCCAGCGGCACAGCTCCATATCGACCGGCTTCTGGATGAATTCCTCGACGATGCGGCGCCCCATATTGATGTGGCTCTGGTTCTCGACGGTCTGGCTGGTGAAGGCGGTCTTTAGCTCCGGGTCGGCGATCGCCTCGGCCAAGGCTTCCATCCAGGCGAATTCGACGATCTTTGGGCCGAGGTTGAAGGCGGCGATGCGGATCGGGTGCGGGTAGGTCGCCAGGTTGCGCAATGAGAAGACGAAATAGGCGAGCGCGGAATCGACGGCAAACTGGCCGTAGGGATGCTGGAACGCCGCCTTCTGCGTCGTGACGCAGCCCTTGCGCAAGAGGGTGTCGAGATAGAGCATCTCATGCGTCGACTCGTCGACGATCTGGCGGGCGAACAGGTATTTGACCGAAGGCGGGAAGTCGTTCATTTCGAGGCCTTGGCCCCAGCCGCCATAGACGTAATAGAACATCCGCTCCAGGGTCCACAGCCGGCCGAACAGGCGGTGCACCGCATCCTCGTCGAGGCCGCCGTTGCGCGCCGCCGCGATCACGTCCTCCATCGGGGTCATGCGGCTCTCGGCGCGGCTCTCCTCGGCCAGTTCCTGCGCCAAGGCTTTTCCCGGTAGCTCGGCCATGTCGGGCCCTTCCAGCTGCGCTGCGCGAGCCGGGGAAGCATGGTCCCGCCCGGCCTCTGCGAACAAGCGAAATTGCAGGATTGCGTTCCCGGCGCCATTTGTGGCCCGATCACGGCAATCAGAGATGCCGAACAGAGGAGCGGCCACGATGGATCTTCGCCTCAGCGACGACGAGCTGGCGTTTCGCGACGAGGTGCGCGGCTTTATCCGCGACCGCCTGCCCGAGGACATCCGCGACCGGCTGCGGCTGGGCCATGCCGTAACCAAATCCGACATCGTGCGCTGGCAGCGCATCCTCAATGAGAAGGGCTGGGCCGCCTATAGCTGGCCCAAGCAACATGGCGGGCCGGGCTGGACCGCGGTGCAGCGCACGATCTTCATCGAGGAGATCCAGGCGGCGCCGGCGCCCGAGGTCAACCCGTTCAACATCACGATGCTCGGGCCGGTGCTGATCCAGTTTGGCACCGAGGAGCAGAAGCAGCGTTTTCTACCGCGCGCCGCCAATCTCGACGATTGGTGGTGCCAGGGTTTCTCCGAGCCCGGGGCGGGCTCCGACCTGGCGGCATTGAAGACCGCGGCGCGGCGCGAGGGCGACGAGTATATCGTCAACGGCCAGAAGATCTGGACCTCGACCGCGCATGAGGCCGATTGGTGCTTCTGCCTGGTGCGCACCGACCCGAATGCGCCGAAGAAGCAGCAGGGGATCTCGTTCCTGCTGATCGACATGCAGACGCCGGGGATCACGGTGCGGCCGATCATCTCGATCGACGGCAGCCATCACCTGAACGAGGTGTTCTTCGACGATGTCCGGGTGCCGGCAGCGATGCGTATTTACGAGGAAAACAAGGGCTGGGATGTCGCCAAATTCCTGCTCGGCAACGAGCGCACCGGCATCGCCCGGATCGGCAAATCGAAGGAGCGGGTCAAATTCTCCAAGGAGGCGGCGCGCGACATGCGCCAGGGCGGCCGCCCGCTGATTGAGGATTTCGAGTTCCGCCGGCGCATCGCCCAGCTGGAAACCGAGATCAAGGCGCTGAAGATCACCCAGATGCGGGTCGTCTCGGCGTACGACAAAAGTACCGACGGCCGGCAGGACCCGCTCTCAGCGGTTTTGAAGCTGAAGGGAACCGAATTGTTGCAGGCGACGATGGAGCTGGCGATGGATGTCGCCGGCCCGTTGGCGATGCCCGATTGGGCGCAGGAACTGGCGGCGCTCAGCAACGAGCCGGAATTGGGCCCGGTCTGGGCGACGGAGGCGACCCGCAGCTACCTGTTCCTGCGCGCCGCCTCGATCTATGGCGGCACCAACGAGATCATGAAGAACATCGTCAGCAAAGCCGTGCTGGGGCTGTGATTGTCATGTTGGAGCGGGGTTAGTGCGTCCTTTCGAGACGGCCGCTTCGCGGCCTCCTCAGGATGAGGTGAGCGTTTAATGCCACTCACAAATTTCCCTCATCCTGAGGAGCACCCCGAAGGGGTGCGTCTCGAAGGACGCGTGACCGCGAATGCAGCCAAAAGTGCGCTTCCGGGCGATATTGAGATACAGGAAACGCGATGGATTTCGACCTGACCGAAGAGCAGCGCCTCTTACGCGACAGCGTCGACCGGCTGCTGGCCGACCATTACACCTTTGACAAGCGCAAGGGCTACCTCGCGGAGCCGGAGGGCTGGAGCCGCGCGCTGTGGGCGCAATACGCCGAGCTGGGCCTGCTCGGTCTGCCCTTCGCCGAAGAATATGGCGGGTTTGGCGGCGGGCCGGTCGAGACCATGCTGGTCATGCAAGCCTTCGGCCGGGTGCTGGCGCTGGAGCCCTATCTGGCGACCGTCGTGCTGAGCGGAACGGCATTGCGCCACGCCGGCAGCGAGGCACAGCAGGCGGCATTGCTGCCGCAAGTGGCCGAGGGCAACCTCGTCCTCGCCATTGCCCATGGCGAGCGGCAGGCCCGCTACGACCTGTCGGACGTGCTGACGACGGCGACGCCGAAGGGCGGCGGCTGGGTGCTCGACGGCGCGAAAAGCGTCGTCGCGCATGGCGACGGCGCCGGCAAGCTGATCGTCAGCGCCCGCACTGCGGGCGAGCGAAACGATCTCGAGGGCATCACGCTGTTCCTGGTCGATGCCGGGGCGAACGGCGTCGCGCGCCGCTCGTATGCGATGCGCGACGGCAGCCGCGCCGCCGAGATCGCGCTCAGCGGGGTCGAAATCGGCGGCGACGCCGTGCTCGGCGAAGTCGGCCGGGGCTATGCCGTCATCGAGCGGGTCGTCGAGGCCGGCATCGCCGCCACATCAGCCGAGGCGGTCGGCGCGATGGAGACGATGCAGGCGATGACCCTAGAATATTTGAAGACGCGCCAGCAATTCGGCCGCCCGATCGGCGACAACCAGGCCTTGCAGCACCGCGCCACCGAGATGTTCGTCGCGCTCGAACAGGCCCGCAGCATGACGATGCTTGCGGCGATGATGGTCGATGAGGCGGACGGCGCCGAGCGCGCCCGCAACATCGCGATGGCCAAGGTCGGAGTCGGCCAGGCGGCGCGCTTCGTGTCGCAGAACGCGGTACAATTGCATGGCGGCATCGGCATGACCGAGGAATACGCGGTCGGCCACTATTTCCGCCGCTGCATGGTCATCGAGCACAGCTTCGGCGACACCGCGCACCACCTGTCCCGGCTGGCCGAAGGGGTGAGGTAGGGCTTACAGGAAGGGAGTGCGACGATGAGTGTCGAATTGAACCACACGATCATTCCGGCGCGCGACAAATGGGTCTCCGCCAAGTTCCTCGCCGACGTCTTGAACCTCGAGGCGGGGCCGGAATGGGGCCACTTCGCACCGGTGCGGACCAGCAACGGGGTCACCCTCGATTTCGCCGAACGCGAGGATTTCCGCCCGCAGCATTATGCCTTTCTGGTCAGCGAGGCGGAATTCGACGCGGCGCTCTCGCGGATCCGTGCCGGCGGGGTCAAGCACTACGCAACGCCCCGCCGCGAGCGGCCGGGCGAGATCAACCATCGCTACGGCGGCCGCGGGGTCTATTTCGACGACCCGAACGGCCATCTGATGGAGATCATCACCCAGCCTTACGGCGACCAACCCGAGCAGGGATAGTCGGGTCAGGTCGCGTAACGTCTGCCCCACCAGCGAGAGAGGGCCCAGGCGGGGTCTTGCCGGGCCAGCTCGCGGAGCGCACGAGCAGCGACGATCGCGAACAGGCCGAAGACGGCGATTGCCGCGGTCGGGATGTGCCAGCTCTCGCCGAGGTGGCGGGCGTCGAGCAGCAGCAGGGTGATGCCGGCGAAGAAAGTCTTTTCGGCTGACGTGATCGGGCGTTCCTTGTCGCGCGCCAGCCAGCACACGGCGATGGTGCCGAGCATCAGGTCGTAGAAGATCGCAACCGGCACCGCGACCAGGGTTGCCGCGGCGAGACTCGCAGCGCGGATCGGCAGGCTCAGGCGACACCACCACACCACAAAGACAAGGGCGGCGGCGGCGAGGCTGGCGGTGGCCTGCGCCACATAAGCCAGCGCCACCGGGCCGCCGAGCAGACGCACCGCACCGAACGGGCTGGTGAAGCCGGCAAACAGGATGCGGCCGGATTCGTAGACCGCATGCGATGCGCCGGCGGTTACCAGGAAATCGTGCCAGGTGTTCCAGCCGAAGAGGGCGAGCGAGGCGAAGATTAGCAGTCCCGCGGAAACCGCGGCCGCGGCGAAGCTGCGCCAGTGCCCGCCCGCAGCGAGCGCGACCGGTATCAACAGACCGAAATGCGGCTTGTAGCATAAGAGGCCGAACAGCAGCCCGGCGACGACTGGCTTTCGGTCGATCAGCAGTAGCGCCATGCCGAACAGCGCGGCGGTCAGAAACGCATTCTGCCCGAGGCCGATATTCCAGAAGGCCATCGGAAAGGCCGACAGAACGAGGAGCGCCGTGCCGCCGTAATCGTCGAGGATCCGGCGCGCGACGGCGAGATAGAAGAAGAGGGTCGCCGCGATGAACAGGATAAAGCCGGGCAAATAGGGCAAGTGCGCGAGTGCGGCGCACAGGATCAGATAGACTGGCGGATAGTTGAAGAACTGGTACTCGATGCCGGGCTCGGTGACCGCCTGTTCCATCGCGAAATGCGCCGCCTGGTCGTAGGCCAGCTCGGGGGTACCGGCATTGGCCAGCACGCCGGCGGCGTAGAAGCTGGCGAAATCGGTGGTCGTCGGGCGCTCGAGCGGCACGATCCAGCCATGCGTCCCGGCGACGATGAACAGAAAGATCGCCAGCTCCAGCGCCAGCAGCACCGCGCAACACTGGCCGACGCGGCGGCGATCCAGCCAGTTGGCGAATTTTTCGACCAGAGGCCGCAAGCCCGATTGCCCGGCGTTCTGGGCGGCGCCGCGATCGAGCGTCACCGGGTGGCTCCGCGCGGCTGCGGCGGGACCGCCGCGAATGCTTCCCGGGCGGGCGCCAAGCTGGCGATCGGCTCGGGAAACGGCATTGCCGCCATCGGTTGCGCGGTGCAGCCGCCGGGGCGGCGCGCGACGCAGCTATGGCCGAAGCATTGCACCGTCGTGAAGCCCAGACCCGGCGGGGGTGCGGCGGTGTAGAGCAGCGTGTCGAAGGCCGGCGTGGTCGCCGCCAGCTCCGGCTCGTCGGCCGGCCAGTACATCGGCACCGGGCGGTGGAGGCGGCTGTAGCCACCGTACCAGACCCAGTCGCGGCCATGCTCGCCATAAAGCCCAATGCCGCAGAGCCCGGGGATCTCGGCGGCGACGGACGCCGCCATCAGGTTGTCGTGGGCGCGGTCGCGCAGCTGGACGAAACCCTGTCCGGTCCACACGCCGAACGCGATTATTGCCCAGTAGCCGAAGAGAAGGACCGCGCAGGCGATCGCGGCGCCGCGTCGCTCGATGCCGCGGCCGGCGAGCCACTCGGTTCCCCAATCGACCAGTTGTGCGAGCCCGATACCGGCGAGCGTCGTCAGCAGGAGGATCGCCGGGTAGATAAAGCGGTATTCCTTGTGCGCGATGCCTGAATGAACCACGACGACAATCGCGGCGGTGATCAGCAAGGCCGGCGCGCGGCGCGCGCCGAGCGCGGCCAGCAGCAGCAAAAGGACAATGCCGCCCGCCCACAGCCCGAACTCGCCGATCAGGTAATAATTCCACGGCTCTGTGCCGAAATCGGCGCTGACGCCGTACAGGACATTGAACAGGACGTTGCGCCACAGCGAGGCGAGCGGGTAGCCGAGCGTCAGCCAGTCGAAGATCGCGCCGAACGCCAAGACAGCCAGGCCGCCGGCGAGGATCGCCGGAAACCGCGCCCGCCAGGTTCCCCAGGCCGACCAGATCACGAGGGCCGCGACAGCCGGGGCGAGGTGAATGCGCAAAAGGCAGGTGAGGCCGAACAGAATGCCGGCGGCGAAGAGGCGTCGCCGCGAACTCACCGGATAGCCCGGTTCGATCAGGTAACAGGCGATGACTAAGAGGTGAGCGGCGACGACTTCGGTCAGCGTGCGGGCGCCGAAATAAACCAGCTCCGGCGCGATCGCAACGGCGGCTGCCCCGACGAACGCCGCGGCGAGCCCGTGCCAGCGCCGACACCACAGGAAGCAGCAGAGCACCGGCGCGCTGGCCAGCAGCGCAAAAGCGACGGCGATCGCCGTCTGATAATAGAGCGGTTCGTCACCGATCGGCCGGACCAGTTCGATCAGCGCCGCGACGACGCCCGGCAACAGCCATGACCGCATGCCGAGCTGGAATTCCCAAGGCACGAGGCCGTAGCCGAAGATCAGGCGGTGGGCCGGCTCAATCGCCTGAAAGATCTCATCGCCCCAATTGACGCTCGGGACGAAAACCACCGGAACGAGGCGCAGACCGACCGCCAGCAGCATGACCGCGAAGAGCCCGGCTGCTATTAACCGGCGCCGATATGCTGCCACAGCCGGCCGAAGGCCTGCCCCGACATCGTCCTCGGAAAACGCGCGCGAGATCCGTTGCGCTGCGGCCAAACCAAGCATGGAGCTGAAGTTAACGGCGCCGTATTTCGACTTCGTTAACCCTGCGGCCGGAACAGAAGCCAAGAGCTCGGCCTCTGCCAGGACGCTGCGACAAGGCTTCGTTAACCTCTTTGGGGAATAAACTGGGCGGAGCGAATGGGCCCGATGAGGCTTCGAGCCGATGCTCGACCCGCAAGGTTATTCCAGACGGCTTAGCAAGGATTAACCGTGCGGTTCGGGCAGCGCCCAGGAGGATTTCTTAATTGTCTTCGGCCCTAATACCCGCTGATCGCCGCTGCACCGGATTTCCACGCTCGTCGTAAAGCGCACCGGAATAAAACAAATGCAACAACCGATCTCGCTGACGATTTTTTTCCCGGCCTATAACGAGCAAGAAAACCTGGCGAGCGCTGTCGAGGATGCCCTGCAGGTCGCCGAAGGGTCTCCGTATATCGCCGATTTTGAAATCATCATCATCAACGACGGTTCGACCGACGCGACCCAGGCAATTGCCGAGCGAATCGCAGAGGGGGACGACCGCATACGCGTCGTCAAGCACGAACACAACCGCGGATACGGTGCGGCACTCAAAACCGGGCTGGCCGCCGCGACCAAGGATTGGATCTTCTTCACCGATGCCGATCGCCAGTTCGACATTGTCGAGCTGCAGAACCTCCTCGTGCACCTGCCGACGCACGACGCGGTCATCGCTTATCGTGCACCGCGACGCGACCCTTTTATGCGCCTGGTCAACGCCAAGGTATGGAATCTGCTGAATCAAATCCTGTTCGGCTTGCACGTCCGCGATATCGACTGCGCCTTCAAGCTGCTCAGACGCGAGGACGTTCAAAACTTACGGCTGTCGTCGCGCGGCGCGATGATCAACGCCGAACTCCTGATCAAACTCACGCGCTGCGGGGTGCGCATCAAGGAAGTCCCGGTGTCTCATCTGCCGCGCCTGCGCGGCTCGCCTACCGGCGCCAAGCCCTCGGTCATCTTTCGTGCGCTGCGAGAGATGGTGATGCTTTATGGCGGCGAGCTGGGCGGCGTCACTCACAAACAGGCAATGAAGTTCATGGCGGTGGGTGTCGTCAACACGCTCGTCGACACGAGCACCTACGTCCTGTTGACCCGTACGACTGCAATCTTCGCCGCCCACCTCCTGGTCGCCACGTTTCTCTCGTTTCTCGCCGGAACGATATCGAGCCTGAACCTGAACCGGCGTTGGACGTTTGGTCTGCACACAAGGCTGTCGCTGACCGAGGTGGTGCGTTTTTACACTACCGTATCGCTGGCGCTGCTGATCAATCTCGAGAGCATGAAGCTCCTGCTGGAGGCTGGTCTCTATGACATCTTCGCGCTCTTGCTCAGTGCGGTGCTGACGTTCATTTCGAGCTTTACGCTGTCGAAATTATGGGTGTTCCGGAAAACTCACGCCCACGTCGCCCAGCCCTGAACCGAACGGCGCCATGATCTATGCGGGCGGCCGATAGAAACGCGAGCGTACTACCGTGAGCCCGCATCCCAGCGAATATCGGTTGACGCGGAACCGCCGCGCGTTTCTGGCTTCACATGCGCCAGCCGTTTCGCATGCGGAGCACGCAGGGCTCGGAATGACATGGATCTGGTCAGTGCTGCGAGCCTCAATCGAAGAGTTCTTGCTGCGCCCACGTCCGCTGAGCCTCTTGCTATCCATGAGCCTTGCCGGCGCGCTGGCGTTTTGCTTCTGCATGTTCGACATCGGTTTCCTGCTCGGCACCTCCCCGTATTGGCAGGCGCCGCGAGGGCTTGTGGGCAACAGTTGGGCCGATATTTCCACCGCACTGAGTGGTTACAATTACTTCGTCAGGGATTCCTGGACGCTGCCGCTCTTCCAGACCTCGAAACTGGGCGCCCCCGACGCAGTCAACATCATCTTCACCGACAGCATCCCGATCGTGGCGATCTTCGGCCGCCTGCTGTACCGGGCGACCAGCCTGCTGGTGAATCCGTACGGCGTCTGGACAGCAATTTGCTTCGTCGCGTCCGCGCTGGAGATGACAGCGCTCGTGGCCATGCTCGGGCAACGCGGCATCGCAACCGCGATCGCGGCGACCGTCGCCGGGCTTTGCATGCCGGCTCTGTTGCAACGCTGGGGGCACATGTCGCTGAT
>WNGF01010444.1_pt1 | contig 10467 bp, 9 predicted proteins | sample 5400641 | NCBI WGS metagenome assembly WNGF01 (sample SAMN13153371, study PRJNA577476) | soil metagenome | isolation source: 80 cm soil or saprolite under grassland replicate 2 | place: USA:California | collected 2016-06-15
GCATCCACCGCCGCGATCGAGCCCGCCGGGATCTCCTGGTCCTTCCCCGCCGCGATCGCGACCGCCTCGGCGAGCTCCGGGTTGTGGCCGACGAGGGCGACGCCCGCGCCGAGGCTCGAGCCGAGCCGGAGCACCTCCCGCCCCGACGACGCGCCCGAGGCGAGGGCCGCCTCCTCGGCTACCGGCGCGCCCGTCGCCTGCGCGAGGAGGTGCGCATCGCGCTGCGGACCGCTTCCTCTTTCTCCCGTAACGAACTCTCGATTTGGCTCAGCCGCCGCTTCGTCAGGTACGACCAGATGAAGACCCAGATGGCCGCTCGCCCTCGGCGCAAGCCGCGGGCGAGCGCGATTGCGTGCGTGAGGTTCGCCGCCCGGCTTGGCAACTGGACTCCAGCCGAGCGATCACCTGCACCGCGGGGCCATGAACGCCGAAGCTCCCTCCCGCCACGAACGGCCCTCGTCGGGCGCCCAGGTGGACGCGCGGGAGCGTCGCGAACCATTGCAGGGAACCTCCCCCCCCGACGCCCTGGAGCCTCGGCGCCTCGCGCCGCCACTTCCGCTCGCGCGCGTGCATCCCCATGAGTGATGGTGACGCGCACGCACCGTATTGGACGAAGCGTCCGCCGACGTCGAGGGCGGGGCTCCGTCCCGCTCACGTTCTGCGGCTTGCGCTTGGAGGGACATCATGGCCGACCGCTGCAACTGCGACGATTGCGAGCCGAACCCGGCCGTCGTCTGTTCATTCACGGGCGAGGAGGTCTCGGTGCTTTCCGTGTACATCGCCAACGCGTACCGAGGCGATCTCATCCTGTCACCGGGCGGCCCTGCGGGGCAGATTGGCGGGCTGCTCCACCAGCTCGTCCCGCCTCAGCATTACTCCCACATGGGAATCATGGTGAGGAACCACGATCTGATCCGGCACTCGACCGCCTCGCCCCAGCGCCTGACCTCCGACGAGTACTACACGTCCGATGTGCTCGGTGTACCCGCCCCGCTGAACGGCCTCAATCCAGACCACCTGCAGTATGGCTGGCCAGGGACCGTGACGCAGTCGGCCGAGCAGGCGATCTACGCGGACCGCTACGGCCACGACTTCCCGCCGCCCGGCTCGACGGAACGCTACCGCGGCGCCGACCTCATCGACCCGGAGAGCCCGTCTGACCCGAAGAAGACGTACCTCATCGCGGCCCTGTCGTTCGACGAGGCGTTCGACGGTGGCGAGTGGTATCCCGCTCTCGTGGTGAAACCCTGCCCGCTGCTGTCCACCGAGACGGTCAAGGCCGCCCTCGATCAGATCGTGGATCGTGTGATGCAGACGTACGGACATTACCGCTTCTACTGCTACACCGACGGGGCGATCGGGGGAGACCTCAACCGGTTGGGGCCCGCGACCAAGCTGCCGCGCGCTCAGCCAGAATGGGACCCGGTCTCGATGAAATGGAGAGATTGGTCGGAACTGCAGTTGAAAGACCTCATCGACGTTCCGGCGACCGTTCCCGCCGTGTGCTCGTCGCTCATCTGGCAGGCTGTCCAAGAGGTCAATCGTGGCAAGCCCACCATTGTCCTCGACTGGGCGCGGACCCGGCAAGAGGCGCTCGGAATCCAGCAGCTCAAGAGCGCCGGCTACGATGTGCGGGCGTGCCCCCGAGCCGTCGAGCCCGACGGGGCCGCCGACCATCCGTTCACGCGCGACGGGCTCTACGTCTACGACGAGGAGTCGCGAAAGAAGGCGGGCAAGTGGTTGTACGGGTCAATCTCGGACGAGGTCTTCAGCAAGCTCAAGAGCGGGCTGGCCGACACGGGCACGATCGGCAAGGTGGTCGCCGACGTGATCGACGATCTGGGGAGGCCGTCCTTCATCGCCGCAGCCACGGCCGGGACGGCTCCTCTGCTCGCGGCGCTCTCCGGGATCCCCGGCGTCGCCCCGGTGCTCCCGGCGCTCACGACCGTCTTCCTGACGAAGCTCATTGAGCTCCTGTACGAGATGCCGGATCGCATCGCCAATCAGGTCTGCAACTCCTTCGCGTTCGATTGCCATCGCGGGTTCCCGAGGGACACGCATTGCGTGGACGCCACGGGAAAGGAGATCAAGGACGTCGACTCCGAGAACTGGGGCAGCGCGCCGGGAAGGGGCGCTGCGGTCAGCCCCGATGACATCCACATGTTCTGGGACGCACCGGGACCCTCCAGCGCGCGGGAGATCCAGCAGGGGATCTACGGGTTCAACACGCCCGTGCAGCCCGTCATCGCGGTCGTCAAGCGACCCGTGTGCGAGCTCGTGCCGAGCACCGGGACCGCGACGCTCCACGGGTTCGTGACTCTGGCGGGGCGTGCCGTCCCCGGCGCGGTCGTGGAGGTCAACTGCCAGCGGACCACGACCGGACGGGGGGAAGGGGATTACTCGTTGGCGGTGCGCTCCGGGGGCCAGCTGAGGGTGGTGGCGCGATTCGAAGATCCGGCGCGCCGGGTGGTGCTCTACGGGCAGAGGTCGACGGGCGGGCGATCGGATCCCCCGATCGCGCCGAACAGCACCGTGCGCGCCGACATCAGCCTCGTCGAGCCACCTGCCTGCCTGCGTAACGTTCGCGTCGAGGTCACGGTCCGCGTCGACGACGTCTACCTCACCGGCGCGGATCACGACGAGAAGTCCTTCCGGAAGGACCTCTTGGTGCAGTATGGCGTCGCGTCGTTCGACGAGGGCCGCGGCAAGTGGGTAATCGACGTGAAGGATCCCGCTGCCGCCGCTCGCCGCACCGACGTCAAGCAGGTCGGCGCGTCGGTGGGAGATGCCAACGGACAGCTCAAGATCGAGGTGGAGGCGAAAGGGGACCTCTCGGTGGACGTCACTGTGACGGGGACGATCGGGAACCTCACAGAGAGCCATTCCGTCAACGTCAAGGATGCCGCCACGGCTACCATCCCGGAGTTCGATCTCGACACGGGCGGCCCGTTCAACGACCGCGCCTACTTCCGTGGCCTGACCATCACGAACCGCGCGGCGACAGCCATCTGACCCCGCCGCGCGCTGTGTGCGTGCGCGAGAGCTTCGGGGGGTCTCGCCGGGATGGGACTACCTCGCGCCGCGAAGCTGCTCGTCGAGGCGCGCGAGCAGCACGCGTGTTGCCACGCCGACGTGGCCGTCGCTTGCAGCCTTCATGCTCGCTGCCATCTTCGCCGCGACTTCGCGGGTAGGCGAAACAAACCGCGGATCGGGTTCCGATAATCCCCGTTACGGAGACGACTGTCACGTGGAGAGAGAGAGTCTTCCCAGATGGTGCGGGCCCCGCAAGACGCCGATCCCGGCCGATCCCGGAACGAGCCTACCCGTCGGAACTGAGGTCCTCGAGTTTGGCGCCGGCACCTGCGCGCAGGCTGGCGCGGGCCTTCTCGATCCTCTCCAAGAACCTCGGGTCATTCTCCAACCGGAAGTCGAACCAATCGTCCTCCGACTCGAACCCGATGAGCACGCCGGCCGCCTTGCCGTGGCGCGTGATCACAACAGGCCCCTGCTCGGCCTCGCGCAGGTATCGGGACAGATCGTCCTTCACCTCCGAGAGCGGCACTTCCTTCATTCCCGACTTCCGAACCTGGCGAGCCATGCCTCTACCTCCGACTTGGCGACGATGGCGAGCACTTCGACGGTGTCGCCCGCTACGTCGTAGAACACCCGGACCCCACCGACCCTGAGCCGGTACTGCGGCCGGGACTGACCCCTGAGACGCTTGATCCGGCTCTTGCTCGTCTTCGTCGGCTCTTGCCGGAGATGCGTTTCCATCGCTTCTCGTACCTCGGTCCTCAGGTTCGCCTTGAGCGCCCGAAGGTCCTCGACTGCTTCAGGCGCGAGAAGGACCTCGTAGGCCATTCTGGCCAGAGTCTAGCCAGACACAGGCCAGCGCGCTACTCGCCCCGCACCCTCGCTCGGCCGCACCCTCGCCGGGGTGCTGCGGCCTGTCGCGCGCACCGGCACGACCGCATCTCTGATGCCGTGCCGCGCGGATCAGGGCGGCCCCTCGCCGATGGCGGCCAGGAAATCCGCTGCAGCGCGCCCCTTGTCCGGAGTCCACTCGCGCCATTCGGCGGCGAAGGCCAGCGGCCCAACCGATTCTTGGACTCCGACCAGGCCCGGTACAGCTCACGCTGCGCCTCCGACCGCTGCCAGAAGCTGGTGGGGCGTGGATCGTCCGGCGAGATGCCCGCCGCCACCTGGGCGAGCGACAGCCCCATGAGTCGCTCGAGCCACGCCGTGCCGTCGGCGAGCCGCCAGTCGATCCGCTCCACAGCGGATAGGCGAATCAAGCTCCGCGTGCTGGCGTGCCCGCCCGATGATGATCGGCAGCGCCTCGTCCAGGTCGGCGGCGATGTCGTCGTGGAACCGGTGCTCGGCGAACCCGCGCGCGAGATACCCCGCGAGCTGGGCGGTCGTGCGCTCGGATCCGGCCTGTCGAGCCTCCCGGTACAGGTCGGCGTCCGTGCCGGTCCACGTGCCGCACGCGAACCCGCACGCGTGCAGCGTCTCCCACTGCGGCGCGAGCCGCTGCCGGGTCGTTCGCGTTCGAGGGAGCCGCAGGGCGAGCCACCGGCTCGACATGAGGCGCCAGAGCGCGCCGGCGTGCGCGAGGGCGTCCTGCCACGTGTCGATCGCGACGGGATCGCCGTCGGTGGCCTTCACCTTCATGGCGCGAAGGGCCTCCCGCTTCACCTGGACTCCAGGCGCCACACCGGCACGCTGGGATCGTACGCGGGAGACCGTGCCCAGACCTGCCGGAACCACGGCTTCCCGCTTCGCTGGATCTCCAGGGTCTTGTCGTAGAGCCGTGCCGCGAGAACGCCGCGGCCGAACATGAAACCGGTGAATGCGCGACGCTGCTTGTGCATCGCCCGGTCGGCCGCACGCGTGACGAAGCGTTCCTCGTCCACCAGGGACGGGAGCCACCCCTGGAAATCGACCGCGAGGTCGATGCGGGAGACGCGCAGGATTCCCTCACCCACGGGTGGCGGCTGCGTCAGCGCGTCGGCCACGGCCTGCGCCTGCCGCGCGGCCTCGTGCGCGCCCTTCTGGCAGAGGTACAGCGCCCGGAGCTCCACGGCGACGCTGGGCAGATTCTGGGCAGCGTACGGGTTCACGCGCACGGCCATGTGCTCGGAGTCGAGCAGCAGGGGCGCCGTCCGCGCCCCGTGCCGCTCGACCGCGTGTGGCCGGCGATGGTTTCGGTGGGGAGCCGGCCGTGACGCGGGGTCTGGACGGCGGCAGCCTTCGCCGCCTCGAGCGCGTCTACGTGCTTGCTGCGGACGAGCGCGGTCGTGAACAGGTGAAGGGTGTCGATTACCCGATGCGAGGACGCGCACCGGGCTCGCGGGGTTGAGGTGTGACGCTTCGGGGTCGCGTGTTACACACCGCGACCCGTCGCTGCGCGGGGCCGACTTCGGCGACAGCGCGGGAGGCGGCCGGCACGGCGTGCGCTGAGGCACGGTGGGCGGAAGAGGCGTCGGAGAGGCGGGTGCGGGCGTGCTCATTGAAAGGCTCTAGCGTTCGGGGCGGTGCGAGGCGCCGCCGAGGGTGGTGCGCCGGCGAATCAGGGCCGCCGGCTGTGCGGGTCGGGTTAGCGCGCGTCCGTCGGGCCCGTGGCGCAGGTCGGGGTAGGGGCATCGAGGGGAGAGCCGACCGGGAACAGCTGCTCGGCCGGCACTGCGAGGACGCGCGCGAGCGCCGACCGCTCGTAGCTGGTCGGCTCGTCGTACCCGCGCTCCAGGACCGAGAGGCGGGATGCGGCGAGGCGGGCGCGCTTCGCGAGGACGAACTGCGGGACGCCGCTCTGGAGGCCAGACCTGATTGGCGGCGGTAGCCGGCCGGGTCGGTAGGCGCCTGCCGTTCCGCGGGGATGTGCTCGGCGCGCGCCGGAGCGCGCGCCGAGCACAAATTCGCAGCCCCATCTCGACTCAGGGTACGAAAAGGGTGCGGCGGCGATCCTGACCGATCGCCGCCGCGGTGCTGCTGGCTTGGGAGCCCGGTACTGCAACCAACCCCGAGATCGTACGCGAGGAGATCGATGAGGGAAAGGACGGTGAGGAGGATGGTTGGGCTGCTCCGGGCGCGGCTACCGGAGCTGGACCTGGAGGTAGTGCCCGACCCACGGGCGCGGGAGGGGCGGTGGTCGTTGGCGCAGATCCTCCGGGCGACGCTCGTCGGGCTGATGGCCGGGTGCGGGAGCCTGTGGGAGACGGAGCAGCTCACGGAGGCGTTGTCGCCTGCGGCGCGCCGGCTGCTTGGATTGCCGCGCCGGCTCGCCGACACGACGGCGCGCGATGCGCTCTGCCGCGTGCCGCTCGAAGGGCTGCGTGCCGCGCTGCACCGGGTGGTCCGCGCTGCGTGGCGGCGGAAGGCGCTCGAGCCGGTGGGATTGCCCATCGGCGTCGTCGCGCTCGACGGAAAGGTGACGGCGCTGCCGACGCTTAACCACCCGTTCGTGCAGAACCAGCACCCCGAGTTCGGTCTGCCGTACGGCCTCGCGCGGACGGTGACCTGCGCGCTCGTGTCGGCGGCGGGGCGGCCGTGCATCGACGCGATCCCGATCCCCGCGACCACGAACGAGATGGGACACTTCCAGGCGGCCTTCGCGAGCGTGGTCGAGACGTACGGCGCGCTCTTCCAGATGGTGACCTACGACGCGGGCGCGCTCTCCGAGGCGAACGGCGCCGCGGTCGTGGCGGCGGGGAAGGACTACCTGTTCACGCTGAAGGACGAGCATCGCACGATGCTGAAGCTCGCGACGGAGCTCGTCGATCCGCACGAGGTCGCGGCCCACAGCACGGACGTCCTCGACAACCGGACCACCGTCACGCGCACGCTGTCGCTCCTCGCCGTCGAGCCGCACTGGTCCTACGGCGACGGCAAGGGCCCGGAGGAGTCGGTCTGGCGCCACGCTCGGACCTTCTTGCGCGTCGAGTCGGTGAAGCGGCGCGCCGGCACGGTGGTGGAGAACGACGTCCGGTTCTTCGTCTCGAGCCGGGCCCCCGAGCTCCTCACGCCCGACCAGTGGCTCTACCTCGTGCGCGCGCACTGGGGCGTCGAGAACCAGAACCATCACACCCTCGACACCGCCTTTGCCGAGGACGACCGGCCGTGGATCGTCGCCGACGCGGACGGGATGCTCGCGGTGCTCCTCCTCCGCCGCATCGCGTTCACGCTCCTCGCGCTCTTCCGCGCGGTTACGCTCCGCTCCGACGACAACCGCGCGACGCGCTGGCTCGGCCTGCTTCGCTGGGTGCGGGACGCGCTCGTCGCCCTCGCGGCCGAGCACATCGAGAACCTCCGCCCTCGCGAGATCGCCGCCGCCACACGATAACTTCGCCGGGCTCCCAACCCGCGGCGGGCGACATCGCAGGGACATGAGGCGAGCGGCTGGCGCGACCGGCGCCGGCCGCGGCGGCTGCCGCTCGCCTCGACGTCCAGCCGAACCAGCCGCCCGGCGCCCTGAGCGGATGGGCCTAACCCCCGGATCGGCCAGGCCGATCGTGTCTGGCTCTGGAGGCGGGCGAGCCGCAGGGGAGTCAGGGGCGAGTCGTACATTCTTCGAGTCTCCTTTCACCGCTGCGAGGGCAATCGCAGGTGGCCGGAACTTCTCAAACCGGAAGGATCCTCACGAGATGACGAATGGTGACGGAAAGGGACAGGTGACACCGGGCGTGTCCCCCATCCCGCCGGGCGTCTGGCGCGATCGCACGGACCTCTACAAGCGGCCGGATGGCTCGACGGACGAGTCGAAGAAGCGGAAGGTCCAGCGCTGGGTGAACGAGGGCTGGATCTACGTGCGCGTCGGCGCGGACGGACAGCACCAGGTCCTCATGGACGAGCACGAAGAGGACACGCCGGTCTGGACCCCTGAGGCAGGGCCGAAGGTCGCGGACGCTGGGATGCCGGCCGCGCAGCGGGTCCTATCCGTTGATCCCACGGTCGTGAGGCTGGCGATCCGAGAGACCGGGGTGATGCTCTCGACGCTTCCGCCGATTCCCGACCCGGCGAAGGACGCCCTGGAGCGCGGAGAGCCGGCGATCGTCGTCGCGGAGCGCGTGAAGGCGCGCGGGATGTTCTGGCTTGGGTTCTGGTTCTGCGTGGAAATGGTGGCGGCGGCGTTCGTTGCGGCCGCCGCGTATCTCAAGAGACACCGGGTGTTGCCCACGAGACGATGACGAATGGGTCGAGATCGCCCCGCAGGCGGGCGTCACCGTGGCGCTGGTAGAATCCGCCGGCATGGAGACCGCGGCTCGAACGGGAAGGCTTCCTCAGTACCGCGGCGAGCTTTCCGCCGCCGAGATCGCCGATGGGATGACTGCGGCGGCGCAGAACGCGACACGGCTGTTAGATGACGCGACGACCTTGCTGGCAGCTGGTCGGTGCCCGACGGCGATCTCGATCGCGCTGCTCGCTATCGAAGAAGCGGGGAAGATCGCTGTCCTGCGGGGCATGTCGCTCGCGCGGACGCCGACCGAGTGGCGTGCGCTCTGGAAGGCGTACCGCGACCACCGCTCCAAGCACACGGCGTGGTCCTTTCGTGCGCTTCCCTTCGACGTCAGGATCCCGGGAACCGACCATCACGCCGCGATGTTCGACAGCTTCAAGCAGCTTGGTGTGTACACGGACTGTGTAGGGCAGCGGGTTTGGTTTCGTCCGACCGATCTGATGGATGAGGAGCTGGCTCGCGAATTCATCGAGAACACGGCGAAGCCGCTCCTCGAGCCGGTGCAGCGGGACTTCTCTGCGCGCGAAGTGGAGTTGTGGCAGGAGCACCTGGGGCCGGCCTGGAAGAAGGACGAGAAGACCGTCGGCGCTGCGATGGTGAGATGGGCTGCGGCGCTTCAAGCTGAAGGGCTTCAGGCTGCACTGGACGTTGCCGGAGCGGTTGCCTTTGTCCCTCCGGAAGCCAAGTAGGCGCGTGTCTAGTCGGTCGGCAGTGTCGGGGAATGGGCGAGCGTGCAATATGAAAGGCAGCGGGCCTGCCGGCTGCAAGGCGCGGCAGCGCGCGCCCACCGAGACAGCATGTCCGAGTCGAACACCAACGGGAGAACACTGGGTCCGTGGGAGCTCGGGGGAGACGCGTTCCGGGCGCGTCTCGAGCGGCTGTACGACTTGACCGCGCACGGCCCTCTGGACGCGTCTCGCGTTGGGGCGTTCGCGCACGCGCAGGAAGAGGTGCTCTCTGGACTCCTCGAGGTGGAGGCACGCCGCCTAGCTCTGCGTCGCGACCGAGCGGCGCACACGAGGGCTGACTACGAACGAACAGGCCGAGCCCTCGACCGTGCTGAAGCTGCGATCCGGCGAGGTGCGGACGCGATCGCGTGGCACATGGTGGCGGGGCAACTGTGGATTCTGCGCCGCCTCCACACCGGCGAGCCTCGCCCGCCGCTCGGTACGTCGGGCTGGGAAGCGGTCGCGGCTGCGGCCCGCGAGTACAACGAGAGACATCCCGGCGAATTCGCTTTGATGAGCGATCTCACCTCGTTCATCGATGTGGGCGATCTTCTGGCGCGCGGCCGTGACTCGCTGACGGTCATCGAAGTCAAGACGGGCAAGGTGAACGACAAGATCCTGACCGCGCTCAGGCTCGCGCGAGAGGGGTGCGATTTCCCCCTGGGCGAGGTGTTTGCTGCGCATGGAGACAAGGCCGTTCGCCAGACCGAGCGGATCATGAAGCAAGCTAAACGTATCGTGAACGCAACGAACGTGTTGAACACCGGTCGCGGTACCGAGTACGGGATGCCGCTCCGCGTCTTCGGGGACGAGGTCCTCCCGGAGGAGGACTATACGGACCGGCTCGGGTCGATCATGGCGGGTACGGCGGCGCGCGACTGGTCCATCGGGGAGGTGGACAACTGCCTGATGATCGGGGCCTACAAGGGCGCGCCAGCCTTCAAATCCGGCGCCGTGTTCTCAGCGTGGGTGGATTCTGATCCATCTCTCGAGGGCCCGACTTTCGATCTCGGCGACGCCCTGTTTGCCCCGCTCGCGTGCCCGCTCCACGTGCACCCCACGCTTCGCCCGTACGCTATCCCGGTCGTGTTCGGGGAACTGCGGGTTCTTCTAAGACTTGGTCTGCCCTCGTTCGCGCGACTCGCGAATGAGCACGGCCTTCGGTTCGAGCCGATGTCCCGAGCGGACACTGAAAAGCACTCTCGCACCGCTCCCTCTCGCCGTGACATCTTCCGCTGGAACGGGAGGGCGTGCGGGATCACGTACCGTGAAGCAACGGTTGCCGTCGGCACTGGGCTTCTCGGTCGGGTGTTTCACAATCAATCTACACCTAGGTTCGTGCTCGACCTCACGCGCAGAATGATGGCTCTCCTCCACGTCTAATGGGTAGAGGGCCGCACGTATCGTGAAGCAAGGAGCGTGACCGGTTCCGCGAGAGGAAGAAGGAAGCGCACCGAAAACCCGTGGTACTTCGAGGTTTGCGAGGACCCGAAGGCACGGAGG
>WNGF01010445.1_pt1 | contig 10467 bp, 12 predicted proteins | sample 5400641 | NCBI WGS metagenome assembly WNGF01 (sample SAMN13153371, study PRJNA577476) | soil metagenome | isolation source: 80 cm soil or saprolite under grassland replicate 2 | place: USA:California | collected 2016-06-15
ATCGGCTACCTCGTCAAGGGCCTGGCCGGCGCGCTGGTCGCCACCGCGGCGATCTTCACCCCCATCTACCTCGGCGTGGTGCTGCCCGGCCGCTGGTTCCTGCGCCACACCGACAACCCGCAGGTCAAGGCGTTCGTCAAGGGCGCCACCGCCGCGGCCGCCGGCGCCATCGCCGGGGCCACCATCGTGCTCACCCGCCAGGCCGTCACCGACCTGCCCACCGTCGCGATCGCGCTGGTGAGCCTGGGGCTGCTGTGGCGCTTCAAGGTCAAAGAGCCGCTGATCGTGCTGGGCGGCGCGATCGTTGGCCTGCTGCTGCATTGAGCCGCCCAACAGCCATCCTGGCATCCGCATGCGCATCCGAAGGAGGCGAGCAGCCATCACCAGCCCACCCATCCTGCGCGTCCTGCGCGCCGCGCCGGCCGGCCACCGCCCTAGCCGGGGCGTCGCACTCGCCATCGCTATCGCCGCCACCGCCGTGCTCCTGCTGGCCGCCTGCACCCCCACCAGCGCCGCGCAGCCACACCCCAGCCCCGCCACCACCGCCACCAGCAGCCCCCGGCCAGTGGCCGTGGCAGCCTCGACGAGCTGGCAGCCGCCCGCCGACGCCTCGGCCGCAGCCGCCCAGGCCGGGCTCCCGATGCTCGGCCAGGAGATGCTCGCCGTGCACTACCACGCCCACCTGGACGTGCGCATCGCCGGTCAGCCCATCACCGTGCCCGCCGGACTCGGCATCGACCTGGCCCGCCAGCGGATCTCCCCACTGCACACCCACGACGCCTCCGGGGTGATCCACATCGAGTCCCAGGCCGACATCCCCTACACCCTCGGGCAGCTGTTCACCGAATGGGGCCAGCCGCTGTCGGCCCACCAAATCGGCCCACACCGCCTCGCCCCGGGCGAGGTGCTGCGGGTGTTCCGCAACGGCCAACCGGTCACCGGCGACCCCGCCGCGCTGCGGTTCGGAGCCTGTCAACCCGTGTGGGACAGATCAGCCGGGAAATTGCTGAGGCGCCTCCGTTGGGTCGAGGGGCTTGTTGATCCACACCTGTCCGGGAAGCTGGAGGGGCTGGGGTGGCTTGCGGACGAACCGCTCGGGATGGGTGGCGTAGGCGCCGTCCAGGACCATGGCGCGGGCATCGATGACCTGCTCGGCGCGGCCGTAGTGCACGTCGGCAGGGGTCAGCAGCGCGATCCCCCAGTGGTAGTGCTGGTGGTTGTACCAGCGGAAGAACCCCTGGCAGAAGCTGCGGGCGTCCTGGACCGAGCCGAACCGCTCCGGGAAGGTGGGATGCTGCTTTCGGCGTCTTGAACCGGCTTTCCGAGTACGGGTTGTCGTCGGGCACGTGGGGGCGGGAGTGGCTTTTGGTGACGCCCAGGTCGGCCAGCAGCATGGCGACCGGCTTGGAGGTCATCGAGGTCCCGCGGTCGGCGTGCACGCCGAGCTGGTCGGCCGCGACGCCCTGGGCGGTGATGGTGTCGGCCAGCAGCCGCTCGGCCAGGCTTGAAGCCGCAGCGGCGGCGACCGTCCAGCCGACCACGTACCGCGAGGAGCTGTCCAAGATCGTGTACAAGTAAGAGTAGGTCCATTTGGCTGGCCCGTGTAGTTTGGTGATATCCCAGGACCACACCCGGTGGGGCGCGGTGGCCACCAGCTCGGGTTCGACCCGGGCAGGGTGGGTGGCGTGGCGGCGCCGGTCGCCGGTCTCCCCGGCCGCCCGGAGCAGCCGGTACATGGTCGGGATCGAGCACAGGTAGACGCCCTCGTCCAGCAGGGTGGCGTACACGCTGGCCGGCGCCTGATCCCAGCACCGCTCGGCATGCAGGGTGTCCAGGACCTGCTGCTGCTCGGCCGGCGTCAGGGCACGAGGCTGCCGGCGGGGCGCCAGCCGGGGCCGCGGTGACCGTGGCGGTGCCGGCGAGCGGCGATGGGTCCGATACCAGCTCGAGCGCGGCCACCCGATGGCCTTGCAGGCCGCGGTGGTGCCCACGATCGGGGCCAGGTGGTGATGGTGGGCTCCACGGTGGCGCTCAGCTCGTCTCGGGCGTGGCGGCCGTCGGGTCGGTCGGCTCGCTGGGACCGGCGTCGGCGCTGCTGGCTGCGAGCCTGGCAAGCAGCGCGGAGCGTTCCCCCTGGGCCTCCAGCACCCTGGCCTGGCGGGCCAGCCGGTCCCGCAGCCGGGCGTTGTCGGCCCGCAGCCGCGCGACCTCCCGCTTGCGCGGGTCGACCGGTGGGCGGCCACGACGCGCGCCCTGGCCCAGCGCCTTGAGCGCGCCACGGTCACGCTGCTTGCGCCACTCACTGATCAGCGACGTGTACAGGCCCTCGCGGCGCAGCAGCGCGCCCTTGCCGGCCTTGTCCAGCCGCTCGTACTCAGCCAGCACGCGCAGCTTGTAGGCGGCCGCGTACTGGCGCGGCGGCCGCGGCCGAGCCGGTACCTCAGGGTCAGGCAGGAGCTCCACAGCGTCAGTCCGCGCTCGGACCTGCACGGCGGTCATCGTCATGTCTGGTCGGTTCCTCTCTCGCCCTCTGCTCATCTATTTCAGCTAGGCAAGCGTCTCACGAGAGGTTGACACAGAGGGCCGCGATGCACCTCCTGCCCGCCTGGCAGACCATCCCGTTCCTGGCCATCTGGGTGAGCCTGACCGCGATCTACGGCTTCCGGCTGTGGCGGCTGCAGCCCACGATCCTGACGCTCGCCGCGGTGACGCTGGCCACCGGTGGGGTGATCGGTGTGCAGGTCGCAAGCGGCCGGGAGGATGGCGAGTACCTCGCCGAGGTCCCGCTGATCGCGCTGATGTTTTTGGTGATGGTCTGGCACGGCCGCCGGCGGCTGGCCGCGATGGACGAGCGGTTGGCGGCGATGGCGGAGCTGCAGCGGGTCTCGCAGGAGAACCTGCGGCTGCTGGAGAAGCAGCGCCAGTTCCTGCAGGACGCCTCCCACGAGCTGGGCACGCCGATCACCGTGGCCCTTGGCCACACAGAACTCATCGAGCGGACCGTCGGCGACCCAGTGGTGGCCAAGGATGCCCGGGTGGTCGAGGACGAGCTGCTGCGGCTGCGCCGACTGGCCAGCCGGATGCTGCTGCTGGCCTCGGCGGGAGGCCCGGACTTTCTGCACTTGGCGCCGGTGGAGGTCGAGCCCTTGGTGGTGGAGGCCATGGGCAGGTGGGCTCACGCGCCCAGGCGGTGGTCGCAGGGGGCCGTGGACGAGATGACCGTCCTGGGCGACCGTGACCGCCTAGCCGTGGCCCTGGATGCGCTACTCGAGAACGCTGTTTCGCACACCGATGTGGACGACCGCATCGAGGTGACCGCTCGCCTGGAGGATGGGAGTGTCGTTCTCGCCGTGGTGGATGAGGGCTGCGGCATCCCGGCGGCGGACCTCGGGCGGATCTTCGACCGCTTCGCTCGGGTCGACCCGCATCGCAACCGCCAGGCTGGCGGGTTCGGCCTCGGCCTAGCCACCGTGAAGGCGATCGCGGAGGCCCATCACGGCTCGGTCCGGGCCCAAAGCACGGTCGGCCAGGGCTCGGTGTTCGAGATGGTCTTGCCGGCGTCCACGGGTCCGCCAGAGACGATTCCCGCTGGCCCGGCAGTCGGGGCACGTCGAAGCGGCAGCGGCTCGAATAGCTCGGCAACCACCAGGTGACCGTCAACCTCGCCGATGCCTGTCCGCTGGTCGAGTGCCGGTCGCGGCGTCGCTGGCCGTTTGTCCTTGCTCAGCCCACGTCGAGCCGCCCGGTTGTGGTCCCAACTGGCCTCAGCGGCCATCGCATCTCACCGCTGGCCGTGGTGTTGGGCGTCGGCGGCGTTGATGAGGGTGGGGTCGAAGCCCATGCCGAACATCACGGCGCGCAGGTGGGCCCGGTAGAGCTGCTCGGTGTCGCCGATGAGGCGGGGCAGGCTGCCGAAGACCTCCGCCACCAGGTAGCCGACCACGGCGGCGTAGGGTTCAGCGCGATGACGGCCAGCCGGGGCGAGTGGCCGGGCGCGGCGGCGCCGAGGAGACCGCGGAGGAACTCTGTCGTCTCGCCACAACGCTGTGCTGGCTCGCCTTCAGATTGCCAGCAACCCGATCCAAGAACCTGCTCACCAACCCCCACGTCGATCGGTGCCCGTGCTCCCGCCGCTGAAACGGTGTCTTCACCTGCATCTACGCCGACGACCTGAGCTGCTCTGCCTCGCCCTCCCCAGCGGCGAAGAGGTCGCCTACCGAATCACTACCGCCCGTAGGATGGCGCTCTGCTCGGAACTCGTCACCCCCGGGTCATGGAGCAGCTCGCCGCCACAGGGACGTCCTGGCCGACCTGTTCCGCGCTGCTAAGGACCGGCCGGCTCGGTTGGGGGTTGGGCGCAGAGGGCTCGGTGGGGCAAGATGTGCGGACCCGCCGCTCGGCCGACTCAGTAGACGGCCCGATAACGACGTTGCCAACAAATGCCTCTCGACAACACGCCCGCCATCGAGACCGTGGAACCGGTCTCGACTCCCCCGTCGGGCGGGTCGAGGCTCGCGGATCTGTTCCACCGGGTCAACAGCGTCATCCCCGAGGCGCAGGAGCTCGTCACGGTCGCGCCGTCCACCACCGCCGGGGAGGCACTCGCGCTGCTGGCGCAGCATCGATTCTCGCAGGTCCCGGTCGTACGGGGTGGTGAGGTGCTCGGCTCATTCTCCTACCGGTCATTCGCTCGGGGTGCGGTCGAACTCCACCCGCAGGTACATGGTGCGCTCGAGGAGGTTCCCGCTGAGGAGTTCATGGAAGCCCTCGACATCGCCCATGCCACCGAGGAGCTGGCGTCCATCTTCGACGCCTTGGACCGCGACGACGCCGTGCTGGTCGGGGCGCCAAATGACCTGCAAGCGGTCGTCACGCCAATGGACGCGCTGCGCTACCTGTATCGACTAACCGAGCCATACGTGCAGCTTGGCGAGATCGAGCGGTCCTTGCGCATGGTGGTGGATGCCTCCGTGGAGGATGGGCAGCTTGCCGAGTGCGCTCGGCGTGCGCTCCAGCGGGAGTATGAAGGACGAGAAGCCGACCTGCCGACCAGGGCCGAAGACATGACATTAGGGGAACTCGTATCGATTATCCGTGATGGTCGAAACTGGCAGCATTTTGAGCCGCTGCTTGGCAGCCGCAGGGAACTGGTTGCAGCGCGGCTGCGTCCGCTCCCCGGCCTCCGCAACGACGTCTTTCACTTCCGCCGCGAGCTCTCCAACGAGGAGCGGGCGACGATTGCAGTGGTACGCAACTGGGTGCTCGGCAAGCTGCGAGGAACCCCGCTGGCGGAGGGCACCAATGGCTGATCCGACCCTCGCCTTCGCGCTCCGCGCCCAGCAGCAGGACTTCGTGGCGCAGTTCCTGGCGCCAGGCGCCCCGCGCCACCAGCTGCTGCTCGCCTCGACTGGGGCCGGGAAGACCACTACGGCGATGGCTGTTGCTGCCGCGGTCCTCCGGGTCCCGCCGGCCCGGGTGCTGTACGTCACGCCGGATAGAGTCGAGGCCGAACAATTCCCTTCGACACGACCGTCGGGCAGCAAACTGGTACATCTTTCCAAAGCCTGGCTGCGCGAGCACAACCGTGACCCCGATGGCACATCGGGCCGGTGGCCTGCCTGGATGCTCGCCACGATCGACCCGCATGCGCTGGCTGATCCGTGGGTGATCAGGAAACTTCTCACCACCGAGTGGGATCTGGTCGTCCTCGACGACGTCAATGACCTCACCCCAAGAGCCGAACAAGCAATGGCACACCTGGTCGGTGAAGGGAGCGCGAGGCGTCTTCTCGCCCTCGGACGGCCATCGGCGGTCGCCCCACTACCTGCGATCGAAGACCTCCACATCACGCGGTGGAGCCTGCAGCGTGTGGGCTGGGATGACATGCCCACCGCAGATCAACTGCGCCGGTTTCACTCCGTATTGTTCGACCGCAGCCCCGAGGAACAGCTCCTGCTGCAACGTGTGCAGCAACTACTGGACCAGGTGCGGGACTACAGCAGCGAGTGGGGCATCGACGACCTCGACCAAGCGGCATCGTCCAGCCCCTACGCCTTGCAGGTCCACGCCCTGCAGGCGCTTGAGCGGCTACGGCCACAGCGCAACGCGCTCGCTCATGGCCGGACCTCAGAGGACTTCAGGAATAGCTTGGGGCGGGCTGTGGAGTTTCGCCAACTCACTGTGGCTATCGGGGAGCTGCAGGGCTTGGCAGACGCCGTAGACAAACTCGCTGTGGATTCTCGCCACACAGCACTCACCGAGCTGCTTCAAGCCGGTCCCGCCGCCTTGCGCGAGCACGGTGTCGTCGTCTTCTGCGCTCAGACGAGCACCGCCGACTACCTCGCTAACGGCCTAGCACTTCTGGAGCGCCCAGTGGTTCGCATCAAGCCGCAAGCTGCGGAGATTGCTGAGCTTCAAGCAGCCTTGCGCACGCCGGACGTAGTGCTGGTCGCCGACGACGACACGGTCATCGGCGTCGATCTTGGCGACGTACGCCAAGCGATCAACTACGACCTCATCCCTGACCCGCAGCAGATGCTGGCGCGATGGCTGCGGCTTGGCGCAGCGGATCCCCACCGCCGATCACCCGAAGTCTGGACTCTGATCGACCGGTCACAGGGCTCCCCACCGGAACAGCTCGCCTTGGAACTCATGCCATATCTCGCTGGCGTGTGAGCCACTCGCCATGACCGGCGTCGTCCGACGCGAGGGCCCATGATCGACTCTCCTCAAGGTCTGTTTGACGCCTGTTGGCGACGCATCGATCGAGCATCGACCCATCGAGCGGCTGCGGCTGCGGTGTGGAACGAGTTCCTCGATCAGAATCCGTACGAGTTCACGGTCTCGCGTGAGCACAGCGGGAGCTTCGTCATGCGTGTTCACCAGGAGATCCCGACGCCCCCGGAGATGGCGGTGCTCATCGGCGAGTGGCTCTACAACCTCCGGTGTGCGCTGGACTACAGCGTCTACGCGACCGCTGTCTGTGTGCGCGGACAGGACCCTCCCCCGGGAGCGGGCCAGCTGCAGTTTCCGATCTACGAGTCCGAAGACGCTTTCCGGCGGAACCTGCACCGCTTGAAGCCGCTGGGAACGCACCACCCGACCATCCTCGAAACGATGCAGCCATATCGGCACGATGACCCTGACACCTCGGCGCTCGGGTGGCTGAACCGCCTCGCCCGCATCGACCGTCACCGACGGCTGACCATCACCACCGCCTACGTCGCTGAATTGCGGCCGATCATTGGGGTTCCCGTGGGATGCACCGTGGAGTTGGAGTGGGGGGAGCGGGTCATGGTCGACCATGTGGCCGAGATCGCACGCTTCAAGGTCACGCCGCGGGAGGAGGGTTGGAAGGTAGAGACGAATCCGCAGGCGGGCATCGATCCTGAGATCGCCGAGTGGGCTGCGTCACCTTTCTGGCGTCCCATCGCCTACAACACGCGTCTACGCATGCTGGACGTCGTCGTGGAGTCCATGGTTGCGACGCTGGAGTACGACTGCTTGGGTTCCAGCCGGAAGTCAGACATGCTCACTGAGGCATTCCGAGCGGAGTGCGATGCTCGACGCCCCCCACCCAAGATCGGTCCTCACAGCAGGGTCTGGTGACGGCCCGCGCGGGACTCCAGTAGCGCCTCATCCACGCCAATGTCGCCGCTTCGGCCTGCCCGGGGCCGATCAACGTAGCAATCCCGATCGGGGACCTACTGGGGCCGGTGCCAGCCCTTCTCGACAAACAGCGGCACATACTCGGCGGGGATGAACAGCCGATCCTCCGGGGCGGCGACCTGGAAGTAGGCCTGCGGGGCGATCAGGGTGTCGTCGTCGCGGCCGAGGTCGATGACCCACCGCTCCGGCGCAGCCCGGCGGGCCAGGAAGCGCAGCTCGAACGGCAGCAGCCGCAGCGGGTCGGCCCGCTCGACCAGGCCCAGGTACTGGGCGCGGGCGTCGCGCACGAACTGGCGGGCCACCTGCAAGGCGCCCCCCTGCTGCTCGGCGAGGGTGTTGGCGGTTCCCGGCTGCGGGACCGCGTCGATCAGGGAGCCGTGGCGGCGGAACGGGTCGATGTTGGGCCAGATGAAATACGGCATGACCCAGCCGGCTTGGAGCATCCGCTCGTTGTAGCAGCGAGGCCGCGGCCCGGGGTCGGTCGCCGAGGGCTGCTGGCGGTTGAGGAAACACAGCAGCCGCCCGAAGCCGTCCATCACCTCGTGGGCGAACGCGCAGAAGAACTGGAAGGTTGCTTCGGTCTGCCCCAGCGCCGCGGCGTCGGCACGGACCAGCTCGCGCAGCGCACCGCTGGCCGCGCCACCGAGCCGGGCATGGTTGGCTGCCGTGCCAGGGCCGACCCGGCCGGTGAGGAAGGCGTGCAGCTCGGGGGACAGCGGCGGGGAAAACGGTGGGAGGGTGGCGACGAACGGGTCGGTCAGGAACGGCTCCCAGGCCGGGTTGGAGATGGGGGTGAATCCCTTGTGGCCGGGCAGGGTGAAGCTGACTTCCGGGGCGTCCACGCCCAAAAAGCGGATCCCGAGGTTGCCGTCCAGCAGGGTGGTCACGGTGTCGCCGTCGTGGACCTGCTGGTTGATGGTGCCTTGCTGGGCGCCGTGCATGCCCAGCTGGGCGTGGCCGATGGTGAGCCCGGGACGGGAGTTGCTCGATGGCGCTTGCCATGTGACCCCCCTGCGACGATGGCCGCATCCTGTCGATGTGTCGATCTTGCGGCACTCTGCCACACAGCAAGGCAAGAAACCATCCCAAGGATCGGGCCGACGCCGTTGGCTCAGCGACCGTCCGCACCCCAGTGAAGGACGCCGAGGGGATGGGACGATGTGCCCGCACAGCGTCGCGGGGATCGAGTCACCCGTGCGGCGGCTGATGGAGCCCCACGCGGGGAGCAACGGTGTTGTTACCCATGCTTTCGGGTTCGCCCGGCGAGCATGGGTCGGCAACTGACCGCCCCGGGCGTTCCTGCTGCTAGCGGCCCTGCCGGGCAGTGATACCCGCACACACCGATCCGGTACCGTCCTGTGTGTGCTGGTCACGGGGTTTGCCGCTGCTCGTACCCCCCGTGACCACCATGGGAAAGCTGGCCGCGACCACTGCTCGAGCACGCTCTCGCGGCGTGCTCGTCGTCCAGCCCGACAACCGGGCGGTCTTGATGACGCATCGGGTGGTGGGTTGTCTGCTCGGGTCGACGGGTCATGGCGAGCACGGGCGGCGTCGTTGATAGCCGTGCGGCGACGGACCGCCTGGACCGGTGATGCGCACGGTCGCGAAACTCTTCCGGCAAGTGTCCGCTCGGTGCCACTCGGTGCCAGTCAACGCGGCTGGGTCCACTCGGCGACAAGGCCCGTGACCTGCACGGACACAGGATTCTGCTGGTCAGCCGGTATGGCGGGGGCGACCGATTATCCTCCCTCGCACGGAGGAAGTCAGGGGTTCGAATCCCCTCACCTCCACCCCCACGAAAGCCCTGGTCACTGGCCCCGGCAGGAGCTACCCGCCAGGGCCGCGCCGTCCCGTGGGGCTCTCCGGGCAGCAAACGGGCAGCAACGAGTTCAGTTGCTCGTCCACGGTCGGGTAAGCGGGCAGTGCTCTTGAGGGACAAGGAGTTCCCATGGAGCCCATAGGGGGAGAAGCGCAGGAAGAGACTTCAGTTCATGCATCGCCTCTACAAGAGGCGACGGGTGGTGTAGAGCTGGCGCGCGTAAGCATGTTCGGGCTCGGCAGTGAGTTGGGTTGGTCCCGGGAAGAGACCCAGCAGGTGGTCGAATACCTCAAGGGAGGTAACTGTTCAGGGGGGTGCTGGGGCTGGCAGCCATGGGTCGCCCTCGAACAGCCGGCGTAGGGCGGCTAACGGGTTGACGCCGTGCTTGCGCGCGGTCGAGATGTAGGAGCGCACGGTCAAAAACGCCTGCGCGCCGTCCAGGGTCCGCCAGCACCCGGACACCTTCTGCTGCAGCTTGACCATGCGGATGTCGCGTTCGGCCTGATTGTTGGTCGGTGGGACCCGCAGGTCGGCAAGGAACCGCAAGACCTCCTCGCGGTGGCCCTCCAGCCGCCCAAGCAGGCGCACCGCCGGCGAGCGTCGGGGCCGCCGCCGGCCGGCTGGGCGGCGCGCGCGGTGGCGGCCTGGCCGCAGGCGATCGCGAACCACTCGCCAAGCTCCGCGGCCCACCCCTGCCCCGGCTCCTCGCCGATCCCCTCGAGCTCCCGGACAAGATGCGCCGCGCACAGCGCATGGGTGGCGGTGGGGTAGCGCCAGTACGGCGACCAGCCGTCATGCACCGCCACCCCCTGGAAGTCCGGCAGCACCCCGGCGGCGTCCATCGCCACCACCCCCCGCTTGGCATGCACGGTGAACAGGCTCAGCAGCGGTGTGGACGCCGAGTGCACCCAGTGCAGCCGGCCCGCGACCCGCGCGCCGGTCTCGTCGAAATGGGCGACCTCGGCCCGGGCGAGCCGCGC
>WNGF01017709.1_pt1 | contig 10467 bp, 13 predicted proteins | sample 5400641 | NCBI WGS metagenome assembly WNGF01 (sample SAMN13153371, study PRJNA577476) | soil metagenome | isolation source: 80 cm soil or saprolite under grassland replicate 2 | place: USA:California | collected 2016-06-15
TCTCCTCGGGTGACGCGCTCGACGCGATCTGCTTCGCCGCGCCGAAGACGATCGTGACCTCGCCGTAGATCGTCACGCGCGGCTCGAGCTCTGCCAGCACCCCGTCGATCGTCCCGTGGATCAGCTCCTCGTGGAGCTTCGTCATCTCGCGTGCCACCGTCACCTCGACGCTGCCGCCGACGACGTCGCGGGCGTCGCGCAGCGAGTCGACGAGGCGCTCCGGCGACTCGTAGACGATGGCGGTGTGGCCGAGCGCGGCCAGCTCGCGGTAGAAGTCGAGGCGCTCGCCGTGACGATGCGGCGTGAAGCCGAGGAAGGTGAAGGGGAGGGGAGCGATGCCGCTGGCGGCGAGCGCGAGGACGCCCGCGAACGGCCCGGGGATCGGCTCGACCGCCACGCCGCGCTCGCGCGCCAGGCGGACCATGCGGTAGCCAGGATCGCTGACGACCGGCATGCCGGCGTCGCTGACGATGGCGATGGTCTCGCCGGCTTCGATTCTGTCGATGAACTGCGCCGAGCGCGCATCTTCGGTGTGCTCGTCGAGGCGGTCGGTGGGCCGGTCGATGCCGAAGTGCGTCAGCAGCTTTCGCGTGTGTCGCGTGTCTTCGCAGAGGATCAGCGCCGCCGATTGCAGCGCCTCGACGGCGCGCGGAGGAAAATCGCCGAGGTTGCCGAGGGGCGTGCCTACGACGAGGAGCTTGCCGGGCATGCGGCGGAGTGTACTTCGCGCGCCAGCTCGTCCGTCAGCGCCACGATCTTCCGCGACAGCTCCAAGGGAGTGGGGCGGTCGACGCGCTCGTCATCGAGGAAGAGGCTCAGCGCGCGGCTCATTGTCCCGGCTACGTCGCTGATGCCCGGAAAGCCGAGCGAGCCGCCGGAGCCCTTGAGCTGGTGCGCCAGAAAGAGCAGCGCCGGGAAGGCGCTCTTGAACGTGCCGTGCTCCGCGAGGGCGCGGCCATGCGTCCGCATCGTCTCGATCGTCGTGCTGACGTCGGCGAGGTAATCGCGCTGGAGGTCGACGAGCTCCATCGGGAACGAGCTCAGCGAAAAGCCTGCCACGTAGTGCCGGCGTCTCGCCGGCCGGATCGGCGGCGTCTCGCCGCCGTTTAGCGAAACGCCTGCCACAGCAGGATGGCCGCGGCGGCAGCGACGTTGAGCGATTCGACGCGGCCGGAGGTTTTGATGGCGACGGGGTTGCCATGCCTGCGGATCTCCTCGGAGACGCCGCCGCCCTCGCTGCCGAGGACGAGGATGTCGGTTTTTGCCGGGGCCCTGGTCTCACCGTCAATGTCGGCGTAGAGCAACGGCCTCCCCGCGCCGGTGAGCTGTTGCACACTCACGCTCGCGATCGGCACGTTCAGGATCGCGCCCGCCGAGGCGCGGATGGCCTTTGGCGAGAACGGATCAGCGCAGCCGGGCAGGAGCGCGACCGCCGCGTCGAACGCGGCCGCGAGCCGCACGATCGTGCCGACGTTGCCGGGATCCTGCACGGCGTCGAGGGCGACGAGGAGCTGGCCGCTGGCGAAGACATCAGCGTTGCAGGGCCGGCGGAAGAGAGCGAGGACGCCCTGAGAAGTCTTGGTCTCGGCCACAGCGCGGAACAACGAGTCGCTGAAGACGATCTCCTGTCCCCCGTCCCCCGTCCCCTGTCCCCCGATCACGGCAATCGGCGTCCACCCCGCCGCGATCGCATCGGCCACCATCTTCGGCCCTTCGAGCACGATCTCCTCGGCGTGCTCGCGCACGGCGTCGCGGACGCGTTGATCTGGACCTTCCCCTCCATCCTCCTCTCCGCCTTCGTCATCGCCTGGGGCGCCGAGGCCGCGCAGTTCCTGATCTCGCAGGGTCTGGCCCTGGCCATCCTGGCCTGGCTGCAGACCCTGCCGGAGTTTGCCGTCGAAGCGGTCATCGCCTGGAACGCCGGCAAAGACCCGTCGCAGACGCACCTGGCCATCGCCAACTTCACCGGCAGTCTGCGCCTCCTGGTCGGCCTCGGCTGGCCGATGATCTACTTCGTCGCGGCGACGTTCGGCTGGAAGCGCCACGGCCGCTTCATCGCCGTACAGCTCGAGGAGGAGCACGCCGTCGAGGTCTTCGGGCTCCTCCTCCCGATCCTCTACTTCACCTTCGTCTGGTGGAAAGGCTCGCTCACGTTGTGGGACGCCTTCCCGCTCACCGCCTGCTACGTCGTCTACCTCTTCGTCCTCTGGAAGATCCCGCCCCGCCAGCACGAAGCAGAAGCGCTCGACGACCTCGGCGTGGTGCCGCGCCGCGTCCTGCGGATGCAGCCGCGTCCGCGCGGCGTCTCCATCCTCCTCCTCTTCATCGTCGGCGGCGCGATCCTCTACTTCTCGGCGCATCCGTTCCTCGACTCGATGCTGGCCATCGCCGGATCGCTCGGCATTTCCACCTTTGTGTTCGTCCAGTGGGTCGCGCCGTTCCTCTCCGAGTTCCCCGAGAAGCTGAGCGCCTTCTACTGGGCGCGCAAGGTGTCATCGGCGAACGTGGCGCTGATGAACATGGTCTCGTCGAACATCAACCAGTGGTCGATCCTCTCGGCCATGATCCCGATCATCTTCGTGATCAGCGCGGGCGAGCTGCGGCCGCTGGCGTTCGACCAGATGCAGCGGCAGGAGATCCTCCTGACCATCCTGCAGAGTTTCCTCGGGTTTCTGCTCCTGCTGAACCTGGAGCTGCGCTTCCACGAGGCCCTCATCCTCTTCGTTTTCTGGCTCGTGCAGTTCGTGGTTCCGTCGTGGCGCGAGGCGATGATTTACGTGTATCTTGGCTGGTGCATCGTCGAGCTCGTGCGGCTGGTCATCAGCCGCGAGGCACCGCCGGCCTGGCGCGGTCTCCGCACCACCCTCGCTCAACGATTTGCGTGAGGAACCGTGACCACGACGACCACCACTGAGCGCCTCCGCTTTACGCGCCGCGTGACCGAGATGGAGATCTCGCCGACGCTGGCGGTGATGAACCGCGCCCACGAGCTGGTGGCCAGGGGCCACGACGTCGTCGACCTCGGGCCGGGCGAGCCCGACTTCGCCACGCCTGCCTTCGTGGCCGAGGCGGGGAAGCGCGCCATCGACAACGGGCAGACGAAGTACACGAACCCGCTCGGCACGAAGCCGCTGCGCGAGGCCATCGCCGCGCGCTACAACCGCCGTTTCGGGACGAACGTCTTGTGCGAGCACATCATCGCCGGCACAGGCGGCAAGCAGGAGCTCTTCAACATCGTCCTCGCGCTCCGGTCTTCGCGCCGACCGATCCCGAGAACCACTTCCGGCCGACCCTTGCCTCGATCGAGTCGGTGGCGAGCGAGCGGACGCGCGGCGTGATCATCAACTCCCCGTGCAATCCCACCGGCGCCGTGATCGAAGAAGGGGAGCTCGCGCGCATCGTCGAGTGGTGCGCGTCGCGCGGCATCTTCCTGCTCTACGACGAGACGTACGAGCTCTTCGTCTACGAGGGCAACCGCCACGTGTCGGCGGTGCGCTGGTTCGAGGAGTATCCGGAGACGGTGATCACGGTGAACTCGATGTCGAAGACGTTCGCGATGACGGGGTGGCGCCTCGGCTACGCGGTCGCGCATCCCGAGGTCATCGCGGCGGCGGGGAAGATCCAGAGCCACTCGACGTCGAACCCGAGCTCGATCTCGCAGGCGGCGGCGCTGGCGGCGCTGAACGGCGCCGACGATGACGCGAAGCGGATGCACGACGCCTATCGCGAGCGGCGGGCGTACCTGGTGCCGGCGCTCAACGCCATCGACGGCTTCTGCTGCACGGATCCGGACGGCGCGTTCTACCTCTTCCCCGAGGTGCGGCAGTTCTTCGGCCGGAGCGGCATCCACGACTCCCAGTCGTTCGCCACGTACCTCCTCGACGAGGCCCGCGTCGCCGTCGTTCCGGGGAGCGCCTTCGGCGCCGCCGACTACGTCCGCATCAGCTACGCCACGTCGATGGAACGCATCCGGGAAGGCGTCAAGAGGCTCACGGCCGCGCTCGGGAAGTTGTAGCCGTCCACTCCCGTTTCAGGTCGGCGGTTCCCTACTGAATAAAGGAGATTCTGTGAAGAAAGCATCGATCATCTGCACGCTTGCGCTCGCGGCCGCGACGGTCGCGATGGCGCAACAGGAGAAGCCGGCCGCGCCGGCGCCGAAGCCCGCCGACGCGGATCCGGTCATCATCTCGGCCAGCGGGCTGGCCATCCACAAGTCGGAGTTCGAGGGGGCGGTGAAGACGCTCCCGCCCGAGTACCAGCAGTTCGCGATGGGCCCGGGTAAGAAGCAGTTCGCCGAGGATTACCTGCGCATGAAGCTGCTCGCCGCGCAAGGGGCGAAAGAGGGTCTGCAGAACGACCCCGAGGTCGCCCGCCAGTTCGAGCTGATGCGCGCGAACCTGCTCGCCACCGCCGAGCTCAAGCGCATCGAGAAGGGCGTAGTCATCAGTGACGCCGACGTGAAGGCGTACTACGACGCGAACAAGAAGGACTACGAGCAGGTCCACGCGCGCCACATCCTGATCGCGCCGAAGGGAAGCGCGGCCGCTCCGCCGGCGAAGGAAGGGACGAAGGCGCTGACCGACGCCGAGGCGAAGGCGAAGGCCGAGGAGATCCGCACCAAGCTCGTGGCCGGCGGCGATTTCGCGCTGCTGGCGAAGTCGGAATCATCCGACACCGGCAGCGGCGAGCAGGGCGGCGACCTCGGCTCGTTCGGCCACGGCCAGATGGTGCCGGAGTTCGACCAGGCCGCGTTCGCGGCGAAGCCGGGCGAGATCACGCCCGTGGTCAAGACGCAGTTCGGCTACCACGTCATCAAGGTGGAGTCGCACGACTACACGCCGCTCGAGCAGGTCAAGCCGGCCATCGAGAAGACGCTCCGCCAGAAGAAGATGCAGGAGACGCTGGAGGCGATGAAGACCTCCGCGAACGCGACGTACGACGAGGCCTACTTCGCCGCGCCGAAGCCGCAGAGCTCTGCGATCACGAACGACAGCGAGAAGGCGCCGGCCGCGAAGCCCGCCACCCCGCCCCCCGCCAAGAAGAAGCCGTAAGTTCATGGGGTCAGGTCTTCAGTTTGCAGTTTTTATTTGCACAGCAAATAAAAACTGCAAACTGAAGACCTGACCCCCCCTCGGAGGCCGCATGGAAATCCCGGCGAAAGTCTCGATCTTCAACCGTACCCTGGAGATGAAGGGGAAGCAGGGGACCTTGATCGCCCTCAACGAGGACGCCGGCTACTACGAGGTCGTCATGGAGGTACAGCAGCGCAACCACACGGTGCTCCTGCCGATCGCGGAGACGGTGGTGATCTTCAACGAGGCGCTGCCGACGATCTCGGCGGATTTCGAAGTGGAGCGCTAGGACGATAGCGGTGCTTCATACGGCCGGTGCGACCGCCGCGCCTGCTGCACGATTCTCTCCGCGCGCTCGATGAGGTCCGTTGCCACGGAGAGCCGCGCCTGCCACTGCGCGTACTCGTTCTCTTCGTCGCGTCCGTCGAGCAACGACAGCGCGGTACCGGCTTCGACCACGTAGGGCACGCTCGCTTTCTCCAGCCGGTCGACGACTTCCGCAAGCTCCACGGGATCGATCGTTTCCATGAGCGCCGTGAGCCCTGGGACGATCTCGGCGCGCGGTCCCCGCGGCTCGAGCGCGGCCACGAGCGCCACGCCGCAGTCGCTGCACTCGGTGAAGCCTTCGCGGTACTCCGCCTCGCACGATGGGCAGAACATCACGTCACCTTCTTGCCGAACAGATACGCGATGGCCACGCCAAGCAGGTAGAGCGCGATCATCGGCACCGCCAGGAACGTCTGCGTGACCATGTCGGGCGTCGGCGTGACGATGGCGGCGATGATGAACGACAGCACGACCGCGTACTTGAACTTCTGCATCAGGAACGCCGGCGTGACGATGCCGAGGCGGGCCAGGAAGAAGATCAGGATCGGCGTCTCGAACACCGCGCCCGTCGCGAGGATGATCGTGCTCGCGAACGAGAAGTAATCGTCGATCGTGATCATCTGCTTGAACTTCTTCCCCGTCTCGACGAAGAAGGCGCACGTCACCGGCAGGATGTAGGCGTAGCCGAAGTAGCCGCCGAGGATGAAGAAGAGCGACGCGCCGATGATGAACGGCACGGCCAGGCGGCGCTCGCGCTTGTACAGCCCCGGCGCGATGAAGAGCCAGAGCTGCAGCAGGATCACCGGCGCGGCCACGAAGATGCCGGCGAAGAACGCCACCTTCATGTACAGGAAGAACGGCGCCGTCAGGCGGGTGTAGGCGAGCTTGTCACCGTGCGGCAGGAACTTCGTCAACGGCGCCTGGATGAGCTCGAAGATGCGGTCGGCAAAACCCCAGCAGACGAGGAAGCCGGCGAGCAGCGCGAGGATCGAGACGACGAGCCGCTTGCGCAGCTCGTCGAGGTGATCTAGGAACGACATTTTCGGCAGTTCGCGCTCTTTCGACTCCTCGTCGTCCCCGATGAGCTCGGGCGTTCCGTTGATCGTGTCGGCCATCGGTTACTCGACGTGCTCGGCGGGCGTCGGCGCGGCGTCGCCCGCGACGATTGCCGCTGGCTCAGCTCTTGATACGGTCGTGTCCGGAGGCGGGGACATCACGTTCAGGTTTCTCAGGTCCTTCAATTCTTCGACGTGGACTTCCCGCTCGATGGTGTTCTTCAGGTCGTCGCTCGCTTTCTTGAACTCGCCGAGGGCCTTGCCGAGGGTCTTGCCGATCTCGGGCAGCTTGCGCGGGCCGAACACGATCAGAGCCACGATGAAGATCATCAGCAGCTCGGGAAGTCCCAGTGAACCGAACATGAAGAACCTCTTTCCCGTTGGTGACGTGCGGGTGAACACCCCCCGCGAAGTGAATACTCCGCACCTATAATGACGTTGAAAGACCGACCATGACAAAACTCAGAAAGACCGAGAAGTGGACCTTCTCGCTGACGCTCGTCGCCGCCATCGCGGGGGCGACGCTGTTCGGCGGATTCTACGGCAATCGACTGTTCGGCTCGCCGATACAGTCGGAGGTGTCGAAGCGGTTCAAGGAGTACACCGATCTGCTCGGCGCGGTGACGCAGTGGGCGCCGGAGGAGACCGGCTCCGACAAGTTCGTCTACTCGTCGATCGACGGGATGCTGCGGACGCTCGATCCGCACACCTCCTTCCTCGAACCGAAGGAGTACGCCGACATGCAGGATCGCCAGAAGGGCTCGTTCTACGGCCTCGGTATCCTGGTGACGAAGCGCAACGATCAGGTCACGGTCATCACGCCGCTCGAAGGCACCCCGGCCGCGCGCCTCGGCATCCGCGCCGGCGACGTCATCTCCGAGGTCGAGGGCGTGGCCACCGACGAGCTCTCGCTCGACGAGGTCGTCAAGCGCCTCAAGGGCCCGAAGGGAACGACGGTCCACATCAAGATCATGCGCGTCGGCATGAAGGAGCCGATCCCACTGTCGATCGTCCGCGCCGCCATCCCGACCAACTCGATCTCGAACGTGCTGATGCTCAAGCCGGGCGTCGGCTACATCCGCATCAAGGACTTCACCGCCACGACCGTGCGCGAGCTCGACGAGGCCATCGACCGGCTCAAGGGCGAGGGGATGCAGAAGCTCGTCCTCGACCTCCGGCAGAACCCCGGCGGCCTCCTCGACGCCGCCGTCGGCGTCGCCGATCACTTCCTCGACAAGGGGCAGATGATCGTCTACACGAAGGGGCGCACGCCCGACTCGGCGCAGGATTACCTCGCACCCGGCAAGCACCAGAAGCTCGACCAGCCGCTGGTGGTGCTGGTCAACCGCGGCAGCGCCTCGGCGTCGGAGATCGTTTCCGGCGCGATTCAGGACCACGACCGCGGCCTGGTCATCGGCGAGACGAGCTGGGGCAAGGGCCTCGTGCAGAGCGTCTACACGCTGCAGTACGGCGCCGGCCTGGCGCTGACGACGTCGAAGTACTTCACGCCGTCGGGCCGCAACATCCAGCGCGACTACAGCTCGTTCTACGACTACTACGTCGCCGATGAGACGGAGGAAGGCCAGGCCACCGAGGTCCCGCTGAAGGACCGCAAGGTCTTCCACACCGACACCGGACGCACGGTTTACGGCGGCGGCGGAATCACGCCGGACGTCTTCGTGAAGCCGGCGCCGCTGACGCGCACGACGCAGATCCTGGAGGTCCGCAGCGCGATCTTCAACTACGGCGTCGACTACGTGGCCAAGCATCCCGACGTGACGAAGGACGTGGCCGTGACGCAGGCGACGGTCGACGACTTCATGCAGTTCGCGGCGGCGAAGGAAATCGCCCCGATCGCCGACATCAGGGAAGCGCTGCAGAAGCCGAACGACCGCCGCTACATCGAGCGGGCCCTGAAGGCCGAGATCATCGCCGCGAAGTTCGGCTATGACGCCTCGTACCCGTACCGACTGCAGGGAGACAACCAGGTCGAGAAGGCGCTGGAGATGTTCCCCGAGGCGCAGAAGCTGGCCATGCAGGCCAACGAGGCCCACGCGCACGGCCAGGGCGGCGCGAACAACGCCGGCTCCCGCGCGGCGTCGAACAACGGCGTGCCGAAAACGCAGTAGGTTTTAGCGAATAGCGGATAGCGGATAGGGTTGCTCCTATCCGCTATCCGCTACAACCTATCCGCTGATTGCCAGTCTCCTTGCCCGCGCGCTCGCTTGCTGCTAGCCTGTCGCCGCTTTTTGCACGGAGAACCATCATCGATGCCTGACTTGGGAAAGAAGTACACGTGCTATAGCTGCCATACGAAGTTCTACGATCTCGGCAAGCCAGTTCCTCTCTGCCCGAAGTGCGGCGCAGACCAGCGCGACGCCGAGGAGGCGCCGGTGGCGCCTGCCTCGCGCAGCCGCAGCCGTGCTGCTGCCGTCGTCGTTGAAGAGCCGGTCGAGGAGCCGGAGTTCGCCGCCGAAGGCGAAGGGCCAGCCGCCACCGGCGACGAGGAAGAAGACGTCGTCGTCCCCGAGCGCGAAGAGCCCGAGGACGAGGAAGAGGAAGAAGAGGAGTACTGATCATGGGACGTCTCGGACTCGTCGGCTGTGTCATCGGACTCGTCATCGTGGCTCTGATCTTCGGCGGTTGGTACGTCGGGACGCGCAATCACATCGTCACTCTCGATGAAGCCGTGAACGCGCAGTGGGGGCAGGTGCAGAACGACTATCAGCGCCGTTACGACCTGATCCCGAACCTCGTCAACACCGTGAAGGGCTACGCCGCGCACGAGCGTGAGACCCTGAACGAAGTGGTCCAGGCGCGTTCGCGCGTCGGCCAGGTGGCGGTGCCGTCCGGACCTCCGGGGACGGCGACGGACATCACCTCGAACCCGCAGGCCCTCGCGCAGTACGAGCAGGCCCAGGCCGGCCTCAGCAACGCGCTCTCGCGGCTGCTCGTCGTCGTGGAGCGCTATCCCGACCTGAAGGCGAATCAGAACTTCCTCGAGCTCCAGTCGCAGCTCGAGGGGACGGAGAACCGCATCGCCGTCGAGCGCAAGCGCTACAACGACGCGGCCAGAGACTACAACGTGGCTATACGGCAGTTTCCCGGCAGCCTCGCCGCGTCGATGGGCGGCTTCAAGCCGAAGGCGTACTTCGCCGTGACGAACCCTGCCGCGAACCAGGCCCCGACGGTCGACTTCGGCACGACGACATCCGGCACGGCGCCGAAGTAGGAGGGCACGCTGCGGGCGCGCTGCTTCGCCGTTCTCCTTCTTCTCGTCGCCGCGCGCCTGGCCGCGCTCGACATCCCGCCGAAGCCGACGCAGTGGGTCAACGACTACGGCGCGAGCCTCCTCACCTCCGCGGAGACGCAACAGCTCAACGGGAAGCTCGAAGCGCTCTACAAGCGCACCGCCACGCAGTTCCTGGTCCTGATCTTCCCCTCGCTGCAAGGGGAGGATGACCTCGAGTACACCAACCGCGTGGCGAACATGTGGAAGGTGAAGGGCGACAAGGCGCTGATGCTCTTCGTCTTCGTCAACGATCACAAGGCGCGGATCCAGGTCGGCTATGGACTGGAGGGCGTCATCACCGACGCGTACTCCTCGCGCGTCATTCGCAACGCCATCGTCCCGAACTTTCAGCAGCGGCAGTACGGGGCCGGACTGAGCGCCGCGATCGACCAGCTCGCGTCGAAGATCGATCCGAACTTCCCCGCGACGGGGACGACGTCGACCTCGGTCCGACAACAGCGGCCGGTCTCGCGATCGACGCCAGGGCCGTCTGGCTCCGACATCGTCATCCTCGGGATCCTCTTCCTCATCTTCCTCTTCGTGATCCTGCCGCTGCTGCGCCGCGGCGGCGGCTGCGGCGGATGCAGCGGCTGCATCCTCCCGATGTTCTGGGGCGGCGGCGGGGGAGGGACGTTCGGCGGCGGCGGATTCAGCAGCGGTGGCGGCGGCGGATGGAGCACGGGCGGCTCGTGGGGCTCGGGCAGCTCGTTCGGCGGCGGCG
>WNGF01011653.1_pt1 | contig 10466 bp, 10 predicted proteins | sample 5400641 | NCBI WGS metagenome assembly WNGF01 (sample SAMN13153371, study PRJNA577476) | soil metagenome | isolation source: 80 cm soil or saprolite under grassland replicate 2 | place: USA:California | collected 2016-06-15
TTTGCCGAGATGGTCGAGCATCCGGAGCTGGCCGCCGGCATCAACGACGCGGCCGACGCGATCCCGGGCGCAGAGGCTCAAGAGCGGGTGTGGGCGGCGCTGCACCGAGATCTGCGCCGCCTCGGCGAGGTTCACGGCATCGAGTTTTCGTGAGCTGTTAGGAACGCCGGTTGGCGCGCAGGATCGCGATCACTGCGACCTGCAGGGGCATCGCGGTCCCGAACACGGCGGCCAGCGGAGGCGCTATCCATGCGTAGCCTCGGATGTGGGTCGACGCCAGCACCGCGACATAGGCGGCAGCAACACCCACAACGATCACCTGCCATAAGAACACCAGCGTCAGCCAGCGCTTGACCGCAGGACGCGCCCCCTCTGGGCTGCCGCTGCGCAGCGGCCCGCGCAGAAATGCGTGGTAGAGGTAGTACTGAACAGCGAGCGCAAGCAGAAAAACGGCGAGGCCGACGATGAGATAAGCGCTGTCGCTCAGGCCGAGTACGTACGCAAGCAGCGAGTGCAGACGCGCGCGCGGAACGAGCGGCCCGCCACCGTCACGCGACCCATCTGGAGGTTGGGTTCGAACCGCCGATTGACCCGGTTCTTGGCGTGACTGACGTGATGTCCATACTGCGGCTCTTTACCGCAGATCGCGCAACGCTTGGCCATGAGTCACCTTCAGAGGGGAATTCAGAGATCCGAACGCCTCGAGGTACGAGAGGCGGGAACGAATTGTACCATGGGTCTTTCCATGGCTTCGAAGACCTCCACGGCACTAGGCCAGGCCCAGCGCTGGGGCCGGATCGAGGTCTTTCCCTCAGCCGTCGCTGCGATCGCGGGCCACGCCGCCCTCGGCTGTTACGGCATCAGCGGCATGGCCGCTCGCGGGCTCCGCGACGGGGTCGCCGAGCTGCTGCGGCGGGAAAGCGTCGATCGCGGCGTCGAGGTTGTCGAGGTCCAGGGTGGGCTCGCGATCGACCTCTATGTGATCGTGCAGTACGGGATGCGCATCTCGGAGGTGGCGCACAACCTGCAGGAAACCGTCAAGTTCGAGGTCGAGCGTGCGGTAAACGTTCCGGTGGTGGAGGTCAACGTGAACGTTCAAGGCGTCCGGGAAGAGCGTCCATGAGCATGACTGCTCGTAGATCGACCGGGGTGGACGGCCCCCTCTTCAAGCAGGCCCTCCTGGGCAGCCTCAAGTGGCTCGCGGCCAACCACGAAGAGGTGAACCGCCTCAATGTGTTCCCGGTTCCGGACGGCGACACCGGCACGAACATGCTGCTCACGCTGCAGTCCGCGGTGGAGGACGTCAAGGAGTCCAATGCCGCCGAGGTGAGCAAGATCGCCAAGCTGGCCTCCCACGGAAGCCTCATGGGCGCGCGCGGCAACTCTGGCGTGATCCTTTCGCAGATCTTTCGCGGCTTCGCGCGCGCGGTCGAAGGCAAGAGCTCGCTCACCCCAAGGGAGGTCGCGGGCGCGCTCGAGGAAGCCGCCAACGCCGCCTACCGCGCGGTCAACAGGCCGACCGAGGGCACGATCCTGACCGTCGCGCGCGAGGCGGGGCGGTCAGCTTCAGCCGCGGCCAGCGATCCCGAAGCGACAGTGCCCAGCGTCATCGCCGCCGCTGCGGCGGGCGCGAGGGCGGCCGTCTTGAAAACACCGAGCCAGCTGCAGATCCTGCGTGACGCGGGAGTGGTCGACGCCGGCGGCTTCGGGCTGCAGATCATCCTCGAAGGGATGCTCAAAACGATGGAAGAGGCCACGGCCTTGTCCGTAGAGCTCACGGCGGCAAAACCGAGGGCAGCGCAAACCGCGCTCGAGCTGCCCGAGGGCGGCTGGGGCTACTGCACGGAATTCCTGATCGAAGGCACCGACCTTGACGTCGACGTCATCCGCGACGAGATTGAGGCCCTCGGCAACTCGGTGCTCGTGGTCGGTGAGCCCGAGCTGGTGAAGGTGCACGTCCACACGGACGAGCCCACGCGCGTGATCAACCTCGCCGGTGGATACGGGAAGCTGCTCAAGCTCAACGTCGGTGACATGTCGACACAGCACAAACGCATCCTCGACACGGCGGGCGGCGAGCCGCGGACTCCGCGACAGAACGGTGTTGGTCTGGCGGCGGTGGTCGCCGGCAGCGGCCTGGTCGACATCTTTCGCGGTCTCGGCGTCGATGCGATCGTGGAAGGTGGACAGACCATGAATCCCAGCACGCAGGACATGCTCAACGCCATCGAGTCGGTTCCTTACGAAGACGTTGTGCTGCTGCCCAACAACGGAAACGTCATCCTGGCCGCGAAGCAGGTCCCGTCACTGACAAAAAAGAACGTGCACGTGATCGAGACCCGCAGCGTCCCCCAGGGCGTCGCTGCCGTCGTCGCCTTCCGCCCGGATCGAAGCGCTGCGGAGAACCTTGCCGCGATGAAGGATGAGGCCGAGCGCGTGCAGACGATAGAGGTCACGCACGCCGTCCGGGACACTCGGTCCAACCGGCTCAAGGTGAAGAAGGGCGACGTCATCGGGCTCATCAACGACCGGCTGGAGTTCGCCGGCGGCGACTACGCCGAAATTGTCAGCAAGGCGATCGGAAAGCTCGGCCCGGACTCGTATGAGCTGGTCACCGTGTACCGCGGCCGGGGCGCCAGCGATGCCGAGCTGGCGGACGTCGAGTCGGCGATCAGGTCAAGCTTCCCGGGCCTCGAGGTCGAGGTGCAGCAGGGTGGACAGGAGCACTACCCCTTCATCCTCTCTGTCGAGTAGCCCTCTCAGGAGGTAAGCGCCAGCTTCACCACGTGGCCCGGCAGCGGCCACACACGCAGCACCGGCGGAGTCAAAGCCACGATCCGAGGCACGGCGCGCGTGGCCAGCGCGAACGCCCGCCTTTGTCCCGCGCCCCACGAAAGGCCGTACTCGTCGCGGAGCGAGGCCGGCAGCAGGCCGGATGTGATCACCTCGAATGGAATCATCACCGGCCCCGGGAGCAGCCGGATCGGTGGGCGCAGCACCAATCGCGCCAGGTCTCGCGCCCGATCGGTCACGCGCACAGGCCCTTCGAAAATCATTCGGCTGACATAGGCGCCGAAGTCGCTGAGGGTCGCGGGGAAACGGTCCGGGGGTATGCCGAGCAGCTCGCCCAGAACCTTGGACTCGGCGTAGAAGTCGTCGCGCTCCGAGCTCGTCAGCTGCTTGACGAACGTCTCATATGTGATCAGCGCCGAGTCGACGAGCGTTGCGTGCACCCACAGCAAAAGGTCGGGATCGAGGGCCCGATAGCCGGGTCCACGAACATGCGCATGTGCCTGGTTGACGGCCCGAGCTGCCGCGAGGGCGGTCTCCCGCTCTCCGAAGACGATCGCCATGGTCATGCGCACCGTGCGACGCAGCCGGCGGATCGGATGCGTCCGGAAGTCGGTATGGGCGTCGACCCCAGCAGCGACGAGCGGATGTGCCAGCTGCATGAGGAGCGCGCGCCCGCCGCCGAGCAGGAGGATGTTCTCCCGGTTGATGCGTCTGGTTATGGAGTCCTCGGCGTAGACCCCTGGGCCCACGCCGTCATTGAACCATGTGCTAGCGAGTTGCCTTGTCCATCTCCGCGTCGAACTTGTCTCTGAGAGGCTGGTAATACGCTCGCAGCTGCGCGCCGGTCAGGCTGAAGTCGTAGCTGTCCAGCTTGGCGTTGTCGGCCTTGACCTTGGTCAAAGCGGCGTCGAAGGCCGCCTGATCGCGACCCTTGACGGCGTCGATTAGCTTGCCGATATCGACGGCCAGCACCTTGAAGTCGACCAGGAAATCGTGCATCACGGCCGGCAGGCCCGGCGCTCCCGACTGACTGAGCGCCTGGTCGACGTGCGAGCGCAGCGAGGAGTCCGCGGTGCTGGCGCCCGTGTAGTCCTGGTCCTGGTAGGACCCGATCAGCGTTACGTAATCGATCACCACCTCGGCATAGGCTTGAAAGAACTGGCCGACCAGGACGTAATCGGACGTCAGGATCCGCGCGTTCTCGAGCGCTTTGCGCGCATGCGAGATGCGATCGGCCTCGTGATCGAGCCGCCCGCGGCTGAACACGGTCAGCCACTGATGATCATTGAGCTTGCTGCCCGCTGATGCGAGCGCAGCGTCGTCGCCATCGACGGTCCCGCCTGCTGACTTCGATGTCGTGACGAACTGAGCCATGAGGCGGCGCGCCTGCATCGGGTCGTAGTTGTCGCCGATCGCCGACTGCAGCTGGCCGCCCAAGGTGTCAAGGGTCTTGCTGAGGTCGTCGTGGTGTGCGATGGCGGTGTCGAGCGCACGGTCCGCGGTCGAGATCCTGCTCTCGGCGGCGGCGACGCCCGCAATCGTATAGACGCTCAATCCGGCCAGTAGGGCGACGATCGCGATGACCGCCGCGATGGTGGCGCGCAGGCCGCCGGAGATCTGGTAGGCGCCGGCCGGCGCGTACTGCACCGGAGCCGCCTGGGGGTAGGCCGGCGGTGCGTAGATCGGAGACGTGGCCGGCGGGGGGTCGGTGCGAGGTGGCGGCACGTAACCCGGAGATTCGGTCACGACGAATTCACTTTACCCCGACCTTATGAGTTGTTGGCCTTGGTGACCTCCGAGTTGAAGGTGTCGATCAGCGGCTTGTAGAAGCTCTCGATTGCGGCCCCGATCTTGGTCCAGTCGTATGTGTCCAGCTTGTTGGCGTCCGCGGTGATCAATTTGAGGGCGGCTTGAGCCCCGGCCGCGTCGCCCGCCTGAGCGGCATCCAGCAGCTTCCCAAAGTCAACCGCCAGAGACTGAAGATCGAGGAGGTACTGGTGCACGTCGGCCGGCAGCCCCGGTGCGCTGGCCAGGGGCAGGGTCTTGGTGATGTCGGCCTTCAGCGACGCGTCCGCTGCAACCGATCCCGAGATGTCGGTAGCCTGGGCTTTGGTCGCGAGTGTCTCGAGATCGACCTCGGCGTCGAAGAAGGAGTGGTAGAAGGTGCCGATCTGAACGAAGTCGGCCGTGATCGTCTTCGCTGCCGCAAGAGCTTTGCGCTCGTGCTCGATGCGGGTCGAGGTCTGATCGAGCCGGGAGCGGCTGAAAACGGTCAGCCACTCGTTGTCCTTCAGCTTCGCCTGCGCGCTGGCGAGCGTGGCCTCATCGGCGGCCAGCGTCGGTGCGGCGGCTTGGGATTTGCTGACCAGCTGATCCCACACGCCCTGTGCCTGCTTCAGGTCGGCGGTGGTCACGTTGTTGACCTTGGTCGCCTGGACCTGGGTTGAGAAGGTGTTGAAAGTGTCAGCCAGCGAGTTCTGGCGCCCGATCACCTCGTTGTACGCGGTCCGCGCGCTTTCGATCCGGCTCGAGGCGAACGCAAACCCAGCAATCCCGTACCCAATGACGGCGACGACCACGAGCACGACCACCAGCAGCACGGCGATGACGTTTCGAGTGCGATGCGAAGGTCCGCCCGCAGCCGGCGGTGGGATCCCATAACCAGGCGTTGGATACCCCGGCGCTCCCGGGTATTGCGGCGCAGCCGCAGGGTCCGCCGGCGGTGGATAGGCCGGCGGCGGGGAGTACGCAGGTGGCGAGGAAGCGGGTGGCGGCGGGTATGCCGGCGGAGTCTCCCCAGGGGGCGGCGGGCTGGGCGGGCCAGGCGGGTTGGTGCTCATGGTTCCGTGCACTGTAACCCGTTACGCGGGCGCGTGGCTCTGCCTGAGCGCACGTTCGGTCGCTGGGCCTGCTGCTATAACCATCGGGCAGCATGATGATGGTGGTCAGATTCCCGGTGAGGCTCGATGCGCCGGTCAGCGCACTCCCGAGAGTCAGGCTCTCGGACTCCAGGAATCTCGCGGCTCTCGGCATACGCACGATTCGCGACCTGCTGCTCGTGCTGCCCTACGGATGGGAATCCTTCGGCCAGCCGAGGGCGGTCGCCGACCTCTTGCCGGGGATGAGTGCCGCCGTCGTCGGAACCATCTCAGCGGTCGCTCCGCGGATCAGCCTTCGCAAGAGGATGAAGCTGACGCAGGCCACGTTGGTCGACGAGCATGGCGAGGCGCTGCGGCTGGTGTGGTTCAACCAACCGTGGGTGGCCAAGCAGCTGGCCAAAGGCGATCGCGTGGCTGTCGCCGGCCTGACGCGGACTGGTTACGGCGGCACGATGGAGATGCGCAACCCGCACCACGAGAAGCTGTCGGACGGGCATGATGCCCGGCCGGCCAGGATTCGGGGGCTGATGCCCAGGTACCACCTGGTCAAGGGCCTCAGCTCCAAGAAGGTGTCGGAATGGGTCACTGACGCGCTGCCGGTCGCCGGCGAGCTCGAGGACGACCTCCCCCAGGACGTACGCGAGCGCCATCGCCTTCTGCCCATTGCGGAAGCCGTGCGACGCGGGCATCAACCCGAAACCGAGCGCGACTGGTTTGAGGCCCGCCGCCGGATGGCATTCGCCGAGCTTTTCCAGCTCCAGGCGGTGTTCGCATTTCTGCGCTCGAGGCTAGCCGCCGAGCCGGCGGCACCGGTGCCGTACCGACAGGATGTGATCGACGAGTTCAAAGCCGGGCTTCCCTTCGAGCTCACCCGCGCGCAGCGACGCTCGATGTGGGAGGCGTTCCAGGACATGGGCAAGGCCACGCCCATGAACCGTCTCCTCAACGGCGATGTGGGATCGGGCAAGACGGTGGTCGCTGCCGCGTGCGCGGCGATGGCTCATGCCGCCGGCTACCAGTCGGTGGTGATGGCGCCTACGGAGATCCTTGCACGGCAGCACCTGCACAAGTTCCGTTCGCACCTCGAAGGGAGCTTTCCGGGCCTGACCGTGGAGCTGCTGGTCAGCAGCCAGAGCGCGCCGGAGCGCCGGCGCGTGCGCACGGCGGTGGCAAGCGGGCATTGCGCGCTGGTCGTGGGCACTCATGCCCTGATCGAAGAGGACGTTGAGTTCGCAAACCTGGGCCTTGCCGTTGTGGACGAGCAGCATCGTTTCGGCACCCGGCAGCGCGAGCTGCTCCGTGGGAAAGGCCGCGGCCGGCCGCATTTCCTGGCCATGACCGCGACTCCGATTCCGCGCACCCTCGCCCTTGCGCTGTACGGCGAGATGTCGGTGTCTGTGATCGACGAGCTGCCACCCGGTCGCACGCCGGTCGAGACACAGGTGGTGCCGCCGGACGAGCGGAACCGAGCGTATGAGCTCGTGCGATCGCAGGTGCGACTCGGCCGCCAGGCGTTCGTGATCTGCCCGCTGATCGAGGAGTCGGACAAGCTGGCTGTCCGCTCCGTGACGACTGAGTTCGAGCGGCTTCGCAAGGACGTGTTCCCCGACCTGCGGATGGATTTGATCCACGGTCGGCTGAAGGACAAGGACGCGGTGATGGCCCGGTTCGCCGCAGGCGAGACGCAGGTGCTGGTGGCGACGGCCGTCGTCGAAGTCGGCGTCGACGTGCCGAACGCCACCGTGATGATGGTCGAGGGCGCCGATCGTTTCGGTCTTGCTCAGCTCCACCAGTTCAGGGGTCGCGTCGGTCGCGGCGCGGACCTGGCCTTCTGCCTGCTCCTTGCCGACGACCCTTCCGAGACGAGCCTGGAGCGGCTGAACCTCGTGACCCGGATCCGAGACGGGTTCAAGCTCGCCGAGGAGGACATGAGGCTTCGCGGCATGGGCGAGCTCCTGGGCGCGCGGCAGCACGGGATGTCGGACGAGGCGATGCAGGCACTTGGGCAACCGGTGCTCATCAGCGAGATCCAGGCCGAGGTCAACCGCATTCGCGAAGAGGATCCGGGCTTCGATCATCACCCGGCGTTGAAGGCCGCGATCGATCGGCGGCTGGAGCAAGTCTCGATCAGTTAGCCTGGCACTGGTGTGTCTGGGAATTAGCTCGACAAGGCGCGGCCCAGACCGCCGACGCCAAGGCAGGGGTGGCGCGAGGAGGAGCACATCGCGTAGATGTGTGACGACAAGAGCCGGGCCCCCTAACGACGGCGTCAGCGACCGCAGGGCGCTCGGCGGGAATGGGCCGATGCATTGGCGAGCGGTTTCCCGGACTCACCACTAGCGTGGCGGCGCTGCCGATGGTGGTCGAGCTGACGCGCGACCTGATCCGCCTCGACACCACCAATCCTCCCGGCGAAGAGCACATCGCCGTCGACCTCATCGAGCGTGTGCTCGGCGACTTAGGAATCGCCTCCACACGTTACGGATCTGAGCGCGCACGCCCCAACCTCATCGCGCGAGTGAAAGGCCGGGGCGAAGCGCCCCCGCTGCTGCTGCAAGGCCACGTGGATGTGGTCACCACCGTCAACCAGAGCTGGAAGCACCCGCCATTCGGCGGCGACATCATCGACGGCTACCTGTGGGGCCGCGGAGCCCTGGACATGAAAGGCGGCGTGGCGATGATGGTCAGCGCCCTCATGCGCGCGCATGCAGAAGGCGGTGCTGCAGGCGACCTGATACTCGCCGTCCTTGCAGACGAGGAGGCTGGCGGCAATTACGGCGCGAAATGGATCGTCGAATCACACCCAGAGGTATTTGCCGGGGTCCAGCATGCGATTGGCGAATCGGGCGGGGTCGCGCTGCACCTCGGCGGCCGTCGCTTCTACCCCGTCATGGTCGCCGAGAAGCGCGGCTGTCAGGTCCAGGTCACCCTGCACGGACCAGGCGGACACGGATCTATACCGATGCGTGGTGGCGCAATGGCGAAGCTGGGCGAGCTGCTCATTCTTCTTGACGGCAGGCGCCTTCCAGTCCACATCACGCTGCCTGTCCGCCGCTCACTGGAAGCGATCCGTGATGCGCTTGATGAGCCGCTGAAGAGCGGTGTCGCCGCACTGCTGGATCCCCCGCGCACCGACGAAGCGCTTGGCGGGCTCGGTCCGCTAAGCCGGGGACTGGACGCCGCGCTGCACAACACCGTCAACGCCACCATCGTCAGCGGAGGTTTGAAGATCAACGTCATCCCGAGCGAGGTCAAGGTCCAGCTCGACGGGCGCCTGCTGCCTGGGTTCGGACCGGATGACATGCTTCACGAGCTGCGCGGCGTGGTCGGGCCCGATCCAGAGCTCGAGGTCTTGCTGGTCGGGCCGGCGCAGCCGGAGATCGACCTCTCTCAGTTCGATCTCTTCGCCTCCGTCCTGAAGGAAGCCGATCCGGGATGTGTGCCGATCCCGTCCCTCGTCACCGGAGGCACCGACGCGCGGCATTTCGCGCGCCTCGGCATAAGGACCTACGGATTCCTTCCCCTCAACGTGCCCGCCGACTTCAACTCCGCGTCGACCATCCACGCCGCGGATGAGCGGGTGCCGGTCAGAGCTCTCGAGTTCGGCGCCGAGTGCGTCTACGAGGCAGTGATGCGGTACGGGCGGCGCTAGCCGGCTGATAGACGGCGGTCAGCATGCCGAAGTAGGTCGGCGCCTCGTAGCTGATCAAGCGACCGGTCCAGCCATCGCCCGTGGCGCCGCTGAGCATCAGCATCTGCCACCAGCTATCGGCCTTGGCGGTTTCGACGAGCTCGACGGGAATCGTGCTCAGCTCGTCCAGTCGGTTGGTGCGGACGAGCCTGCACACGAGCTCGTCGTACGCCTTCGCGCCCGGGTGGTGCCCATACGGGCCGTCCGCGCGATGCGCGTGGCCGTGGTCGGCGCTGGCGATGAATGCCACGCGCTTGCCTGATGCGACGGCGGCCCTGGCGATTGCGGCCCCGGCGCGTACGTGGGCCTCACCCGGCAGGTCGCGAGAAGGCGCGACCACCACCACTGGAACGGCAGGATCCAGCACTCAGCCCTTCAGCGGTCATTGTCTCGAGCATCAGCCAGGCCAGGCTCGCATCACAGGCGACGTCGAGCGCTACGGATTCGTGGCCGTCGGGCAGATGTCCCGACATCCGCGCTGCGACGATCACGCCGATTGCACCAGAGATGTGCACGTTGTGCGGGCTTGCGATGACGACGACGTCCGGCTTCGAGGCCACGAAGGCCCGGCCGAGCTCCTCCATTCCCGCGCGTGTCACTGCCGCGAGATCGACCTCATGTGGCTCGCAGGCCTCGGCGATGGCGATGCCGCCGTGAGGCGCGATCGCGGCAAAGACCAAGCCCATGGTTGTGATACTTATCACCAATGGAGTCACCGCTGCGATTGACGGAGTACAGCCACGGAGCTGGTTGAGCCTGCAAGCTCAGCCCGGTGGAGCTAGGGCAGGTGCTGGGGGCTTTGCCCCCGATCGTCGACCCCAATGTGCTGACGAGCCCGGCCGACTGCGACGACGCGGCGGTCTACCGTATCGCGCCCGATCGCGCCCTGGTCGCAACCGTCGACTTCTTCACGCCCATCGTCGACGACCCGGCGGATTTCGGCGCCATCGCCGCCGCCAACGCTGTCAGCGACGTTTACGCGGTCGGCGCGCGCCCCCTGTTCGCGCTCGGCATCACGGCATTCCCGCGCGACAAGCTCACCGCCGGGCTGCTTGAAAAGATCGTCGCGGGGGGTGCGGCGAAGATGGCCGAGGCGGGGATCG
>WNGF01015091.1_pt1 | contig 10466 bp, 11 predicted proteins | sample 5400641 | NCBI WGS metagenome assembly WNGF01 (sample SAMN13153371, study PRJNA577476) | soil metagenome | isolation source: 80 cm soil or saprolite under grassland replicate 2 | place: USA:California | collected 2016-06-15
CGCTCCAGCATCCGCAGCCCGTTCGGCGCCAGCGACACGCCCGCCCCGACCTCGGCCAGCTGCCGCGCCTGCTCGTATACCCGGACGTCGATCCCGGCCCGCGCCAGCGCCAGCGCCGCCGCGGTCCCGCCGATCCCGGCCCCGACAACCACCGCCCGCAACGCCATGCTTTCCCTTTCCGGCCGGCCCGCACCCCAGAGTCAACCTAACCCCGCGCCCATCAGCTGGAACGGCTGCCGGCGGGCAGTTAGCACGGCAGGGGCTGCTGGCGATGTCATCTCAGAGCTCACGCATGCAGCCCCTGAGCCAGGGTAATCTCCTGGCTCGACTCACTGCCAGCCGAGCAGACCGCGATCACGGCCACGTACCGGTACCTGAACGAGGCCATCGGGGTGCTCGCCGCGAAGGCGCCGTCCCTGCGCGAGGCCCTGGAGACGGCCACCGGCCTGGGGCTTCCCTACCTGATCCTGGAAGGCACGCTCGTCGACGGTGCGGTGGTGGGAGGACAGGACTTCAACACGCGCTGATGCGGGGGACGTCAGCCTGGTCCGTTCGGCACCAAAAGGAGGCCGGCCGACCGCTGGCGGACAGGGACGAGCGTGCCGGTTCCCAGGAAAGAGCGCTAGTTTGTGGCAGTCGTTACTTTGCTGGTCACGGCGCCCATCGGCGCCTGGACCAGATCCTGGCCAAGGGTCGATCCCAAGCCCGCGGCCAGCTGACGATTGGGGAGCTGATGGACCGGTCCAGGCTCGAGGCGTTCAGCGACGGCGTCTTCGCCGTCGCGATCACGCTGCTCGCGCTCGATCTGACCGTGGAGGGGCCCGGACATGGTCCTCTGGTCGAGCAGCTCTACGACAAGTGGCCGGCCTTCCTGGCCTACCTGATCAGCTTCTTCATGATCGGCATCGTGTGGGTCAACCACCACGCGCTGGTCAGGGCCATCACCAAGGTGGACCGGCTGCTGCTGTTCCTGAACCTGGTGCTGCTGCTGTTCGTCGTGCTGATCCCGTTCGCCACCGCCACCGAGGCCGACTATTTCCCGGCCAACAGCGATGACGCCCGGCTCGCGATGGTGCTGTACGCCGGCGTCTTCCTCGGCATGTCGGCCGGCTTCGGCGGGATCTTCGAGTGGACGCTGCACGGCGATCGGGTGTCCCAGCCGCTGCCGCCCGCGCGGCACTGGCCGGCCCGGCTGCGGTTCGTCGGCGGCGCCCTGTTCTACGTGCTCGCCCTCGTGATCGCGCTCTTCAGCGCCGTGGCCTCGTTCGTGCTGATCGCGCTGGTGGCCGTGTACTACGTCCTAGAGAACACCCCGGTCTACCCCGCCCCCGACCGCTCCGGCGACGAGACCGTGGCCTGAAAGCTACCGAGATTAATAGTTGCCATTAAGCAAGTGTCTAGGGCTAGACTGGGTTAACGTGCGGCAAAGTGTTGATTCCAAGGGCCAGGGGGGTACGGGGGGGAGGGTTCCCCCCCGTGACCGGGGGGTTCCGGGGGGTCGCCCCCCCGGGCCGGCACAGTCCCCCCGGGCTAGCACGTACAAGTGGATCGCCCTGTCCAACACCACGCTGAGCATGACGATGGCCACGATCGACGCCTCGATCGTGATCATCGCGATGCCGGCCATCTTCCGCGGCATCCACCTGAACCCGCTCGACCCGGGCAACATCAGCTACCTGCTCTGGATGATCATCGGCTACCTGCTGGTCCAGTCGGTGCTGGTGGTGACGCTGGGCCGGCTCGGCGATATGTACGGCCGGGTGAAGATCTACAACCTGGGCTTCGTCGTCTTCACGCTGGCCTCGATCGCGCTCTCGCTCGACCCGCTGACCGGCGCCGACGGGGCGATGTGGCTGATCGGCTGGCGCTTCGTGCAGGCGTTCGGCGGGGCGATGCTGATGGCGAACTCGGCCGCGATCCTGACCGACGCGTTCCCGCTCAACCAGCGCGGCATGGCGCTCGGCGTCAACCAGATCGCCGGGATATCCGGGCAGTTCGTCGGGCTGCTGCTCGGCGGCCTGCTTGCGGCCTGGGACTGGCGCCTGGTGTTCTGGGTGAACGTGCCGTTCGGGCTGTTCGGCACGGTGTGGGCGTACAAGTCCCTGCGCGAGATCGCGACCACCAGGCGGGCCAGGATCGACTGGATCGGGAACGTCTTGTTCGTGGTCGGTCTGGGCGCCCTGCTCGTCGCCATCACCTACGGGATCCAGCCCTACGGCGGGCACCCGACCGGCTGGACCAACCCGTGGATCATCACCGGGCTGATCGGCGGCGCCGCGGTGCTCGTGGTGTTCTGCGTCGTCGAGACCAAGATCGCCGAGCCGATGTTCCAGATGAGCCTGTTCAAGGTCAGGGCGTTCGCGGCCGGCAACCTGGCCAGCCTGCTCGGCTCTCGCCCGCGGCGGCCTGCAGTTCATGCTGGTCATCTGGCTGGCCGGGATCTGGCTGCCGCTGCACGGCTACGACTTCGCGGTCACCCCGCTGTGGGCCGGGATCTACATGCTGCCGCTCACCGCGGGGTTCCTGATCGCCGGCCCGATCTCGGGCACCCTGTCCGACCGGTACGGTCCGCGGCCGTTCGCCACCGCCGGGCTGGTGCTGGCCGCGCTGTGCTTCGGCGGGCTGATGCTGCTGCCGGTGAACTTCTCCTACTGGCTGTTCGCCCTGCTGATCCTCGGCAACGGGATCGGCTCGGGCCTGTTCGCCGCGCCCAATACCGCGGCGATCATGAGCGCGGTGCCGGTCAGGCACCGCGGCTCGGCCTCCGGCATGCGGTCGACCTTCCAGAACTCGGGCATGTCGCTGTCCATCGGCATCTTCTTCTCGCTGATGATCGCCGGGCTGGCGTCCACCCTGCCGCGCACGCTGACCAGCGGCCTGACCGCCCAGGGCGTGCCCGCCGCGGTGGCCACGCACGTCAGCCACCTGCCCCCGGTGAGCACGATGTTCGCCGCGCTGCTCGGCTACAACCCGATCCAGAACCTGCTGGCGCCGTCGCACGTGCTGGCGCACCTGCCGCCGCATAACGTCGCGGTGCTCACCGGCAGGCAGTTCTTCCCGCACCTGATCTCGGCGCCGTTCCACCACGGCCTGGTCATCGTGTTCACCGCGGCCGCGATCATGTCGGTGACCGGCGCACTGGTCTCGCTGCTGCGCGGCAAGCAGTTCTACTACGACGACAAGGTGCCGTCCGCAGGCGGTTCGGCCGCCATGGTCCCGAACGGACTGGGTCTTGCCTCCCCCGCGCCGCGAATGAGCAGCGACACGCCAACCGCCCCGGCCAGGAGGGATACCGAGAGCGCGCCCGGCGGGTAAAGTGGAACTGTGCCCTGCTATGAGTATCGCTGCCGCGCCTGCGGTGACACGTTCGAGCTGAACCGGCCGATGGCCGAGTCCTCGGCTTCGTGCACCTGCCCGCAGGGCCACGACGACACGGTGAAGCTTCTGTCGACGGTCGCGGTGGGCGGCCGTGCCGCCGGTCCTTCTGGCGGTTCCTCCGGCGGCGGAGGCTGCTGCGGCGGGGCCTGCGGCTGCCGCTGATCCCCGGATGCGTCAGATGAGACAGCCTGGCTGTCTCGCGTGCCGCAGCGCTCCGGCGGTCTCGCCTGATTCCCTTATCTCGAAGGTGAATCGCACGTACGGAGGCGAGGACGATGGCCGTGACCGTGGCTGTACCGGCGAAAGCAATGAGAGGGCGACACAGCTTCGGTGACGATCATCTCGGTGCCGACCGTGAGGCGCCAGATCGGGGGCCCGCCCAGAACCAGATCGCCGAGATGGCCGTGCTACTGAGCAACACGCGCGGCAGCGTGATCCTGGGCGGAAGCGTTCTGAGCGCGCTCACCATCGGCATCGCCCTGGAGGCCGCGTTCTCGCCCTCCGTGCTGCGCCCCGGGCTCGTGGGCGTGGTGACCACCAGCCTGCTCGGCTGCGTGATCGTGTGCTGGCTCCGGGCCGCCGGGCTGCTGCTGCTGGCCAGCCGGCCGGTTCTCGACCAGCTCAACGACCATCGCTGGCGGACCGGCGCCCCGCTCGATCCCCGGGTGCGGTGGCTGAGCACGCCGTCCGTCGAGGACAGCGAGGCGGCCTGGTCATGGGCGCAGGTGGACATGATGCTCGGCGCGGCCCGGGTCCGGCGGGAGCGGATCCAGTCGGCGGAAACCTGGACTTTCATTACCGTCGCGTGCTTCCTGCTCTGGACCGCGGCGGTCCTTCTGGGGGCCTAGCCCCCGCCTCCCCCGGCTCTTCCCGGCCCGCCGAGCAGCGTTCCCCCAATAGCTCAGCGGGCCGGGAAGACGCGCGTGTTACCTCGGAGTTTGTCAACCGTCCCGGAATGGCTCATCGTAGAAGCAGGGGCCGGCTCCAACCCGCTGGCCGGTTGCTGAACTGCCACGGTGATATGAACCTGCACGGGACGGGACCTGCCCAGGGCTTCTGGCCTCTGCTCAGCGACGACGAGCGCACCGTCCTGGCCGGCCTCGGCCGGACCACCGTCTACCCGCCCGGCGCGGTCATGTGCGTCGAGGGCGATCCGGCTACCCATGTGTTCGTGCTAGTGGACGGCTGGGTCAAGATTGTCGGGGTGACCAGTGACGGGCACGAGCTGACCCTGGCGCTGCGCGGTCGCGGGGACACTGTCGGGGAGGTGGCCGGCGAGACCACCGGCTACCGGAACGCCACCGTGCAGGCCGTCGGCACGGTGCGCGCGCTGATCGTGCCGTACGAGAGGTTCAGCTCGTTCCTGGACTCGCACGACGGGGCGGATCGCGCCTACCGGCGGATGGTCACCCGGCGGTGGAACGACGCGGAGTCGATGCTGCGCGCCCGCTCGGTGACCAGCGGCGCGCAGCGGCTGGCCGGGCTCCTGCTCGAACTGGCGGACAGCGAACTCCAGACGGCGATGACGCTGACGCAGGAGGAACTGGCCAGCCTGACCGGCGCGTCGCGGGCGACCGTGACCCGCGCCCTGTCCAACTGGCGGCGGCGGGGCATCATCCGCACCGGCCAGCGGGACATCACCATCACCGACCTAGGGACCTTGCGGAAGATCGCGGGGCAGCAGCCGTAGCGGCCCGGCGGCTAGCGGTTCGCCCGTGCCGGGATCGCTTGTGTCGAACGTGGCGGCGGTGCGGGCCGCCGTGCCCAGCGCCCACTGGCCGGTCGTGACCAGGGCGAGCACGAAGACCACCCCGCCCATCGAGGCCAGCAGCAGCCAGTCGGCGTGGCTGGCCGCGACGAACCCGGACCGGAGCGGCCGGCCGGCCAGGTTCCCGGCCAGGATCGAGCCGGTGACGGCGATGCCGAGGCACTGCCCGATCTGCCGGCTGGTGGAGGCAATCCCCGAGGCCACGCCCGCCTGGGAGACCGGCATGCCGGACACCGCCGTGTACGTGATCGGCGCGTTCACCAGGCCGCCGCCGATGCCGAACACGACGAACGCGACGGCCAGCGGCGCCAGGCCTGAGGTCGCGGTCAGCCGGGACAGCAGCACGCCGCCTGTGGCCAGCCCAAGGCCTGCCGCGAGCATGGGCAGCCGGGCGCCGCGGCGGGCCAGGACCCGGCTGGACACCACCGCGCCGAGCGCCACCATGGTCGCCATCGGCAGCAGGTACAAGCCCGCGCTCACCGCGGACAGGGCGCGCACCTCCTGCAGGTACAGCGTGGCCAGGAAGAGGAAGCCGCCGATGGCGGCGGTGGCGCTGATCGCGGTCAGCACCGACCCGGCGAACGGCGCGCTGCGGAAGAACCTCGGGTCGAGCACCGGCTCGGTGCGGTGCGCCTCGTAGGCCACGAACACCGCGAGCGCCGCGGCCGACACCGCGAACAGCGTCACGATCACCGGCGCGCGCCAGCCGAGCGCCGGGCCTTCGATGATCGCGTAGGTGAGCGAGCCGAGCATGACGACGATGAGCGCTTGCCCCACCGGGTCGGGCCGCCGCGGCCGCCGGGCCCGCGACTCCGGCACGAACCTGGCGGTCAGCGCGATCGCGGCCAGGCCGATCGGGATGTTCACGTAGAACGTGCCCCGCCAGCCGATGGAGTCGACGAGCAGACCGCCGACAACCGGCCCGAGCGCCATGGACAGGCCGTACGCGCCGCCCCAGACGCCGATGGCCCGGGCCCGTTCGGTCTTGTCGGTGAACGTGTTCGTGATGATCGACATCGCCACCGGGTTGAGCATGGACCCGCCGATGGCCTGCAGCATGCGGAACGCGACCAGCCAGCCCAGGCCGGGCGCCAGGCTGCACAGCGCGGAGCCGGCGGTGAAGGTGGCCAGGCCGACCTGGAAGACCCGGCGGCGGCCGATCCTGTCGGCGGTCGCGCCGGAGAGCATCAGCAGGCTGGCGAGCACGAGCGCGTAGCCGTCGACGGTCCACTGCAGCCCGGCCACCGAAGCGTGCAGGTCACGCCCGATGGCCGGCAGCGCGATGTTCACGATCGTGCCGTCCAGGCCGACGATGAACAGGCTGGATGAGCAGATCACGAGCACCAGCAGGCGGCGCCGGCGGCTGAGCTCTGGCAGCGGTATCACCCGGTCTGACTGGACCGAACGTAATTGCCTCTCTACAACTACCTATTGGGGCGGCCGATACGAGGCAAGGCCGGGCGGCTGAGATTTTCGTCACCGTCGGTAAGCCGTCCGGGGTCCGGGTGGCGCCCTCCGGAGGGGTGTACGGCCTCCCCCGCAGCACCTTCCGCCGGGGGTCCGGCCCGCGTTTTAATCATTTTTAATGTTGCTTTCTGCATGGAACCGGCTCAAGCTAAGCACAATGAAGCACTGGGGATGCGCGTGAACCTCGCACAAGCCGTCTGCGTTCCGAGCGGCGACTGCCCCCACCATCGAGAAATGCCGGGACCACCTTTCGGAGCAGGTGAGGAGATCGAATGAAATCACGGCTGATGGCCGCGGCCGCGATCGGCGCCGCGGCGCTCGCCGCCGTCGCGGGCTGCGGATCGAGCAGCGGCAGCAGCGCGTCGAGCAGCGGCAAGGTGACGCTGACCTTCTTCGGCGCCGACTACGGCACCGGGCCGTCCAATAGCACCACCAAGTACTGGGACGCCGTGGCCACGGCCTTCCACCAGGCGCACCCGTCGATCACGGTCAACGTCCAGACGGTGAACTGGACCGACTTCCCGACCAAGTCCGCCACGCTGATCCAGAACAAGCAGTATCCGGACATCATGGAGGGCAACCCGGCGCCGCCGTACGCCCAGTCCGGCCTCATCTACCCGGTGTCCGACGTGCTGTCCCCGAGCGTGGCCAGCAATCTGATCCCCAAGTTCCTCAAGGACGGCCAGTACCAGGGCGTCAACTACGGGATCCCGTTCACGACCAGCACCCGGGCCATGTACTACAACAAGAAGATGTTCGCGGCGGCCGGCATCTCCGCCCCGCCGAAGACGTGGGCCGAACTGCAGGCCGACGCGGCCAAGATCAAGGCCAAGGGCGACATCGGCTACGGCATGCCCCTCGGCAGCGAGGAGGCGCAGGCCGAGTTGCTGCTGTGGTTCCTCGGCAACGGCGGCGGCTACCTGAGCTCCGGCGGGAAATACGACATCAACAGCCCGCAGAACATCGCCACGCTGAACTTCATGAAGCAGATGGCGGCCTCGGGTGACACCCAGCCCAACCCGGGCGGCACCGACCGCAAGACGGTCTGGGCCCAGTTCGCCCAGGGCAAGATCGGCATGGTGCTCGGCTCCCCCGCCGTCATCCCGATCATCCAGCAGGCCGGCGTGCTCAAGGCCGCGGACTACGGGACGGCGGATGTGCCGGGCAAGGCTGGCCCGCTGAGCGACACGCTGGGCGTCCATGACGACATCGTCGCGTTCAAGGCGGGCGGCACCAGCCACCAGGCCGCGATCAAGCAGTTCCTGGACTTCGTCTACCAGGACAAGTGGCAGCTGCAGTTCGACAACGAATACGACCTGCTGCCGGCCACGCAGAGCGCGGCGACCACGATGGCGAAGGACGCGACGTTCTCCGCGTTCCTCGGTAACATCACCAACTCGATCAACTACCCGTCGCTGGCGAACTGGACGTCGGTCGAGAACATGATCAAGACCCAGGTCGGCCAGGCCATCACCGGCAACCCGGCGCAGGTCCTGGGCGCGATCCAGCAGACGGCCAGCAGCGGCAGCTGAGCCCGGCCGGAGCACGACGCGGCGGCCCGGGTATCGTCTCGGGCCGCCGCCTTGCCGTCCCATGCCGCCCCTAGGAGACCCTGATGTCGGACATCACCGCGGCCGAGCCTGGACCTCCGGCCGGAGCACCGAAGCCGGGCCCGCCCGCCGGGCCGCCCGCCGGGCCGCCGGCCGGCCGCACGGTCCGGCCGAAGCGGCACAGGCTGGCCGCCCTGGAGCCGCTGCTGTGGATCGGGCCCGCGATCGCCCTGATCGCGGTCGTCGTGCTGTGGCCGATCGTGACGATGGTCCAGACGTCGTTCCAGAACATCACCCCGCTGGGCATCACGATCGGGTCCGCCGGGCTGAGCAACTTCAGCCAGGTGTTCAAGAACCCGAACCTGCCCGGCATCCTGGTGCGCACGGTAATCTGGGTGGCCGCGACGGTGGCCATCACCATGGTGATATCCCTGGGCCTGGCCCAGCTCTACAACCAGCGCTTCCCCGGCAGGCGCTTCGCCCGGTGGGCGATCATCGCGCCGTGGGCGGCCTCGGTGATGATGACCGCGCTCATCTTCCGCTGGGTGCTGCAGCCGGAGAACGGCGTCGTGAACGTGTTCCTGCACCAGCTCGGCCTGGTGCGGTTCAACTCCAACCAGGCCGACTGGCTGGGACGGCCGGATAGCGCCCTGGTCTGGATGATCGGCGTGGCTGTCTTCGTCTCGCTGCCGTTCACCACCTACGTGCTGCTGGCCGGGCTGCAGTCCATCCCGGACGAGCTGTTCGAGGCGGCCAGGGTCGACGGCGCCTCGCCCTGGCACGCCTACCGGCGGATCACGCTGCCGCTGCTCCGCCCGGCGTTCCTGGTCGCCCTGGTCATCAACCTGATGAACGTGTTCAACTCGTTCCCGATCATCTGGGAGATGACACGGGGCGGCCCCGGCTACGAGACCAGTACCACCACCGTGTTCATGTACGACCTGAAGGGGACCTTCGTGGGCCAGGCGGCGGCGATGTCGATCGTCAACTTCACCCTGGTCGTGGTGATCGTCCTGGTGTTCCTGCGGCTGAACCGGTGGAACCGTCAGGAGGCAGCCTGACATGGCCGTCCGCACGCTCACCACCGGCAAGCAGGCCGCACCACAGCCGGCCGCCGCCCGCGCCGACCGCCGGCTCCCCTCGCTGCGGACGGCGATCATCGCGGCCGCCGCCTACGTCGTCGCCGTCATCTTCGTGCTGCCCTACCTCGAGATGCTGATCACCGCGGTGCGGCCGCAGCGCGAGCTGTACGAGCCGAACTACCTGCCGCACCACTTCGCCTGGTCGAACCTCACCAACATGTGGGGCGCCCCGTTCGGCATCACGTCGGCCGTGCGGGTGAGCCTGGAGATCGCCGGCGGCGCTACCCTCCTGGTGCTGCTGGTGGCCCTACCCGCGGCCTACTACACGTCCCGGCACCGGTTCCGCGGGCGCGGCGCGTTCCTGCTCCTCGTGCTGGCCACCCAGATGCTGCAGCCGACCGCTCTGATCGTCGGCATCTACAAGGAGTTTCTCAACTTCGGGCTGCTGAACCTCAACCCGGTCTGGTCGCTGATCCTCGTCAACGCCGGCTTCAACCTGGCCTTCGCGGTCTGGATCCTCAACGCCTACATCGGGTCGATCCCGGTCGAGCTCGAGCAGGCGGCGATGGTGGACGGCAGCACCCGGCTGGGCGCGCTGTTCCGGGTCACGCTGCCGCTGGCGATGCCCGGCGTGGTGACCGCGCTGATCTTCACCTTCATCGCGGCGTGGAACGAGTTCATCTCCGCGCTCGCCCTCACCACCAACGGCAGCGACTACCCGCTCACGGTGCGCCTGGACTCGTTCATCTGCCAGTACACGGTGGACTGGCAGCACCTGTTCGGCGCCTCCGTCGTGGCCACGATCCCGGTTTTCATCCTGTTCGCCCTCATCGAGGGGCGCGTGGTCGGCGGCCTCACCGCCGGCTCAGTCAAATAGGTCAAGTAGGCAGTTTGCCCGCGGTGGCCCTGGCCCACCGCGTGGTGCAGACCAGGCCGAGCAGGAGCACGATGTAGCCGCAGCCCGCGAGGATCCACCAGCCCGCGTGCGCGGCCCGGACGAAGCCGGCCTGCATCGACCCGCGCATGCTGGCCGCCAGCACCGAGCCGACGATGGCCACGCCCAGCGACTGGCCGAGCTGGCGGCTGGAGGAGTTCATGCCCGAGGCCATGCCCGCCTGGGTCTTCGGCACCCCGGACATGACCCCGTTGGTGATCGGCGAGCTCACCATGCCGGCCCCGATTCCGAACAGGGCGTAGGTGACGATCAGGTAGGTGTGCCCG
>WNGF01013268.1_pt1 | contig 10465 bp, 12 predicted proteins | sample 5400641 | NCBI WGS metagenome assembly WNGF01 (sample SAMN13153371, study PRJNA577476) | soil metagenome | isolation source: 80 cm soil or saprolite under grassland replicate 2 | place: USA:California | collected 2016-06-15
CCGGGCGAGGACAAGATGACCTACCTCGCCCACCGCTACTACTACTACGTGCTCGCGATCTTCGCCGTGTGCACCGCCCTCATGTGGGTCATCGTGCATTCCCCCTTCGGCAAGGCGCTGCAGGCCATCCGCGACAACGAGACGCGCGCGGAGTTCGTGGGGGTGCAGGTCCGGCACTATCGCTGGGTCGCCTTCGTGGTCTCGGGCACCTACACGGGGCTGGCGGGAGCGCTCTGGGTGCCCCTCAACGGACTCACCACGCCCGATATCCTGCACTGGACCTTCTCGGGCGAGATCGTCTTCTTCACCGTGCTGGGCGGCTTCGGCACCTTCACCGGCCCCATCGTGGGCGCCGTCGTGTTCAACTACCTCAAGACCTTCGCCGTGGGTTACACCGTCTACTGGCAGATGTTCCTGGGCGTCGTGCTCGTCACCCTCGTGCTCGCCCTGCCCACCGGCATCATGGGTATGGTGGGTCGCCTCCTTCAGGGGAGACGAAAGGCCCCCGCGTCATGAGTCTTCTCCAGACCGTCCAGCTCACGAAATACTTCGGCGAGACCCACGCCGTGGACCATGTGGACTTCTCCGTCCGCGAGGGTGAGGTGCTCGCGCTCATCGGCTCGAACGGGGCGGGCAAGACGACGCTCGTCAATGTGATCAGCGGCCTTCTCGAGCCCGACTCGGGCGCCATCCGCTTCCTCGAGGCCGACGTCACGGGGGCGAGCATCCACGAGAAGATCGCGGCGGGGATCGCGCGGAGCTTTCAGCTCGTGAACCTTTTCGACCAGCTCTCCGCCATGGACAACGTGGCCCTGTCCATCTTCTCGCGCCAGGGCAAGACGCGGCGGCTCTTCGCTCTGGCCGACGCCGACGCCGCGGTCAGGAGCGAAGCCTCGGGCATCCTCGAGCAGTTCGGGCTCCTGCCCAAGGCGGGCGTGCTCGCGGGCGGGCTCTCGCAGGGTGAGCGCAAGCTGCTGGACGTGGCCGTGGCCTATGCCCTCAAGCCCAAGCTCCTCTTCCTCGACGAGCCGACGAGCGGCGTGAGCACCCGGGAGAAGGCGCCCATCATGGACATCATCACCCACGTCGTGCGCGCGGAGCGCATCACCGCCGTCATCATCGAGCACGACATGGACGTGGTATTCACCTACTGCCCGCGCATCGTGGCCATGCACCAGGGCGCCATCCTCGCCGACGGGACGCCCGACGAGATCCGGAACAACGAGCAGGTCACCGCCAACATGCTGGGGACGGACCGCCATGCTTGAGGTCCAGCGCCTCAACACCTTCCGCGGTCCCGCCCACGTGCTCCGGGACCTCGGGCTCGAGGTGGGCGACGCGGAGACAGTGTGCCTGGTCGGACGCAACGGGGCGGGGAAGACCACGACCATCGACAGCATCATGGGGCTCCTGCCCATCAAGAGCGGCACCGTGACCTTGAACGGACGCGACATCACCAAGCTGCCCGCCCACGAGCGGGCCCTGAGCGGCATCGGCTACTCGCCGGAAGATGCCGGCATCTTCCCTGACTTGACCGTGGCCGAGAACTTCCAGATCGGCCAGTCGGCGGCCAAAGGCGCGCGAAAGGCCGGGGAGGGCATCGATCCTCGCGTCTTCGAGCTCTTCCCCGAGGTGCGCGGCTTCACCGGTCGGCGGGGGCTCTTCCTCTCGGGCGGGCAGAAGAAGATGGTCGCCATCGCCCGAGCGCTCACCCTCGGTCCGTCCATCCTGCTCCTCGATGATGATCGTCAGCCGCTTCATCGAGGCGGCCAAGCGCATCAAAGCGATGGGCGTCTCGCTCCTCATCGCGGAGTCGAATCTCATGACCGCCTCCCGGGTGGCCGATCGGCTCTACGCCATAGACCGGGGTGAGATAATTTTTCAAGGGCCTCCGGCACGCGCGTTCGAGAACCAGGAGGTCATGAAGACGATTCGGGGGTAGCCCGTACCTCGTTGTTCGTCCACGCGTGCGGCGGGTGTAATTCACTCTCAGCACGCCACCCCGCCGTCGGTTGAGATATGATCCCTGCGCCATGCGAGACGACCCAGTGATAGATCGGCGCACATTTCTCGCGGGCACGGGGGCGGCGCTCCTTGCGGCGCCGCTCGCCGCCGAGGCGCAGATGTCACGTATCGGCTTCCTGTTCTACGGCGCTGCCGGACCCTCGCCTGAACTCGACGCCTTCCGCCAAGGGTTACGTGATCTCGGCTACATCGAGGGGCAGAACATCACCATCGAGTACCGATTCGCGAATGGGCGGGTAGGGCGCCTGCCCGAACTTGCGGCCGAGCTGGCCCGTCTCAATCTCGACGTGATCGTCACGCCAGGGACGCCAGCGTCTATGGCCGCCAAGAAAGCGACCAGCACGGTGCCCATCATCTTCGCCGGCGTTGCCGATGCGGTTGGCGCCGGGCTCGTCGCTACCTTCGCGCGACCGGGTGGGAACATCACGGGGCTGACCAGCATCAGCGCCGAATTGGGCGGGAAACGGCTGGAGCTTCTGAAGGTCGTCGCCCCCAAGGCTTTCCGCGTGGCGGTCCTCTATAATCCGGCCGACCCATCCAACGTGCTGGTATTGAAGGAGCTGCAGGAGTCGTCCCGCGCCCTCGGCCTGACCCTGCACCCGCTCGCGGTACGTAGACCCGGCGAGTTCGAGGGCGCCTTCGCCGCGATGAGCCGAGAGCGCGTTCACGCGCTGTTCGGGGCGGCAGGTGTTCTGACCACGGAGCACCGAATACCCCTCGTGAGCCTCGCGGCCAAGAGCCGGATACCGGCGATGTGGGGCGAACGGCAGTTTGTGGAGGCGGGCGGCCTCATGTCGTACGCGGTGAACTTTTACGACGAGGTGCGACGGTCGGCCACCTACGTGAACAAGATCCTCAAAGGCGCCAAGCCCGCTGACCTCCCCGTGGAGCAGCCCACGAAGTTCGAGCTGGTCATCAACTTGAAGACGGCCAGAGCGCTTGGGCTGACGATCCCGCCGTCGCTGGTGAGCCGGGCGGATGAAGTGATCCAATGAAGTGAAGTGTCTCCCCGACTCCGTGGCCCCACGCGGGCCGAGCCAAGCGACGCACGTCGTGGTGGCGGGAGTCAGGTAAACAGGTCTCCGGAAAGCCCGGGGCGATTCAAACCTCTCCCGGGAAACTCTGTTGCTACTCTCTTGGTCCGACCCGCCCTGACAGGATTTCATCCGTCTCCACGCCACTGCCCATCCACCTTGTAATCACGTAGATAGCGACGCGTGTCAGCTGATCGTCACTGGTACAGCCTTTGCAGCATGAGTTCATGAAGTCCGATTCGGGGACGAGATCAGGCGCTCAAGGTTCTCTTGACAACGGCGGGCAGGCCCGCTAGAACATCGCCGGAGAGAAACCACCCATGTCGGCGCGGCTTCTTCCCAGCCCTACCCCGGCCCGCGCGGCGGCCGTCCTGCGGGAGATCTTTGGCCGGATCAAGGCGCCCGTGGCCTTCAGGCTCTGGGACGGCAGCGAGGTGCGGCTGTCCGGGGACAAGGCGCTGAATACCGTGGTCATCAAGTCTCCCGAGACCTTCCTCGACCTGATCCGGGACCCCACGCCGTACAATTTCGCCGAGGCCTACGTGAGCGGCGCGGTGGATTTCGAGGGGGACATCTTCGCGGTCATGCCCGTGGCCAACGAGATGGAAGAGCTGCGCGTCCCCACCCACCAGAAGCTCCGGCTCCTGCTCTCCCTGTGGAAGGGTTGACCGCATGACCAAAGGGCCCTCCCCGTTCGAGGTCATCGTGGTGGGGGGAGGGCCGGGTGGCAGCACGGCCGCGTGGCGGCTCGCCCAGTCCGGGCTCCGGACGCTCGTGCTCGACGCGGCGGTCTTTCCCCGCGTCAAGATCTGCGCGGGGTGGGTGACGCCCGAAGCGCTCGCGGACCTCGAGATCGATCCCGACAAGTATCCGCTCACCATCAAGCCCTTCGACGCGTGCGTGCTCGAGTTCGAGGGGGCACGCCATCTGACGGCGTGGCGGGGCCCGGCCAGCTACGGCATCATCCGCCGCGAGTTCGATCACTACCTGCTCGAGCGGGCGGCCACCGCCGGGGCCGACGTGCGCTGGGGCATCCGCGTCACGGCGATCGAGCAGCGACCGGACGGCGTGGCGGTGGTGACCGATCGCGGACGCTTCGAGGCGCCGCTGGTCATCGGGGCGGGCGGCCACCGTTGCCCCGTGGCCAAGATCCTCGGCGAAGTATCGGAGCGCGAGGAGGTCGTGGCGGCCCAGGAGAGCGAGACGCGGCTGTCCCCGGAGTGGGTCGAGCGCCTCGGCGGCTTCATGCGGGCACCCGAGCTCTACGTCGAGGCGGATCTTCGCGGCTACGGCTGGTACTTCCCCAAGCAGGATTTCGTGAATATCGGGATCGGGTGCACGGGTGGGAGTGACGGCAGCCTGCCCCGTCGTCGCGAGGCCCTCATCCAATCGTTGCGCGCCTCCGGACGCCTGCCCGCGGACATGCCCATCGAGCCCTTCAAGGGACACGCCTACGTGGTGCGCCGTCGGGCGCCGCGCCGGCTCGCCGGCCCGCGCTTCATGTTGGTCGGGGACGCGGCAGGACTCGCGCGTGACCTTTCGGGCGAGGGCATCGGCCCCGCTATCCGGAGCGGGCTCCTCGCCGCCTCCGCCGCGGAAGCCTTCGTGCGGAGGAGCCTGCCCCTCGAAGGCTATGTGCGCGAGATCGAGATGCTCTACGGCCGCGGCGAGCCCGGCTGGCTCGAGCGCCAGCTCGACCGGTTGCCCGCGGCCGTGGCGAGGCTCGTGGTGCGGCTCGTGCTTCGCTTGGGGCTGGCGAGGCGGCGGATCGTATTCGATGGAATCTTCGGGATGAAGGAGGCCGAGCCATGAAGCAGCGCTCGAAGCGGCGGGACGCCCAGGCCATTTCCCACCACTACGACGTGTCGAACGACTTCTACGCGCTCTTCCTCGACCCGCTCATGCTCTATACCTGCGCCTACTACCGCGAGCCGGACGGCAAGCTCGAGCAGGCGCAGGAAGACAAGGTGGACCTCGTCTGCCGCAAGCTCCGGCTCGAGCCCGACGAGACCCTGCTCGACATCGGCTGCGGCTGGGGCGGTCTCTCCGTCTGGGCCGCCCAGCATTACGGCGTGATCGCGCATGGGGTGACCCTCTCGCGCGCCCAGGCGGACTGGGCATCGGCGCGCATCAAGCGGGAGGGCCTGGAGGGGCGGTGCCTCGTCGAATACCGCGACCACCGCGACCTGCGCCCCGATGCCCGCTACGACAAGATCGCGGCCATCGGGGTCATCGAGCACGTGGGGGTGCCGAACTATCCGGCTTTCTTCGGGCGCGTCCGGGAAATGCTGAACGACGGCGGGCTCTACCTCAACCACGGCATCCATCACGACTTCCACTGGAAGCGGACGAGCCAGACCGACTTCCTCTACGAGCACGTCTTTCCCAACGGCGATCTCTCCGGCGTGTCCGAGACCATGACGGAGATGGAGCGCGCGGGCTGGGAAGTCCTCGACGTCGAGAACCTCCGCCTGCACTACGCGCGCACCTGCCGCCAGTGGGTCGAGCGTCTGCAGGCCCGCGCCGAGGAGGCGCGCGCCATCGTGGGCGAGCGGACGTATCGGACGTGGCTCCTCTACCTTGCCTGCTCGTCAATGGCGTTTTCCGGCGGCTCGATCGGTCTCTACCAGTTCCTGCTGCGCAAGCAATGGGACCGGGTCGGCTGGACCGAGCCCGCGACGCGCGAGGACCTGTACGCGTGATGCGATAGCCTGAATCCTCGCTCCCCGAACCTCCGGATGGCATACTTTCGGGACTGCGGCTATCCCGAAATCAGGAGGTTCGATGGTCACGCTCCGATCCAGGCTTGCGGCGGTTGCGGTGGGCATATGGGCCGTGCTGGCGCTCCACGCGTCGGCCGACGCCGTGGAGTACCGGCTCAAGGTCGCCAGCGTCTTCGACCAATCACTGACCTCCTTCCTCAGCTACGGAGAGCTCAACGACGGCGCCACGGGGCCGGGCTTCCAGCGGCTCGGCGCGTTCCTGAACGAAGGCAGCGGTGATCGCGGGATGATCGTGACCCAGCGCCCGCTCGCCCCCGTGCCCGACAGCATCGCCCGGGCCTGGGGTGGTGTCTCCGTCACCGCGCCGATCGCGCGGGGCGGTGTCGTCTCGTACTGGGATGAGGTGCGCTGGGACGGCAAGCCCGGCGAGCGCAGCATCTGGATCGTGAAGTCCGACGGCCGCATGCGGCCGCAGTCCATCAAGCACGTCGTGCTCGCCGGTACCACGCCGTTGACGATCGAGCAGCCGTATTCGGCCGACTGCGGAAAGATCCGGGTGCCCGTCCTGAGGATGCCTATTCCGTTGATGGCATTTCAGGAGCGGCGCGGCGATATCTGGGACAAGTACGTCGCCAAGAGCCTCGATCTGCGCCACGGGGTGGGCGCGGCCGTCGGCACGAACAGCGATGCGGTGCTACCGGATCTCGCCTACATCATCGTGCAGCAGGGGCCCGACTCCACGACCTTTGAGGTCGTGCTTGCGTGGGGCAGCAGCAATGCGGAGGCGCCGGGAGGCGGCTTCGGCGTCCTCGGCGTCGACCGATAGGAGCCGACACTTGGCCCGCACGCTCGCCTGCGCCGTCCTGCTGAGCGTGAGCGTGCTGCTCTGGCCCGCCGCCCGGGCCGGAGGCGACGCCGCCCCCGCCCTGCCCTCGGGTGTGCCCGCGGATGAACGGGCGCGCATCGAGAACGTGCTCGCCCACGCCACCATCTCGACGCGCGTGGAGATCGAACCTTACCCTCTGCGGCTCGACGTGTTCGACTACCTGCTCAATCACCCCGATTTCGCCACCCAGGTCACCCGCGCTCTCAAGCTCGCGCGCTACCGCATCTGGACGAGCGCCGACGGTCTCAACCTGGACGACGGGTGGGGGGTCAAGGGACTGATCACGCCGTTCTACGGGGACAAGGGCCTGCGCGTCGTCTACGCGCGCGGGCGCTACGAGCAGAGCGTGCTGCCGGACATTCGCGGTCAGGCCATCATCTTCGTGCGCTACGGGGAGAGCGGTGCCGCCGCGGGCCGGCCCGCGCTCGTGACCTCCATGGAAGTCTTCGCGTGGCTCGACAGCGGCATGATCGCCAGCCTCGCCGGCTCGGTGGCCAAGGCCAAGGCGACCAGCGAGGCGCGGCACGCCCTCAAGGTTTTCTCGCGCCTGTCCAATCACCTCGCGCTGCGCGCCGACGAGGTGCTCGCCGAGCTCGCCCGCCGGCCCGAGGTCTCGCGCCCGGAGCTCGAGGAGTTCCGCCGCCTTCTCGGCCGCTAGCGACTATCGCGCGCGCAGGCTCAAGAGGTAGGGCACGCTCACCACGAGAAACGTGCCGATGGCCGCGACGACAAGAAGCAGCCGGAACCAGCCTGCCGCGAAGAGGGTGTGGGTGCTGGGGCCCATGGCAGGCCTTCGTTCCGCCGAGCTGAAGAGCGAGATGAGCGCGACGATGAGCCCCACGGACAGGATGATGACGCCGAGGGCCCGCGTTCCGAGGGGCAGACTCGGCATGTAGATGGGCAGGCGGGTGCAGATGCTGCCCGCGATGAGAAGCAGCGAGATCACCCAGCCGCGCGTGCGCCACCAGACCACCCAGGCCAGGGTGGTCCACATCACGAGCCCGCCGATATCGAGGGCGAGCCGCCACGGCCCGCAGGTTCTCAGATTGCCCTCGCATTTCACGAGCACGATGGCGAACCACACCCAGACCCACGCCACGAAGAAGACGAGGAGGACGAAGCCGAAGAGCGGCATGCGGCCGCCGAAGATCTCCGGGGCGAGGTTCCACCAGGCGCGGCCCATCATGACGGCCGCCGCCACCACGCCGACCCAGGCGAGACCGTGTGCCACGCCTTCCGCAGCGCCCAGCGCGGGCAGGCGGGCGAGCCCGATCATGGCGAAGAGGAATATCCCGACGAAGCCGATGAAGGACGCCGTCCGGTATTTGAGCAATCGTTCCGGCATGCCTCTGTCTCCTCTCAGGAAGCAGGCGCGCCGTGGCGGCCCGCGCCCCCGGCGAAGCGCGCCGCACCCTCGAAGCTCTCTCCGGAATCGATGGTCGCTTTGCCCAGCTCGTACTCGCGGGCGAAGGCGTCAGCCAGCTCCATTCCCCACGTCTCATAGACGGAGCGCCGGTCGCTCTTGACGCAGTGGGGCGGGAAGGCTGCGATGTCCCCCGCCAGCGTCTCGGCGGCCGCGCGGGCCTGTCCGGCGGGCACCACCCGGTTGGCGAGGCCGATGCGCTCGGCTTCCGCCGCGCCCACGGGCCGGCCCGTCAAGATCAGGTCGAGGGCCCGGCTCATGCCGATGAGCCGCGCGAGCCGGATCGTTCCCCCGTCTACCAGGGGCACGCCCCAGCGGCGGCAGAAGACGCCAAAGGTCGCCGTCTCCTCCATCACGCGCAGATCACACCAGAGCGCCAGCTCGATCCCTCCGGCCACGGCATAGCCCGACACCGCCGCGATCACCGGCTTGGACAGCAGCATGCGTGACGGGCCCATGGGTCCGTCACCTGTCGGCTTGACCCGGCTCCCCTCGCTGCCCATGGCCTTTAGATCCGCGCCCGCGCAAAACGTTCCGCCGGCGCCCCAGAGCACAGCGGCCCGCACGCTCCCATCGGCGTCCACGGCACGGAAGGCGTCGGCGAGGTCTCGCGACGTCTGGGCATCCACGGCGTTCTTTCGTTCCGGGCGGTCGATGACGACGGTGGCGACGGCTCCCTGCCTCTCGATACGCACCGCCATGATCGCTGTCTCCTCGCCCGTCAGCGCCCCGGGGATCGTGGGCGCGCCAGGTAGGTTTCGAGCGCGGCCTCGGTGGTGAACTCCGGAGTGGTGTCCGGCACGCCAAGATAGTACACCGTCAGGCCGGAACGCCCGATACGCCAATCGACGACGCTCGCAAAGAGGTGGATCTCCCGCCGCGGCAGGTCGGCGAAGCTCGCGCGAGGTGTTTTGATGTCGATGCTCGCCCCGAGCGGCACGCCTTCGACGAGAGCGACGCGACGCTGGGTGAACGGGTCCACTCCGTCGACGGTCACGTAAGCGTAACGTCCCGCGGGATTGCTCACGCGGATGACGACCATCGTGCGCTCCTCTGCTTCGTTCTTGAGCACACCCCACACGATGCCGAGGTCCGGCTCCGTGAAGACGGAATCGGCGCCGTGCACGACGGAGCCTTGGGCAAAGAGCGGCAGAGTGAGCACGGCGAGCACGAGCGCCCCCGGGCTCACGCGGGCGCTCCGAGCACGCAGACGCCCGCGGACGGCACCTCGAGGCCGACCGCGTCCCCGGGAGCGTACGTGCCGGCGGTGCCCGCGCCATACGCCGTGACCTGCAGCGTCTCGGTTCCCACGCGCACCTGGTACTCCGCCTTCTCCCCAAGGAAGGTCCGGGACAGGACGGTGCCCGCCAGGCCGGTTCGCCCGGGCGAGAGGGTGACGGCTTCCGGGCGGACGACGAGGGTGACGGAGGCGCCGGCCGCGGGCGGCGCGCCGTCGATGGCCACGCGAAGGCGGTGACCTTGGACCTCGACCTCGATCCCCTGACCGTCGACGGCGGTCACGCGCCCGCGCAAGAGATTGGTCCGGCCGATGAATTGGGCCACGAACTCGGAAGCAGGGCGATGGTAGAGCGTCTCCGCGCTGCCCTCCTGGACAATGACGCCCTGGTGCATCACGGCGATCCGATCGGAGATGGCCATGGCCTCCTCCTGATCGTGGGTCACGTAGACCGCGGTGATGCCGAGAGCCTTTTGCAGGCGCTGGATCTCCCCGCGCATCTGCACCCGCAGCCGCGCGTCGAGGTTGGATAGCGGCTCGTCGAAGAGGAGCACGCGGGGCTTGATGACGATGGCGCGGGCCAGGGCCACCCGCTGCTGCTCGCCGCCGGAGAGCTGATGCGGCAGCTGGCGCTCGTAGCCCGCGAGGCCGACGAGGGCCAGCACCTCGCCCACCGCGGCCGCGATTGCCCCGTCGGTCTGACGCTTCACGCGGAGACCATAGGCCACGTTCTCGAAGACGCTCAGATGAGGGAAGAGGGCGTAGCTCTGAAAGACGAAGCCGATATTCCGCTCGTTGGCCATGAGGCGCGTCACGTCCTGGCCGCCGATGAAGATGCGGCCGGCGTCGGGCTCTTGGAAGCCCGCGATCATCCGGAGGGTCGTGGTCTTGCCGCAGCCGGACGGACCGAGGAGCGTGAGGAGCTCGGCGGGCCGGACCTCGAGGCTCACCTCACGGACGGCATAGACCTCGCCCTTCACGCGGTGGTCGAAGCGCTTGGACACGCCGTCGAGCCTGATGGCGACGGGATTGATCATCTCAGCCCTCGCCTCACCGGGCCCCTCGCCTCCGGCTCGGAGCCCGCTTCAGCTCGAAGAGCGTCAGCCCTCGCCTCACCGGGCCCCTCGCCTCCGGCTC
>WNGF01010449.1_pt1 | contig 10462 bp, 6 predicted proteins | sample 5400641 | NCBI WGS metagenome assembly WNGF01 (sample SAMN13153371, study PRJNA577476) | soil metagenome | isolation source: 80 cm soil or saprolite under grassland replicate 2 | place: USA:California | collected 2016-06-15
TGTTGCGATGACAGGCTGCTGCTGCCTTCACGATGCGCGTGGTCCGTCGAGCACTTGTGAGGTTCATCACACGACGATGAGGTCCACCACTGAGGCGGTGCGCGTGGACCTTCTGCTCTGAAGCTGGGAGTTGATTTGACCGCCATTGAAGGCATTGGTGCTTTGGTGGCCTTGACGACGTTAAGCGAAGCAGGGCCCGAGCTGAGCCGTTTTAAGACTGAAAAACATTTCACCTCCTGGTTGGGCCTCTGTCCGGACAACCGAATTAGCGGGGGCAAAGTGTTGAGTTGTCGAACGCGCCGGGTGGTCAATCGCTTGAGTGATGCGTTGCGATTAGCCGCAATCACCTTGGAGCGCAGTCAAACGGCTCTGGGAGCATATTATCGGCGCATGAAAGCAAAATCAGGAGGAGCCGAAGGAGTGAGCGCCACAGCTCATAAGTTGGCCAGAATCCTATACCGCATGCTCACACATGGTGAGGAATATGTCCGGCAAGGGATGGAGGATTACGAGAAAAAGCACCAAGCACGAAAACTCCAAGCCCTGCAAAAAGCCGCAGAATCAATCGGACTCCAGCCAGTTGAAAAACAAAAAGTTGCAGAAGCAGTTTCTTAGAAGGGCAAGGGTGAGGAGTCGCATGAAACCAACACGAAACAGACGAGGACACAGCGCAGGACAAGCCGTGGCAGGCAAACCCAGGACCATCGACGAGTACCCGGCAGCCTTGAGCGATGACAAGCGAGCTGCGCTTGAGAAGCTTGGAAAGACTATCAGGGCTGCTGTGTCAAATGCCGACGTTTCAACGTTTCCACGGTTTCGCCTTCGGCTCCGTCAAGGACGCCGGTTTGTCGGCCCTGCTGAGCGTGATCGTCCCGTTCGAAGTCCACGGGTGAGACTTGCGATTGATGTAAAGCGTCCGCGGAAGGAGTTCGATTTCGTGGCCGAAGAAATCGAATGTCACGGTGCCGGGAAGGTAGGTGAGGTCCTCGAATTTCACCTTGCCGAAGGGAACCGGCTTTTGCGGGACATCAAAAAGGACCATGCCCGGCGCGTTTGTAAGGGTCTCGCCGGCAAAGACAATCTTCAGGTTCGCGATCTTCAACTTCGGCTGGTTGACGAGGATGGCCGGTGCGCCGGAAGGCCCGCGGGTGAACGTGACCTCCCACGGCCCCCGTCGCGTCCGCAGGTGCTGGTCGAACGCGAAGCCGCCGAAGTACAGCGCCAGCGCCAGCAGTAATCCGCCCAAAACCGGCTTCGCCAGGTCGCTCGATTGCATCTTGCCCGCGAAGGCTTCGCGACGGAATCCCGGATGTCAAGCTGCCGAAGGCAGGTTGTGTCAGGTTGGCCGCCGCGCTTGCCGATCAGAGGGCGCGCGTTTTCTTATAGTACCATTGGAGCTGTTCCGGGCTGCTCTCTTCGTCCACGTTTTCCCGGGCCATGGCCGTTTCTCCGTCGGCGGGTGGCAACACATCTTTCAGTTTCCAGACTCCTTCTCGCCGGCCGAATGTCCAGTATTCCACAAACGGAGAGACGTATTCGTCCTGTCGAACGATCCGGCCCTGGCGCTTGACGACGTACTGCGCGTGGGCGCTGAGGCGGACGGTAAACTCATCCCGTGTGTTGTCCGCGAAATTGCGGATCAGGATCAATTCGACTTTTCGCACACAGAGATTGCGGTACTCGGCGGTTATTCCGTCGGCACTTTGTTGCCGGATGCCCTCGGCCAGTTTGGCGGCGTATTCCGGGAACAAATCAACAGTCGGGATGGAACCGGGGTGGCCGCCTTCCCACGCCGCGAACACGCGGATGAACACTTGCCGCGCCCGTTCCTGCATCCCCTGCCGGTTCCACATTCGGTCGGTCGTCACCAGGAAATTCAGAAGTCGCTCGATGCGCGTTGCCTTGGTCTCGGTTTGCTTTTCCAGCCACGGGCCGGCGGGCCCTTCCTTGCCGGCGGTCTCCCCGTAAACCTGTTCGACGCCCTGGTCGGTGAACGGCTCGAAAAAGTTTTCATCCTTGAGCGCGTCGGACTCGCGCGTCTGCTCGATCTCCCGAAGCAGCAACCGGCCCTCCATGAGTTGGAACGTCCAAAACTCCTGGAACATGGCCGGCCTGGTGTCACCGCGTAAAAAATCCTGCGTGCGATCGTCGATGTAATAATCCCGCGACGACGCGGTGATCAAGGCGGTGAACTCGCGTTCGTTCGGCTTGTGTGTATAACGGACATTGACGATATCGATCTGCCTTATCTCCAAACCGTCGATCACATTGATCTCGTGGTTGCGGATCATGCCGGCGATCTGCGCCCCATGATCTGCGTAAAGGCCGGGCATGAGCAACAATTTCATCGGGTCGTATTGGCGGGCCTGCCAGCATCTCTGGAGCTGCCGGAAGGCGGACTCGGCGAATTCCTCCAGCTTCCGGGGAGCAAAAGCGGGATCGACCCTGGAAATGAATTCCAGCAGTTTCACGGTTTTGTCCAGCTTGGGAGCAACGTCGGCACGACTGAAAACAAAATCGAGGTCTTCGTCCCGTTTGTTCCGCGCCCTGGACGCCAGCGCCAGGAACACAACCACTACCCCCACAAAGATGAACAGGGCCTTGGCCGACCCGCCGCCCTTCCCACTCGAGGAATGCCCGCCCGAGTAGTGGCCACCGCCAAACCCACCCCCTTTGTTGTGCGCCACGAAACCGTCGGCGATGAACGTATGCGGCGCTCCCACCTCCAGATTCAATACCTCCGTCTCTTGTATCTCCAACCGGTGTGCGAGAACTTTCGCGGTCCGGAATTGGTTGTGCCGCCAGACGAGCACGGAATCGCCGCGTCGGAGATTGCCCGCTTCGCGGAATTCACCGTTCGCCATCATGATCGGATGTTCGGCGGTCGTTCGCAGGTTTCCGAGGTCCGTGTCCAGCACCAGGACCGGTGAGCGAGTTCTGTGGACGCCCTTCACCGTCGCCTCAGCAATCTTCCGGCGGTCGTCCACACCCAGCACGACGTCGCCCGGGCGAAGTGTTTCAATGGAAACTTCGCCCCGCGGGGTCAACACCGGAGTTCCGGAAGGAAAGCATCCACCCTTGTTATGGACGGCGATGCCGTCGGCAAAGAAGGTATGGGGCGAATCGGTCTGGAGGTTGTAAACCCGCGCCCGTGCATCGACTCTCTCCATTTTGAGGATCGTTTGTTCGCTCAACCCTCGTCCATCGTACGCGAAGACCCGGTCGCCCACGCGCAGGCTTTCGAGTGTTTTGAACGTGCCATTGCCCGCGTAAAACGGATGCTCCGCCGTGACGCGCAAACTGACTTCGTCGGTGGCAACAACAAAAAATTCATCCACTTCATGCGTGAACACTTCGCGCACCTTCGCGCGAACGACGGCGCCATCGGGGGTGAATGCGATGAGGGCCTCGCCCGAACGCACCTGGCTGATCGGAACCGAGGACCCGTCGGCGCGCAGAATGGGCGTCTCCGGCAGGAAGCAGCCTTTGTTGTGGACCAACAGACCGTTCGCCAGAAACGTTTCGCAGGGCGCGATCAGAAGATTGTAGGCCGGGCGCGTTGCCTTCACCGGTTCGATGGATTGAAGCGCGGTGTTCCGCAGCGCGCGTCCATCCCACCAGCGAAGCGTGTCGCCCACGCGCAGGCGGGACGCTTCACGAAATTCGCCGCGCCCAACCGCAAACGGATGTTCCGGCGTTACGCGCAGTTTGCGCCCGGCCACGGCCAGTTCCAAATAGTCCGCGGGTTGAACCTGGACGCACCCCTGCACCGTGGCGCGTCGAAGCTGCCCGTCACGGACGGTGAGCACCACGTCGCCCGGATTCAATCGTTCGATGGGAACATTACCGGCAGGCGTGAGAATGCGTGTCCCTTGCTCGAAACAACCGCCGCCACCGCGTCCCCAGGCCGATTGAACCAGGGCCAGCGCGAGCAGGACCGCGAATGCCAACCGCATTTTCATAGCGCTATTCTTGGACCGACTCAGATGCAGTCCGATTACAATCCGGTTGGCGGATTACACGCCGTTGCCGGTTTGGAAAGGAGGGCGGACAGGCTTGTCGGCAGCGCCCTCGGCAGTCCGCCTTCGCCAAGGTTACGGCGGAAAGCTCGGACACCCTCTCCCCCAGTGGGGGAGAGGGACGGGGTGAGGGGGTGCGCTGGTCCATGGAGAGCCCTTTTCGTTTTTCCGCATGCATTGGGACCCTGAACCGCGGAGGAAGGTGCGTCGGTTGCGATAGCGTCTTGGACTGCGGCAGTCCTCTGCCGCTTTTGCGTCCCTACCCGATCGAAAAGCGCCTGGGGACTGGCGCAGTCCAAAACCTGGCGGTCCTTTGGTCGGTTCCTGGAAAGCCCCCTTTCGTTTTTCCGCATGCATTGGGACCCTGAACCGCGGAGGAAAGTGCGTCGGTCGCGATAGCGTCTTGGACTGCGGCAGTCCTCTGCCGCTTTTGGGGCCCCAAGACCAGATCGAAAAGGGCCGGTGGTCTTGCGCAGTCCAAAACCGGGCGGTCATTTGCGTACGGAGTGCGGGCAGCTCAGTGCAACGCGGCGAGAATGCCGCCCAGGACCGCGGCCGCCACGACGATGCTGATGCCCACAACGCTGCCGGCGACGACCCGGCCGAAATACTGGGCGACGGCGATGTTGCCGCGCGCGATTTCCTTTTCTTCGTCGAGGTTCGGCGTCAAGCGTTCGATCAATCGCGGCAGCGCCAGCGACGCCCCGAGCACGAGCCCGACACCGACCAGCCCGCCCACAAACGAAAAGATGACCGCCCAACCGATGTTTTGCGCTACTTCGCTCATGTTGAGTTCTCTGTGTGTTCGCGACGATGACATTGGCTTCCCCGATTGCTGTCGCCTCAACCGGGAAAGAATTTGTTGCTCAACCAGATCAGCAGTCCAAGCAGAACGATGCCGAGGACCAAGCTGCCGGCAATCAATTTTTTCTCGACCGGCAAAAGCGGCTCATGCTCCATCTTTTTCAGTTCCTCGGAAAATTTGGGTTGGTCGGGCATCGTGAGTTGCCTTGTCTTCAGCCGGTCGCCAGCGGCGGTTTCATGCCATGAAAAAAGAGCCAGGAAATGCCCAGGCCGATCCAGATGATGAACCCGAACAGGCAGACAAGATAGACCGCGGCCAGCCGGCCGATGCCTTCTTCCCACAGTTTTTTGAAATTTGAGACCACCCCGATGGTGAAGAAGGTCAGCACAAAAAACAAAACGCGGAAGACGTCCAGCCCGGCCGTGACGGTTTTTGCGGTCCCGATCCGCGCGGGTGAACCCAGGCAGAACAGGAGCAGGACCAAAAATGTCAGCCCGTAGCCGAGGACGAATTTGGGAAAGCGCTGCCAGATTTCGACGGCGCGCACTTTCTCGCCGGTCCGGTTTTCAATTCGGGAGCACCAGATGATCGCGAGGATGAACGACCAGACGCCGATGAACATATCGATGAAGACCTTGACGGTCGTCGCCGTCATGGTCATCCAACCTTCCTGGTATTTCACCCCGTCGTCGGCCATCGCCCTGGCGCGGATCAACGAATCCGCAATCGCGCCGCCGGCCACGGCGGCACCGTCAGTCTTTACGGCCAGTCCCATCCACGCGCCGGCGACCATCGGTTCGCGGTGCAGGAAACGTTGCGCGGCGAACGGCAGGAAAACCAGTTCGACGACCGCAAAGATCACCACCAGCGAGGAAACCATGACGGGCACAATGGGCCGGGCGCGAATCGCCGCGCCGGTGGCAATGGCCGCGGAAACGCCGCAAATCGAAATCCCCGACGCCAGCGGCGCGGCCCACTCGCGGCTGAATCGGAAATATTTTCGGGCGACCAAATACACCAACGCCCAGTAGATCAGATAAGCTTCGACAATGGCGCAGAGGCCGCGAAACATGACGGCCCGGGCCAATCCCATCGCTTCGGCGCTTTTCACCCCGAGCGCGGCGCCCAGCAGCACGATGGCGATTTTGATGTACAGTTCCGGCCGGATCGCATCCTTCATCACGTTGGCCAGGCGCGGGAAAAAATTTCCCACGACCAACCCGGCGATGAGCGCCACGATGAATCCCGCTTCGCCGGTGAGGTTCAACGACCATGAAATGCCGAATTTTTTCAGCTCCACCGGCGTCGCCGCAAGGTAAGCGAAGTGGCCGACCGCAAAGCAGAGATAGCTGATGAAAAAGACCAGCGTGAACCCGTTGACGAATTTGCTGAATCGGACCCGCAGCACCGCCTTGGCCGCCACCGTCAGTATCCCCAGCAACAAGAAATACGTAAGAATCAACGCGGCGATGCCTTTCACCTGAGGAAAATTCCTGGAAACCGGCGTCATGATTTGCGAGACGCTTGTCCAGACGTTGGTCTTGATGGCCCACCCGAAAACATCGGCGCCGGCCAGTCCCGCCAGTGAGACCAGGAAAAGAAAGAGTCCGATCATCAGCGCGAGCCAGTCCTCGCTGAGTTTGGGTGCGGGCGCTTTGCCGACGCGACTCGGCGACCCGCTGAAACTGGTCGGGCTCATCGAACGGTTTGGGAACCGCCGCACCAATACGAGAACCCGAGCTCAAATAAAAGCTATTTTTTCGCAGCCGGACGCCGCGCATAAAAAAATTGCCCGTTGTCGTGTCCTGCTCTTATGGTCTGACACCAGATGATGGACTCCTCAGATACACTCCTCGTCAAACCGACGGTCCCACCGCCTTTGGACCCTGAATTCCGCCCGATTTCGCTGGGCAACCGCGCCTACCGCAAACTCGCTTCGGCCTCGAAAGCAAAGTGTTCGCTGGCCATCGCGCTGGAGCGAAACGACCGCCATGTCTCCGTGTTCAACACCGACATCCTTCCACCCGGTTCCGGACACGACGCGGCGACGCGGCTCTATCTCGAGCGTCTGGTCAAGTTTCGCTTATGGCAGATGGGCGGCTGGAAAATCACTCTGGGCGGTCCGCGCGAAATTGGCGAGTACCTCGCGCGAATCTACTCGCCTGCCGGCGCCCGGGCATTCGATGTGAAACTGATGGAACAGGTTTACGAGAAATCCTTCACCGTCGAGATCGCCGATCTGTCGCAGATTCCCGCGTCGCGCGAATCCGCGGTCGCTCTCGGGGGTCATCTCGACGGTTGCCGCCTCGGCTTTGACCTCGGAGCCAGCGATTACAAGATCGCCGCGGTGAAAGAAGGCGAAGCGGTCTTCACGGCCGAGATTCCCTGGGACCCGCGCAACGAACCGAACCCCGATTGGCATTACCGGAAAATCAACGACGGCTTGAAACTGGCGGCCCAACATCTGCCGCGCGTCGATGCTATCGGCGGCAGTTCGGCGGGCATTTACATCGACAACCAGGTGAAGGTCGCGTCGCTCTTTCGCGCGGTGCCGGGAGACCTTTTCGCGCGGAAGATCAAACCGATGTTCCTGAACCTGCGCCGCGAATGGGGCGTGCCCCTCGAAGTCGCGAACGACGGCGACGTCACGGCGCTCGCCGGCGCGATGTCTCTGCGCGAGAAAGGCGTGCTCGGCGTCGCCATGGGTTCCAGCCAGGCGGCGGGGTTTTTGGACGGCGAAGGCTGGATCACCGGCTGGCTCAACGAACTGGCCTTTGCGCCGATAGACTACCATCCGCGCGCCGTGGCGGACGAATGGTCTGGCGACATCGGCTGCGGCGTGCAGTATTTTTCGCAGCAGGCGGTCGTGCGCCTCGCGCCCGCCGCCGGCATCGAGCTGCCCGCCGGTCATGCCGCCGAACAACTCAAGTTCGTCCAGGAGTTGCACCGGCAGGGCGATCCGCGTCCGCCGAAAATTTTTGCCACCATCGGCGTTTATCTTGGCTACGCGCTGGCGCACTACGCCGAGATGTATGATTTCCGCCACCTGCTCGTGTTGGGCCGCGTGACGTCCGGCGCCGGCGGCGATCTCATCGTGCAAAAGGCCAGAGAAGTCCTGCGCGCCGACTTTCCCGAACTGGCGCAGCAGCTCTCGCTGCATCTTCCGGACGAAAAGAGCAAGCGCGTCGGGCAGGCGGTCGCGGCGGCGAGTTTGCCGGAGATAAGGAAATGAAAGTTTTGCGCTACAGGAAATGGCGCATCGGCATTGGCATAATAATCGCCGGAATCATTTCGTGCTGTTGGCCCATTCTTTGAGGGCAGCCCGTCCGACGGTTCAGGGAAAAAGGGCTCAATAACCTGTTAAGGACCGGTTGATAACTTCGAATAACCGTTCCTTTACACGCGTTCCATCGCCGGCAACTCTCAAGGTGCGCCCAATCGGGAGCACGCGTCCGAACGCGTGCATCCGAGGGTGTCGAATCCACGCAATGAGAAGATCAACCGACAGTACGAACAGAACCACTCGACCGACAGCGGCCTCATCCCATGCAATCGATCACAAAAAAGAACCACGAGCTGACGTTAGCCGATCGTCTTTCGCGTTTGAACTTCAGGCAGGTTTGCAAGCTCCTGGGCGAAGGAGGCGAACAATTGATTCAACGCGGAGGCCGATACGAAATCGACATCGCCGAACAGGTGACCTTTAACGAGGACCGGTTCCAGTTGCGGTTTCCCACCGCGACCGGGAATGGACACGGACCGGCCGGCGTCGAGGTTCAAATTCGACCCGCGGCGGACCATCGCGACTACCTGCGCTGGGAGTGCACCGCGTGCCAAATCGCTTGCGAGCATGTCGGCGCCGCCTTCGCCCTCATTCTGGAGGATAAAATGGCGCTTGGCCTGGCGGCGGCGCCGCCGGAGCGCGTTCCCATTGAAAGCCTCGGCGATGAACAACTCATCGCGCAAGCTCTCCAGGAACGAATGGAACGGGCCGCTTCAGAAAAAATGGTCCTGCGCTCAACGGATGCCAACGCGCTCTGGACCGATTACACCGTCACGAGCGCTCTTTCGGGAAAGACCTATCGGTTGGCCCTGCGAGGATGGGAGCGCGGACAATCGTTTTGTTCCTGCCCGGATTTCCGAAAGAATACGTTGGGCACGTGCAAACACATTCTGAACGCGCTGGGAAAACTGAAGCGGCGCTTTGGAACGGATCGGGCTCATGCACCGTACGTGCCGAAACACATTGCGGTTTATTTGCAGTACGGGAAAGAACTCGAATTGAGGCTCTCGCTTCCTCCCAGGTTGAATGGCACAGCCGTGCCTATCGTGGCGCCGATTCAAAATCGGGCAATCAACGATTGCAAAGACCTGTTGCGCCGGATTCGGCAACTCGAACAGCAAGGGCATTCCGTTCAGATCTATCCCGACGCGGAGGAATACCTTCAACAGCGTCTGTTCCAGGAGAACATCGAAGCCAAAGTCGCCGCCATCCGCGCCAACCCCGCGGCACATCCGCTCCGCAAGGAATTGCTCAAGACGGAATTGCTGCCTTACCAACTGGATGGGATTGCCTTCGCCGCCGGACGGGGACGGGCGATTCTGGCCGACGACATGGGCCTGGGCAAAACGATCCAGGGGGTGGGCGTGGCTGAGTTTCTCGCGCGTGAAGCCGATATCCGCAAAGTACTGGTGATTTGCCCCGCGTCGCTCAAATCGCAATGGGAAGCGGAAATCCGGCGCTTTTCCGAACGCGACTGCCAGCAGGTCATCGGCGGCATGGCACTGCGCGCCCGGCAATATGCCAATGACCGGTTCTTCACCCTCTGCAATTACGAACAGGTTCTGCGCGATATCCTGGCCATTGAACAGGTCAAGTGGGACCTGATCATCCTCGACGAGGGCCAGCGGATCAAAAACTGGGAAGCCAAAACGAGCCGGGTCATCAAAGGTTTGAAATCGCGATTTGCCCTGGTGCTTTCCGGCACACCGCTCGAGAATCGGTTGGATGACCTGTTTTCGATTGTCGAATTCATCGATGACCGGCGCCTGGGCCCGGCGTTCCACTTCTATAATCGGCACCGGCTGGTTGATGAAAAGGGCAAGGTGCTCGGCTACAAAAACCTGGATACCCTGCGCGAGCGGCTCAAACCGGTTCTGCTGCGGCGGACGCGCCAGTCGGTCATGCAACAGCTCCCTCCCCGAACCACCGAAATCGTTCGCATCCCCCCGACGGACGAGCAACTTGAGCTTCATTCGGCCCACATGAAAATCGTCAGCACGATCGTCCGGAAGAAATTCATCAGCGAAATGGATCTGTTGCGCCTCCAGAAAGCGCTGCTGATGTGCCGGATGGCTGCCGACGGCACCGGCCTGGTTGACAAAAACTTTCCCGGATACTCGAGCAAATTGGAGAAGCTCAATGAAGTGCTGGGGCAACTGGCGCAGGAAAACGGCCGCAAGCTGATCCTCTTTTCCGAGTGGACCACCATGTTGGACCTGGTCACGCCGCTCCTCGAAAAGCACGGGCTCCGTTTCGTGCGACTGGACGGCCAGGTGCCCCAAAGGAAGCGGCAGCAGCTCGTGCATGAATTCCAGCAGGATTCGCGCTGCCAGGCCTTCATGACCACCAACGCCG
>WNGF01010450.1_pt1 | contig 10462 bp, 8 predicted proteins | sample 5400641 | NCBI WGS metagenome assembly WNGF01 (sample SAMN13153371, study PRJNA577476) | soil metagenome | isolation source: 80 cm soil or saprolite under grassland replicate 2 | place: USA:California | collected 2016-06-15
TTCAAGCCGGGTTCGCGCGGCATCTGGACGGACGTTTCCGAAGCGCTCTGGAATGACTGGCACTGGCAGCAGCGCGAGCGCGTCACGGGCCTCGCGCAGCTCGAACGGGTCCTGAACGTGACGCCGGACGAGCGCCGGGCGGTCGTCGAGACGGCGGCCGAGTTCCAGATGGCCATAACGCCGTACTACGCGGCGCTGATGGACCCGGACGATCCCTCCTGCCCGGTCCGGCTCCAGTCCGTGCCGACGATGGACGAGACGGTCTTCTCGTCGGTGGACCTCGAGGACCCGCTCGCCGAGGAGCGGGACATGCCGACGCCGGGGATCACGCACCGCTACCCGGACCGCGTCCTCTTCTACGTGACGCACAACTGCCCGGTGTACTGCCGCCACTGCACGCGGAAGCGGAAGGTGGCGGACCCGACGAGCGCCGCGGCGAAGAGGCAGATCGAGGACTCGCTCGGGTACATCGAGAAGCACACGGAGGTGCGCGACATCGTCATCTCCGGCGGCGATCCGCTCTCGCTCTCCGACGAGCGGCTCGACTACATCCTCGGCCGGCTCCGGGCCATCCCGCACGTCGAGATCTTCCGGCTCGGGACGCGCAACCTCGTCACCCTCCCCCAGCGCGTCACCGACGACTTCGTGCGGATGCTCCGCGAGCACCACCCGGTCTACGTGAACACGCACTTCAACCATCCGAAGGAGTGCACCGCCGAGGCGTTCGAGGCGGCCCGGCGGATCGCCGACGCGGGCTGCCCCATCGGCAACCAGATGGTGCTGCTGAAGGGCGTGAACGACGACCCGAAGATCGTGAAGGAGCTGAACCACCGGCTCCTCCTCATGCGGATCCGGCCCTACTACATCTACCAGTGCGATCTCGCGAAGGGCATCGGCCACTTCCGGGCGCCGGTGGAGAAGGGGATCGAGATCATCGAGGCGCTCCGCGGACACACCTCCGGCCTCGCCGTCCCGCAGTTCGTCATCGACGCGCCGAACGGCGGCGGGAAGATCCCGGTGAACCCCGAGTACGTGGTGCGGCGCGAGGGGAAGCGCTGGATCCTGCGGAACTACGCAGGGAAGCAGTACGTGTACGAGGAGCCCTGATACCGACGGCTCGCGCCTTCGGGCGCGAGCCGGAGCGGGGGACGTCCTCGGCCACGGCGACGTCCGTCGATCGGTGCCGCGTTCCCCGCCGTCTCGTGCCGGCCTCAGTACCGCCATTCCTCGTTCGCCAGCGGCTCCCCGTTGAGCAGGTTCCGGATCTGCCTCCACCTCGGCAAGTGCCGGTCCATCAACGCCTGGAATCGCTCGAGGTGGGCTTGATCAAGCCCAGAGACCGCCTCGCCTGAAGCGATCCATGTGCTCGCGACCATAGATCTGCTCAGCGTGAAGCATGTTGTGCGGACGGCAGAGAAGCCGCAGGCTGTCGACCGTCGACGTTCCGCCGAGCGCCACCGGCTTGATGTGATCGAGCTCGAGCTGCCATCTGCTGGCGCAACGGCGGCCGTTCCCCCCGATCCACGCGCAGGATCCTCCGTCGCGCTTCCACACTTCGCGGCGGACCGCGGCGGGGATGTGGCGGGTCGGTGCGGGTGCGAGGGCGGTCGGTGTGGATGCCCCGTGGGGCTTGTCCGGCTGGACGGCGGGAGTGCGCGGGCTTCTCTTCTGCGCGGGCGCTGGCGCGCCCTTGCGATATTTCTCGATCCCGCAACGGATCGCCTCGCGCACGACGGCGCCGAGATCGCCGTTCGGGATCTTGTGGCTGAGCAGCGCCTTCAACGCCTCCAGCTCCGCCTTCCCGGTCGCGTCGAGCGTCACGCGAACGCTCCAGCAATCCTCCGCGACGGGCCGGACTTCGGCGGGCGGCGACCGAACGGGCTTGGGCGCCGAGGGCGCGGCATCGACCGGCACCCTGACCTCTACCGGCGCAGCGACGGCGCGCGCCGTCAGCAGCAGAGACTTTGGTGACTCGGCGTGGACCCCATCGTCCTTCGCGCCGGCCGACGACACGGACACCTTCCGGATGCCCTGCATCGGGGCTTCGCGCGGCCGGACCGACGCGACGAGGTGCTCGACCTCCGCCTTCGTCCCGAACGCCGCGCGCTCGATCAACTCTTCGAGGTTCTCATCGGTCAGTACCTGACCGACCAGCGACGCGGTGGACAGGCACAGCCGTCCGTCGCGCAGCGCAGCCTCCAGCTTCGGGAACCGGCGCAGCACGCGCATCGCACCGATGCGCCGGCCCGCCGCGCCTTCGCGCAGGTGAAGCGAACGCAGGCAGTAATCCCAAAGCGAGCCGAATCCGGCCTCAAGGTACGCGCGGCGGCGGTCGAACTCGTCCAGGTGGAGCAAGAACTCGACCTGGACGTTTCGCTCGTCGCCGACGAGCTCGCCAAGGCGACGGGCCAGCGCAGTGGAGTCGAGGGACGAGGGGAGAAGCGCGTTCACGACGGACACCTCCGGTGAGTGCTCCGTCCGTCGTAGCACGCGTTTTCGAGGGCTCCGGGAACGGCCCTGGCTGCCCTGCAGGCGCGACTTCGCGAGCGGGCGCGGGCGGGAGATCCGGTGGACTGCACGCGCGTTCAGGGCGCCATTCCCGTTCGCGCCAGCCGCGCTCCCGCATGCACGCGCGGACCGCAGCGGCGCCTCGCGAGTTTCGTGTCAAAGGAATTCGCCACACGACCCACGAGGGCATGCACTGAAAGTGCAGACGCCATCGGTGAACCTGGCGCTCGATCCAACCCGACGCCGCCGGTCGACGAACTATCGCCAGCGATAGTTCATGGACCACGCGAGGCGAGATACGTGCGCCACCCCGCCGCTCGCATCGCCTCCCGCGCGCGAGCACACGGATAGACCCTGCGGCGCCCCGGGCGCGATCAGTCGAGCACCGCGACCGCGTCGATCTCGACCTTCGCGCCCCGCGGCAGCGCCGCCACCTGCACCGTCGCCCGCGCGGGCGGGTCCTTCGGGAAGCGGCGGCCGTAGACCTCGTTCACCTTCGCGAAGTCGCCGAGGTCGGCGAGGTAGATCGTGCACCGCACGACGTGGTGGAAGCCGGCGCCGGCCGCGGCGAGCACCGCCCCGAGGCTCTCCATCACCCGCTCGGTCTGCGCGGCGACGTCGCCCGGCACCAGCTCGCCCGTCGCCGGGTCGAGCGGGATCTGGCCGGACAGCCAGAGCGTCCGCGCCCCGCGCGCCTCGATGGCCTGGCTGTAGGGGCCGATCGCCCTGGGGGCGCCGGCCGCCGAGATCGGAGCTCTCATGCAGTTCCCCCTACACCCGCTCGACGGAGGTGACGCCGTCGAGCCGCTCGATCGAACGCATCACCGCCTTGAGCTGGGTGAGGTCGCCGATGGTGACCTCGAAGTCGTTCACCGCCCGCTCGCCGGGCGTCATGGTGCGGCAGCTCGCCTGCGAGATGTTCACCCCCGCCTCGCTGAACTTCTGCGAGATCTTCGCGAGGATGCCCGGGCGATCGGTCGTGACGACGCGCAGCGACACCGGCCGCTTGAGGTCGCCCTTCACGTCCCAGGACACCTCGACGCGGCGCTCGGGGTCGATGCCGAGGGCCTTGTCGCAGCCGGTGGTGTGCACCGTGACGCCGCGGCCGCGCGTGATGAACCCGATGATCGCGTCGCCCGGCACCGGGTTGCAGCAGCGCCCGTAGCGGACGAGCACGTCCTCGATGCCGCTGATCCGGACGCCGCCCGCGGGGCGCCGCCCGAGCTTGCGGAACATCTCGGTGATCCGCGAGGTGGGGGCCGCGTCGGTGGGCGGCGACGGCTCGGCGAGCTTGTCCGCCGGGATGATCTGCCTGAGCACGTCGCCGGGCGAGATCTTGCCGTAGCCGATCCCGGCGAGCAGGTCGTCGGCGATCCGGTAGCCCAGGGCGTTGGCGGCCTTCTCGAGGGTGCCGTCCTTGTACGCCTTGTTGAGCGTGACTCCGAAGCGCCGGAACTCGCGTTCGGCGAGCTCGCGCCCGATCTCGACGGAGCGGCGGTGCTCCGCCTGCCGGATGAACTGCCGGATGCGCGCCTGCGCCCGGCTCGTCTTGACGAAGGTGAGCCAGTCCTTCGACGGGTGGGAGTGCGGCGAGGTGAGGATCTCGACCGTGTCGCCGTTCTTCAGCTTGTAGCGGAGCGGGACGAGCTTCCCGTTCACCTTCGCGCCGACGGTGTGCTCGCCGACCTCCGAGTGGATGGTGTACGCGAAGTCCACCGGGGTCGCCCCGCGCGGCAGGCTCTTCACCGCCCCCTTGGGCGTGAAGACGAAGACCTCGTCGGAGAAGAGGTCCACCTTCACCGTCTCGAGGAACTCGCGGGGGTCGACGACCTCCTTCTGGAACTCCACGAGCTGGCGGAGCCAGCCGAACGACTCGGCGTCCTTCTTGGAGAGCGCCTCGCCGCCCTTCCCGTCGCGGCCCTTCTCCTTGTACGCCCAGTGCGCCGCGACGCCCTCCTCCGCGATCTGGTGCATCTCGCCGGTGCGGATCTGCACCTCGATCCGCTCGCCCTTCGGTCCGACCACGGTGGTGTGGAGGGACTGGTAGCGGTTCGGCTTCGGGATCGCGATGTAGTCCTTGAAGCGCCCGGGGATCGGCTTCCACTGTGAGTGCACTATGCCGAGCGCCTCGTAGCACTCGGCCACGCTGCCGACGATGACGCGGAACCCGATCACGTCCTGGATCTGGTCGAAGTCCACGTCGAGCTCGCGCATCTTGCGCCAGATCGAGTAGGCGTGCTTCACGCGGCCGGAGATCTCGGCGCCCTTCACCCCCGACTCGCGCAGCCGCTGCTCGATGATCGCCACGACCTCCTGGACGAAGCGCTCCTTCTCGCGGGCGGTCACGGCGAGGCGCGTCGACAGATCGCCGTACTCCTGCGGCCGGAGGTACTTGAACGAGAGGTCCTCGAGCTCGCTCTTGATCCACTGGATGCCGAGACGGTTCGCGAGCGGCGCGTAGATGTCGAGGGTCTCGCGGGCGATCCGCTCCTGCGACTCCGGCTTCATGGCGTCGAGCGTCCGCATGTTGTGGGTGCGGTCGGCGAGCTTGACGAGCAGGACGCGGATGTCCTTCGCCATCGCGACGACCATCTTGCGGAAGTTCTCGGCCTGCTTCTCCTCCTGGGTGTTCGCGGCCGTGAACTGGGACAGCTTCGTGACGCCGTCGACGAGCTCGGCGATCTCGACGCCGAACAGCTCGGCGATCTCCTGCTTCGTCGCGAGGGTGTCCTCGATCGTGTCGTGGAGGAGGCCGGTGACGACGGAGGACTCGTCGAGCTTCAGCTCCGCGAGGATGCCGGCGACCTCGAGCGGGTGCACGAGGTACGGCTCCCCCGACTTGCGGAGCTGTCCCGTGTGGACCTTGGCGCTGTAGACGTACGCCTTCTTGATGAGGTCCAGGTCGGGGTCGGGATGGTAGGAGGTGACCCGATCGAGAATGTCGTTCAGTCGCAGCAAGGGCGATCGTGCGAGCGTAGCGGTTCGAATCATCGTGCGGCAAGCGCGCCGCTTCGATTCGTAACGCAATGCGCTAGCCGGCGCCAGAAAGCGCCTCCTCAGGGCGGCCGGCCGAGGTGGCCCGGGCGCTCCTCGTGCCGGGCACCCGACCGGGCGGGCGTTCGCTGGTAAGATGCGAGACCCTCATCGTGCTCGGAGATCCCGAGCGCGTGCGAGAGTTGAGCGCCGAGGCGGCGGCGGGTAGGGTCGCCGTCGGGAGGGCGCCGTGAAGTGCAAGGGCTGCGGGACGAACCTCGATCTCACGATGACCGCCTGCCCCGCGTGCGGGGCGCAGGTGGAGCTCGGGCGCCTCACCGGCATCCTCGGCGTCGTCTGCCGCGGCTGCGACGCCTACAACGAGCCCCGGGCGAAGACGTGCGTCGCCTGCGGGAAGCCGATCGGCGACGCGACCGACTCCCCCGCCCCGCCCCCGCCCGCTCCGGCCGCGGACACGGTCGCCGGCACGTCCGTTCACCCTGAGCGTAGCGCCGCCGATGAGGCGGCGCGTAGTCGAAGGGCGGTGGTCCGCTCCTTCCAGAAGCCCGCCGGCGGGGCGGCGACGCGCTTCGTCCCCTCGGTGCTGCGCCCGTCCGCCGCCGTGGCGCCGCCTCCGCTGCCCGCGGCGGCCGCCGGAACCCCCATCCCGCTCGTCGTCGCCTGCCCGCGCTGCGGCGCGGAGGCGGGCAAGGGACGCTTCTGCGCGCAGTGCGGCCAGGCGCTCGGGGCGAAGGGCACCCAGGTGATGATGAAGCCGGCCGCGCCCGGGCGGACCGCGACGCAGGTCTTCGGCGCGCTCGCGTCTGGCCGGGCGAAGCTCGTGCTCGAGGGCGGCGACGCCTTCGAGGGCGCCACCTTCCGGCTCAACGCCGAGTCGGTCGAGGCGGGGCGGTCAAAGGGGGCGATCCTGTTCCCGGACGACCCGTGCCTCGCGCCGCACCACGCCACCTTCTTCTACCGGGGCGGCACCCTCCACGTGCGCGACGAGGGGGGCACGAGCGGCGTGTACCTCCGCCTGCGTGGGCTCTCGGTGCCGCTCAAGGCGGGCGACCACTTCGTCGTCGGCGAGCGGCTGGTGCGCTACGCCGGGCAGCTCCCGTCGCCTCCCGCAGGGCCTCCGGACGGCACCCGGCGCCTCGGCGCGCCGCGCCCGGCCCCGCCCGCGGTCGTCCTCGAGGAGTGGCTCGAGGGAGGCGCCGGCGGGCGCGTCTTCGTGCGCTCAGGCCCGGCCGTCACCATCGGGCGCGGCGGCTGCGCGGTGAACCTCGGCGACGATCCCCACCTCTCGCAGTCCCACGCGGAGCTCGTGGTCGAGCAGGACGGGACGGCACGGCTGCGCGACCTCGGCTCGTCGAACGGGACCTACGTAAAGATCCCGCCGCACGCCGAGCGCGAGCTGCGCGACGGCGACTTCGTGCGGATGGGGCACGAGGTCCTGCGCGTCGCGGTCGCGGAGTGAGCGCACCTTCAGCTCCCCTCACTCGAGCGTGGACAGGATCGCCCGGACCCGCTCCGCGTCCGGCGGGCGCGTCGCGAGGTAGCGCTTGTAGCGGTCCGCGGCGCGGCGGGTGTCTCCCTTGAGCTGGTAGCAGAGCGCGAGCCGCTTCTGCACCTCCGCGAGGTCCGCGTCGGACGCCTCGGCGGCGAGGTAGAGCCTGATGGCGCCGTCGATGTCCTGGTCCGCGCGGCGCGTCTCGGCCTTCTTGTAGAGCACGAGCGCCTTCGCGGGATCGCGCTTCGCCGCCGCGGCGGGGGCCTTCTTCGCGCTCGCGACCTTGGCGCGCTTCGTGGGCGCCGGGGTCGCGGTCTCGATCGGGGTCGCGTCCGTGGTCGTGGTCGTGGTCGTGGTCGCGGTCGTGGACGTGGTCCCCTTCGACTCCGCGCCGCCGTCGGCGGCGCTACGCTCAGGGTGATCGGACGTCGCGGTCGCGGTCGCGGTCGCTGCGGCCGGGATCGTGGCAGACGCCGTCAGCGCAGTCACCGCCGGAATCGCGGCCGTCGCCGTCGCCGGCGCCGGGAGCTGGACCGCCGCTTGCGCCTGCGCAGGCGACACCGTGTCCGGGTGGCCCTTGCGCTCGGCCACACTCTGCCGGCCCAAGAACGCGACGGCGCCCCCCCCGGCCACCGCGAGCACGACGGCCCCGGCGAACACCCAGAACAGGCGGCGCGACCTCTGCGGCGGAGCCGCGGGTGCGGCCGGCGGCGCGACGCGGGCGGTGGCGCGCGCCCTTCGACTCCGCGCCGCCTCGTCGGAGGCGCTACGCTCAGGGTGAGCGGAAACGCTGGCCGCGGCGGGGACGGCGGGCCGGGACGACGCCTGCGCCGGCGCGCTCGCGGCGGCGGGATCGACGGCGAGGAGCGCCTCGCGCATCTCGTCGGCGGTCTGGAAGCGCTTCGCCGGATCCTTCTCCATCGCCTTCGAGATGACGGCCTCGAGCGCCTCCGAGACGTCCCCCCAGCGCTGGCGCGCGGGCACCGGCACCTCCGCGATGTGCTTCGTCAGGAAGCCCACGGGCGTGTCGGACTGGAACGGCAGCTCGCCCGTCGCGAGCTGGTAGAGGATGACGCCCATCGAGTAGAGGTCGCTGCGGAAGTCGATCTCCGCGCCGCGCGCCTGCTCCGGGCTCATGTACTCGGGGGTGCCGCACACGAGCCCCGCCTGCGTGAGCTTCGGCTCGTTCGCGCCCGGCGAGGTGATCTTCGCGATGCCGAAGTCGAGCACCTTCACGAAGTCGGGCTCGCCGCGGCGCGGCTCGACCATCACGTTCTCGGGCTTGAGATCGCGGTGGACGATCCCCTGCGCGTGGGCCTCCGCCAGCGCCGACAGGATCTGCGCGCCGATCCGGACGATGCGCCCCTCGCCGAGCGGGAACTCCCCCGAGACGATGCTCGCGAGGTCGCGCCCCGCGAGGAACTCCATCGCCATGAAGAGCGTCCCGTCCTCGGACTCTCCAAAGTCGAGGACGGCGATCGAGTTCGGGTGGTTGAGCCGCGAGGCGGCGCGCGCCTCGCGCTGGAAGCGCTGCACGACCTGGGGATCGGTCGAGACGTCCTTGTGCAGCATCTTCAGCACGACCGGGCGATCGAGCGTGAGGTGCTTCGCGCGGTAGACCCGGCCCATCCCCCCTTGGCCGACGAGGGCCTCGACGCGGAACTTCCCGTTCACCACCTGGCCGATCCACGGGTCCACGCTCTCCGGCGGCGCGGCGGCGCAGGCGGCCCCGCAGTACGGGCAGAAGCGTGCGGCGTCCTCGATGGCGTTGCGGCACTCGGGGCACTCGCGCATGGCCTCGCATCTTACTATGCCGCCGGCCGTTGACCCCGGGCTCGCCACATGGCGGAATGCCTGCATGGAAACGTCGCCCTGCGCCTCGTGCGGCGCGCCGCTGCAGCCGGGGTTCCGCTTCTGCGGCGTCTGCGGCAAGCCCGTGGACGCCTCCGCGCCGACCCCGCGCCACGGCGCCCCCGCCCCGGCCTCGGGCGGCGCGGGCACCGGCGCCCGGGTCCGGGCCACCCCGCCGCCCCCCGCGGCCCGCATCCGTCTCGCGCTGCTGCGGAACGACGGCCAGCCCGGCCCCACGTTCTCAGTCGAGAAGGACGAGGCGATCTGCGGGCGGACCGAAGGCGACGTGAAGCTCGCGGAGGACCCCACCGTCTCGCCGCGCCACGCCCGCTTCACGCTGGGCGGCGGGGTGCTGCGGGTCGAGGACCTCGGCAGCGTGAACGGAACGTTCCTGCGGCTGCGCGATGCGCGGCGCATCTCGGTGGGCGAGGAGCTGCGCGTCGGGCGCCAGCTCCTCCGGCTCGAGCCGCTGCCGCGCCGGGCGCACGCCGAGAACCACGGCGTCCGCCCGTGGGGGACGAAGGACGCAGGCTGCCGCTTCCGCCTCTCCCAGCTCCTCGAGGGAGGAGGGCTGGGGGAGATCTTCCCGCTCCGCGAGGGCGAGAACCTCGTCGGGCGCGAGGCGGGCGAGGTGACGTTCCCCTCCGACCGCTACGTGTCGGCGCGCCACGCGCGCATCACGGTGGCGGGCGCCGAGGTGACGCTCTCCGACGCGGGCAGCTCGAACGGCACCTACGTGAAGATCGCCGGGACGACGGAGCTCGCCGCGGGAGACCAGGTCCTCGTGGGCGCGCAGCTCCTGCGGGTCGAATAAGGCCGGGCGGCGCCGCCGAGAACTACCGAGACGGCGGGCGGGGAACGCGCCTCCGTCGATCCAACGTCGCCTCGGAACCGCGAACGTTCCCCGCTCCGGCTCGCGCCCGACGGCGCGAGCCGTCGGCGTCAAGGCGCGAGGCGTCGGCGTCAGCCGAAACTCTTCTCCTTCTGCTCCTGCTCTTCCTTGCAGCGGATGCAGAGGGTCGTCACCGGGCGGGCTTCCAGGCGCTTCATCGAGATCTCCTCCTCGCACTTCTCGCAGATCCCGAAGGTGTCGCCCTCGATGCGGGCGAGCGCCTTGTCGATCTTGGCGATGAGGAACTTCTCGCGGTCGCGCAGCCTGAAGATCATCGACTGCGTGTACTCGCTCGACGCGAGGTCGATCTCGTCGGGAAGATCGTCGGTGTCGAAGCTCGACTCCTCCGTCAGCGTCTTCTTCGCCTGCAGGAGAAGCTGCCGCTTCGACTCCTCGAGCATCGTCTTGAACCGCTTCACTTCCTTCTTGTTCAAGCGATCACCTCGGCTGTCCCGCGGGGGGCGGGCGCAAAAGAGCCGAGAACCTAGTCTGCGCGCGGAGCGGTTGTCAAGGAGACCCGCCCATGGCGCCACCCGGCGTAACCCACCGACATCGAAAGCTTTACTCGCACAGGGCGCCGCAGCAAACTCGGGCCATGCCCGAGGGAAAGTTCGACAGGGAATTCCTGCGGGGGGCGCTCGTCCTCACGGGCCGCTCGGAGGTCGATCGGCTCCTGCTCGTGTCCGACCACCCGCTCTCGCCCGCGGAGGTCCGCGGCCGGCCGA
>WNGF01011032.1_pt1 | contig 10462 bp, 8 predicted proteins | sample 5400641 | NCBI WGS metagenome assembly WNGF01 (sample SAMN13153371, study PRJNA577476) | soil metagenome | isolation source: 80 cm soil or saprolite under grassland replicate 2 | place: USA:California | collected 2016-06-15
GACGTCGGGCTGCGCGCGACGGTGGCGGCGCAGTACAGCGACCTCGACTTCTTCGAGACGCTGCCGCTATCGCTCATCGGCGACGAGCGGCCGCGGCCCCGCCGCGTATCGGTCGACGAGATGCTCGGCCGGGTCGACCGGTACGTCGAGCGCTGGCGCGATCGGCACGCGAGGTTGCGCCCGATGCTCGGCCCGTCGTCACTGCCGCGCTGCTCGGTGGAGCTGTTCGAGGCATCGCTCGCGCTGGCGCGAGAGCGCGACGTGCCGCTGCACACGCACCTGCTCTCCGCGAAGTCGCAGGTCCCGCTCGCGCGGGAGCGCTACGGCGGATCGACCGTCGCGTACCTCGAGCGGATCGGTGGGCTCGCACCCTGGACATCGTTCGCGCACGGGATCTGGCTCGACGACGCCGAGATCCCGGCGCTCGCGCGTTCGGGCGCGATGGTCGTCCACAACCCGGTGAGCAATCTCAAGCTCGGCGCGGGCATCGCTCCGGTGCCCGCGCTGCTCGCGGCCGGTGTTCCCGTCGGGCTCGGCACGGATGGCGCGAGCAGCAACGATGGCCAGAACATGTTCGAGACCCTGAAGATGGCCGGCGCTCGGGCAGCGGATCGGACGGCTCGCGCCCGGATATCGCGCCGACCTGGTGCTGCTGCGTACGGACGGCCTCCTGCGGCTCGGCCCGAAAGATCAGGTCGCGAATCAGCTCGTCTACGCGGAGCTTGGCCGCTCCGTCGAGACGGTCCTCGTGGATGGCGACGTGGTCGTGCGTGATGGGCGAGTGACGAGCGTCGATGCGCCGAGGCTGCGTGCGGAGGCGCAGCGGCTCGTCGACGCGATCTGGGGCACCTTGCCCGAGCGCAACGAGCGTTTCGCCGAGGTCAGCCCGATGCTCGAGCGGCTCGAGCGCGCGGTCCGCGCACTGCCCGTCGGATCCAGCCGCTTCGGCGAATGACCTCGAGCCGGTCAAGGGAGTAGCCCGAAAGAGACGCTCCCAACGAGCGGCGCGGCGACCTCGAACCCAGCTTCTCGGCGCCGAACGGACGGGATGCGCCGGCTCGGCGCGGATCTGCCAGTCGAGAGCCCCAAGTAGTTCGCTCCTTCACGCCGGCAGGCGAGTGCGCTGAACATTCGCGACCCCTGGCCGTAGACCATCTTGAGGGGCCCTGCTGGCGGAGGCGGGACGCCGCGCTCGCGCCGAGGACACGCCACGGGACGGAGGAGCCATCAACGTGAAGAAGCCACTGCGCTCCGGGACGATCACGCGTCGCGACCTTCTGAGGTACTCGACCGCGGCGGGCGCCACCTCGCTGCTCGTCGCCTGCCTGCCGCAGCAGTCGACGCCCGCGGCGAGCGAGACGCCGCAGACCGCGGGCAGGTACCAGCTCGGGAAGCTCGAGGGTCCCGAGGTCATCACCGATGCCGCGAAGTTCCCGAAGACCTTCAAGGAGGCGCCGGAGCTCGCCGCGCTCGTGCAGCAGGGCAAGCTGCCGAAGGTCGAGGACCGCATCGGCCAGGATCCGCTCGTCTTGAAGCCGATCACGCCGGGCAAATACGGCGGCACGATGCACCGGGCGTTCTACGGCGGGAGCGCCGCGGCCGAGCCGACGATCCACCGGTTCGCCACCGGTCCAGGCAGCCTGCTCTACGTCGACTACAGGTGGACGAAGATCGTCCCGAACATCGCGCGCGGCTACGAGATGAGCGCGGACGCCAAGACGGTCACCGTCCAGCTCCGCCGCGGGATGAAGTGGTCCGACGGCAACCCGTTCACGGCCGACGACATCCTCTTCTGGTACGAGGACATCTACCTCAACAAGCAGCTCTTCGCCGGAGCCAGCCCCGACCTGCAGATCGCCGGCAAGGACGTGAAGATCGAGAAGGTCGACCAGTACACGGTGAGGTTCGTGTCGCCCGAGCCGAACCCGCTCATGCCTGAGCGCCTCGCGTCGCCGCTCAGCGACGTGGGCGGCCCGCTCTTCCGGGGCGACCGCGGCCGCGGCGGCTACGCGCCGAGGCACTACCTCTCGAAGTTCCACCCCAAGTACGCCGCCGGCGGGCAGGCCGCCGTCGACAAGATGGCCGCCGACGCGAAGTTCACCGGCTGGATCCCGTTCTTCCTCTCGCGGAACGACCATCGGACCAACGTGGATCTCCCGGTCCTGTCGCCGTGGATCGTGACCATCCCCCAGAACACGCCGAACCAGTTCGTCATGCAGCGCAATCCCTACAGCATCTGGGTCGACACCGACGGGAACCAGCTCCCGTACATCGGCACGCTGCAGCACGCGCAGGTCGACAACCTCGAGGTGGTCGCGCTGCGCGCGACGGCGGGCGAGTACGACTTCCAGGAGTACGTGCTCGACGTCAGCAAGCTCCCGGTCCTCATCGACAACCAGACCCGCGGCAACTACAAGGTCTCGCTCGACCCCGAGCAGTCGGGGCTCGGGATCCTGCTCAACCTGTCGTACGACGAGGATCCCGAGATCGGCGAGTGGATCCGCAATGTCGACTTCCGCCGCGCACTGTCCATGGGGATCGACCGCGACCAGATCAACGAGACCTTCTTCCTGGGCACGGGCATCCCGAGCTCGCCGGCGCCCGTCGATGACAACAAGTTCTTCCCAGGCAAAGAGTGGCGCACGAAGTGGCACACGCTCGATGTCGCGCAGGCGAACGCGCTGCTCGACAAGATCGGCCTCTCGCAGAAGGATCCTGACGGCTACCGGCTGCGGAAGGATGGGAAGGGCCGCCTGCGGCTGAGCTTCATGGCGGTCGCTCGGATCACCGATTTCCCGGGCCTCGCCGAGATGGTCAAGCGACACTGGCAGAAGATCGGGATCGAGCTCGTCGTCGACACCATCGCGAGCGCGCTCGCGCAACAGCGCATCGCCGCCAACCAGGCGCAGATGACCGGCAACAACGCCGGGACAGAGGACGTGTTCCTGTTCACGGGGACCCTCACACCCGGCGGCGGCGGGTACTCGGCGCTGATGGGGCAGCCGTACGCGCTCTGGTACTCGACGGGCGGGAAGCAAGGGAAGGAGCCGTTCCCGACCCTGAAGCAGGCGATGGACCTTCTCGAGAAAGGCAAGACGACCGTGTCCGAGAAGGATCGGATCGAGATCGGAAAGGAGCTCTACCGCCTGCACATCGACAACGTCTTCCTCATCGGCCTCGTGGCCGGCGACCTCGCCAGCAACGCCGTCCGCATCGCGAAGACGAACCTCGGCAACGTGCCGGGCAGGATGCTCAACACGAACACGCTGCTGGGCGCGCTGATCTCGTCGCCGCAGACCTTCTACTTCAAGTAGCGCGCGCGAGCGGTGGGGATCCCGATCGTGAGGTCGGCGGTCCCCACCGATGGCTATGGGACGGGCGTCAGTCCCGGAGATGCCCCCCGCAGGACGTCGATCGGGATGACGTCCTCGAAGCCGTGCGCCTCGCACGAGCAGCCGATCGGTCCCGCGTCCTTCGGGTAGATCGAGTCCGACGCGAGCCGGAACGCTTCGTCCTCGCTCAGCCCCCAGGTCTCCCAGATCGGCCGCGTCTGCCGCACGACCTCGACCGGATCGCCGAGGTGCGCCGCTGCTTGGGCCCGGTCCGGATGCCCGACGCCGAGCGCTTCGGCGAGGAGCGAGACGCAGTGCCGAACCCGCATGCGGTCGCTCGCGTAGCGGCTCCACATGTTGTGACAGGAGAAGTGGGTCGAGGACACGGTATCGGCGCCGCGTGCCTGAACGAGGTCGGCGAGGAGTGCCGCACGTGCGTCGGCCTCTTCGCGGTGCTGCTCCGGGGCCCTCCACTGCGGCCGCCGGCCTGGCTTCGCGGTGATGCTGGTCCCGCACGCCCGGATCGCCGCGAGCTCGCCGTCGAGCTCACCCACGACCTCGACGCCGGGGATGAGCGACAGCAATCGGGCCATCCCCTGGGTCGCCTCGAGCGTCGCGCCGTGCTCCCCGTGCGCGTCCAGCAGGACCTTGTGCGACAGGCTGCGCTTCCACGGCACGCGGTCCCCGAGCTCGGCCACGCGCTCGGCGAGGAAGTTCCCGATCCAGATCTCGCGCACCGGATGCTGCGTCCCGTCGAGGATCTCGCGCCGCGCCGCGGCGGTGAGCGCGTTCTGCATGCAGGCGTGGCACGAGGTCACGATCGCTTTCGCGCCGATCTGCTGCGCGTAATGGACCTTGCTCAGGCTGAACGCCTCGCCGGCCTCGAACTGGCCTCGGCTCAGGTATGGCTTGCCGCAGCAGCCCGCCGGGCCCGAGGCCGCGACGAATGCCACGTCGAGCGCGCCGGCCGCGGCGAGCGCGTCGAGGAGGAGGTGCGGCGTGGCGCGCGTCCCGCAGCTCATCGTGATGAAGGCGTCGACCGGCCTGCCGGGGAGCTCACGCGTCTCCTCGGTCCAGGTGACCTCGTCGCGCGAGACGAAGAGCTTCATCGGCCCGGCGACCCAGTCCATGTTCCCGCGCGGAGTGGGGATCGACGACGCGGACGAGTACGCGGTGGAGGCCATCAGCTGGAGCATGTCGTTCCGGTACAGCCGCTCCGCCGGGATGTCGCCCAGCTCGGCCCGCAGGCGGTCGAGCTGCGCCTTCGTGGGCAGCATCCGGCCGGCCTCGATGTGCTCGTAGAGCCAGGGCTCGATCCCCGCGCGGTCCGCCAAGGCCGCCGGCTCCGCGATCCCGGCGGCGGCGCGCTCCGCCGCGAGGTGGTTCGGCGCGACGGTGAATTCGCGGACGCTCATCGCCGTGACGATACCGTCGGTGGCGCGGCGGCGTGAAGCGCGCCGCGGGCTAAGATTTGGCACTGATGGCTACGCGTCGGCGAACGTCATCCGCCCACCGGAAGACGGACGGGGAGGCCGAGGTGCTGATGGTCCGCCATGTCGTACCGGCCGCCGCGCACGGCACCGACCACGCCGCCGGCGCAGCGCACTGGACCGCGATCTACACGCTCGCCGGGCGTTCCGCGTTCGCGCTCCGAGGGACGACGCTCGACCTGGACGCCGGCAGCCTGGTCGTGTTCCGTCGAGAGAAGCGCGAGCGCGCGACGAGGGATGCCTCGAGGTGGGAGAGCTTCATCGCCTGTTTCGCTCCGCCGGCGGGCTGGTCGCCGGCCGAGCCGTTCGGGCGCGTCGGCGATGGGATCTACCGCGCGCGGGTCGGCCAGGCGGCGACGCGGCAGCGGATCCGCGAGGCGTTCGGCCGGATGATCTCCGACGCGCGGGCACGGAACGCACGCCGCGTCGTCGGATCGCTCCCCAGGGGCGGCGCGACGCGCGACCTCGACGGCGGAGCGCGCCGCGAGCTCCTCGGGCTGGCGCTGCGCGAGATCTTCCTGCTCGCGCGCGACGACGGCGAAGGCATCGCGGGCGTCGACGAACGTGTTCGCGATGCGCTCGAGCGCATGGCTCGGGATCTCGCCGCTCCGCAGACGCTCGCGTCGCTCGGGCGCGCGGCCGGAGCGTCGCCGTCGCGCTTCGGTCACCTCTTCCGGAGCGAGCTGGGGATCTCACCGATCCGCGCCCTGCGGCTCATGCGACTGGAAGAGGCGGCGCTGCAGCTCCGCCACACCAGGGATCCCGTCGAGCGCATCGCCGAGGCGGCGGGGTTCACCTCGATCTCGCACTTGAGCCGCGAGTTCCGGCGTCACTTCGGCGTCAGCCCGCGGGCGTATCGCTCCAGCGCGTAGGCAGCTCAGGCGACCCGGGACGACTCCCCTGAACCGGGCGCGGCGAGCTCGGCGCGCCAGCGCGGACCGGACCACCGGTGCGCCGGCGCGAGGGCGAGGAGGGCCGCGGCCGCACCGACCACGATGGCGCCGTTCATCGCCAGGGCCGTCGGCGCGCCGGCGAGGCCGACGACCGCGCCGCTCTCGAGGTACCCGAGCGGAGTTGAGCCGATGCTGAACTGGTAGACGCCCGCCGCGCGGCCTCGTTGCGCGATCGGCACCGCGAGCTGCATGAGCAGCTGTTGCAGCGCGTCGAACAGCCCCGCGCACGCCCCGGTCACGAACATGAGGACCGCTGACGTCACGACGTTCGAGCTCGCGGCGAGCGCGATGAGCGACACGCCGAACGCCGCGAAGGCGACGCCGAGAAGTGGCTCGCGGCGCACGCGCGGAGGGACGATCGACAGTCCCAAGAGCGCGAGCGTGGCTCCGATCTGGGCCGAGGCGGTCAGGTTCCCGAGGGCCTGGGGTCCCGAGTGCAGGACGTCACGCACGAGCACCGGCACGGCGGAGCTGTACGAATACGCGAACACCTCGGCCGCGACGGCGGCCAGAGCGAGCGTGCGGATCGTCGGGACCTCCAGCACGAGCCGCGCGGCCCCGCTGAACGCCCGCGCGAAGGGGACGGCGATCGCGCCCCGCAGGTCCGCCCGGTGCCGCTTCAGCGGCAGCGCGAGGGCCGCGGACCAGGCGTACGAGGCGCTCACCGCGAAGTAGCACGTCGCCGCTCCGGGGCCCGCGATGAGGATGCCCGCGGCGAAGGCGCCGGCCGCCTTGGAGAGCAGCTCGGCCAGGGAGACGGCGGCGAAGGCGTTCGGCGCCCTCTCGCGATCGACGATGTCGAGCACGAGGGCCTGCCGCGCCGGGGCGTCCGTCACGCGAAGGCACCCGCCGACGAAGCTGATCAGGATGACCTGCCAGGGCACGACGCCGAACGCGGCGATCGACCACGCCGCGGCGCCCATGGCGATGGCGCCGATGCCCCCCGTGGCCATGACGACACGCCGGCGGTCGAAGCGGTCGGCGACCGTCCCTGCGGCGAGGCCGAACAGCAGCTTCGGAAGCGCACGCGCCGCGAGCGCCGCTCCGACCGTGAGGGGACCGCCGCCCGACTCCAGCGCGAGCCACGCGGACGCCGTCAGGTCGAGGGTCTGGGCCGCCCCGATGCCGAGCGTCGAGCTCCACAGCCACCGGAGGCCCGCGGACCGAAGGGCGGACACCTTGAGGCCATAGTATCGAAATCCGATATCGTGATACCGACATGACGACGTTCGGGCTCATCCACGGGGCGCACCACGGCCCCGCCTCCTGGGAGTTCTTCATCCCCGAGCTGCGCGCGCGCGGCCATGACGCGATCGCGGTCGATCTCCCGATCGAAGATCCATCTGCCGGCATCGAGCGTTACGCCGAGGCGGTCATCGACGCGATCGGCGACCGCGAGGACGTCGTCCTGGTCGCGCACTCGCTCGGGGGGATCGTCGCGCCGGTCGTCGCCGCTCGACGGCCCATCCGACGGATCGTCTTCCTCGCGGGGGTGGTCCCAGAACCGGGCCGGTCCGTCGTCGAGCAGCAGGCGCGGAGGCCGAGCTCGAAGCCGAGGACGCGGATCGACAATGGCGACGGTACGTTCACGCAGTCGATCGACGAAGCCGAGATGCGGTACTACCACGATGTCGAGCCGGCGCGACGCCGGTGGGCGCTCGCGCGTCTGCGTCGTCAGGCGCTCACGGCGCAGCGCGAGCTCTCGCCGCTGACCGAGTGGCCAGACGTGCCGTGCTCGTACATCGTCTGTGCGGACGACCAGGCGCTCGAGCCCGCCGAGGAACGCCGCATGGCGCGTGAGCTGCTGAAGGTCGAGCCGATCGAGTTCCCGAGCTCGCATTCACCGATGCTGTCGCGCCCGACCGAGCTCGCGGACCTGGTCGTGAGCCTGCTGTGATCGCGACGCGTTCAGGAGCTCGAGCTCCGACAGTGAGCGAGCGGCTCGCCGACCACGTGGTCGGGCTGCGCTTCGAGCAGCTCCCCGACGCGGTCGTCGAGCGGACGAAGGATCTGCTCGTCCATCAGCTGGCGCTCGCCTTCGCGGGTCGAGCGACGGACGAGGGTCAGCGCGCGGTCGCGCTCGCCTACGAGCTGAGCGCCGAGGCCGGCGCCTCGACGGTCGTCGGCCACGCCCCGAAGGCGACGCTCCTCGACGCGATCTACGCGCACTCCGTGCTGAGCTCGGGACAGCTCGACGACTTCCAGTTCCCCTCGGGGCTCCACCTCGGCCGTTCGTGCCATCCGGTCGCCTGGGTCCTCGGCGAGCGCGAGCGGTCGTCGGGCCGCGAGCTCATCGCCGCGGTCGTCGCCGGCTACGACGCGGCGTGCACGTTGGCGCTGCCGGAGCTGATCCGCAGCTACACGCGGCGGCCGCAGAACGCGTTCGCCTCGTTCGCGAGCACGGCGATCGCCGCGCGCCTGCTCGGTCACGATCGCGAAGACGCCGCGCGCGCGATCGCGCACTCGGCGCACCTCGCGATCGGGATCGTGGAGGGCCAGGAAGGTCCCACGAACAGCGCCCTCGTCGCGCGCGACGCAGTGATGGCGGCGCTCATCGCGCGAGCCGACGGCGAGATCCCGCCGACGATCGAAGGATCGCACGGGCTGTACATGGCCTTCTTCGGCTACGTGCCGGACGGCCTCGAGCCGAACCTCGCCTCGCTCGGGAAGGACTTCTCGATCCTCGGCGCGTCGCGCAAGGAGTACCCGAGCAGCGCGAGCCACTTCACGGCGCTCGACCGCGCGCTCGATCTGCTCCAGCGGACCGGGCTGCGCGCGGCGGCCGTGTCACGGCTCGTGGCCACGCTGGCCGAGGACTTCCGCGGCCGCTTCGGCTACATGGAGGCGGGGGTCGAGAAGCCCGAGCCCAGCGATGAGGAGATCCTCCGCTCGCTCCGAGTGAAGCTCGCGATCCTCCTCGTCGATGGCGCGATCGAGCCGCTCCCGACCCGCGCGCGGTTCCGTGAACCGGCGGTGCAGGCCGTGCTCCCGGCTGTGTCGCTCTCGTTCGAGCCGCGGCGCCCGCTCGACTTCGCCCGGATCGAGATCACTACGACGGATGGGCGGACCTTCAGCACCGAGGGCGGGTTCGCGCCATACCCGAAGGGCGACTGGTCCGCGATGCTGCGCAAGGACGGCGAGCGGTTCCTCTCGGAGCCGCGGCTCGCGAGGCTCGAACGGCTGCTGACGCGCCTCGAGGAGGTTGTTGATGTCGGCGAGGTGCTCGCCGCGACCGTGCCGGACCGCCTTTAGCCACAGGAGGGAATACAGATGACCGTTCGGACCGCGTCCGTCAACGTCGTCGAAGCCGCTGAGCTGCGCTCGTTCGCCGCGAACGTCGCGCGGGCCGTGGGCGTCCCCGAGGACGACGCCGCCGTCATCGCGGACGGGATGGTGTGGTCGGAGCTGCGCGGCGTCGACATCGGGATCAAGCGCCTCACGACGCTCGTGAGCCGGATCCGCGGCGGCGGCACGCGCGCGGACCCGCGGCCGCAGGTCATCCGCGAGTCGGGATCGTTCGCCGTGCTCGCCGGCAACGACGCCTGGGGACAGGTCACGTCCGTGCGGGCGATGCGGATCGCGATCGCGAAGGCCAAGGCGTCGGGGATCGGTGCGTGCGTCGTCCGCCAAACCGGCAACTCGCTCGCGATGGGCTACTACCCGTGGCTCGCGACGCAGGATCGGCTCATCGGCCTCGCCATCACGAACGCCATGCCGCTCCAGGCCACCTGGGGCAGCACGAAGAAGCTCCTCGGTAACCAGGCGTACGCGCTCGGCTGCCCGGCCGGGCGTCACGCGCCGATCATCTTCGACGCCGCGACGACCTCCGTCAGCTGGGTCGGGATCCACGAGCATGAGGCCCGGGGCGAGCGGCTCCCGCCCGGGGTCGCCCTGGACGCGGCGGGCAAGCCGACGACCGATCCGGCCGAGGCCCTCGCCGGCATCCTGCTCCCGGCGGGCGGCCACCGGGGGTACGGCCTCGCGCTGATGTGGGAGATCCTCACCGGCGTGCTGTCGGGCGGCGAGCACTTCGCCCCGCTTCCGGACGACATGACCGCGGCAGGGGTCGCGCATCAGAGCACGTTCCTCCTGGCGATCGATCCGGCCGCGTCGATGCCGTACGAGCGCTTCGCGGAGCGTGTCGACGCGCTCATCGACCGGATCCACGCCTGTCCGCCCGCACCGGGGGTCGACCGCGTCTACGTCCCGGGCGAGCGGGGCGCCGACGTCGCCGTTGTGCGGGAGCGCGACGGGATCCCGCTCTCGGACGTGCGCGTGGACGAGCTGCGCACGCTCTCGCGCGACCTCGGGATCCCGCTGCCGCGCTCGCTCGCGCCCGCCTAGCGGATCGACGTGGGCGCGGGCCCCGCAGCCGGGCCGCTGCTATCTTGTCTGGATAGTCGCCGCGCGATATCGGCCGACGATACGGCGGCGGCCGGGCGCGGGCGGAGGGGCTGAAATGGTGACGCCGTACAGGATCAACCGACGCGACCTCCTGCGGCTCTCAGGAACGGCGGCCAGCCTGGCGCTGCTCTCGGCGTGCGTGGCCGAGGCGCCCAAGGGCGCGACCGCGAGCGCCGAGCCCGGAAAGGCCGGCAGGTTCGCGTTGGGCAAGCTCGAGGGACCCGAGATCGTCACGGACGCCTCAAGGTTCCCGAAGACGTTCAAGGAGGCTCCAGAGCTCGCG
>WNGF01021782.1_pt1 | contig 10461 bp, 9 predicted proteins | sample 5400641 | NCBI WGS metagenome assembly WNGF01 (sample SAMN13153371, study PRJNA577476) | soil metagenome | isolation source: 80 cm soil or saprolite under grassland replicate 2 | place: USA:California | collected 2016-06-15
TCGCCGCGCGCCAGCCGCGCAACCCGGTTGGCTGGCTGTTCCTCGCCAGCTCGCTCGCTGCGTGGCTGGGCGGGTTCGCTGAAAGCTACTGGCGCTACGCACTGCTCGTTCGGCCGGGCGAACTGCCCGGCGGAATGCTGATGCTCTTGGTGCACACCCGCCCGTATACCGTCGGGACGATCTTCGAGCTGCTGCTGATTCTGCTGTTCCCTAGCGGGCGCCCGCTGTCGCGCCGCTGGTGGCTCGCCTGCTGGCTTGCGATTCTTGGGGCCCTGACCATCCTCACCGCGCTTGTCCTGATGCCTGGGCCACTCGATCCAGCCGTTCCGATCGCAAACCCAGTCGGCCTTGTTGGCGCCGCGGCGCTCCTGCAGCGCATCTCCGATCTTGGCACCGCACTCCAGTTGATCGGCACCTTCGCCGCAGTCCTCTCGCTCATTTTGCGCTTGCGGCGGGCGCGCGGTGTCGAGCGGCAGCAGGTCAAGTTGCTGGTCTCGGCCCTGGTGGTGTACCTGGCGGCCCAGAGCGTGATCATTCTCGCCGTGGCGCGGTCTTGGCAGGGTTTAACGGCGGCGGCCGACCTGGGCTTCGTCCTCCAGTCGCTCGCAAGCGTGCTCGTAGCAGTGGCCGCGGGCGTCGCCATTCTGCGCTATCGCCTCTGGGACATCGACATTATCATTCGGCGCACGCTGGTCTACGGCGCGCTGACGCTCACGCTTGGCCTGGTGTATGTCGGCTGCATTCTGCTCAGTCGCACGCTCGTCGCACCCTATATCGGCGGCTCAGAGCTCGCGATTGTGGCCTCAACGCTAGCAATCGCCGCGCTATTTAACCCGTTGCGACGACGTATTCAGAACTTGATCGACAAGCGCTTCTACCGCCGCAAGTACAACGCCGCGAAAGTGCTGGCGGCCTTCGGCACGACGGCGCGCGAGATTCCACCCCGTCGGCTGAAGCGCCAGTCTTTCCCGACCTCACCGAACGCGAGCGTGAGGTGCTGGCCTTGATTGCCCAAGGGCTGACCAACAGCGCGATCGCCGAACGGCTGGTGTTGAGTCCGAAGACCGTCCGCAATTACATCACCGAGATCTTCAGCAAGTTGCAGGTGGCTGACCGCGCGCAGGCGATCATTCGAGCGCGCGACGCTGGTTTGGGGTAGCGCGGGCAGCAAAGAGATCGTTATTTTTAGGTCCGGGCGCGCAGGGCCTACCTGAGACTTGAAGCCCACTGGCCCTGGACGCGCAGTCTTTCATTCCCGCGCCGCATCCTCCGCCAGGATGCGATCCAGCGCCACCACAAAGAAATCGGCGTCGTGCTCGGCGAAGATCAGCGGCGGGCGGATCTTGATCACGTTGTGGTATGGCCCGTCGGTGCCGGCCAGGATGCCGCACTCGCGCAGCCGGTTGACGACGTAGGCTGCCTCGTTCGGCGCCGGCTCCAGCGTCGCGCGGTCGCTCACCAGCTCGATGCCCAGGAACAGGCCTGAGCCGCGCACATCGCCGACGAATGCATGGCGATCGATCAGGCCGCGCAGGCCGGCGAGCAGATGGTTACCGACGCGTAGGGCATGCTCTTGAAGCTGCTCGTCGCGCACCACGTCGAGCACTGCCAGCCCGGCGGCGCAGGCGACCGGGTTGCCGCCAAAGGTGCTGAAGAACTCCATACCGTTGTCGAACGAGGCCGCCACCTCGCGCGTCGTGACGACGGCCGCGAGCGGATGGCTATTACCGATCGGTTTGCCCAGCACCACAATATCCGGTACGACGCCTTGCGTATCGAAGCCCCAGAAGTGCGTGCCCAGCCGCCCAAAGCCAACCTGTACCTCATCGGCAATACACAGCCCGCCGGCCGCGCGCACGTGCTCGTACACCGCCGCAAGGTAGCCGGGCGGCAGCACGATCTGTCCACCCACGCTCGGCAGCGTCTCGGCAATAAAGCCGGCGAATCCGCCGCCACGCGCCTGGAGCTGCGCGATCAGCTGGGCAACATGTTGGGCATACTTGCGGCCGGCCAGCGGGTCGCCGCGCTTGTACGGGCCGCGATAGTCGTCGGGCATTGGCGCGACATGCACCCAGGGCCTGGGCCCGCTGCCGCCCGGTCCGTTGAATTTGTAGGGGCTGATGTCGATCAGCGCGGTCGTGTGCCCATGGTAGGCGTTCTCCAGCACGATCATGTCGTACTGGCCGGTGTGGGCGCGCGCCAACCGCAGCGCCAGCTCGTTGGCCTCGCTGGCCGAGTTCAGGAAGAAGCAGACCCTCAGCGGATCAGGCATCAGCGCGGTCAATCGCTCGGCATAGCGTGTGATATTGTCGTGCAGATAGCGCGTGTTGGTATTCAGCAGCGCCATTTGCGCCTGGGCGGCCTGTACCACGCGCGGGTGGCTGTGGCCGACCAGCGGCACATTGTTGTAGACATCCAGATACGCCCGGCCGGTCTCGTCGTACAGGTACTGCATCCAGCCACGCACGATCTTGAGCGGGTCGGCGTACGAGATGCTCAAGTTGCGGCCGATCCGCGCGCGCCGCTCGCTCAGCGTGGCGGCTTTGGTTGGCTCGGGCGCGGGGAAGCGCTCGGCGGGGATGCCCAGAATGATATTCGGGTCGGGCGAGAGGCTCTTCCAGACCTCGCGCTGGCTGGCGAACGCCACGCCGGGGAAGTCGCGATCCAGCTCCAGCAGGTCCATGATGATCTGGAAATGCAGGTGCGGCGGCCAGTCGCCATTGCTCGGCGGCGCGCCGATCGCGCCGATGCGCTGGCCGCGCGTCACCGTCTGCCCGAGCTCTAGCTCCCCCAGCGTCTCGGCGCTGAGGTGGCCGTAAAGCGTGTAGAATTCCTCGCCGGCGTCGGTTGCGTGCTGTAGAATGATCAGCGGCCCGTAGTCCTTGCTGGCCGCGTTATTTGCCAGGCAGGCGACCGCACCATCCAGCGGCGCGTGGATCGGCGCGCCAGCTGGCAGCCACAGGTCGATGCCGAGGTGGATCGTGCGGCGCTCGTCGGTCGGGTGGCTGCCCGATCCGAACGCCGGGCTGGAATAGAGCAGCCGGGCCTCGTCGTAGCGCCCGATCCCAAGCGCCACGCCGGCCGCGCGCAGCTCGCGGTCGAGCAGCTCGCCCAGCACTGGCGTCTCGACGTTGCGCGGGTCGGCGCCGAGCAGCAGGCTGCCGACGCTCAGGTCGAACACCACACTTGGCGTGGTGCGCGGGTCGAGCTCGATCACCGGCGCGAACAGCAGTTCGCGCAGCCAGCTTACTACCGCGGTGCTGTGCGGCACCGGCGGCAGCCCGCAGGCCCGCCGGAAGGTGTAGTGCGCGAAGCGCGGATTGATCGCGGCGAGCGCGCGCAGCGCGTCCCACGCCGGCTGCTCGCTGATCGTGATATATGGATCGTCGGGCTCGAGCGTCTTGCGGTAGGCCGAGTTGGTCACACTCACACTCAGCCGGGCGCAGATCAGCGGGTAGATCAGCGCAATCTCTTGTTCGTGCAGCGGGAAGGCCTGATGGTAGCCAGCGACGACCTGCGCGGCGGCGGCGAGCGGATCGCGCTTGCCCAGTAGGGCGTAGGCGGCGGCGATCGCCAGCTCGGCAACAGTGATCGAGTGATGCATATCGCCGAAGTCGATCACGCTGACGACCTGGCGCGGCCCGGCGCCCGGCACGCTCACCAGCACATTGTAGTCGTTGGCATCGCCGTGAATCACGCTGGTGCGCAGCGTGGGCAGCTGCGGCACAACCTCGGCCTCGTACAGCGCCAGCAAGCGCTCGACCAGCGCGCGGCGGGCCGGATCGTGAATATACGCGAGGTAGTCGCGGATCCAGATCGCGCGAGTCAGATCCCACTTGAGCTCGCGCCGCGCGGCGGGGTGCTCGAAGCCCGCCAGCGCCGCATCCAGTCGGCCCAGCAGTTGGCCCAGGCTGAACAGGAGCTTGGGGCTATGCGGGTTGGTATGGGCGAGCAGGATGCCAGGCACGTAGCTCAGCAGCCACACCAGCCGTGGCGCGCCGTCAGCCGCGGTGACGCTTGCGATGGTTTCGCCGGCCAACGTTGGGTAGACCCGCGGCAGCGCCAGCTCCGGCGCGCGCTCGGCCAGGTGGATGAGCGCCTGGCACTGCAAGTCGAGCACTGCGCGCTGCTGCCCGGCATGCATAATCTTGAGCACAAACTCATCGCCCGCGTCGCTGGTAAGCTGAAAATTGTCGTCGTACTCGCCCGGCAGCGCGCGCGCGCCGGCGCGCAGCCCGTAGAGCGCCCAGGCCAATCGGATCGCGTCGTGCTCGGCGAAGCTCAGAGTCTTAGGCTGGCCGATCATTCTATCTATCCCTCGGTTGCTCACAGGAGGCTGCTCGATCAGCGTACGGCTGCCGATCAGAAAGCGCGTGACAGGGTGGCAGGGTGACAAGGTGATCAGCTGTACCTTGTCAGCTTGTCATCTTGTCATCGGGATGCTTTAATTTTTGAGAGTCCCTTATCTGGCGAGCGATACCAGTGCGGCATCGGCGTGCTAACTCTTGCGGACTGGGCCGGCCAGGAACCAGCTTGCGAGCAGCCCGCCAATCAGCCAGCCGGTGCCGAAGAGCACGCCGGCCATCGTCAGTACGCCGGACGAGCCATATTCGATGGCGGTACGCGCCAGGCCGCCGAGGATCGCGGTAAGCACCACGCTCAGGCCAATTTGTCTCACCAGCGCTCGGGGGTCGCTCGCCTGCCCGCGAGGCAGCAGCATCCAGATCAGCGCGGATGTGACGCACGAGCCTAGCACCATCCCAAATATCAGCGAGCGCCAGTCCATCGACGTTGTCCTTTCGAAGCATGCCAGAGACATGAGATGTTACCGCCACATTATACCCGATAACGGTCGCGACGCGACGCACCCGCCAGGCTCGTCCACGAGCTTGCGGTGCATCGTGATTGCCTAGATCCGATAAGGAGCGCGTGTTAGCTATACAATCAGGAAAGTGCAGGCTTTCCCTGCGTACCGAGCTGATCCAGTAGATCGCGTGTGGCGGCGGCGACCGCGGCCACAGCGGCGTCGAAGGCGGCCTGGTTCACACGCGACGGCGCGCGGAAGCCGCTGACTTTACGGACGAACTGCAGCGCCGCCGCATGAATCTCGGCATCGGTGGCGGGTTGCTGCGGCTGGCGCAGCTGTTTGATACTGCGGCACATAGTCGTACCTTTCGTGAATTTTCAATACAAGTGACGCTTTTGGATCGTGCTCACATGATACTCTTTTTCCACGAGATGAGAACGAAGTAGTTGCGGGGACGCATGGATTGACTACAATAACATAGTTTCCTTTGAACATACAGGAGTGCTTGTGAATCTCACATCGGCGCCGCCAGCGCGCTACCCGGCATTGCAGCATCGCAACTTCGCTTTGATCTGGAGTGGCCTGCTGGTGTCGAATATGGGCACCTGGATGCAGAATGTCGCGCAGAGCTGGTTGATCTATAAGCTGACCGGCAATAACCCGCTGTATCTCGGCTGGCTGGGCCTGAGCTTCGCCCTGCCGATGGTGATCGTGCCGCCGATCGGCGGCGTGGTGGCCGACCGGGTCGATCGCATCAGGCTGCTATACATAACCCAGACATGCTCGGCGCTGCTGGCGGTGCTGCTGGCGATTCTAACCTGGAGCGGTGCGGTGCGGCCGGCGCATATCCTGGTGACGACGTTCCTGGGCGCGCTGCTGTTAGCGTTCGACAACCCGACCCGCCAGGCGCTGATCCCCGAACTGGTGCCGCGTGAAGATCTGCTGAATGCGATCTCGCTCAACTCGGCGACCTACACTGGCGCGGCATTGGTCGGCCCGGCGATCGCCGGCGTGCTGCTGGGCAGCGTTGGCGCGGGCTGGCTGTTTATGCTGAATGCGATCAGCTTTCTGGCGGTGATTGGCGCGCTGGCGGCAATGCGAGCGGCGCCGCGCGAGCGCCGCCGCTCGGTCTCGATCGGCGATGCGCTGTTCGGCGGCTTTGTGTATACCGCGCGCGATCGCACGGTGCTGCTGTTGCTGGCGCTTTCGGCGCTGGCGGCGGTGTTCGGGCGCTCGTATCAGCAGCTCCTGCCGGTGTTCGCCGACGACATCTGGCATGTCGGGTCGGGCGGCTATGGTGCGCTGCTGTCGGCCGGCGGGGCCGGCGCGCTGATCGGCGCATTCGCCATGGCGTCGGCACGCGATCTGCGCGCGCACGGCCGCGCGATGATCGCGAGCGGGCTGATCTTCTGCGCGGCGCTGGCAGCATTTGCGCTGGTGCCATGGTTCTGGGTCGGCGTTGTGCTGCTGGTGGTGGTGGGCGTGGCGTCGACAGTTTTTACCACGCTGATCGCGACGGTGATCCAGTTGCGCGTGCCGGGCCAGCTGCGCGGCCGGAATGGGCCACGGATTGACGCGGAGTCGTTCTTTAGGACGCCGCAAATTGATACTCATAGTGTTTATGTTGCACTGGCCGCATGGCCTGTCTCGGGCGGCTCCGCGCTGCCCACGCCCTCGCTCAGCGCATGCACGATCGCCTGCTCCAGCGTCAGCGCACTACCTGCCGCCCATGCCGCCGCAAAGGCTTCCTCGCCAAGTTGGGCGCGCGCAATTGCCAGCGCCCGTTCATAGGTTGCGCGGGCGGCGGGCGCCGACCGGCACCCAATCGCCTGGCGCAGCCGCTCGGCGGCACCCCACAGTCGCGCCGCGCGCTCAGGCTCCTCGCCCAGCGCCGCCGCGCTGCCCAGCCCGGCCAGGCACCAGGACATATTGGCCTGGTCGCCCAGCGTCTGACTCAGCGCCAGCCCCTGCGCCAGATAGCGCGCGGCCTCGTCCAGGCGACCTTGGCCCAACGCTGTCTCGCCCAGGCCGTGATAGGCCAAGGGTAACCCAAAATGCTGATCGCCGAATGCTTGGAAGCATTCCAGGCTCTCATGATGGAGCTGCGCCGCACGGTCATACGCCCCGCGCAGCTGCGCGGCATGCCCAAGATAGAGCAGCGTCGTGCCGATCTGATGGGGGTCGGCATGCTCCCGCTGCTCTATCGCGCGACTCTCCGCCAGCAGTGCTTCGGCCCGCGCCCCATCTTCATCCAGTATCGCAACCTCGGCCAGCATGTTCAGGTTCTCGGCGATACTGGACGCGTAGCCCAGCTCGCGGTAGATCGCCAGACTCTCGGTAAGCCGCACCCATGCGGTGGCGCTATCACCCTGCTCCCGCGCCAGCCATCCCAGGTGTTCCACCGCCACGGCATACCACCATGTGTCGCCTACCTCGCGTGCAAGCTGTAATGCCTGCTCATACTGGAGCCGCGCCGCCGCGTAGTCTCCCGTGAACGCGAGAAATTGACCCAGCTCGAAGCGTGCGGCGACGTGGGCGACTGTGCGCCCGACGACGTGCGGGTGAGTGAGGGCGCGCTCCAGCGCAGCGATCGCCTCGCGTCGCATGCCGCGGCGGATCCAGAGAATGCGCAGCGCGCGGGTGAGCCGTAACGCGAGCTCCGGATCGCCCGCCGACGTCTGACTCCAGGCCAACGCCGACCAGAAGTTATCGTATTCAGGAACCAGGTGCGCTGTCTGCGCTGGGTGCCACACGTCTGGAAAGTCCACCACGCCCAGCGTGAGGTACTAGCCGGCGTGCTGCTGGCGCAGCCGCTCCGCTTCGCCGCTCGCTTCGAGCCGCTCCAAAGCGTACTCTCGAATCGTCTCCAGCATCACAAAGCGCGGCTCGCCGCCCGGCCCAGCCACCTGCCGCAACAGGCTTTTGTCCACCAGCGCGCCCAAACCATCCAGGACTGAGGGCTGAGGATTGAGGACTGAGTCGATCGTATCTTCACTCAGTCCTGGGCCCTCAGTCCTCAGCACTCCCTCGGCCGCCTCCAGCGTGCAGCCGCCCACAAACACGCCCAGCCGCCGGAACAGCGTCTGCTCTGCTTCAGTCAGAAGGTCGTAGCTCCAGGCGATCGTAGTGCGCATGGTCTGCTGGCGCTCGGGCAGGTCGCGTGCCCCACCACTCAGCAGCGCCAGGCGGCTGTTCAAGCGCGCCAGCAATGCCTCGGGCGCGAACAACTTACTGCGCGCCGCCGCCAGTTCGATCGCCAGCGGCAATCCGTCCAGGCGCGCACAGATCTCGGCCACGGCCGCGGCGTTGGCGTTCGTGAGCTGAAAGTCAGCTCTGACATCGAACGACCGCTCCGTGAAGAGTGCAACCGCGGCATACTGTGACAGCACCTCGAGCGGAGGCAGCTGTGCGCGATCGGGTAGCGCCAGCGGCGGCACCTCGACTTCCTTCTCGCCGCGCAGGTGCAGTACTTCACGACTCGTCACCAGCAGCTTCAATTGTGGCACTGCTGCCAACAGTTCGGCCAGCAGCGGTGCGGCGTCGAGTACCTGCTCGAAATTGTCGAGCAGCAGCAGCATGCGTTTGTTGCCCAGGAACTGCTTCAGTTGGCTGACAAGCGGCTGGCCGCCGGTTTGGCGCATCCCCAGTGTTTGAGCAATCGCGCTGATGACCAGCGCCGACTCACGGATCGGCGCGAGATCCACGAAGTACACGCCGTCGGGAAAGTCGTCGAACAGCTCGGCCGCGACCTGCAGGCCAAGGCGGGTCTTGCCGATGCCGCCGGGGCCACTCAGCGTCACCAGACGCGCCGCTGGCGTACGGAGCAGTGCACAGATCTGCGCAATTTCATGCGCACGTCCGATCAGCACCGTCGGCGGTGTGGGCAGTTTGGTTGGTCGCCTGGTACAGTGTTCTCCAGGCGTATCGGCGGCACTTGACACGGCCTGCGCCGGCACAAACGCACCACGCGCAACCGACTGGGCCGGCCGCGCGAGCCGATCCACGCCCAACTCGGCTCGCGCGACCTGGATGAATCGAACGCGCTCATCGTCCGCAAGTTGGAGGTGGGTAGCCAGCAAGGCGGCGATCTCGCGCGAGGGCCGGCGCGCGTCCGCTTCAATCTTGCGGATGGTCTCCAGTGAGCAGCCGACCCGCTGCGCCAGCTCGTCCTGGGTCAGATCCAGCGCTTTGCGCCGGCGCTTGATCCACAACCCCAGCGAGATGATATCGCTCATCGGCAACGCCCCTCATCCTAATCGTATAGTGCCTTTTGTACAACTTATTGTACTGCGAAATGGTACCGATGAATAGCGAGGAGATGTTTTACTAGCAGCACGATAACGGAACGGCAGCATACCGGAGGATTCGATCTTCAAAGAAAGGAACGGGTAACGATCATGGCACGACCACAGTTTCGGCTCTTACTGGTCACACTCGTCGCGGTTCTGGCTCTGGGTGGGGTGACCAGCGCCAGCGCGTCCGCGCCGACATCGGCAAGTGGCACCCTCACCTATACCTCCTCCACCTTCAACAGCATTCGGTTGGCCGGCGGTAACACAATCATTGATCTGAGCGCTGCAGTATCCTACACCGGCACGTTCAACGGAACCTCGACCCTGCACGGCAGCTTGATCTTTCATCCCAACGGGACCGCCAATTTCCACGATGTCGAGACCTTCACTGGGACGGTGAACGGGGTGCCCGGCAGCGTCACCTTCAACCTCAATGGATCGTCAGACGCCGCACTGGTCGTCTCGGCCACCGACGTGATCGTCAGCGCGACCGGCGAGCTCGCCAACCTGCACGGCGTGCTAAGCGAGGCCGCAGTCGTGCTTGACAAGGCGGTGGGGCCTGTAGGCACCTACAGCGGACAGATCCACTTTGACGACTGAGGAGTTACTCAGGCGTAGTAGGACGTCCTTGACTACCTGCGCGCCCACAATGCCGACCAGCCCAGCCGGGCCTCGATCGTGGTTCAGGACGCGGCGCTGCAAGGCGTGATCGACTATCTGCGGGCACATGGCCAATCGGAGCGCGCGGCTTTAAGGAAGGCCGCGCGTTCCTCACATTTTGGTCAGGAGGCATATCACATGGGCAGGATATTCGCCGTTTTCGGCGTACTTATGACGCTGGCGGCCTGTGGTGTCGGAGGATGGGTTGCAGCGCGCCCGCCCATGAAGCTGTTGCTGGTTCCAGGCGCGCGGGATGTCGAGGTGATGGCATTGGGATGGGGAACGTGGCAGATCAGCTACTACGCGCCCGGCGCGCCGACCACATGGTACACCGACGTGGCCCATCAGCTCGAGGCGCAGCACTGGAGCAGCCTAGATCAGGTGGCGTACGCGCCGCTGACCCGCATCTACAGCCGCGCCGTGTCATTTGGGTTCTGTGATCTATGGGAGTGGACCTATCTGACATTCGATCCGCTTCGGCCGCACTCGGCTCAGATCAAAGTGCGCCGTTGGGTCGCCTTCCCATAGTGGCGAGGCCAGCAATTTGTCAACGACTCTGATCTTTTTCGCTAAGCCCGGTTTGCTCCCGCGCGATCAGCAGCGCGGCCGCCGCCGCGACGACCGGCAGCACCTTTTCACAACGTAACGCTGCCAGGGCTGATGTGATCGCTTTGGCGACAACGAAAGGGTCGTGCGTTTGCG
>WNGF01010454.1_pt1 | contig 10460 bp, 8 predicted proteins | sample 5400641 | NCBI WGS metagenome assembly WNGF01 (sample SAMN13153371, study PRJNA577476) | soil metagenome | isolation source: 80 cm soil or saprolite under grassland replicate 2 | place: USA:California | collected 2016-06-15
GGGCGACCAGCTCGTGGAACGCGAATGGTTTGCCGAGGTAGTCGTCGGCGCCGAGTTCCAGGCCGTCGACGCGGTCCTCGACGTCGGCCGCGGCGGTGAGCATGAGGATGCGGGTGCGTGGGCCGTCGCGGACCAGGGTCCGGCAGACACTGTCGCCGTGCACCCGGGGCAGGTCACGGTCCAGCACAAGCACGTCATAGTCGACGGCGGCGACGGCGGAAAGACAGGCGGCGCCGTCGTGCACCACATCGACCGCCATGCCGGCGTCGCGCAGCCCCTCGGCGATGCGCGCCGCGAGCATGACGTGATCTTCGGCCACCAGGCTGGACCGGTGACGGCGGTCGCAGCCCCTGGCTACGGTGAGGCCGCTGCTGGTTGTAGTGGGAGGCGTACTCGGCGAGCACGTGGCGTAGGTGTCGTTGTCCGAAGATCAGCATGCGGTCGGCGAGTTCGGCTCTGATGGTTCGGACTAATCGTTCGGCGTAGCCGTTGGCCGGTGGACACCGGGGCGGGATCTTCACGACATGGATGCCGGCGTCGGCAAAGACGGTGTCGAAGGCTGTAGTGAACTGTCCGGCTCGGTCGCGGATCAGGAACCGGAACCCGCCCGCGCGTTCGCCGAGGTCAGCGATCAGGTTGCGAGCCTGCTGTGCGGTCCAGCGTCCGTCGGGGTTGGTTGTGGTGCCGAGGATGTGGACGCAGCGGGTGTTGATCTCGATCACGAAGAACACGTAGATCCGGTGCAGTGTGATGGCGCAGTCGATGTGGAAGAAGTCGCACGCCAACATCGTCGATGCTTGTGCACGCAGGAACTGCCGCCAACTCGTGTCGTCGGCTCTGGCCGGTGCCGGCGGTATCCGAAGCTGCTTTAGTACGCGCCGGATCGTCGATGCGCCGACTCGACGTCCGAGTTTGAGGAGTTCTCCTTGGATCCGCTGGTAACCCCACGTCGGATTCTGTTTGGCGAGCTGGCCGATCAACTCCGCGAGCTCGGGCTCGATGGACGGGCGGCCAGCGCGATGTGGGTAGGTCCATTTCTGGGCGACAAGGCGGCGGTGCCCGCGCAGGATGGTGGCAGGCGAGACTAGCCGATGAGCGCGTACGGCGCGGGGGAGGTGTCGGCACAGCGCGCTGAATACGGCCCGGTCGGCCCAGTCCAAACGCGGCTTCGGGTTGGTTCGCCGCAGCACAGCTACCTCGTGACGCAGCACGAGCAGTTCGACGTCCTTCGACGCCGATGACCGGGCCAATCGCGCTAGCCAGCCGGCGAGTCGGACCAGGACCAGATACAACAGGCGTATCAACACGGGACGTGATCATGCCCAACTGCCCGAGAGCCTGCGCGTGCAGGTTTTGGAACCCCACACGCAACGCCGTCAAGGAACGACCGGCGGCCACGGTGAGCACTACGTCGCGTCCCTGCCGGCGTTCCCTGAATCAGACGCGGCGGCGACGACACGCACGATGCCCTGTTGCACCCATGTCGGGACCGTGACCAGATCAGTGACCAAGACTTCGCGAGATCGGCCGGCACCGGTGAGACACGTCGGACCGATCGCCGCCGCCGTGGGCGCCGTCGCTGGGCTTGGCGCGGACGGAGCGGCACTCGTGAGACGTAGGTCGGGCCGCTCATAATCCAGCGATCGGGCTGAGTGCGTAGAAGCTCGTTGCTGCGCCGGAACCTGGGTGCCTCGTCTGTGTTGAGGACGACTCGTATTTGCGCCGAGCCGGCCTCAGCTCGCGGGCACACCCGAATGCGCGGCGCTGTGGCGTGTCGTTCTCACCGGTTCGTCCCGGCCGTGTCGCTTCGAGTGGGTGCCGCGTGAGTCGGTCTGTTCGATCAGGGCGACGACTGAAAGCCCTATGCAGGGTCCCATTCGAGCAAGGCCCGCAATTGCCGCTGTCGTCGAGAAAGCGCAACGACGCCGCACGTGGTGACCCTGTCCAGTCGGCACTGAGCCCTTACGGCCAGGATGCCGTCGACCCGGCGGAGGTCTTGTCGGTGGTTCCTCGAGCAACTGGTCTGGCCTGCCATCACAGGCGCCGACAGGCGTGCAGGACGTGTTAAGTGAATGTAACGGTGTCAATGATTGCACCGAGCAGTGATCAACTGTAGCGATCTTGAGAAGCGCTGGAGGCCCCGGAATCATTGGCGTAGATGCTGGTGCGCCGCCAGGGACTCGAACCCCGAACCCGCTGATTAAGAGAGCGCTGACCGGGCCTAGCTCACGTGTCAGTTGTGGCAATGCTGAACTGTTGGCGGTCTAGGTTGGCCGCTCCGGCCTGTGCGCGCTGACGTTCAATGACAGACCCATTGACATTGATCAACTTCGCAGCGTTGTGTCGGTTGTACACGTGCACGCGACACGTACCGCGGGCGGCGCGTCGCCTTGAGCGGAGCGGCTGGTCACGTCGTACGGGTGGCCGCGCCGACGTGGCCTGAGCACAACCGGGTCTGTCAGTGACCGACTAACTCCCGGGCTGCAACGGACACCAGAGTCACTCAAGTGCATCGGACCGAGGCGTCTCGGAACAAGATCGTCGCCTCGTCGGCGCGCACTTCGAGCGAGGAAGGTGACCGACTATGCCTCAACGCCTAGCGGGCGTCGCAGTTGACGCGCGATACCGAGGATTTGACCGAACCACGCTGTCGAGCGGACGACCGCTGACGCGGCATGACCTGGCCACCGTTCCGGATGCGCGCACGCACGACCCGGATGCAGCAGCACACCGTGCCGTCGGCGACGATCACCCATCGTCCACAGACACGGTCAACGCCGTGCCGCTCGACTTGGCCGGCAAAGTCGAGCGCCGCCTGCCGGAACTCAGCCGGCGGATAGCTATGGAGATTCGCCGGCAGATGAAGGTATACAAGGTCGAGTCCGCCGTCGTCTCAGGCGATGACCTGACCCGCTCGGTTACGACGAACCTGCAAACCGTAATTGACGCGCTGCGCACGCCGGACGCGATCGACGTGACCGAGGCCCGCGCGACCGGCGTCCGGCGTGCACGGCAGGGCGTTCCCCTTCCCGAAGTACAACGCGCGTTCCGGATCGGATTCGCTGCGCTGTGGGATCTCCTCATGGAGGTCGTGGCGGTGAACGGCGAGAGCGAGGTACGCACCCTGACGGGCGCGGCCACCACGTTCTGGTACCTGATCGACGAGTACCTGGAAGCCGTCGGCACCGCCTATCGGGACTCGACCACCGCACTGGTACGCGCGCAGCGGAGTCGCCGAGCTGCCTTGCTCGAAGCCCTGTTCTCCGGTGGCATCGTCACCGAGAACGCGACGTGGGATATCACCCAGCTCTTCGACCTGCCCCACGACGGGACGTTCGCCGTCGTAGTGGCCGAGACCGGTGATCTCGTCCGGATGGCGCTTCCCGACGTCGAGTGTGCGCTCGATCAGGGACGCATGGGCTCGGTGTGGCGGCTCACTCCGGCGTATGCGCTCGGCATTGTCTCAATCGGAGCGACCGGGCACATCGACTGCCTGGTCGAAATTTTGTGCACGCATGCAGGTGGCCGGGTCGGCATCAGTCCGACGTTCACCGGCTTGGAGAACACAGCCCGGGCGTTGCACCTCGCTCACGTTGCGCTGGCGAGCATCCCCCATGGAGCCGTCACGGCCGTGTGCTTCGAGGACTCGCCGCTGTCGATGCTGGTCGCCGCAGCGCCGGACGAGGCGGCTGCCATCGCCCACCACTTGCTCTCGCCGATCCTGGAGCTCCAGGTTGCGGACCGCGACCTCTTGCTCGACACGGTCGATGTGTGGGTCGGCGCCGGCGGCTCGACGAAGCGCGCGGCGTGCGCTCTGTACTGCCACCCGAACACCGTTCGGTACCGGCTGCAGCGCGTGCAGACCGAGCTTCGCATGTCGTTGACGGATCCCAGCGCGCTGGCCGAGCTGGTCGTCGCACTACGCGCCTGGCGATTGTTCGGCAACGCGCGACCACTGCCCTCGCGGCCCGGCCGCCAGCGTGTTGTTCCGCGCGACAACTCGAACTGACCCAGCTTGTGTCCGCGTCACAGACCTCGTGAGAGGACCGGATCATTCGCCGTCCGCGGCGGTACGGTCCGCGCACTCAACGGAATCCCGCCCACCGAAGGAGAGGTGTTGGGACGTGTCCACGCAGACCACAGCTCCACCACAGCACGTGTCACAGATCGCCGCCCCGTCACCGGTCACGGCGCCGACCGCGTCCCCGACCATGGCGGACCCGACGCCGATCGCGTTCGCCCTGTTCGCGTTCGCGCTCGCGGTGTACGGCATCCGCTTCGCGAGCGTCAACGCGACGACGGTCGCAGCCGCGCCCACCACCATCGCCTTGGACTACGCGATCCTCGTCGCCGCCATCGCCGAGACGGTCGTCGGCGTGCTCGCCGTGATCCGCGGCATCGCCTACCGGGGCTACGTCACGACGGTCTTCGGCATCTGGCTACTCGGCTTCTACCTGCTCATCACCTCGGGCGCGGAGAACAAGGCGTTCACCCCGGACGCGCTCGCGTGGTATGTGCTGGTCCTGATCGTGCCGGTCGCGCTGCTGGCAGTGCCCTCGATCGTGCACCGCAACATCCCGTTCGTCATCGCCTTCGTCGCCATCCTGGCCCTCCTCCTGCTGCTCGGGCTCGGCTACCACAGCCTCCACCACGCGATCTCGGTCGCCACGAAGGCGAAGGCGGCACCTGATCTGTCCGGTGCGGTGAACATGCTCAAGGCGTCGGCCTGGTTCGCGTTCATCGGCGCGGTGGCGATCTGGTGGGTGTTCGCCCGCGATGTGTATCGGACCACCGGGGTGCTGCGCGGCCCTGCACAGTGAGGACGCGAGGAGTGCCGCTGCCAGACCGGCGGCGGCACTCCTCTGCGTTCGGGCGAAGTGCGTTCGGGCGAAGTGCGTTCAGGCGAAGGCCGACAGGCCGGTGATGTCGCGCCCGACGATGAGGGTCTGGATCGTCTCGGTGCCCTCGAAGGTGTGCACGGCCTCGACGTCGGCCATGTGGCGGATCACGTGGTAGTCGAGCAGGATGCCGTTGCCGCCGAGCAGGTCGCGCGCCTCGGCGAGGACGCGGCGGGCCCGGCTCGTGTTGTGCATCTTCGCCAGCCCGGCGAGCGTGGGAGCGTCGTCACCGGCGAGGGCCCGTCGGCCGAGTTGCAGGCAGTACAGCTGCATCGCCGTGACGTCGGCGAGCATCTTCACCAGCCGTTCCTGCACGATCTGGAATCCGGCGAGTGGCCTGCCGAACTGCGTGCGGCGCTTGGCATAGGTGAGCGCCGCGTCGTAGCCGGCGACGGCGTGCCCGAGCGCCATCCACGCGCAGGACGCGCGGCTGCCCGTCAACACCCGAGAGGTGTCTTTGAACGAATTGGCTCCAGGGAGCCTGTTCTCGGCGGGGACGCGCACGTCGTGCAGGGTGATGTCGGCCTGCCAGACGGCGCGCAGCGAACCCTTGCCCTCGATGACGCGGGCCGTGTAGCCCGGAGTGGCGCGCTCGACCAGGAAGCCCTTGACCTGGCCGTCCTGACTGTCGCGCGCCCACACCACGACGACGTCGGCGATGCTGCCATTGCCGATCCACTTCTTGACCCCGTTGATCACATAGGAGTCGCCGTCGCGGCGTGCCGAGGTCTCCAGGCCGATCGAGTCCGAGCCGTGGTCGGGTTCGGTGAGCGCGAAGGCGCCGATCTTCTCCAGGCGGGCCATTGGCGGCAGCCAACGCTGTTTCTGCTCCTCCGAACCCAGCATTGCAAGCGACTGCATGGCCAGGCCCGCCTGGACCCCGAGGAACGTTCCCAAGCTGCCGTCGCCGCGGCTGAGTTCCATGTAGATCAGCCCGGCGGAGAGCTGGTCCATTTCAGGGCATCCGTAGCCGGAGATCCCGTCTCCGACGATGCCGAGCCGGCCGAGTTTCTCGACGAGCGGCCACGGGAACTCGGCCCGCTCCCAGTAGTCGCCGATCACCGGCAACACGTGCTCGTCGACGAATGCGCGCGTCCGGTCCAGGTAACCGATCTGCTGGGTGCTGAGCTGCTCGCGGATGAGGTAGTAGTCGGTGCCCAGCGCGTGGCCGAGTCCAGTAGCGAGATCCATCGCGTCCTCCGCAGGTTGGGTGAGACGACTGAGCCTCGTCGCCCGGCCTCGGATCGTGTTAGTGGCGATGCGACAGCGCGAATTGGCGTCGGCTCATGACTGCTCGCGCACCGGCGGGCGCGGCGGTGGCGAGAGCAGTCGCACCGCCACCAGCAGGTCGATCACCTCGGGGAGCTTGCGCAGGTCGAGCCCGGTGCGTTCGGCGATGCGCTCCAGCCGGTAGTAGGCAGTGTTGACGTGCAGGTGAAGCAGCTCGGCGGCCACCTTGGCGTTCAGGTCGCTCGCGACGTAGGCGTTGATGGTCTCCAGGTAGGTCCCGCCGGCCGCCAGGTCCTCTTCCACGAACTGGCGGATCTTCGGGTCGATCAGCCGTCGCGCCGTCTCATCGTTGCTGAGCACCAGGTAGTTGAACGTGGAAACCGACGACAGGTCGAGGACGCCGCCGCAGCCGGCCAGCGCCTCGCGGGCGACGCGGGCCTCGCGGTAGGCCTGAGGCACGTCGCTTAGCTGCGAATGCACGGTGCTGGCGCCGATCGCCAGTTCGACCTGAGCCGCCCGGAGCTCGGCGTGCGCGCGCCTCAGGCGGGCGATTACGCGGTCGCCACCGCTGGCAGCCGGAAGAAGGCCGAGCAGTTCGTCATGCCGCAGCGCCAGCAGGCCACCGGCGTCGCGGCCTTTAGCCTGCCGCACTGCGGCCGCGATCTCCTGCATCGCAGGCTCGTCGCCGGACCACCTGATCACGCGCGCGGAGATGACGATGATCCCCTTCTCGGTGGTGAGCCCGGCTGCACGCAAGGTGCCCAGCCCTGGTTCGATCGCGGCGGGGCGGCCGAGCAGCAGGTCTTCGATCAGGTCTCGCTTGAGGCGCTCGCTGTCCGCGAGTGCGTATTGCTGGGCAGACAGATAGGCGTCGGCGGCGATCGAACTGCCCAGCTCGATGACCTGCATGAGCCGGGACACGGCAGCGAGTGCCGCGTCCTTGAGCGCCGGGTCGTCGCCGATTGCGTCCCGCACGCTGTCCCAGAAGGTCAGCTGGCCTACCCGGAATGCCCGCAGGAAGTCGGCCAGCGACACCCCTTGACCGACCCGGAACAGCGCCTGGCTCCGAGTGGTCGGGAACTCCTGGCGGGTGGGCAGGCGGTCTTCCCGCAAGATTGTCAGGAAGGTCTCGAAGACGGCGCGACAGTGGACGACGACCTGTAGCCGCAGGTTCGCGTCCGGGTTGTCGCGGTACACGGGGACATCGCGCCAGATGGCTTGGGTGGCCTCCTCGGCCATCTGGTCCAGGAGTGGCTCGACGGCTCGGACGAGGGCCATCCGCGCGTGGACGGTCTGGCCCAGCTGCCTGTCACCCATGGGTCAGCCACCTCTCGTCGCGGAGAATCCCCGCGACGGTGCTCAGTCAAGCCGGGGAGCCCGCATCACGCAATCGCCCGCGACCCAGGAACTCGTTGATGAACGGCACGAGACTGTCCGCGCGGGCGAGCAACTCGAGGTGCCCGCCCCGGAAGATGTGCAGCTCGCTGCCCGGCATCAGACGGTGCATGATCCGGCCGTTGGCCAGCGGGATGATCGGGTCGTCGTCGCCGAAGAGCAGCAGCGTCGGCTGGCGGAGAAGCGGCAGCCACGGCAGGCTGGTCCAGCCCAGGCCGGCGCCGAGCTGGTAGAGGTAGCCGCGGGCATCTCCCACCCGGATGTGCGAGCCCAGGATCTCTCGCGCTCTCGCCGGGTCGGTGCGTAGCGAGCCGCCGTAGAGGACCGGCGCGATAGCCGCCGCGTAGACGGGGTCACGGTAGCGGCGCGGGGTGAGCATCTTCGACAGCGCGCGCGGCTTGCCGGGAACCGTGGTCATCCCGGTGGCGGTGCACGCGAGGATGAGACGCCGGCACCGGCGTGGGTGCTGCAGTGCAAATTGCTGGGCCAGCCCGCCTCCCCAGGAGAAGCCGAGGACGTCGATCTCACGGTGGCCCAATCGACGCAGCAGATTGGCGAGCAGCAGCGCCACGCTGCCGAATCGGTACGGCGCGAGGGGAGCGGGGGAGCCGCCCACGCCCGGCACGTCGAACGTGATCACCTCAATCGCCGGGTCGATCGCCCGCACCAGCGGAGCGAGCACCTCCAGGCTGGCGCCGATCCCGTTGCACAGCACGAGCGGCGTGCGGTCTGCGCTCCCGGGGCGGATGCTTACGCGGACGGGGTGCCCGTACACCTGAACGGTGCGCATGCCGGCGTCGGTCACGGGTGCTCAGCGGTCGTAGACATACGTCCCCGGCGCAGCGTCCAGCGGCGGGTGCTTGTCGTTGCCGCGTGCCGTCGGCGCTGGTACCGAGCCGCCGGACCGCGCGCCGAGCCACGCCGCGTAGTCGGCCCACCAGGATCCCGACTCGGTGCCCGCGGCCTCGAGCCAGGCGTCCGGATCAGCCGGGTTGCTGTCGCTGACCCGGTAGGACGCCTTCGCGTTGCCCGGCGGGTTGACCAGGCAGGCGATGTGCCCGCTGGTGGACAGGATGAACCTGCTGTCGCCGCCGAGCAGTTGCGTGCTGCGATAGCAGGCCTGCCATGGGCAGAGGTGATCGGCGATGCCGGCGACGATGTACGAGTCGGCCTTGACCGCGGACAGGCCAACCGGCGACCCGAGCATCCGGGCCGAACCCGGCTCGTTCAGCCTGTTGGCCAGGAACAGGTCGATGAAGTCGCGGTGCAGGGCCGCGGTCATCCGCGTCGTGTCGGCGTTCCAGTAGAGGATGTCGAATGCGGCTGGCTTGCGACCCTGCAGGTAGTTGTTCACCCAGTAGTTCCAGATCAGGTCTCCCGGCCGCAGCCAGGCGAAGACCTCCGCGAGCGAATTGCCGTCCAGGTAACCCTTGCCCTGCGACGCCGCCACCGCAGCCTTCGCCATCCGCCCGTCGGCGAGTGCCGCGGCCGTCCCGGCCTGCGACTGGTCGAGCACTGCGACGCCAAGGCTGAAGCTGGCGACCCGCTCCGGATGGCCGCTGTCAGCCAGATGCGCAGCGACCATCGCGGCGAGCGCGCCGCCGGAGCAAAGGCTGAGCAGATGCGTCTGCTCGGAGCCGGTGATCTCGGCGGCGGCATCCATCGCGTCCATGAGTGCCTGGCCGTACACGTCGAAACCCCAGTAGTGGTGGCGCACGTCCGGGTTGCGCCACGAGATCGCGAAGACCTGCTGTCCTTGCCCGGCGAGGTACTCGATGAGGCTGCGACCGGGCGCCAGATCGACGATGTAGTACTTGTTGATCACCGGTGGGACGATCAGCAGCGGCGTGCGAGCGACCTCGCTCGTGGTCGGCGTGTACTGGATGAGCTCGAGAACCGGGGTGCGCAACACCACCGCACCGGGCGTCGCCGCGATGTTCTGCCCGACCCGGAACTGCTCGACGTCAACCATGGTGGGCACCCGCGGAGCCTGGGCGAGATCGTGGACCAGGCTGCGAGCGCCGCGGACAGCGCTGCGTCCGCCGGTGTCGATCAAGGCCTTCCACCACAGCGGGTTGAGCGTCGGCGCGTTGCTGGGCGCCAACGCCTCGACCAGGTTGTCAACCGCGAACCGCACGCGTTCGGCGTCCCGCCAGAGCAACTCCACGTCGCGGACGAGTCGCTGAGCGGTGTCCGAGGTGACCAGGTAGGACTGCATCACCGCACGCAGCAGGGGGTTGTCCACCCATGCCGGCTCGGCGAAGCGGCGATCGCGCGGCGACGCGGAGATGTGCGACCGGCCGACCGCGATGCGCCCGTACTCGCGCGCCAGCTTGGCACCGTGCGCTCGCAGGATGTCCGGACGGCGGGCGAGGGCTGCGGTCAGGCGCATTCCGGCCGTCCAGGGCAGGAACCGGCGCCAGCTCCCCAGGGCGGCGTCGGACAGCAGCAGGTCCAGCGCCCCGGCGCCGTTCGCCAGTTCCTCAGCGGAGGCGGTCATCGCTCACTCCGCCGGCTGGGGCGGCTTCACATCGCGCCGCAGGATCTTGCCGGTCGGCCCCTTCGGCAGCTCGTCGACGATCCACACCCGCCGCGGGTACTTGTACGAAGCGACCCGATCCTTGACGTACTCGCGGATCTCGTCCGCCTCGGCGGCCGCGCCCGGCGCCAGGACGACGGCGGCCGCGACCTCCTCGCCGAGGGTCTCGTGCGGGATGCCGACCACGGCCGCCTCGACGACGGCCGGGTGCTCGTAGAGCACCTCCTCGACCTCGCGCGGGTAGACGTTGTACCCGCCGCGGATGATCAGCGCCTTCTTGCGGTCTACGATATAGAAGTAACCGTCCTAGTCTATCCGCCCGAGGTCGCCGGTGCGGAACCAGCCGTCTGGCGACATGACCTCTGCGGTGGCCTGCGGCTGCCGCCAGTAGCCCTTCA
>WNGF01010456.1_pt1 | contig 10459 bp, 12 predicted proteins | sample 5400641 | NCBI WGS metagenome assembly WNGF01 (sample SAMN13153371, study PRJNA577476) | soil metagenome | isolation source: 80 cm soil or saprolite under grassland replicate 2 | place: USA:California | collected 2016-06-15
GACCGCCTGGCGCCGACCGGCCCCGCCTCGGCGCTCCGTTGCAGTAGCGGCGCCGCGAGCAACGCCCACAAGCACAGGCAGACGACGATCGTCACGAAGACGTCCCGCGCCGAGGCGCGCCGTGGCTCGGGTGGTTCCGGCGGCCTCGCCTGCTCGAGGACCGCGATCGGCCGCTCCATCGTCTGCATCAGGCCGTCTCCTCAGAACCGGAAGTAGATGAACGGGCTCACGCCCTGTGCCCCGAGCGTGGTGATCACGAACAGGCACAGCGCGAGCGCGGCGCCCTGAAGCACCGGCCCGAGCCGTCCGAAGCTCTCGCGCAGCCGTGCCGTGGGATCGGCCGGGAGGTACTGGACACCGAGCATCGCCGCGATCGTCAGGAGCACCAGGGGCGTGACGAGCGCCGTGGTGCCCGCCGCGCCAAGCCGACCCAGGATCTCGAACGCGCTCGAGATCGAGTCCGCACGGAAGAACACCCAGCCGAGGCAAACGAGGTTGAACGTCACGAGCTGCTTGCGCGCGACGAGCCACCGCGACGACCGTTCGACGATCCCGAGCGCCTCCCCTCGTCGCGCCCGCCAACGCCCGATCACCTGGCCGATCCCGTGGAACGCCCCCCACGCGACGAACGTCCATCCGGCGCCGTGCCACAACCCGCCGAGCAGCATCGTGATCATGATGTTCACGGCCGTACGGATCTGGCCGTGCCGGCTCCCGCCGAGCGGGATGTACAGGTAGTCCCGCAACCACCGCGACAGCGTCATGTGCCAACGGCGCCAGAAGTCCCGCAGCGAGACCGCGGTGTACGGGCGGTCGAAGTTCGCCGGGAACTCGAACCCGAGCAGCAGCGCGACGCCGATCGCGATGTCGCTGTACGCGCTGAAGTCGGCGTAGATCACGATCGCGTACGCATAGATCGCGATCAGGACCTCGAGCCCCCCGTGCGCGTTCGGCGCGCCGAACACGGGGTCCACGATCTGGCTCGCGAGGAAGCTCGAGATCACCATCTTCTTGAACAGGCCGCCGACGATCAGGAACGAGGCTCGCGACACGTCGATCCTGCCCGCGTCCCGGGGGCGGCGGATCTGCGGGATCAGCTCCTCGCTGCGGACGATCGGACCGGCGATCAGGTGCGGGAAGAAGGCGAGGTACACCGAGACGTCGAGCCACCGCGACACCTGGATCTGGTATCGGGAGACGTCGACGACGTAGCTGATCGCCATGAACGTGTAGAACGAGATCCCGATCGGAAGCAGGACCTGGAGCAGGGGCAGCGGTGGGTGGAGCCCGAGGGACTCGAACGCGTTCGCGACGTTCAGCGCGAAGAACCCGTAGTACTTGAACCACGCGAGCGGGAGCAGGAGCACCACGACGCTGACGATCGTCCGCCGACGGCGCGCGCGATCTTGCTTGGTCCGTTCCACCCACAGCGCCGACGCCCACGCGAGGGTGCTGACGAGCGCGAGGAGCCAGACGAGCCGCGGGTCCCACCACGCGTAGAAGACGTAGCTGGCGGCCAGGATGCACCACTTCCAGGCGGTTCGGTGCGGGTTCAGCAGCCAGGACAGGACGAACACGACCGCAAGGAAGATCGCGAAGTCGGTCGTCGGAAACAGCATCGTCGTTTACGGCGGCCGCGCGGCCGCCCCTCGCTCAGACCGTGCCTCGGGCCATGGGGTACGGGACGACGCTAGGCTAGCGAAGCGCCATGGCCGAATCCCCGGATCCCCTGGATTTCTTGGATCTCGATCACCTCCTCTCCGACGAGGAGCGTGCGGTTCGCGACACCGTTCGCGATTGGGTGCGCGAGCGCGTCCTCCCGGGCATCGAGACCTGGTTCGAGGCGGGGGAGTTCCCGCTCGAGGTCGCCAAGGAGCTCGGCGCGATGGGGCTGCTCGGGATGCACCTCACGGGCTACGAATGCGCGGGCTCGAACGCGGTGAGCTACGGGCTCGCGTGCCTGGAGCTCGAGGCCGGGGACAGCGGGTTCCGGTCGTTCGTGAGCGTGCAGGGATCGCTCTGCATGTTCCCGATCTGGAAGTTCGGCTCCGAGGAGCAGAAGGAGCGCTGGCTGCCCCCGATGGCCCGGGGCGAGGTGATCGGGTGCTTCGGCCTCACCGAGCCCGATGTGGGCTCGGACCCCGGCCGCATGCACACGAACGCCCGGCGCGATGGGGACGACTGGGTCGTCTCGGGCACGAAGATGTGGATCACCAACGGCAGCGTCGCCGACCTCGCGATCGTCTGGGCCCGCGCCGACGACGGGATCCGCGGGTTCCTCGTCCCGACCGCGACACCCGGTTTCTCGGCGAACGACGTGCATCGCAAGCTCTCGCTGCGCGCGAGCGTGACCTCGGAGCTCGTCCTGGACGAGGTGCGGCTGCCCGCCGACGCGGTGCTCCCCCGGGTGTCGGGACTGAAGGGGCCGCTCTCCTGCCTGTCCGAGGCGCGGTTCGGCATCGTGTGGGGTTCGATGGGCGCGGCGCGCGCCTGCTTCGACTCGGCGCTCGCGTACGCGACCACGCGCGTCCAGTGGGGTAAGCCGATCGGCGGCTTCCAGCTCACCCAACGCAAGCTCGCGGACATGGCGGTCGAGCTCAACAAGGGGACGCTGCTCGCGTTGCACCTGGGACGCATGAAGGACGAGGGGAGGCTCGCGCCTCAGCACGTGAGCATGGGCAAGCTCAACAACGTCCGCGAGGCGCTCGAGATCGCCCGCGAGGCTCGCACGATCCTCGGTGCGAGCGGGATCACGCTCGAGTACCCGGTGATCCGGCACATGAACAACCTCGAGTCGGTGTTGACCTACGAGGGCACGTCCGAGATCCACACGCTGATCCTCGGCGAGGCGCTGACCGGGCTCCGCGCGTACGAGTAGCGCCGCGGCGGGTAGCCTGTCCGAAACCGACACCGGAGGTCCGATCCGCGATGGCGCGAGAGCTCGATTGGGCAGTGTTCGAGAAGGCCGTGGAGATCACCGCATCCGCCGTTCGAGGCGCGATGGGGGGCGAGAAGAGCCAGCCGGCGTCCTACGCCGGCGACGTGTTCAAGGACGTGTGGGTCGCGCTCAAGGCGGCCGTGGAGGAGCTCCCGGAGCGAGGGCGCACCGGCTTCTAGGGCTCGTCACTCGGCGCGCGAGATGTCCCGGATGGACACGATCCCGACGAGCTCGGCGCCGTCCAGCACCGGTAGGTGGCGGAAGCCGCCGTCCAGCATCAGGTCTCGCGCGGTCCTGACGTCGGCCTCGATGCCGACGGTTGTGGGGTCGTGCGTCATCCAGTCGGCCACCGGGTGATGGGCGGCGTCGAAGTCGCTCGCGAGCGCCCGGAGCACGTCCCGCTCGGTGAAGATCCCGGTGGCCCGGCCGTCCTCGATCACGAGCGCCGAGCCGACGTGGTGCCCGCCCATCAGCGTCGCCGCTTCGGCGACCGTGGCGGTGGGTTCGACCGCGACCAGGTCCTTGCTCATGATGTCCCGGACCGTCGTCATGCCGTCCAGCAAGCCTAGTCGCCGGCCCCTCGGCAGGGAAGCCCTGCGCGCGTGGTACGCGCTCCGGCGGCGCGCGTACCCGTGGCGGGGTTCGCACGACCCGTACGCGGTCTGGGTGTCCGAGGTGATGCTCCAGCAGACGCAGGCGAGCCGCGTGGTGCCGGCGTTCCGCTCGTTCCTGCGACGCTTCCCCACCGTCCGCGCGCTCGCGGCCGCCGCCCGTCGGGACGTCGTGCGCGAATGGGGCGGTCTCGGCTACAACCGTCGGGCGGTCCGGCTCTCGGAGGCCGCCCGCGCGATCGTCCGCGACCACGGCGCCCGGATCCCGCGCGACCCGGCGACGCTGCGCGCCCTCCCGGGGGTCGGTCCGTACACCGCAGCGGCGGTCGCCTCGCTCGGGTTCGGCCAACCGGTCGCGGTCGTCGACACCAACGTCCGGCGCGTGGTTGCCAGGGTGCATATGGGGATCGACGGTCACGAGGCACCGGCGAAGGAGGTGTGGGCGCTCGCGGACGCGTGGCTCGATCGCGACGATCCGATCACCTGGAACCAAGCGGTGATGGATCTCGGTCGGGAGGTGTGCCGGCCTAAACCCCGGTGCGACGCTTGTCCGCTCGCGCGCGTCTGCCGGTTCCGCCTCGCCGGATCGATCGCGGTTCGCGGGCCCGGGCGGCAGGGGCCGTTCGAGGGCTCCAGCCGGCAGGTTCGGGGAGCGGTCGTGCGGGCGCTGCGTTCGCACCCGTCGCTCACGCGAACGCGGCTCGCCGACGAGACCGGCTTCACGCCCGAACGGATCGATGCCGCGGTCGGGACCCTGGCGACGGACGGACTCGTCGAGGACGCGGGCGAGGTCCGCCTGGCCGAGTGATTCCGGGCGTGTAAGTTGACGCTAACGTAAGTCGAGCCTACCCTGCCGAGAATGGAGGCCGCGCTCAAGGCCATCGCGGAACCACGCCGCCGGCAGATCCTCCTGCTCGTCCGCGGGGGCGAGATGACCGCGGGGGAGATCGCCTCGCACTTCGAGGTCACGCGTCCGGCGATCAGCCAGCACCTCACCGTGCTCAAAGAGGCCGGCCTCGTGTCCGAACGTCGCGACGGCACGAAGCGGATCTACCGCTTCCGGCCCGAGGGGGTCGCGGAGCTCCGGGCGTTCATCGAGGACATGTGGACGGAGCGGCTCGCCACGCTGAAGGATGAGGCCGAGCGCGAGGAAAGGAGGCGGCGTGGCGCAGGTCCTGCGACCGGACGCCGGTGAGCTCGAGATCCGCATCCAGGCGCGTCCCGAGACCGTGTTCGAGTTCTTCGTCGACCCCGAAAAGATGAAGAGCTGGAAGGGCACGGAGGCCGAGCTCGACCCGCGCCCCGGTGGCAGCTACCGGGTGGCCGGGATCGCGGGGGGCGCGACCGTGGTCGGCGAATTCGTCGAGATCGACCCTCCCCGTCGCCTGGTGTTCACCTGGGGGTGGGAAGGTAATGAGGAGGTCCCGCCGGGCTCCAGCACGGTCGAGGTCACGTTGACGCCGGACGGCGATGCGACAGTGCTGCATCTGGTGCATCGGGACCTGCCCGCGGGCCAGGGGCCGAGACACATGGAGGGCTGGGAGCACTTCGTCCCGCGGCTCGTCGAGGCGGCGACGGGCCGGGACCCGGGGCCGGACCCCTGGTCGATGTCAGGAGCGATGTGACGGCCGTCTCGGCCGTCGGAGGGAAGGAGGAGTCGATGGGCGCACCGGTCGTGCACTTCGAGATCTACGGGAAGGATGCCTCGAGGCTGCAGTCGTTCTACGCGGACCTGTTTGGGTGGGAGATCCACGCCGACAACCCGATGAACTACGGGATCGTCCACACGAACTCCGGTGACAGGGGCATCGGCGGCGGCATCACGGAGGGCGACGCGCGCGTGAACGTCGTGGTCGACGTCGACGACCTCCAGAAGTACCTGGACAAGGCGGTCTCGATGGGCGGCGAGGTCGTCACGCCGATCACCGAGATCCCGGACATGGTCACGTGGGCGGAGTTCCGCGACCCGGCCGGCAACGTGATCGGGATCTCGCTCGCCGACTCGTGATCGGGTAGCTCCGGCCCATCTCGAGGTGCGATCCCGCGTATCGGACCTCGAGTCGCGAGCAACGATCACATCGGGGGTGGTGCGGGCAGGTCGCGGGTGCCCGGCTGATATCGGGCTCGATATGAGGTGACGACCGCCTCGAGGAGACCTTCGTTGCTCCCGCTCCAGTCGCCCGCACCACCAACGTGACGGCGTGCCAAAGCACCGAACTGCGAGGCGAGCTGATCGCGCGCGCCGGCGACGAGCGTGCTTCGCCGTTCCAGGAAGGATCGGATCGCCGAATACAGCTCCGGGCTGACGGCGGTCGTGTCGAGGGGAACGCCGGCCGTCGCCCCCGCTGGGGACACGGAGAATGGCATCGGCATTGGGGCGGGGCGCTCACGCACGACCAATGTTCCCGCCGCCAGATCGCCGAGCCGCTGGCTCCTGGCCGTCAGGAGGATCGCGAATGAACCGATCGCGTAGGCCGTCGGGAGGATGTCCACGAGTCGGAGGAGGGTCCGGATCCCCACCTGTGTCCAACCGGCGGGCTGGCCATCTGCGCGCACGACCCGGATCCTCTGCGCTCGCTTCCCGGGGGTTCGCCCGGCCCACAGTTCCTCGAAGAGGAAGAAGTAGCCGAGGTACAGGAAGAGGATCCCCCCCAACCCCGCCGCGACGGCTGCCGTATCTTTCAGTCCGAGGCCGGCCAGAGCCAGCCCGACAAGGATGAAGAGCGCCGCCTGGATCGCGGAGTCGATGAGGATGGCGATCATCCTCGAACCCAACCCGGCGACGTCGGCTGAGATGGACACCGCTTCGGGTGTGACGAACCGGACGGTTCCCTGAGCGGATCGCATGGGCTCCTAGACTCCTCCGGTGGACATCGACTCCTTCATAGCTACCTATCGGAGCGAATGGACTCGACTGGAGGCCGCATGCGCCCAAGGCGGGCGGGGCCTTTCGTCCCTGTCCGGGGCCCAGATCGGCGACGTAGTTCGCCTGTACCTTCGGGCCTCGATGCATCTCGCTCAGGCACGCACCCAGTTCCACGACCCCCGCCTGGACGGCTACCTGAACGGGCTCGTGACGCAGGCCCACGCCGCCATCTACTCCGCGCAGCCCAGGTCGACGCGAGGTTTCGTTCGTTTGTTCGTGGTTCGCTACCCGGAAGCGTTGCGTCGAACGAGCCCGTTCATCTTCGTCGCTGCGGGGATCCTCGCCGTGGTCGTGCTCGCTTCCTGGGCGTGGGTCGCGACGTCACCGGAGGCACAGATCGGGCTCCTGCCGCCTGCCGCGCGGGATGCGATCAGGGAGGTCGGTGGCAGGAGCCGAGATCTGGGCCCGGCGCCGAGCCTCTCCGCGTACATCCTGTTCAACAACGTGCTGGTGGCGTTCCTCGCGTTCGCCCTCGGCATCACGTGGTGCGTGGGAACGATCGTGGTCCTGATCAGGAACGCGCTCCTGCTCGGCGTTCTGGCAGGAGCGTTTCAGGTGGTCGGGAACGCCGGCAGCTTCTGGGCGTTGATCCTTCCCCACGGCGTCCTCGAGCTCACCGCGATCTGCATCGCGGCCGGCGCGGGCCTGCGGATGGGATGGGCTCTCATCGACCCGGGCGACAGACCACGCGGTCGGGCTCTTCGGGACGAGACCCGTGAGGCTGTCGTGGTGGTCATCGGGGTGATCCCCGCGTTCGTCGTGGCCGCCGTGATCGAGGGTTTCATCACCGGCACGGCCCTGCCGGACGCCCTGGAGATCGTGATCGGCGTGGCATTGGCGGGTCTGTACGTCGCCTTCCTCCTCGGCTGGCCCGTGCGATCGCCCCGTACGGCTAGAGCCGCGCCGCGCTCTTGATCTGGAGATAGCGGTCGGCCAACGCTCCCGCCAGCCTTCCTGGTTCGCGATCCTCGACGATGACACCGCGTGAGCGCAGGTGCGCCGATGCGCGGTTCCGCGCCGAGAGAGACTGGGCCGCAGCGGCCGACAGGTAGGCATCCTCGTAGGAGCGCGGAAGGGCCGAACGCAAGGCGAGCACCTCGGGGTCGACGATGCTTCCGATCATGAGCAGATGCCGAGGAAGCAAGACCGGCAGGGCGTCGAACAGCGGTTGCATGACCGACTCTTCGGTCAGATCGGTGAACAGGACGAGGAGGGATCGACGGCGGTGGCGCGATAGCAGCGTCCCGAACGCACCTCGGTAATCCGTGGGGTCCAGGGATGGTTCTAGGTCGAAGAGGAGTTCGAGGGCGCGTCGGGGCTGGTCGCGTCCGCCGCGTGGGCTCAACATCGCCTCGACGCGAGACGCGAACGCCATCACGCCAACGTGGTCCCCAGCCCGGGTGGCCAGCTCGGTGAGAGCGATGGCAGCGTCCAGGGCGTGTTCGAATCTCGACAGCCCGGCGACGGTGCCCGCCATAGGCCGACCGGCGTCGAGGAGGAGCACGATCTGCTGATCGCGATCCTCTCGGTAGAGGTTCGTGATGGGCTTGGCCGCGCGGGCCGTGGCGGTCCAATTGATCCTGCGGAATTCATCATCGGGGTGGTAGTCGCGGAGCGAATCGAAATCCGTTCCGCCGCCTCGATGGCGAGACGAGCGCTGACCACTCTGCAGCATGCGTGCCCGCTCAAGCCGAAGCTCCACCTCGGATCGTCCGGGGATCGCCGGGTACACCTTCACGGTGTCGACGATCGGCAGCGTGGCTTGTCGGCCGCCGAGTCCGATCGGTCCCGAGACCCTCACCGTCACCGGCCCGAGCTCCAGCCGACCTCGCCTGCCCGGCACCATCTGAGCTTCCAGCATCCCTCCCTTGCCACCGATCCGGTTCCGATGCACGACCGGGGTGCGGGCCCCCGACCGAGCGGTCGCGTCGCGGACAGCGACGGTGAGGGACCGATGGCCCGGGTTCTGGAGTCGCAGCGTGACGCGACCCACCTCATGCACGGTCAAGACCGATGGCGCGGAACGTTCGATGCCCAGCGCGTTCGGGTGCGGTGCTTGCCAGATGTCGAACAGCAGCAACCCGAGCAGCAGGACGTTCGCGACGATGAGGCCGACAACAGGCGTGACGGGCGTGAGCGCCGTGATGGATGCGGCGACGACCGCGACGATCGCCAGCCGGGGGGAGATGTACACGTCAGTCGGGGACCGGCACCTGAGACACGATCCCGTCGAGGATGGCGTCAGGGGTTGCACCCTCCAACTCCACCTCTGGCCGAACGAGGACCCGATGGCGCCACGTGGCGTTGACCAGCGCCTTCACGTCATCGGGGGTTACGAAGTCACGCCCGGAGAGATATGCCCAGGCCTTCGAGGCGGACTGGAGCATCGCAACACCCCGTGGGCTGACGCCGAGCGCGAGCGAGGGGCTGCGCCGTGTTGCGGTGACGAGGTCGATGAGGTACGACGTCAGCTCCGGACCGACGCGCACTGCAGTCACACCAGCTGCGCCGGCGGCGAGGTCGTCTGGTCCGGCCACACGTGAGACGCCGAGCGCCGCAAGGTCATGCGGGTCCTTCCCCTCATCGTGCATCTGCAGCACCGCACGTTCGTCTTCGCGAGGCGGGTAGTCGACCCGTAGCTTGAAGAGGAACCGGTCGAGCTGGGCCTCCGGAAGCGGGTAGGTTCCCTCGTATTCGATCGGGTTCTGGGTGGCGACGACCAGGAAGGGCTTCGGCAGCTGATGGGGTTCGCCTTCGATCGACACTTGATGTTCCTCCATCGCTTCCAGGAGTGCGGCCTGGGTCTTCGGCGGGGTCCGATTCAGCTCGTCTGCCAAGAGGATGTTGGTGAAGACGGGACCGGGGCGGAACCTGAACTCGCCGGTTCGGCCCTCGTAGATCACGTTCCCCGTCACGTCGGAGGGCATCAGATCCGGCGTGAACTGGATCCGGTGGAAGCCGAGGTCCAACGAGCGTGCCAACGCCTTCACCATGAGCGTCTTCGCGACTCCGGGGACCCCCTCCAGGATCACGTGCCCGCGCAGCAGCAATGCGGCGGTGAGACCCCACAGGATCGGTTCCTGGCCGAACACGGCCTTGGTCACTTCGGCGCGAACCGCCGCGAAGGCGTCTCGATCCCGGCTCAAGGGATGGTGCCCTCGACGTCCCGGGTGAGCACCGATAGATCGGCAGCCAGCGCGAGAAGCTCGTCGTCGCTCGTCGGCTCGGGCCCCCCGATGGCACGCTCGACCCGATCGAGCGGCAGTCTCGTCGAAGCGGAGACGAGTCGAGCCGTCACCTCGCTCGACGCTTCCGGCGAGGCGCCGATCCTCGGCGAAAGGCGCTCTCTCGCGGAGCGCCGCAACAGGGACCCACAGAACGCCGTCGCTCGTGCTCTTCGATAGAGCCCTGCGGTCGCCCGGACGAGCTCACCGGCCTGGATCGGTGCGATCGGTTCCTCGATGACCGGTTTGCCCAGGCGTCGAGCCCTGGACACGGCGAACAGCACCGCGGCGATGCCGACCTCGATCAGAACGAGTTGAGCCGCGTCTGGCAGAAGTCTCCAGAGGCCGAGCGACTCCCCACCCGAAGGCGCGGGGGGTCCGAAGACCACGGGCCCGTCACCGAAGACTCGACGCGCGAGGGTCGCATTGTCGGCGTGGTCGAGGAGCTCGTTGCTGACGAAGGAGATGCCTCCGAAGATCGCCACTCGCCCTTCGCCCCTGTTGATGAAGATGGCATACGCGCCGCCCGGCCGAACGAAGCACGCGACGGCGTCCGGGCCGGTGGAAAACAAAGAAAGGTCTCGGGCATCAGCTTCGATCTCGTCGACACCGATGGCTTCCGGCACCGGGCATCCGGGTGCCAGTGGGACCGTCCCGATCCCGCCGAGGCGGTCCCCTTGGCCCACACCCAGGGACGCAAGGGCAGGGGAGTCGGGGTCGGTGATGATGAGTCGGCCACCACCCTCCACCCATCGGAGGA
>WNGF01010464.1_pt1 | contig 10456 bp, 14 predicted proteins | sample 5400641 | NCBI WGS metagenome assembly WNGF01 (sample SAMN13153371, study PRJNA577476) | soil metagenome | isolation source: 80 cm soil or saprolite under grassland replicate 2 | place: USA:California | collected 2016-06-15
GCTCGAGGAATTCTTCCTCGGGTTGGTCCGCGAAGAAGGAGCCGACAAGAATGAATAGCTTCCGTGCCGAACTGCTGCTGATGCGAAAACGCGCCGCGACCTGGATCCTGCTGGCGGTGGCGCTCTTCCAGAGTCTGCTTTTCACCTACGTGTTGCCGTACTCCTCCTATCTGAGTGGGCCGGTAGCCGGGCGATCCGCTGCGGACCTGAGGGCGCTGTTGCCCGAGAGTGTGGCATCGAGCGTGATCGGAGGATTTCCCTTCTACTTCGGCACGCTTGCCCTCATCCTGGGCGCGCTGGTGTTCGGCAGCGAATACGGCTGGGGGACCCTGAAGACCTCGTTGATGCAACAGCCAAGCCGCCTGCGACTGTTCCTCGCAAAGGCAGCGGCCATCGTCGTCGTGCTGGCCCTGTTCGTCGTCTCGATCTTCATGGTCGGAGCGATCGCGAGCTACGTCGTGGCCGTACGAGAAGGTGCGGCGGTCACCTGGCCCCCTGTCTGGGACATCGTGCGAGCGCTTGGCGCCGGATGGCTGATCCTCACCCTGTGGGGGCTCTTCGGTGGCCTCCTCGCCATCCTCTCACGGGGGACGGCGCTGGCGATCGGCCTGGGGATCGTGTACGGCCTGGTCGTCGAGGGTCTCATCACCGGATTCGGATCGAGCATCCGGGTGCTCCAGGATGTCGCCGAGGCATTCTTGCGTACGAACGGCTATTCGCTGATCGCCCCCCCTCCGCCACGGCCTCGCGGAGGTCGAAGGCCCTGGGGCCTTCTCCGGTCCATTCGTCGATGCCTGGCAAGCGCTGTTGACCATCACCATTTACGTGATCGTATTCGGGGGCATCTCGGCCATGATCCTTCAGCGGCGTGACGTCACATGACCCGTGACTTCGGTCGTCCTGGTGTCGGCCCATGACCAAGCAGGAAGGAGGGATCCAAATGAACTCCGCAAGAACTGGGCTTCGGCCAGCCAGTTCCCGAAGGGGGCTGTTCGGCGGGCAGGTCGCGATCATCACCGGGGCCAGCCGCGGGATCGGTGCGTCCACCGCCAGGATCTTCGCCGATGCGGGCGCCACCGTCGTGCTCGCCGCCCGGGACGAGCAGGCCTTGGCTGCCGTCGCCAAGGAGATCGATGCAGCAGGCGGACAGGCACTCGTAGTTCCTACCGACGTCGTCGACGCGTCATCGGTCGAGCACCTGGTTGAGCGAACCTTGGCCGCATACGGCCGCCTGGATGCGGCGTTCAACAACGCCGGTGGTGGCTACATCCCCATCCCGATCGCTGACCTTGCCATCGAGGAGTTCGACCGCGTGGTCGCGGTGAATCTGCGGGGGGTCTTCCTGAGCATGAAGTACGAGATCCCCGCGATGCTCGAGTCCGGTGGGGGATCGATCGTCAACATGACCTCTACGGTGGGGCTCCGGGGCTGGCAAGGTCTGGACGCCTACGTCGCCGCCAAGCACGGGGTGGTGGGGCTCACCGAGAGTAGTGCACTCGACTACGCTGAGCGCGGCATCCGCATCAACGCCGTGGCACCGGGATCGATCATCAACGATCGGATCAGCGCGCTCCCTGTCGAGCAGCGCGAGCCCATCGCTGAGGCGAACCCGATGCATCGGATCGGCCTGCCCGAGGAGGTTGGCGCCACGGTGGCTTGGCTGTGCTCCGACGAGTCGGCCTTCATCACCGGGGCGGTCATCCCGGTCGATGGCGGTCAGCTCGCCCGGGCCTAGAGCCAACCATCCATCCATCCACGACAGATCAGGTCTTGAGGACGTACTCTGACATGAGCTGTCGACCCGGTTCCATCGTCCGCCCTGTGACCAGGTTTTTGTCGTACCGCTGGCAGGTCGCCCGCGCTTCGTTGGCCATCAGCCTTTGGGAGCTCCATTCAGGAAGGCGACTCGGCCAAGGTAAACCGGCGAGGCCGAGAACACGACCCTACGAACCGTCGAGGAAGGGAATGACCGCGGCGGAGAGCGCCGGTACGACGTTGATGTCGTAATGGGTGACGCCGGGCAGGATCGCGAGGCGGTGGTGGGTCATCCCAGAGCGGTCCCAGCCAGCGTCATGCTGGCCGCCACCGAGCAGGCCGAAGAACTCGACGGCATGGGACGGCGGCATCCCGTCCGCGTCACCGATCACGAGCATGACAGGCATCGGCAGGCCGGGGACCTCGGCCGACCAGTCGTAGTCGACCTTCACGACCTCGGTGACTTGCCGCACGAGGACCGGCCAGTCCTCCACTCGCGGCGCGATCTGCTGGTAAGCCTGGTACATCGGGCTTTGCATAAGGGCCCCGGCGGCCTCCGGGCCCATCGCGTCCATGCCGGCGGTCATCTCCGGATACCACCCCTGCCGTTTGAACACGGTCGACACGAGGACGAGGCGTTCGACGACATCGGGGTGCTGGATCGCGGCTCGCAACCCAACGGCCCCGCCGAGTGAGAAGCCCATGATCGCGGCACGCTCGAACCCGAGGTTGCGGATCAGGGCCGCGATGTCGTCGGCCATTGTCTCGAAGCGCATCGGCCGATCGGCGGCCGGCGAGCGCCCATGGGATTGGAGGTCCACCCCGATGACCTGACGCCCCGCGGCGAGGAGCTGCACGTTGGGGCCGAACATCTCGACCGACCCGAAGCCGCCGTGCAGGAGGATGAGCGGCTCGCCCTCACCGATGACCTGGTAGCCGAGGTCGATCCCGTTCACCCGGGCAACATCGGATGCGCTCGTCTGCATCGTCACATCTGTCCTCGTTGTGGTGGGCGGCTTTGTCAACACCGGTGCGCCGGTCATCACGGCACCGACGTCCGACACGGGGACCATGAGAGTATCAGTTCACGATCGCCCGCCCACCGCCGGATGTACTCCGACGTTCGCGGAGGCGAAGGCTACAGCGTACGAAAGGGGGGCGACGGCGACCGGGCACGCCGGGTCTCGCCGAACTTTCGAGTGCGCCAGGCGTCGGTCGTCATGGACGGAGTCCTGTGGCCCGACCAAGTGGACTCGATACCCTGTCGGATATGGAGATGCCTCAAGACGAGGGGACATGGGTCTACGCGGACCTCAATCGCCTACAGACGGCTGAGGCCTTCTCCGCACGTACGGTTGTACTCGTTGAAGGGATCAGCGACCAGCTCGCGCTCGAAGCGCTGGCTGGGCGCCGTGGTCGGAATCTTGACGCTGAGGGAATTTCCATTGTGCCAATTCGGGGTGCAACGAACATCGGGAGCTTCATGGATCGGTTCGGCCCTCGGGGGTTTGACGTCCGGCTAGCGGGCCTCTGTGACGCCGCCGAGGAGGGCGCGTTCCGGCGCGGTCTCGATCGGGCCGGCCTCGGCTCCAACCTCACTCGCGCCGATATGGAACGACTTGGTTTCTACGTGTGCGTCGCGGACCTGGAGGACGAGCTGATCCGCTCCCTCGGTGCCGCCGCGGTGGAACAGTTCGTCGACGCTCAGGGTGAGCTTGGATCGCTTCGCACCTTCCAGAAGCAGCCTGCCTGGCGAGGACGGACCAAGGAGGAGCAGCTCCGGCGCTTCATCGGCACCTACAGCGGCCGGAAGATCCGATACGCGCCCTTGCTCGTCCACGCGCTGGATCTCACCCAAGTGCCTCGGCCGCTGGACGGTGTACTTGCTCATGTCTGACGCGTCGGTCATGCCTATCAAGGGGATACGTGCGTCAGGCAAGCGAGGTTGTCCTCGCCGCAGATGCGCCCGAACTATCGCGGCTTGCGGGGGACGACCAGTCCCGATTCGTAGGCGGTGACGACCGCTTGCGTGCGGTCGCGCAGCCCCAGCTTGCTCTGGCTCGCTTGCGTGATCGGCCCGGAACTCCCTGAGCTGATCCGAGCCGCAACGCAGGCTGGCTCGTCAGTCGTCGAGGACCGCCAGGTCGAGCTGGCCGAGGCGCTCGGGGTCGGCGACCAGCTCGATCTCGACGATCTTCCCGCGCGTGATCGTGAAGGCGAAGACAATGCGCGGCCGTCCCCCCGGAGCCCAGACGAGACCCGCGGCTCCATTCACCAGCGCCGGTCGGGCGGCCCGGGCACGCCCCGAGAAGGTGCCGGCCACGGCCGACGCACCGCGAACCTCCTTCGATGCGCCGGCCTGCACGGCGGCGCGGTCGGCTCGGAGCACGACGTCGGGATCGAGCATCGCTAGGAGCGAGTCGAAATCACCGCCTCGCGAGGCCGCGAGGAAGGCGTCGACCACCGCTCGCTGGCGGGTGAGGTCGGCGTCGGGAACCGTGGCCGCTCCCTGCACCCGGCGGCGTGCGCGGCTGGCGAGCTGCCGTGCCGCGTCCGAGGAGCTCCCCACGATGGGGGCGATCTCGTCGAAGGGCACGGCGAACATGTCGTGCAGCACGAACGCGACCCGCTCGGCGGGAGCGAGCGCATCGAGCACCACGAGCAGCGCGAGACCGACCGAGTCGGCCAGCAGCGCTTGGTGCTCGGGGTCGCTCTCCTCCTCGCCGCTCACGATCGGCTCGGGCACGAGCGTCGGGTCCAGGGGCTGCTCTCGCCGCGACCTGCGCGAGCGCAGCATGTCCAGGCACACCCGGGCGACGGTCGTCGTCAGCCAGCCACCCAGGTTCTCGACGCCGTTCGTGCCGGAGCGGCTCAGCCTGAGCCAGGCTTCCTGTACCGCGTCGTCGGCCTCGGCGAGCGAGCCGAGCATCCGGTAGGCCACGCCCTTCAGGTGGGTCCGGTTCTCCTCGAATCGCTCCGCCAGCCAGTCGTGTTCGTCCATCGGTCACATTCCCTCGACCCGGTCGCTCATAGTAGTGACGAACCGAATCCAGCCGTTGTGACAGCGGTTCTGAAAGGAGGCAGAACGATGAACGCGCATGGCAGCTTGATCACGCTCGGGGTTCAGAGACCTGTGACTTGATCCCTGAAATCGGTCCACCCGGGATGAGAGCCCGTTGCCCACGATGGTGAGCAGAAAGGGAGGATCATGACGATGAATGGGCGACGGCACTCCGATTCGGGTGGTGCGCAACTTGAGGAGGCTGATCGGCTGATCCCCGAGGCCAGCCGGTCACACTTCGCCGCTTCGCTTCGTCATACAGGTTGGGTGTTCAACACAACGGAGAAGGGAGACAACCATGCCTCTGCAGGTGACCGCCATCATGATCGGTGTCGAGGACCTGGCCCGGTCCAAGAAGTTCTACGGGGAGGGCTTGGGCTGCACGATCGACCAGGACTATCCCAACTTCGTGTCGTTCACCCTGGGTAAGGGATCGTCGTCGCTGGCCCTGTACGAACGGGAGACGGCGGCCCAAGACGCCGGGGTCTCCCCCGAGGGATCCGGATCCCGGGGTGTGTCGTTCCACTACATCGTCCCCTCGAGCGAAACTGTGGACGAGGTCATGGGCAAGGCCGTGGCGGCCGGTGGCGGCGTCGTGAAGGAAGCAGCAGCCGCTCAGTGGGGGTACTTCGGGTACTTCAGCGACCCGGACGGCTACCTCTGGAAGGTCGCGTCCGGCTCCTGATCCAGCCAGGAGGGGCACGCCTACCGGTGGAAGGTCGCCGCCTCGAAGATTCCCTTATGGAGGCGCCCGCCAACTGACGACGAAAGGACGCTTAGCGATGCTCGGCCGTAAGAACTACACGCAGGAAGAGCTCCCACGCCAAGGCTGCGGTCGATCAGCAGCTCGCGGCGTACAAGAAGCTCGTCAAAGGCTATCGACAGCGTGACATCGGCCCCGAAGGTTACGTCCGCCCTTGAAGCCTTCGAACCGCTCTTCTTCAACAACATGACCCTCGTCCTCGACCGCTACTTCGTCCACAGACTCCGCGCGGTCACCCGCAAGGACGGCAACCCCCTCAGCGAGGTCGAGCTGATGTCCGACTCCTTGATGAACAACGACGGAGTCCTGCGCGGCAACAACGTAATCAAGCTGGTTCCCGGCCACTCGGTCCTGAAGCTCAACATGGCGACCGGATCAGGCTCAGCGCGGCGCAGTTCCAACGTCTCACCAAGGTGTTCTTCACCGAGATCGAATCCAAGTTCCAGCAGTGAGTAGAGGGCAACCTCAGCAGCCCTTCGCCGAGTTCATCGGGTCCGCCGCTGACCTCGGCGGCGGCGGCCAGCGGTGAGGCCGATATGAGCCAGCCGACTTTTGCGATCACGCCGATCGGCACCGTCGAGTTCTCATTGACCGATCTTGCCTCGGCCCGAAGCAGGCCGACGAGGGGCGCCGGACGCAGGGCTCGTTTTCGAGCTCGCGGTGTTCGAGGCGCTCGAGGGTACTCGGGTCGGGGAGGAGGTCTTGCTGCTCGCCTGTTTCATCCTGCGCGACACGATGTCATGCGCGTGCACGTGGATGGCGATGTCGCGGCTGTTTCCGCCCGCACCTGCACCCGGCCAGGGAGGTTCAATCGGTAGATTGATACGTAGGAGCGACGCGAGAAGGGCTGGGTCTGCGTCCTCGCCTACGAGCGACCCCTGCCGGAGGGTCGGTGATCGTAGGCTGCAGGGGCCTCGCGTGGGCGGTTAGAGGGATGTCGGGAGGAGGGCGATGCGTGAAGCATCAAACGACAGGCAATGGGTACTCCGGATCGGAGGCGTCTCGGCCATCGTCGGCGCCGTCCTGGGTGTCGTCGGAAACCTCATTCATCCTGCGACCTCCGGGCCGGGTCACCCCGAGGCAACGGCGCAAGTAATCGCCGAAAGCCACATCTGGATCCCGGTCCACCTAGGGCTGATGGTGGCGTTCATCCTGATGCTCGGTGGGCTCGTCGCGATCCATGACTCGATCACTGAGGGGCTCCCGGCAACACTCGCTCGGTTCGGGTTGGTCGCCGCCATCGTTGGAACCGCCGGCGGAGTGGTCCTCCTGGCGCTCGATGGCTTCGCCGCCAAGCACCTGGCCGATGCGTGGGTGTCTTCGCGGGGAGGACATCGAGACATTTCCATCGCGGCCTTCCGGGCGGAGGACACGATCAACTTCGCCCTGCTGAGCCCGTTGAACATGGTCTTTGCGGGCTTCACCTTCGTTCTGTACGGGCTGGCCGCTGCCCTTAGCGCGGTCTACCCCCGCTGGCTTGGGTGGATCGCCGTGGCGGGCGGGGCTGGGGGAGCTGTCTCGGGCGTCGTCCAGGCGTACATCGGGGAGCCGTCCGCGATCACCACGGCCCTGGGGATCGCAGCACCCACGATCATCACCCTGTGGCTCTTTACCATGGGGATCCTGCTCGTGCGGCTCGGGCGGCAGCTGCGCATCGCCAACGGTGCCAGTGCGGCCCAAGAGGAAACGATTGGAACAATACACAGAACAAGGGGAGAGTAGTTGCCGTGAAGCACGGACTCGATCAGGGGCTCCGAGAGCGACCGTGGTTTCCTCGTTGTAGGTTGTGACGTGCCCGTCACCCGAGATACCCCTCGACCGTCTTCTCATCGCGCACTCGTGCCTCGTCGGGGTTCAGGCCGGCGGATCTCCGAGCGCGTCGCTGATGCAACAGGTCCCAGCACTGGTCGAGCGTTACCCCGAGCTTCTTCAACCGCTCGCGATCCGCCTCCGTCACCCGGCCTCCTGGCTCCCTCTCGAAGAGCTCGTGCTCTTCGCGAGCCAGCTCGTTGATGCGGTCGATGACGCTCTCGCCCTCCATGGCCTAACACCTCCCGAATCGTTCATCGATCGGACTCGCCACCGCGATCGGCGAGGAGGCCGCGACCGATCGCCAGCATCCAGACGTCCTTGCTCACTCCGATCCCCGTCGGTGTGGGCCACACGCTGTGCGGCTTGTGCAGCCCGGGACGCCGCAGGTACATCGTCATGAGCTTCCCGGCAAAGGCGGACAGTGCAGCTCCGGCGAGAGTGTTCGGAACGTTCCGTGCCACTTCTCCAAGCGAGTGCAGGATGAACGCGCCCCTGGCGAGGCGCGTCCGGAGGTCACGGACCGGCATTCGCATCGTGCACATCGCTAATCCACGTACGGCCCGTTGAACACGGGCGCCTCCCCGTAGGGCTCTCCCGCCATGAGCATGAACCGGGTGCCGGGAGCGGCGTCCGTCACCGTGAACTCCTCACCTGGACCCAACAGGACCAGTTGGGGAGGTCCCGCCTGGCGCAGGTTGGCCCCGAAGGCCCCCTCGCCCTCGAGCACGTAGGCGAAGCCCTGGAACTCGGGCGGCACCGGTGTCGCGAACGTCCCGCCCTCGGGCAACTCGACGTCGAGAATCAACGCGGGTGTGCCCAGATGCACGGGAGAGCCTTCGCCGACCAGGACCCGGACCGTCGCGTCCCCTTCCTTCCGCACGGGGATCTGCTCCGGCAACAGGATCTGTGCGCTCGGCTCCGCCTGCTTGTCCTTGCGGGCGAGGTTCACCCAGAACAGCACGCTTCGCCACTCGGTGTCGCCCAGGCCCTCCCCGCGCTCCTCCGCTCCGATCCCCTCGGCGTGCCACGCACCTCGCCCTGTCCTGAGCGCCAGGAGGGCGCCCTTGGGCAGTCGCGCCCGCTCGATGGCTCCGCCGGGGCCCGTGCTGTGGCCGGTGCTGGCCGACCCCTCGAGGATGTACCACAGGTTGTCGAACCCCCGGTGTGGATGCTTGGTGTCGACGTCCGCCAGCTCCGAGAGCCGAAAGCGACTCTCGTGGACGAGGAGGAATGGATCGACTCTTTCGTATGGCACGCTTCGCGAGGGCAAGGGCTCGAGAATCTCGAAGCCCATCATCGGGCGGATGTGGGCGTCCTCCACGAGAACTGCGTCTCGCGATGTTGCACGAACCTGTTGTCCCATCTTTCTCATCTCCCTTCCCACTCGGGGGTCGACCACGATCCTCCGAGTCCTTCGCTCGGCCTCTGACAGCGCATCCTTGGTCAGCGCTTCCTCCCAGCCCGAGGAGTGCGGTCCCCTTTTATACTTGCGAATCGCTAGTAACTACGATGCTGCTAGTCTTATTCCCGTGAGCACCTCGTCTCGACGGCCGACACCCCTGTCCGACGAAGCGTGCGTGAGCGCGGACGCCGCGCTGGTTCGCGCCTTCGATCTCCTCGGCAAACGGTGGACCGGTGTGGTGCTCGGGACGCTGAGCGGCGGGCCCGCGGGGTTCCGCGCCCTGGCCCGTGCCGTCGAGGGGATCAGCGACTCGATGCTCTCCGATCGGCTCAGCGCGCTCAGCAACGCGGGACTGGTTACCCGCACCGTCACGGAGGGTCCGCCCCTGTCCGTCAGCTACGCACTCACCGACGCGGGCCGCGCGCTCTTGCCGGCGCTTGAACAGATCACCCGCTGGGCCCAGGAACATCTTCCTGTCTAGGCAACAGGTGTAGGGATCAGGCCGAGTCCGGCTGAGCTGGCAGGGCGAGGGCATCTTCTTATTCGCAGTTGTCAAGTCCTCCGAGGGCTGTTAGCTCCCTCGGGAACCTCCCCCTCGGGTGGTGATGTGGCCCCCGCGGTAACGGTCTTGGCGGGTGGGGAGAGGCTGCTTGCTAGCCTTAGTGCAAACCACCCGATCTTCCAACCAACCCGTGGTCGACGTCGGTCAGCGCCTCGGACCTACGACGTTAAGATCCGCACTGGGACGAACAGATGAACGAGCAGAGGGACCTCGAGGTGGTCCTCGGGACAGGGCCCCTTAGCCTTGCGGTCGCGCGCCACCTCGCCGCGCGAGGAGACCGCGTCAGACCCGTGAATCGGAGCGGCACGGCCGAACTGCCTGGAGATGTAGAGGTCCTTCCCGCCAACGTTGCGGAGGCACCCGAGGCTACACGGGCCTGCGATGGAGCCGCCGCGGTGTACCACTGCGCCAATCCTCCGTACGCCAGGTGGCCGGAGCTCCACCCCCCGCTGATGGAGGCCATCATCGAGGGAGCGGCATCCGCCGGAGCGAGACTTGTCTTCGGGGACAACGTGTACGCCTATGGGCCGGTGGATGGCCCCATCAAGGAGGACTCGCCCACCGGGCTCCGGGCCCCCAATGGACGGGCCCGAGCCCGAATCTTCGAGGTCCTGATGTCAGCCCACCAGGCCGGCAAGGTCCGAGCGGCCATCGGGAGGGGCTCGGACTTCTTCGGCCCCCACGCCCACCAGTCCACCGTGGGCGACCGGGTCTTCGGCCGGGCCCTGGGGGGGAAGCCAGCCCAGGTCCTGCGGGACCCCGATGTCCCTCACTCCGCCACCTACATCGAGGACTTCGCCCGAGCCCCGGCGACCCTGGGGTAGCGGGATGAGACCCTCGGCGAGGTGTGGCACGTGCCGAGCGACGAGGCCATCACCATGCTCCGGTTCGTGGAGATGGTCTTCGCCGAGGTCGGCCGACCGACCCGCCTGCGGGCCGCGCCCAGGTGGGGCTTCATCCTGGCGGCCCTCTTCAGCCCGACGCTCCGGGCGGTGCGGGAGCAGCTGTACCAGTCCGAGCGTCCTTGGGTCGTGGACAGCAGCAAGTTCGAGCGGACCTTCGGGTGGCGGGCGACTCCCCTCCCAGAGGCGATCCGCCCGA
>WNGF01016856.1_pt1 | contig 10454 bp, 5 predicted proteins | sample 5400641 | NCBI WGS metagenome assembly WNGF01 (sample SAMN13153371, study PRJNA577476) | soil metagenome | isolation source: 80 cm soil or saprolite under grassland replicate 2 | place: USA:California | collected 2016-06-15
GCGCGGTACTGATCGAGTAGCCGGCGCAACTCCTCCGCCTCCGCGCTCGTCAGCCAGAACCGATCCTTGCGGACGCGGTAGGCGATGCGCCCGTCGTAGCCGAGACTGCAGGCGATCTGGCGGTGGCCGTCGCTGCGATCAAGCACGCGGCCGGCGAACTCGAAGCTGTGTGCGTTGTCGAGCACGAACCGGGAGAGCGCGAGCACTTCGCCAATCGCCTGCGTCGTGTCCCAAGCGTGCATCTGCGGTCCGTCCCATTCCTCGCGAGGGATCTCGCGCCAGAACGAGTAGAGCTGTCCGAACTGGCGGATTGGCCGGTAGTTAAGGCCGGACGCGCTCGACGCATCCATCACCTGGTCCGGAAGGTCGCTGTCGTCGCCGCGCAGCCGCTCGAGGAAGACGCCGTTTCCGAGATCGACCGCGTCCTCGACCGACGGGTTATCGAGCCAGTCTTTCCACTGGCCGGTCGGCGCCGATCTGAGGCACCTGTCAACGGTACGCAACGCGTCGGCGCCGTTGGGGGCAGGGCGCCGTCTATCGAACCCTGTCTAACGCGGGTCTTAGAAGGCGCCGTTCGCATGCCCGGTTCCAGCGACGCGAAGTACCGATATTTGGCGGCCGATCCAGGCGGGACCGGGAGGGCGAGCTCGTCCTGGTGGTCAAGCGCGTCGTCTTCTCCCGCTACGCTCGACGCCAGTGCGATGTCGGGAAAGCGCCACCATTACCTGCCGCAGTTCCTGCTCCGCCGTTTTGCGGAGAAGGACGGCGATCGCGCCGGGCTCGTCTGGCGCGCTGACCTCTCGCGAGAGCGGGTTCTTCGAGTTGCGCCGAAGCATGAGGCGGCGAAGCGGCATTACTACGGACTGCCGCCAGAGAGCGCGCTGCCGCCGGAGTTCGCCGAGCGGGTCATCGGCATCGTTGAGAGCAACGCAGCGACGGCGATCCAAAGACTCGAACGCGGGGAGAAGCTGTCGTTCGACGACCGGCACTACATCGCGCTTCTGCTTGCCCTTCAACACCGGCGGACGCCCGCGGGGAGGCGGGACCTGCGGTTCATGGACGAGATGCTGGCGAAGCTCGATGCGGAGCTTCGGACCAGCGACACCGAACACGTTCGCCGTGTTCTCTCTTCCGACGGGCGCAGCCCGACAGATGAGGAGATCTCCGAGTGGCAGGAACAAATCCTCCGCGAGCTTGCCGAGGGACAGCTGATTATCGAATCAACGCCGGATCGCGAGGTCGCGCTGATGTTCATGGCGCTCGATCGCACGGGACCGATGCTGGTCGAGCAGTTCGATTGGATGTTCCTCGACATCGAGACGGATGTCGGAGAGGTCGTGCTTCCCGATGTGGGCGTGACGCTCCTCGATCCGACGCCGCCATTCGAAGAGTCCGGAACCGGGTTCGCTTCCTCACTGAATGCGGAGACCGTTCTTCACCTCAGCCCGCAGCTCGTGCTCCTGATCCGTCCCGGCGAGGGCTACGGCTACAGGCAAGAGGCAGCGCCCAGCGACATCGAGAAGCTGAACCTGCGCGCCGTGGCCTGCAGCGACCGCTGCATCTATGGCCGCACAAGAGAGCTGGTCGAAGGCGTGCTCGATCTCGCCGGTGATGATCCGCAGCGCGTCGAGTCTCTGCGTCCCCGCCCGCCGCGGATGTGGATCACGGAATCCCATGAAGGCGAGCCGGAGGCTGGTGTCCACGAGTTCGTCGGCTACTCCCGGGGCGGCACGGCGACGCGCCGGTTCCACGTCAGCCGGGAAGGCATCGAGGAAGCGCGGCGAAACGCGTACCGCACTCGGCCTGCTGCCTGACGAAGCGCGCGCTCAAAGCTCAAGGCGACGAATGACGGCGCTGTGAGCCGCTGTGCCGCCATGGCGCCGTGCCTGGCGCTTTCGTCACGTGATGCTTAGCGGGTCGGCCCGCAGAAGGTGGTTTGCGCAATGTCTGGTTCCAGCCTCCTTCGGACATTGCGCACATCTCCGGCGTGACGAGCCGGTAGGTCGGCAGGATCTCCGCGCGGCCGCTGACGCGGAGTTCTTCGAACGCAGCTGCAGGTGCGCCTTGGCCTTCTGCGGCGCTCCCTCGGCGGCGACGGCTTCGAGCAAATTTCACGGCTCGTGAGGCGCGGAGAGCGATAGCTTGGCTCTTGGGCCTTGAGGCCGGACAGCTCGCACGCGGGCCCACGGATAGAGGCGTCACGCCGCTTGACCTGGCGCCTCAATCGTGATCGCGATCCGCCTCAGCAGCAAGCCCGGGCAGCGCCTCGATTCGTCCGAGATCGATGCGTGCCTCGACCACACGATCGGAAAGCTCCAAGACCCCGGCCAACCCGGCGAGGCCTAAAGTCGCTGTCCCTTCGGAGCTGGCTCCCCCTTCATGCCCAAGAAGGCAGGAGCGCGCAAGTTGCCCCGCCCGCTCTCGCTGCGGACGACCGACAGCGGTCCAACTAGTTCGTCGGGCCGCGGCTCGACCGCCGCCGCCGGCGGCCGCGGCTGATATTCAGCCGCGGCTGGAGCCGCTCTCGAAGCTCGACCTCCAAGTCTTCGGCCTCGTCAGCCGTCGCGGTCGAGTAGAGCTCGATCTCGCAGGACTCGAGGAAGTCGGTGATCGCCTGCTCGACGTCGTCTGGGTAGTAGCGCCCGACGCGGTGCGTCAGCTTCGTCTCGACGAGCGCCAAGTCGACGCCGAGCGTGCGGCGAAGCGCGCTGCCGCCGGCCCGGTTCTTCAAGTGCTGCGCGCACCACCGCTCACAGAGAGTCTGCGTCGCCGCCACGCCGACGTAGAGGGGTCGCTCGGCCGGCGGATGCGGCTCGTAAACCACGTAGACGCCGGGCGTGCGCGGAAAGACCACGTCGCGAACGAGCTGGCGCGGCGCCGGCGTCCGGTCTCGGAGGGTGGGCCGCATCAGGTCTCGACAGGAGGACGGAGCGGTGGCGGCTCGAGCCGCTCGACCTCGCGCTCGAAGCCGCGGTAGCCACCATCGGTGAAGAGGCCCTCGATTCGCTGGCGGATTGCAGCGGTGCGCGCCTCGGGCGTGGCGATCTCTGCGAGAGAGGCGGGATACCAGTCGATCGCCGACGGGTCGCTCGACCCGGTGACCTGGCCACTGGCGTAGTGCGAGAAGCGCACGTAGCGGCTGAACGCGTCTTTGTGCGGCATCAGCACGCAGCCGATCGCGAGCAGATCGCCGTCGGCGCCGCTGATCGCCGGCAGCGTCGCCGGTGCGACCTCGTCGAGAAGCGCGCTCAGCGGGACGTAGACGAGCGCGAAGAGGTCGTCCAGGCTGAGTGGGATCGTTTCGATCACGTCAGGGACTGGTGGTGCGAGCGGCCGGATGGCGACGTCAATGTGGAGGATCAGCCAGCCGAGCGGGACCACGCTCGGCTGGTGCTTGAGCGCGATCGCCGCGCGTCCCTCAGCAGTCCAGCCATCCACGGTCATCCTGGCCGCCGGTCGCGCGGCCGTGATCACCCACGTCTTCGTCGGATCGGCCAGATCCCAGAAGTGCTCGGAGCTGGGACGGCGGCCCCGGCTCGTCAGACCTTGGAGGAAGCTCTCGAGCAGCGAGCCAGCGAGCGTGTCCTCGAACAGCTGCTGCGTAGCCGGCCGCAACGTCGGCTCGGGGTCGGTCGGCACGCGCGCGGCGAGCGCGGCGCGGCTCGTGAGAGCGTGGTCGTCGGACTGGATGAAGGGGCTGTAGATGTGCGGAAGGATGCGGCCGCGGAGAAGTGACGGCTCGAGGCGTACCGGCTCGGCGGCGGGGGTGCCCGTCGCGCTGGTTCCGCGGACGCGCCGCTCGAGCTTGTCGGCAATCGTCTCGACGCCCTCGGCGCTGCGGAGCGCGATCTTGTTCGCGAGCATCGGCGAGTACTGCTGTACCTCTTCCTTGCCAACGTCGAGCCAGATCGGTAGCACTACCACTGCATTGCCCCCACTGATCTCACGGTTCGCGAGCGCGTCGAGCTCTGCGCGCGTCCAGTGCTTCGCGAAGAACGCCCGGCTGAGCACAACTACGCCGAAGCGGGAGCGCCCCAGGCCGTTGTCGATCGACTGCATCAAGCTGTCCCCGACCTGGAGCTCCGCCTCGTCGAACCAGACCCGCAGGCCGCGGGCATCGAGCAGCGCCACCAACTCGCGCACGAACCCCTCCTTGTCCTCCGAGGCGTGCGAGATGAAGAGGTCGTAGTCGTAGTCGCCCGTCACACTGCGACCAGTCTAGGAGTCGTCCGTGCTCTCGCCGCACGTCTCGGCCAACGGGAGCTGGTCGTCCGAGACCATCCAGCCCACACGGCTTCCGGGCAGGGAGTTCGATTGGCGGGACTCAAGTGGGAGAATCGCAACCTTGGACTACGCACGTTTCTACAAGGCTGACCTCCACATGCAGACGCCGGTGGACGGCGTCCACTGGCTCGGGCAGGCGATGCCAGACCGCCCAACCCCAGCGGATCGGATGGCTGCCCCTGAGGCCTATGTAAGGCGCTGCTACGAGACGGGTGTCGAGATCATTGCCATTACGGAACACAACTTCGGTCGAAGCGTCGCCGAGTCTCTGATCCCTGAGATCGAGGCAGCCGCACAACGCCTAAGCGCCGAGTACGGGTATGAGCTTGCCGTCTTTCCGGGCTTCGAGGTGACGGCCCCGATAGGTCGCGGCGCTCACATGATCTGCATTTTCGAGCGTGGCACGGCTTTGGGGACAGTAGACGCGAAGCTCACCGAGCTCGGGCTTCCTCCGAATCGACGCTTCGGTGATAACCGTGCGCCTCTCCCGGTCCGAACTGCAGATGCGACGTTCGAGCGGATCCTTCATGTCATTCAGGACGATGACTCCGTGCCGGGGATTTGCTTCGGCGCGCATCCGAACAACTCGGGCGTCCTCGACAGGGCCAACATCGAGCAGTGGTGGAGCCAAGAGGTCATCCGTAATGACCACTTCCTGTGCATGGAATTGCCTCATTCTCGCGACGACTATGTCAACGGTCCGCAGACGCTGACTCGCAGCATCGTCCTCAACTCGGATGAGCGATATCGCCGGAGACATGCGATCGCAACGATCTGCAATTCGGATGCCAAGCAGCTCACGTCGACAACTGAGCGTCCGACAAACTTCATCGGCTTCCGCCATTCGTGGTTGAAGATGAGCGATGTCACCGTTGAAGGTCTGCGCCAGGCGTTCATCGACCATGAGTCGAGGATCCGGTTCGGTGACACGCGACCTGAAGACGCTTTCACGTACCCCCGGATCCTGTCTATGAGCGTTCGTCGGGCCGCGTTCCTCGGCGATCAGGACTTGTCTTTCGCGCCGAACATGACTGCACTAATCGGGGGAGGAGGAACTGGCAAGTCAACTCTCATCGAATATCTGAGGCTCGTGCTGGGCCAGGCCGACGCGATTGAGGGTGCCGAATCGAGGAGCAACTTCGAGAAGCTGCGAAAGACGATTCGCGACGACACGCTCGTAGAGGTGCGAGTAGAGCGCGACGGCGCAACGTGGACGCTGCGGAATGAGAGCAACCGAGCTGGGACGGTGGTGGAGGGTGAGGCTGTCCCAGACTTTCCAAAGTTCTTCCCTGTGCGTTTCTTCAGCCAGAGAGAGATCTATGCGATTGCTGAGAGCCGAGAGGCGCGAGCGCAGCTGCTCGACAACCTAGTGAGCGATCGACTGGAGGAGCTGCGCCGAACAGAGGACGACATCATCGCGAGGCTGCGTCAGCTGAATCTAAGGGTGAGCAATCGGCCGACAATCGAGAAGCGGCTCCGCGAGCTGCAGACTGAGGAACTCGACGTGAGAAAGCGTCTGGAGAGCCTCAACGCCCTCGCCGAGCCTCTCGCTCAATGGCGTTCAACGTTAGAGACGCAGCGTGAGCTCGCGGAACTCCAGCAAGCCGCGGCGGAGCTGGCTGCGGCACTCCGTGAGGCCGCGGGCGTTACTCGAATCGATGCGATCGAACCCGTATCCGAAGAGGACGTCATCACGCGATTCAGGGCTCGCGCGCTTGACGCGGAAAGGGCGCTTCAACGTGCGGTTCGCGACGCGACCGAAACGTTCGAGCAGGCTCTGGCTGCGGCAGAGGCAGAAGAGGTTGCTGCTTGGCGACTCGAATATGAACGTCGGGAGAGAGAGTACGAAGAGCTACGGGCTACGCTCGAAGAGCAGGGGACAGATCCTGGGCAGTACCTCGAGTACGAAGAACTCGCGCGTGAACGTCAGACAGAAATCGCTGATACCGAGCAAACGCTTGCGGATCTCGACGCCGCAGCGATCGACCGCCGAGACGCCCTCGCTGAGCTAAGGCAGGCCTGGCGGCTACAACAAGAAGTACGACAAGAGAAGGCGGCTTTCCTTGAGCAAGCTGTCCCGAGGACATCGGCTGACACTCCATTCGTGACCGTGGCTGTTGAGCCATTCGGCGATGACGAGGCCTTCAAAGCCTCAATGGAGCCGTACGCACGCGACAGGCGCCGAATCACCGACGAGGACTGGCGGGGCTTATTGGACGCGGTGGTAGGTGCGACACAGGACGGTGAGTCGCCCGCAACCTTGTTTGCCGGATGGATCGACCAGCTTCGAAACAGCGTGCGTCCGGACGGCTACCCCTGGGACGTAGCCGATCGACGGTCCGAGGTCCTAGTCGAGTGGTGCACCCCTGCCTCTTGCGCAGACATTGAACTCATTCGCGTACCGGACAAGCTCGTTGTACGGCTCTACCGAGACGACGGCTCAGTTGCCGGCGACCTCGAGACCGGTTTGTCGGTGGGGCAGAAATCCACTGCGATCCTCACGCTGCTCCTCGTGGATGACGATGCTCCCGCGGTTATCGATCAGCCGGAAGACGAACTCGACAACGAGTTCACTTACCGCCAGCTCGTACCTCTCCTGCGGGCTGTGAAGGAACGTCGTCAAGTAATTCTGTCGACTCACGATCCCAATCTTCCGGTGAACGGGGACGCGGAACTGATCTACGCACTACAAGCCAGAGACGGTCGAGGTGTGCGAATGGAGGTCGACGGGGTAGACGCTGTCGGCGCACTCGATCACCTGCCAGTGCGAAAGGCGGTGGAGGAAGTGATGGAGGGAAGTGAAGAAGCTTTCCGCCGCCGCTACGAGAAGTACGGCTTCTAACGAGGACCACTCGGTTCGTCTCGAACGCGAACTCGCGCAAGCGCGTTGAGATGCGCTTGCTGCGTCGGCGGCATCGTCGAGAGCCGGGTAGCCATGGGGCTATCCGGCGCGAGCAAGTGGGAACCACATTCTCGCCTGGTAGGCGGTCTACCGCCCGTTTCTAGCCTGAACCCCGGGATTGCCGAGCTACTAGCGCGCGAAAATGGTGAGGCGCGATGGTGAAACAGGGCGCGGACCACCGGCAGCTAGGCCAGGCATCCAGCCGCTACCGCGCAGTAGCGGTGCGCGATGGCGGGCGAGGGAGAGGAGGCGGACCTAGTCCGGGAGGAGTACCGTCGATTGGATGCCGCGACGATCCGTCCGGTTGCTCGGCGCAGTCGCAGCGTTCGGCCTCGCTGGGTTGCCGGGCGCAGGAGGGGCGGCGCAAGGTCTGCCGCTGATCGGCGCGAACTACTCGCACTTCGGTGTCGTCGGCTGCGATGTCACGGGCGACGGGATCGTGGCCAACGGGACGTTCAGTCGGACGCTCGTGCGACGGCAACTCGCGGCGATGCGTGCCGCCGGGATCGAGACGCTTCGGCTCTTCATCTGGAGCATGCACGACGCGAGCGGCCAGACGTGGGGCGTCGTCAGCTCTGCGGGCGGACCCGTCGCTCTTCGAGGAGAACTGGCAGCTCGTTCGCTACTTGCACGGGATCGTGGCTCAGTACGGACCGCTCTCGACGCACTTCGATCTCCTCAACGAAGGAGGCCCGAGCGACTACGCGCCGACGAAAGCGCAGCTTGAGGCGTATATCGCACACATGTACTCGAACTACGTGGACGCATTCGGCAACGCCGACGTAACCGTCTCGTCGATCGTCGGCGCGAACGACCAGTCGCGCATCAGCAACCTGATCGACACGCTGCGGTCGACGGGCCGCCCATTGCCGCGGTGGTTCGAGGTCCACACGTACAGCGGGACGGTGCTCGAGGATCTCCGCGCGACCGACGCGACGTTGAGCTCAAAGGGCTTGTCACAGCCGATCACGCTCGGCGAGACGTACTACGACGATCCGGCAGCAGCGGCGGCGGTCAAGACGTTCGTCGCGACGTCGTCGCGCCGGCTCGACGAGGTGATCGAGTGGCCGCTCGCCCGCGGGAGCGATTGCCACGACTTTTCGGTCACGCCTCCGTACAAGGCGGACCAGTTCATCACGGCTCTCACCGGCTCTCCGCCGCCGAACGCGATCACTGCCACGGTCGGCCCCGATCGCACGCTCTACCTGAAGACTGCCTACGGTGAGCTGGTGACGGCGCTCGAGGCCGGCGACTACACGCTCACGGTCGCGGACGTGTCGAGGACGGCCAACCTGCACCTCTCCGGTCCCGGCGTCAACGTCGCGACCGGCGTGCGGTTTCGGGGGACGAAGACTTGGACGCTGAGGTTGAGGCCCGGGACCTACCGCTTCCGCTCCGATCGCTGGAAGTCGCGGCTCAAGGGCGCGTTCGTCGTGCTCGCCGCCGGCTAGTACCCCGTCCGGTAATGGTCTTGGTCTTGCGGCCGGGTGCTACCGGCAGCTCGTCCAGCGGTCGCAATCGTTACTGGGCCTTTACAGAGATTTGCGCGCGCGCCCCGCGACGCGTGCGAGCCGACGTCTGTCGGACGGGGAGCCACTGACCGTCCGGCGTGCGAACAGACGTCAGTCGGGCGGGGCGAACAGACCTAGCGGTGCGATGGCCCATTGGTCCGGCAGGGTCCGGCATTGCCGTGGGCTGCCTTTGTTGCTTTAGCACACAACGAAGAGGGCTCGGAAACGGCTTGTGCAAGCGCTACTTGCGCGTCTTGCCCGGACCGGCAGCCGCGAAAGGTGCGTCTTCAGCGCCTGGTTTGTGCGCATCAATCCGCGGGACGGTTGAAATGCTGCTCGACTCGCGAGCCCACCAACGGCAGATAGGCGAAAGCGCGACAGGCGTGCCCGCGCGGGGCTACGTTTCAACGTTTCACGAAGAGTACCTCTCGGGGGTGTCGTCTTCTGGTGGAAGTGCGACAGCCGGCGAGAGCTGGGTGCGAACGCCTAGAAGCCGCAAATGAAGCCCGAGACCGTCCTGCGGCGCAAAGCCTTGCTCGCGCCGGCGGCGACCGACGTCGTCCGTACTGACCCCATCGTCGCCGAAACGTTGAGACGTAGCCCGCCCTGCAGCCGTATCGCCGCGAAACGTTGAGACGTAGCCCGCCTGCCTCCGCGCGCAGGCCCGCCGGTGTTGGCATCCGCGCGAGCGGCTCGTCGGGACGCTCTGAAACGTCACGATCGCCTGGACGCGAAGCCGAGAGATATCCCCCGGGCCGGCGATCGACCGCCTTTGCCCCCTTTCTGCTGGACGCGCGGACCGAATGGGTTACTGTCGCGTTTTGGCAGCAACCCAGGCCGCAGCGCTGTTGTCATCTCTGCCAACGTCGAGCTGCCCGACCGGAGGGTTAAATGCGGTTGGTTGAGGTTGGTTAGAACTGCCCTCTAGCCCGCATTCCTCCATGCATCCACGCTGGGCGAAACTTCGCGTCTGTCGGCGCTACAAATCAGTGCGTGCCGCCGCGCATGAACGTGTAACCGGATTGGCAGTGGAACGCGGAGTCGCCGCAGAAGAGCGCGATCCCGCCCGAGTCCGCTCAAGGAGCTCACGCCGGGCAGTGTCACACGCACGCTCGCCGAGGCGTTCGCGCGCGAGCTCGCGAAGGTGCACGAGCAGCTCGGGGAGGTCTACGAAAGCGCATTCCTCGAGACCGCGACCGGCGACAGCGTCGAGGTCCCTGGTCGACAGGCTCTGCCCACGGCGGGCCCTGGTGGTGGCGTCTCTTCAGGCGGTCGAGTTAGCGCGTTCGTCGCGGAGTTCGATTCGGCGCGTGAGACTGGCGCTCCGTTCGACAAGATCCGCCCCGGCTCCGCGCTTGGCGACGATCAGGAAGCGGGCGCGGCGTTCAACGACGTCCTCGACGTCTGGGAGTTCGTGGCCCGGCACGACAAGGAAACGGTTTGTCGCCCGGTCGATCTCAGCGAACTCGCGTAGCGGAATCAGGACCGTCGTCGTGCATGACATGTCGACGCACTCGCAGGTGACCTCGATCGGCGCGATCTCCGGGAGCAGCGCCCGCTCGGACAGCGATGCGATCCGCTCGTTGACCTCACGAAACAGCAGCTGATTCTGCGCGGCGCGCCGCTCGCGCTCTCGAAGGCTCTCGTCCATGTTCGCTTCCCCTTGACGAAGTGCCGAAGCCGGCCGGGGGAAAGACCTTGGAGTAAGCGAGATGCCCTCGGTCACTTCCAGGGTAGCGCGTTCCCAGCCCGCTGCC